>OLSJ01000004.1_pt1 | contig 353432 bp, 275 predicted proteins | sample 1672151 | NCBI WGS metagenome assembly OLSJ01 (sample SAMEA3136653, study PRJEB25190) | human gut metagenome | biome: human gut; feature: human-associated habitat; material: faeces | place: Austria | collected 2013 | reverse complement strand
CAAGATCGCCGCCAAGTTGCAGAACATAACGGTTGCTCTGAGTGCTCAGTTCATCCGAGCGATCTTTAAAACGATTGTGTCCACCAATGTTACGCATCCACAAGCTGGTCACTTTCTGCTCGCCGGTCAGCAGGTCGGTATATTGTGTTTCCCCCAGACGGTCATGCAGTCGGGTATTAAACAGCGTATTTGCCGCCTGAATATTGGCAAGATAGCTACCAATTTCCGGGCGATACAGATGTTTTCGTTCTGGTTGTGGAACAGATGGCGTAACAGGCGGCTCCGGTGTCACAGGCGGTTCTGGTGTTACAGGAGGCTCAGGATCTGGTTCCGGGATGACGGGCAGTTCCGGTGGAGTATACGGTCCTGCGGGAATTTCACTGGTTAAAAACCAGTTCTGGTTGTCGCTTTTTGTCACGTTGTAATCATAGGGACCGGCAACAATACGCCCCTCTTTACTGAAAACGCCCTCTGACAGGCCGTCAACCTCTACAATTTTTATCCCTTCCAGGGTATCCGCGCCCAGGCCGCCCGCATTGTTGACCATGACGCGGGTGCTACCGGAAGTATCACCTTTTACGACGAGTTTATCCGTTGCGGAATTATCATCGCCTAATACAGTATGCATGACTAACAAACCATCACTGGCAGTATAGTTGCCGTTAATGGTCAGTGTGGTCGGCGTGAACTCGTGGCCTTGTTCATACGAAGACAGCGTTGCTGTTCCAGCCAGCGCCAGCGTTTTTAACGCTTGCGAATAACCGTTTAAATCGAGGTGTCCACCACCGTCGACAATAAAATCGGAGTTGGGGCTGAAGGTATTCTCTTTACCTGCGCGTAGGCTGCCTTTGGTTATATAGGTATTACCGGCATAGTTATTCATACCGGATAATGTTGTCGTCCCGGAGCCGACCTGGTTAACCTGGCCTTTGCCATCGATGGGAGCGGCCAGAACAAAATTAGCATTGGTGTGATTAAAGTTTAATATCGACGTAGTAGAGGTATTTGCCCCTCCTAAAATAATGATGGGAGTATTAATTGAACCAGCAGGTTGCGCAGCCTCACCTTGCGTACCTCCAATATTTAACATTCCTGTTCCGTTAGAGGAGACACCAACCTGGATATATGAACTCGCATTGATTACTGCATCGTTGCTGACAGTGAGAACTCCGGTAGTATCAGAAGTAGAAGATGTGTTATATCCGCCCAGAAGTATATATGGGGCATTTACTGTTGAATTTTTACCGTCAACCTGAACTTCGCCATAACTACTCTGGTTAACTGACAGAGGAGAATGTGCGTTAACATACCCAATATTCAGTTGAGCCAGGGAAGTGAGTGTACCGCCATTAGTAACAGATACTTTCCCTGTTCCCTGATCGCCAACAATAGCAATGTTAGAGGTGACTGATGAGTTTTCCCCATCAATAACCAACGTCCCTCTGGCATCACCATAAAACTCACCAATTCTTATTGATTGCAGGCCACTTATCTTACTACCTTCTAACACGTATAACGTACCGGATCCTTCATTAGTGCCCAAAAAAATATTGGAGGTAGGGGTGTCGAACTGCCAGTTGGTATGATTGGTTAAAGTGATTGTGCCTTCAGCATTATTACCAATGCTGGCTGATGAAGTAGTAAGTGAAAGATTATCAATGAGCAATGAACCATTAGAGTCTTCACCTACTTTCAATGAGTTAAAATGCTCCCATCCGGGATCGTAGCCCTCTGATGCAATGAGTTTTATCTCTTCATTATTATTAATGACAATATTACTATCTGAATTTGTAGGTGGGGTTATAGCCAAGGATGCTGGCGTAAATAATATGGTGAAAATGGCTATCGCCCGTGTCGATAAGCTTTTTTTTGCTGATTTCATATCACTCACTTTTATCCTTAAAATTAAATGGCGAGATGTTTTTTATTGCACTGTTTTTCTTCCTGAAGCCTTGTAAGGCGTAAACATTCAAGTTGCTAAATAAGAATATCTGTAATAGTAGATGCAATAAATTTATTAAATTGTTAGTTGTTCGTTGTATTGATAGGTTTTAGTGGTTTGTAAATGGTGTGAGTGAAGTTTTTTACTATTATCATTAAAAATAATAGTAAATCGTCTTAAGGTTAATAAGGAATAAAATAAATAATGCTTATAAAAATCAATCCAATAGATGGTTGGTTTTTTCTTGTTCAGAAAAATAATGTGGATAATGTAAGTTTTATATTGAATCTCTGGCAGGGTGAGAATATGAGATTTTTATGAAAAATAATTCAAATAACACCAGCGATACTTGCAGTGAAAGTTATTAACCAGTTGGACAAGAGTGGTTCGCATTAAGAACAATACAAATATATTCTCTTTTCCTATAGATTTTTCCTAACCGCTGAACTACTTATTAATCAACCCTGATGATGACTGTTAGCTTCAGGGCATTAGCCAATCACACATTATGGAGTTCACTTATGAAAACTGGAACTAAGCTCTTAGTTGGTGCGTTAGCTTTTGTTGTTACAAACGTCTATGCTGCTGAATTGATGACCAAAGCGGAATTTGAAAAGGTTGAATCGCAATATGAAAAAATAGGTGATATTTCAACAAGTAATGAAATGTCGACTGCAGATGCAAAAGAAGATTTGATCAAAAAAGCGGATGAAAAAGGTGCTGATGTGTTGGTACTGACCTCCGGTCAGACTGACAATAAGATCCACGGTACGGCAAATATCTATAAGAAGAAGTAATTCTGAAGCCCCTGTAAATATGCCCGATGCGCACGTCTATCGGTGAGCGTAATATATTGAAATTCATGGTTTTGTAGGCCGGATAAGGCGTTCACGCCGCATCCGGCAATTTAATTTTTCAGCCGCCGCCAGAACGTCGTCCGGCTGACGCCTAAATAATTCGCCGCTGCTGTTTTATTACCATTAAATTTATCCAGTGCCTGTTGGGGTGTCAGCAAAGGGGAGGCGGTAATTTTCGCCGACTCGTGGACTAATTCCGGCAGTAGCTGTTGCAAAAACTGCGGTGTTAAATCCGGCGTCGGTTCCACACTTAAAAATAGCGCCAGTCGCTCCATCATATTGCGTAGTTCACGAATATTTCCCGGCCACTCATAGTGCAATAAAACCACCTGGCAGGTATTTAACCCCTCGCGTAATGCAGCAGAAAACGGGGCGGAGAGCGCCGCCAGAGACGCTTTCAAAAAGCTTTCCGCCAGCGACAGAATATCCGCATCTCGCTCGCGCAATGGTGGCAATTGCATACGCAGAATACTCAGTCGATAAAACAGATCACGGCGAAAATGTCCTTGCTGCATATCCTCTTCCAGATTGCAGTGGGTGGCGCTGATGACCCGCACATCCACCGGAATCGGTTGATGTCCGCCGACGCGAGTGACCTCTTTTTCTTCCAGAACCCGCAGCAGGCGAGTCTGCAAAGGAAGCGGCATTTCGCCAATCTCATCAAGAAACAGCGTGCCGCCGTGGGCGATTTCAAACAGCCCGGCGCGGCCTCCGCGTCGTGAGCCGGTAAACGCCCCTTCTTCATAGCCAAACAGCTCCGCTTCCAGCAATGATTCAGCAATCGCCCCGCAGTTGACGGCAACAAACGGATGCGACTTTTTGCCCTGTCGCGCATCGTGGCGGGCAAAGTATTCCCGATGAATCGCCTGAGCCGCCAGCTCTTTACCGGTTCCCGTTTCTCCCTCAATCAACACCGCCGCACTGGAGCGGGCATAGAGCAAAATGGTTTGCCGCACTTGTTCCATCTGTGGTGATTGACCAAGCATATCGCTCAGAACGTAACGAGTACGCAGGGCGTTGCGGGTAGTATCCTGGGCGTTATGCCGGAGAGACATGCGCGTCATATCCAGCGCATCGCTGAACGCCTGGCGCACGGTGGCAGCGGAATAGATAAAAATTCCGGTCATTCCGGCTTCTTCTGCCAGATCGGTAATCAGCCCGGCACCGACCACGGCTTCGGTGCCGTTAGCTTTTAGCTCGTTAATCTGCCCGCGTGCGTCTTCTTCGGTGATGTAGCTACGTTGATCAAGGCGCAAATTAAAGGTTTTTTGAAACGCGACCAGCGCCGGAATGGTTTCCTGATAGGTGACAACGCCGATAGAAGAGGTGAGTTTTCCGGCTTTTGCCAGTGCCTGTAACACATCGAATCCGCTGGGTTTGATCAGAATCACCGGCACCGACAGGCGGCTCTTCAGATACGCGCCGTTAGAGCCAGCGGCGATGATAGCGTCGCAGCGTTCGCTGGCCAGTTTCTTGCGGATGTAGGTCACCGCTTTTTCAAAGCCAAGCTGGATAGGCGTAATGTTCGCCAGGTGATCAAACTCAAGGCTGATATCGCGAAACAGTTCGAACAAGCGCGTCACTGATACCGTCCAAAAAACGGGTTTGTCGTCGTTCAGCCGTGGTGGATGTGCCATAGCACCCTAAAGAATTAAGAAACCGAATATTGGGTTTAGTCTTGTTTCATAATTGTTGCAATGAAACGCAGTGAAACATTGCCTGAAACGTTAACTGAAACGCATATTTGCGGATTAAATTAAGGATTTTAAGTTAATTTGTTGAAAATAAAAATTTAATTCCATTCATGCAATTGTGGCACATCCCTTGCTTTGTGTTTATTAACACGAATAACAAGTTGATAACAAAGGATGGGATATGTCTCTACACTCTCCAGGTAAAGCTTTTCGCGCTGCACTCACTAAAGAAAATCCATTGCAGATTGTCGGCACCATCAACGCTAACCATGCGCTGCTGGCACAGCGTGCCGGGTATCAGGCGATTTATCTCTCCGGGGGCGGTGTGGCGGCAGGCTCGCTGGGGTTGCCCGATCTCGGTATTTCTACCCTTGATGATGTACTGACCGACATTCGCCGTATCACCGACGTTTGTTCGCTGCCGTTGCTGGTGGATGCTGATATTGGTTTTGGCTCTTCGGCCTTTAACGTCGCCCGCACCGTGAAATCGATGATCAAAGCAGGGGCGGCAGGCTTACATATTGAAGATCAAGTCGGCGCGAAACGCTGCGGTCATCGTCCGAACAAAGCGATCGTCTCAAAAGAAGAGATGGTGGATCGGATCCGCGCGGCGGTGGATGCGAAGACCGATCCTGATTTTGTGATCATGGCACGCACCGATGCGCTGGCGGTAGAGGGGCTGGATGCCGCGATCGAGCGTGCGCAGGCCTACGTTGAAGCCGGTGCCGAGATGTTGTTCCCGGAGGCGATTACCGAACTCGCCATGTACCGCCAGTTTGCCGATGCGGTGCAGGTGCCAATCCTCGCCAACATTACCGAATTTGGCGCAACGCCCCTGTTCACTACCGATGAATTACGCAGTGCCCATGTTGCAATGGCGCTGTACCCGCTTTCAGCGTTTCGCGCCATGAACCGCGCCGCTGAACATGTCTACAACGTCCTGCGTCAGGAAGGCACGCAGAAAAGCGTGATCGACACCATGCAGACCCGCAACGAGTTGTACGAAAGCATCAACTATTACCAGTACGAAGAGAAGCTCGACGACCTGTTTGCCCGTAACCAGGCGAAATAAAACACAACGAAAAATATCTCGACCCTACAAATGACGAGGACAACATGAGCGACACAACGATCCTGCAAAACAATACCCATGTCATTAAACCGAAAAAATCTGTGGCACTTTCCGGCGTTCCGGCGGGCAATACGGCGCTCTGCACCGTGGGTAAAAGCGGCAATGACCTGCATTACCGTGGCTACGATATTCTCGATCTGGCGGAACATTGCGAATTTGAAGAAGTGGCGCACCTGCTGATCCACGGCAAACTGCCGACCCGTGACGAACTCGCCGCTTACAAAACGAAACTAAAAGCCCTGCGTGGCTTACCGGCTAACGTGCGTACTGTGCTGGAGGCTTTACCTGCGGCGTCACATCCGATGGATGTCATGCGCACCGGCGTTTCCGCGCTCGGCTGCACGCTGCCGGAAAAAGAGGGGCACACCGTCTCTGGTGCGCGGGATATTGCCGACAAACTGTTAGCGTCACTTAGCTCGATTCTTCTCTACTGGTATCACTACAGCCACAACGGCGAACGCATCCAGCCGGAAACTGATGACGATTCCATCGGCGGTCACTTCCTGCATCTGCTGCATGGCGAAAAGCCATCGCAAAGCTGGGAAAAGGCGATGCATATTTCACTGGTGCTGTACGCCGAGCACGAGTTTAACGCCTCCACTTTTACCAGCCGGGTGATTGCGGGCACCGGCTCTGACATGTATTCAGCCATTATCGGCGCGATTGGCGCACTGCGCGGGCCGAAACACGGTGGGGCGAATGAAGTGTCGCTGGAGATCCAACAACGCTACGAAACGCCGGACGAAGCCGAAGCAGATATCCGCAAACGCGTGGAAAACAAAGAAGTGGTCATTGGTTTTGGGCATCCGGTTTATACCATCGCTGACCCGCGTCATCAGGTGATCAAACGCGTGGCGAAGCAGCTCTCGCAGGAAGGCGGCTCGCTGAAGATGTACCACATTGCCGATCGCCTGGAAACAGTGATGTGGGAGAGCAAAAAGATGTTCCCCAATCTCGACTGGTTCTCAGCCGTTTCCTACAACATGATGGGCGTTCCCACCGAGATGTTTACGCCACTGTTTGTTATCGCCCGCGTTACTGGCTGGGCGGCGCACATTATCGAACAACGTCAGGACAACAAAATTATCCGTCCTTCCGCCAATTATGTTGGCCCGGAAGACCGCCCGTTTGTCGCGCTGGATAAGCGGCAGTAAGAAGAACGGAGCAGGAGGTAACCGCGTGCACAATTTGCCCGTTAGGGTGAGGGGGAAGGTCAGCTCAGGTGCGAGCACAGACCCTCACCCCGGCCCTCTCCCTGGAAGGGAGAGGGGGAAAAACGCGCCCCATTTGACCGGGTGCACGAACAATTCCCTCGCCGGCCCACTCCCCGGAAGGGAGAGGGGGAAAAACGCGCCCCATTTGACCGAGTGCACGGACAGTTCCCTCGCCCCTCCGGGGAGAGGGTTAGGGGGAGGGGAAAGGCCTGCTCAGAAGCAAACACTCACTCTCGATAACAGAGTAAAAAAATAATCACTTTAACTTTATAAAAAATCCGAAGGAAACGTACCCAATGTCAGCTCAAATCAACAACATCCGCCCGGAATTCGACCGCGAAATTATTGATATCGTCGATTACGTAATGAACTTCGAAATCAGCTCCAGAGTGGCCTACGACACCGCACATTACTGCCTGCTCGACACTCTCGGCTGCGGTCTGGAAGCTCTCGAATACCCGGCCTGTAAAAAACTGCTGGGGCCAATTGTCCCCGGCACCGTCGTACCTAACGGCGTGCGCGTCCCCGGAACTCAGTTCCAGCTCGACCCCGTCCAGGCGGCATTTAACATCGGCGCAATGATCCGTTGGCTCGATTTCAACGATACCTGGCTGGCGGCGGAGTGGGGCCATCCTTCCGACAACCTCGGCGGCATTCTGGCAACGGCGGACTGGCTTTCGCGCAACGCGGTCGCCAGCGGCAAAGCGCCGTTGACCATGAAACAGGTGCTGACCGCAATGATCAAAGCCCATGAAATTCAGGGCTGTATTGCACTGGAAAACTCCTTTAATCGCGTCGGCCTCGACCACGTTCTGTTAGTGAAAGTGGCTTCCACCGCCGTGGTTGCCGAAATGCTCGCCCTGACCCGCGAGGAAATCCTCAACGCCGTTTCGCTGGCGTGGGTAGACGGTCAGTCGCTGCGCACCTATCGCCATGCGCCGAACACCGGCACGCGCAAATCCTGGGCGGCGGGCGATGCCACTTCCCGCGCGGTACGTCTGGCACTGATGGCGAAAACCGGCGAAATGGGTTATCCGTCAGCCCTGACCGCGCCGGTGTGGGGCTTCTACGACGTCTCCTTTAAAGGCGAGTCGTTCCGTTTCCAGCGCCCGTATGGTTCCTACGTTATGGAAAATGTGCTGTTCAAAATCTCCTTCCCGGCGGAGTTCCACTCCCAGACGGCAGTTGAAGCGGCGATGACGCTCTATGAACAGATGCAGGCAGTAGGCAAAACGGCGGCGGATATCGAAAAAGTGACCATTCGCACCCACGAAGCCTGTATTCGCATCATCGACAAAAAAGGGCCGCTCAATAACCCGGCAGACCGCGATCACTGCATTCAGTACATGGTGGCGATCCCGCTGCTGTTCGGGCGCTTAACGGCGGCAGATTACGAAGATAACGTTGCGCAAGATAAACGCATCGATGCCCTGCGCGAGAAGATCAATTGCTTTGAAGATCCGGCATTTACCGCTGACTACCACGACCCGGAAAAACGCGCTATCGCCAATGCCATTACCCTTGAGTTCACCGACGGCACGCGCTTTGAAGAAGTGGTGGTGGAGTACCCGATTGGTCATGCCCGTCGCCGTCAGGATGGCATTCCGAAACTGGTCGATAAATTCAAAATCAACCTCGCACGCCAGTTCCCTACTCGCCAGCAGCAGCGCATTCTGGACGTTTCTCTCGACAGAACTCGCCTCGAACAGATGCCGGTCAATGAGTATCTCGACCTGTACGTCATTTAAGTAAACGGCGGTAAGGCGTAAGTTCAACAGGAGAGCATTATGTCTTTTAGCGAATTTTATCAGCGTTCGATTAACGAACCGGAGCAGTTCTGGGCTGAGCAGGCTCAGCGTATTGACTGGCAGACGCCCTTTACACAAACGCTCGATCACAGCAATCCGCCGTTTGCCCGTTGGTTTTGTGAAGGCCGAACCAACTTGTGCCACAACGCCATCGACCGCTGGCTGGAGAAACAGCCAGAGGCGCTGGCATTGATTGCCGTCTCTTCGGAAACAGAAGAAGAGCGCACCTTTACCTTTCGCCAGCTTCATGACGAAGTAAACGCGGTGGCGTCAATGCTGCGCTCACTGGGTGTGCAGCGTGGCGATCGGGTGCTGGTGTATATGCCGATGATTGCCGAAGCGCATATTACCCTGCTGGCCTGTGCGCGCATTGGCGCTATTCACTCGGTGGTGTTTGGTGGTTTTGCCTCGCACAGCGTGGCGGCGCGGATTGATGACGCTAAACCGGTGTTGATTGTCTCGGCAGATGCCGGAGCGCGCGGCGGCAAAATCATTCCCTATAAAAAATTGCTCGACGATGCGATAAGCCAGGCGCAGCACCAGCCGCGCCACGTTTTGCTGGTGGATCGCGGGCTGGCGAAAATGGCGCGCGTCAGCGGGCGGGATGTCGATTTCGCGTCGTTGCGCCATCAGCACATCGGCGCGCGGGTGCCGGTGGCGTGGCTGGAATCCAACGAAACCTCCTGCATTCTCTACACCTCCGGCACGACCGGCAAACCTAAAGGCGTGCAGCGTGACGTCGGCGGTTATGCGGTGGCGCTGGCGACCTCGATGGAAACCATTTTTGGCGGCAAAGCGGGTGGCGTGTTCTTTTGCGCGTCGGATATCGGCTGGGTGGTAGGGCATTCGTATATCGTCTACGCGCCGCTGCTGGCGGGGATGGCGACCATTGTTTACGAAGGATTGCCGACCTGGCCTGACTGCGGCGTGTGGTGGAAAATCGTCGAGAAATATCAGGTGAGCCGGATGTTCTCAGCGCCGACCGCCATTCGCGTGCTGAAAAAATTCCCTACCGCTGAAATTCGCAAACACGATCTTTCGTCGCTGGAAGTGCTCTATCTGGCTGGAGAACCGCTGGACGAGCCGACCGCCAGTTGGGTGAGCAATACGCTGGATGTGCCGGTGATCGACAACTACTGGCAGACCGAATCCGGCTGGCCGATTATGGCGATTGCTCGCGGTCTGGACGACAGGCCGACGCGGCTGGGAAGCCCCGGCGTGCCGATGTATGGCTACAACGTGCAGTTGCTCAATGAAGTCACTGGTGAGCCGTGTGGTGTCAATGAGAAAGGGATGCTGGTGGTGGAAGGACCGTTACCACCGGGCTGTATTCAGACCATCTGGGGCGATGACGACCGCTTTGTGAAGACTTACTGGTCGCTGTTTTCCCGTCCGGTTTACGCCACGTTTGACTGGGGCATCCGCGATGCTGACGGTTATCACTTTATTCTCGGGCGTACCGACGATGTGATTAACGTTGCCGGGCATCGGCTGGGAACGCGCGAGATTGAAGAGAGTATTTCTAGTCATCCGGGCGTTGCCGAAGTGGCGGTGGTTGGGGTGAAAGATGCGCTGAAAGGGCAGGTGGCGGTGGCGTTTGTCATTCCGAAAGAGAGCGATAGTCTGGAAGACCGCGACGTGGCGCACTCGCAAGAGAAGGCGATTATGGCGCTGGTGGACAGCCAGATTGGCAACTTTGGCCGCCCGGCGCACGTCTGGTTTGTCTCGCAATTGCCAAAAACGCGATCCGGAAAAATGCTGCGCCGCACGATCCAGGCGATTTGCGAAGGACGCGATCCTGGAGATCTGACGACCATTGATGATCCTTCATCGTTGGATCAGATCCGCCAGGCGATGGAAGAGTAAGGTACAGTCGGATAAGGCGCTCGCGCCGCATCCGACACCGTGCGTAGATGCCTGATGCGACGCTGACGCGTCTTATCATGCCTACCCACTGTTTTTACACTGATAAATTTTTCCCCATCTTTTTTTATTCATTCATATAAAAAATATATTTCCCCACGGAAACGATTGCTTTTTATTTTCAGATGAATAGAATGCGGCGGATTTTTTGGGTTTCAAACAGCAAAAAGGGGGAATTTCGTGTCGCAAGATAACAACTTTAGCCAAGGGCCAGTCCCGCAGTCGGCGCGGAAAGGGGTATTGGCATTGACGTTCGTCATGCTGGGATTAACCTTTTTTTCCGCCAGTATGTGGACCGGCGGCACTCTCGGAACCGGTCTTAGCTATCATGATTTCTTCCTCGTAGTTCTCATCGGTAATCTTCTCCTCGGTATTTACACTTCATTTCTTGGTTACATTGGCGCAAAAACCGGCCTGACCACCCATCTTCTTGCTCGCTTCTCGTTTGGTGTCAAAGGATCATGGCTGCCTTCACTGCTGCTGGGGGGCACCCAGGTTGGCTGGTTTGGCGTCGGCGTGGCGATGTTTGCTATTCCGGTGGGCAAGGCAACCGGCCTGGATATTAATTTGTTGATTGCCGTTTCCGGTTTACTGATGACCGTTACCGTCTTCTTTGGTATTTCGGCGCTGACGGTTCTGTCTGTAATTGCGGTTCCGGCGATTGCCTGCCTGGGCGGTTATTCCGTGTGGCTGGCCGTTAACGGCATGGGCGGTCTGGAGGCATTGAAAGCGGTCGTTCCCGCACAACCGTTAGATTTCAATGTCGCGCTGGCGCTGGTTGTCGGTTCATTTATCAGTGCGGGCACGCTCACCGCTGACTTTGTCCGGTTTGGTCGCAATGCCAGACTGGCGGTGCTGGTGGCGATGGTGGCCTTTTTCCTCGGCAACTCGTTGATGTTTATTTTCGGTGCGGCGGGCGCTGCGGCGCTGGGGATGGCGGATATCTCTGATGTGATGATTGCTCAGGGTTTGCTGCTGCCTGCGATTGTGGTGCTGGGGCTGAATATCTGGACCACCAACGATAACGCGCTGTATGCGTCAGGTTTAGGTTTCGCCAACATTACCGGTATGTCGAGCAAAACCCTTTCGGTGATTAACGGTATTATCGGTACGGTCTGCGCACTATGGCTGTATAACAATTTTGTCGGCTGGCTGACCTTCCTTTCGGCAGCTATTCCTCCGGTAGGGGGCGTGATCATCGCCGACTATCTGATGAACCGTCGCCGCTATGAGCACTTTGCGACCACGCGTATGACGAGTGTCAATTGGGTGGCGATTCTGGCTGTCGCGCTGGGGATTGCCGCAGGCCACTGGTTACCGGGAATTGTTCCGGTCAACGCGGTATTAGGTGGCGCGCTGAGCTATCTGATCCTTAACCCGATTTTGAATCGCAAAACGACAGCAGCAATGACGCATGTGGAGGCTAACAGTGTCGAATAACGCTTTACAAACAATTATTAACGCCCGCTTACCCGGCAAAGAGGGGCTGTGGCAGATTCATCTGCACGACGGAAAAATCAGCGCCATTGATGCACAATCCGGCGTGATGCCCGTAACAGAAAATAGCCTGGATGCCGAACAAGGTTTAGTTATACCGCCGTTTGTGGAGCCGCATATTCATCTGGACACCACGCAAACCGCCGGGCAACCGAACTGGAATCAGTCCGGCACGCTGTTTGAAGGCATTGAACGTTGGGCCGAGCGCAAAGCGTTATTAACCCATGACGATGTGAAACAACGCGCATGGCAAACGCTGAAATGGCAGATTGCCAACGGTATTCAGCATGTGCGTACCCATGTCGATGTTTCGGATGCAACGCTGACCGCATTGAAAGCAATGCTGGAAGTGAAGCAGGAAGTCGCGCCGTGGATTGATCTGCAAATAGTCGCCTTCCCGCAGGAAGGGATTTTGTCGTATCCCAACGGTGAAGCGTTGCTGGAAGAGGCGTTACGCTTAGGGGCTGACGTAGTGGGGGCGATTCCGCATTTTGAATTTACCCGTGAATACGGCGTGGAGTCGCTGCATAAAACCTTCGCCCTGGCGCAAAAATACGACCGTCTCATCGACGTTCACTGTGACGAGATTGATGATGAGCAGTCGCGTTTTGTCGAAACCGTTGCCGCCCTGGCGCACCGTGAAGGAATGGGCGCGCGAGTCACCGCCAGCCACACCACGGCAATGCACTCCTATAACGGGGCGTATACCTCGCGCCTGTTCCGCTTGCTGAAAATGTCCGGTATTAACTTTGTCGCCAACCCGTTGGTCAATATTCATCTGCAAGGGCGTTTCGATACGTATCCAAAACGTCGCGGCATCACGCGCGTTAAAGAGATGCTGGAGTCCGGCATTAACGTCTGCTTTGGTCACGATGATGTCTTCGATCCGTGGTATCCGCTGGGAACGGCGAATATGCTGCAAGTGCTGCATATGGGGCTACATGTTTGCCAGCTGATGGGCTACGGGCAGATTAACGATGGCCTGAATTTAATCACCCACCACAGCGCCAGGACGTTGAATTTGCAGGATTACGGCATTGCCGCCGGAAACAGCGCCAACCTGATTATCCTGCCGGCTGAAAATGGATTTGATGCGCTGCGCCGTCAGGTTCCGGTACGTTATTCGGTACGTGGCGGCAAGGTGATTGCCAGCACACAACCGGCACAAACCACCGTATATCTGGAGCAGCCAGAAGCCATCGATTACAAACGGTAATTTCCTCTGTGTTGAAGAGCCACTGACCTGTGTCAGTGGCTACCGTGATTCATTCCCGCCAACAACCGCGCATTCCTCCAACGCCATGTGCAAAAATGCCTTCGCGGCGGCTGTCTGCCAGCTATTTTTCCGCCGCAACAAAACCGCCGTTCTCTCCAGTAGTGGCGGGGCAAGAGAAATAGCTTTAAGCCCGTCATGTTGTGTGGCAATCGCTGCTGGTAACAATGTGGAAAGGGAAGTGCGGCGAATCAGCTCCAGAACCGCGCTAATTGAGTTCGCCTCAATGACCACCTGTGGATGCAGCCCCGCTTTCTCGCAGTAGTGGTCAATTTGCTCTCTGGTGGCAAATTCCGCGCTGAGCAGCACCAGTTTTTCATCATGCAAGCGACTCAACGCCACCTGTTCACAGGCAGCCAGCGGATGATGTTGCGCCACGACTAACGCTAAACTTTCTGTCAGTAGAGGAATTGCCTCAAGCTCCGGCGAATGTACAGGCGCGAACGCAATTCCAACGTCCAGCTCGTCGCGGCAAAGCAGATCTTCGATTTTCTCCTGCGACATTTCCTGTAGCCGGAGTGTGATGCCGGGGTAGCGCGCATAGAAATCCGCCATTAAGGGGCCGATAAAGTAGCTCGTAAAGGTGGGGGTGACGGCGATACGCAGCGATCCTCGCGTCAGATCGGCAACATCATGAATCGCCCGTTTACCCGCCCCCAGTTCCTGTAACGCCCGGCTGGCGTACTGTCGCCAGACTTCTCCTGCATCAGTGAGACGAATCGTTCGCCCGCTACGGTCAAACAGCGGCACGCCTAAACTCTCCTCTAACTGGCGAATCTGCTGGGAAAGCGCAGGCTGGGAGACGTGCAACGCACTGGCGGCACGGGTGAAGCTGCCATGTTCAGCCACGGCAAGAAAATAATTGATATGTCGAGAGAGCATTCGCCAACCTATAAGTAAATCCAATAGAGCTCATCATAAATGAGACTTTTACCTTATGACAATCGGCGAGTAGTCTGCCTCTCATTCCAGAGACAGACAGAGGTTAACGGTGAAAGAGATTATTGATGGATTCCTTAAATTCCAGCGCGAAGCATTTCCTGAGCGGGAAGCCTTGTTTAAACAGCTGGCGACACAACAAAGCCCGCGCACACTTTTTATTTCCTGCTCCGACAGCCGTCTGGTTCCTGAGCTTGTGACGCAACGTGAACCTGGCGATCTGTTCGTTATTCGCAACGCGGGCAATATTGTCCCTTCCTACGGGCCGGAACCCGGTGGCGTTTCTGCTTCGGTGGAGTATGCCGTCGCTGCGCTTCGGGTATCTGACATTGTGATTTGTGGTCATTCCAACTGTGGCGCCATGACCGCCATTGCCAGCTGTCAGTGCATGAACCATATGCCTGCCGTCTCCCACTGGCTGCGTTATGCCGATTCTGCCCGCGTCGTTAATGAGGTGCGCCCGCATCGCGATTTACCGTCCAAAGCTGCGGCGATGGTGCGTGAAAACGTCATTGCTCAGTTGGCTAATTTGCAAACGCATCCATCGGTGCGCCTGGCGCTCGAAGAGGGACGGATCGCGCTGCACGGCTGGGTCTACGACATTGAAAGCGGCAGTATCGCAGCCTTTGACGGCGCAACCCGCCAGTTCGTACCACTGGCAACCAATCCCGGCGTTTGTGCCATACCGCTACGCCAGCCAACCGCAGCGTAACCTTATTTTTAAACCATCAGGAGATTTACCATGATTCAGTCGCAAATTAACCGCAATATTCGTCTTGATCTTGCCGATGCCATTCTGCTCAGCAAAGCGAAAAAAGATCTCTCATTTGCCGAGCTTGCCGACGGCACCGGTCTGGCAGAAGCCTTCGTGACCGCTGCTTTGCTGGGGCAGCAGGCGCTTCCTGCCGACGCCGCCCGCCTGGTCGGGGCGAAGCTGGATCTCGACGAAGACGCCATTCTACTGTTGCAGATGATTCCACTGCGTGGCTGCATTGATGACCGTATTCCAACCGACCCAACGATGTATCGTTTCTATGAAATGTTGCAGGTGTACGGCACAACCCTGAAAGCGTTGGTTCATGAGAAGTTTGGCGATGGCATCATCAGCGCGATTAACTTCAAACTCGACGTCAAGAAGGTGGCGGATCCGGAAGGTGGCGAACGCGCGGTCATCACTTTAGATGGCAAATATCTGCCGACCAAACCGTTCTGACAGCCATGCGCGACCATCAAAAGACGTTCACGATGCTGCTGGTTCTGGTGCTGATTGGTCTTAATATGCGACCACTGCTCACTTCCGTCGGGCCACTGCTACCGCAATTGCGCCAGGCGAGCGGAATGAGCTTTAGCGTGGCTGCCCTGTTGACGGCTCTGCCGGTGGTCACCATGGGCGGGCTGGCGCTGGCCGGAAGCTGGCTTCATCAGCATGTCAGCGAACGTCGCAGCGTCGCCATTAGCCTGGTGCTGATTGCCGTCGGTGCATTGATGCGTGAGCTTTACCCTCAAAGTGTGCTGCTGCTTAGCAGCGCACTGCTCGGTGGGGTGGGAATCGGCATCATTCAGGCGGTGATGCCTCCGGTGATTAAACGGCGGTTTCAGCAGCGCACGCCACTGGTGATGGGGCTGTGGTCTGCGGCTCTGATGGGCGGCGGTGGACTTGGTGCCGCCCTGACGCCCTGGTTAGTTCAACACAGCGAGATTTGGTATCAAACACTCGCCTGGTGGGCGCTGCCTGCCGTTGTTGCGCTCTTTGCCTGGTGGTGGCAAAGCTCCCGCGAGGTCGCCTCTTCCCACAAGACAACAACCACTCCGGTTCGCGTAGTATTCACTCCCCGCGCGTGGACGCTGGGACTTTACTTCGGTCTGATTAACGGCGGTTACGCCAGCCTGATTGCCTGGTTACCCGCCTTCTATATTGAGATTGGCGCCAGCGCGCAGTACAGCGGTTCTTTGCTGGCGTTGATGACGCTTGGGCAAGCGGCGGGGGCGTTACTGATGCCTGCTATGGCTCGCCATCAGGATCGGCGCAAACTTTTGCTGTTGGCACTGGCGTTACAACTGGTGGGTTTCTGCGGCTTTATCTGGCTGCCGCTGCAATTGCCGGTATTGTGGGCGATGGTGTGTGGTTTAGGTCTGGGCGGCGCATTTCCGCTCTGTTTGCTGCTGGCGCTCGATCACTCTGCGCAACCGGGGATTGCTGGCAAGCTGGTGGCGTTTATGCAGGGGATCGGTTTTATTATCGCCGGGCTTGCTCCCTGGTTTTCTGGTGTGCTGCGTAGCATCAGTGGCAATTACCTGATGGACTGGGTGTTTCATGCGCTGTGCGTTGTTGGGTTGATGATCATAACCCTGCGCTTTGCACCGGCACGTTTTCCGCAGCTGTGGGTCAAAGAGGCATGAGGCGACGCCTGTTCCTGCGCTTTGTTCATGCCGGATGCGGCCAACGTAGATCACTGAATTTGTAGGCCTGATAAGCGAAGCGCATCAGGCAATTTTTATAATTTAAACTGACGATTCAACTTTGTAATCTTTGAAATAATACTGCTTATCCCGGTCGTTTATTTCGCGAATAACCCGACAGGGAACGCCCGCAGCTACGACGTTTGGTGGAATGTTTTTTGTGACGACGCTACCCGCGCCAATAACCGAATTATCCCCGATGGTGATGCCTGGATTAATGACCACATGACTCCCGATCCAGACATTATTGCCTATCGTTATCGGAAAAGAGTACATCTCTCCGTTTTTTCTTAATTCATGGTGTACCGGGTGCCCCGTAACGGAAAGAGTAACGTTGGGGGCAATCAGTACGTTATCACCGATCGTTACCGTGTAATCATCGACGATGGTTAAATTGAAATTTGCATAAAAATTGCGGCCTATATGGATGTTGGAACCGTAAGAGAAATAGACAGGCGGTTCTATCCAGGCATTTTCTCCTACCGTGGCAAACATTTCTTTAAGCAGGCTTTCCCTTTTTTCAACTTCCGCTGGATGCGAGTGATTAAACTCATACATTAACGTTTTCCCACGAAGTCTTTTTTCAGGTAAGCCTTCGCACATATCGGTAAATAGCTTTCCTGCTTTTATTCTTTCTGTCATCGACATGTTCATTGCGATCATTCCGTCCTGATATGTTGGTCGGATAAGGCGCTCGCGCCGCATCCGACATTGATTGCTTAAGCGACTTCATTCACCTGGCGACGCAGCAGAGAAAGCGGGCCGGGGCCGCTGAGCGTGAACACGGAAATTAAGGTGAAGCCCAGCGCCACCAGACCCAGCACTAGATACGCGCCCTGGAAACCGATGCTTTCATACATATTGCCCGCCAGTACAGACATAAAAATCATCGCCAGTTGCTTAAAGAAGCAGAAACAGACCAGATAAATCGTCGCTGAAAAACGCACTTCAAACTGGCTGGTAATATATTTAAAGCAGCCCACCAGCAGGAACGGGACTTCAAACATATGCAGCGTTTTTAGAATAACCACTTCCAGCGCCGAGGTGGCGAACGATGAGCCAATAATACGTACTGACATAATGGTGCCAGCCAGTAGCAGGGCGTTTTTCCCGCCGATGCGATTAATGATCAGCGGCGCAAAGAACATAATCGAGGCGTTAAGTAATTCGCCCATTGTTGTGACATAGCCAAATACCCGCGTACCTTGCTCACCGGTGGCAAAGAACGAAGTAAAGAAATTAGCAAACTGTTGGTCAAAAACATCGTAGGTGCAGGAAACGCCAATAACATACAGTGACAAAAACCACAGCTTTGGCTGTCTGAACAGTTCCAGCGCCAGTTTAAGGCTAAATGCCGAATGGTTGGCACCTACGGCATTGGCAACCGTGGCGGAAGAAGGGGCATCTGTTTTGGCGAAAAAGAGCAATACAGCGAGGATGAGTGCACAGCCAGAACCCAGCCAGAAAACAAACTGGTTGTTGATGGTGAACATGATGCCGACAATCGAGGCACACAGCGCCCAGCCAACGCAGCCAAACATTCGCGCGCGACCAAATTCGAAATTACTGCGACGGCTGACCTTCTCGATAAATGCTTCTACTGCTGGCGCACCGGCGTTAAAACAAAAACCAAGATAAATACCGCCAACAACCGAACCCAATAAAATATTGTATTGTAACAGCGGGCCAAAGATAAAAATAAAGAATGGCGCAAACATCACTAACATGCCGGTAATAATCCATAGCAGATATTTGCGCAGCCCAAGTTTGTCAGAAAGCAAGCCAAATAGCGGTTGGAATAACAGAGAGAACAGAGAAATAGCGGCAAAAATAATACCCGTATCACTTTTGCTGATATGGTTGATGTCATGTAGCCAAATCGGGAAAAACGGGAAGTAGGCTCCCATGATAAAAAAGTAAAAGAAAAAGAATAAGCCGAACATCCAAAAGTTTGTGTTTTTTAGATAGAACATAATGGATTTCCTTACGCGAAATACGGGCAGACATGGCCTGCCCGGTTATTATTATTTTTGACGCCAGACCAACTGGTAATGGTAGCGACCAGCACTCAGTTGGTATTCTGCCGACACTGACGGGCTCCAGGAGTCGTCGCCACCAATCCCCATATGGAAACCGTCGATATTCAGCCAACTGCCTTCTTCTGCGTGCAGCAGATGGCGATGGCTGGTTTCCATCAGTTGTTGTTGGCTGTAGCGGCTGATATTGAACTGGAAGTCGCCGCGCCACTGGTGTGAGCCATAATTCAATTCGCGCGTCCCGCAGCGCAGACCGTTTTCGCCTGGGAAGACGTATGGGGTATACATGTCTGACAATGGCAGATCCCAGCGGTCAAAACAGGCCGCAGTAAGGCGGTCGGGATAGTTTTCTTGCGGCCCCAGCCCCAGCCAGTTAACCCCTTCTGCGACCTGTGCCAGTTGGCAGGTCAGGCCAATCCGCGCCGGATGCGGTGTATCGCTTGCCACTTCAACATCGACGGTAATCGTCATTTGACCACGACCATCAATACGGTAGGTTTTGCGGCTGATAAATAAGGTTTTCCCCTGATGCTGCCAGGCGTGGACAGTCGTAATCAGCACCGCGTCGGCAAGCGTATCTGCCGTGCACTGCAACAATGCCGCTTCGGCCTGGTAATGTCCTGCCGCTTTCCAGCGTTCTACCCAGGCGTTCGGGTCAATGCGGGTCGCTTCACTCACGCCAATGTCGTTATCCAGCGGCGCACGGGTGAACTGATCGCGCAGCGGCGTCAGCAGTTGTTTTTCATCGCCAATCCACATCTGTGAAAGAAGACCTGACTGCCGGTTAAATTGCCAACGTTTATTACCCAGCCCGATGCAAAAATCCGTTTCGCTGGTGGTCAATTGCGGGGAGGAGTGGGGCGCGGAGAGGGGCGTCACACTAAGGTTTTCCGCCAGACGCCACTGTTGCCAGGCGCTGATGTGTCCGGCTTCTGACCATGTGGTCGCGTTCGGTTGCACTACGCGCACTGTGAGCCAGAGTTGTCCGGCGCTCTCCGGCTGTGGCAGTTCAGGCAGTTCAATCAACTGTTTACCTTGTGGAGCGACAGTCAGAGGCACTTCGCCACTTGCCAGCGGCTTGCCATCCAGTGCCACCGACCAGTGCAGAATTTCGTTATCGCTATGACGGAACAGGTATTCGCTGGTCACTTCGATGATTCGCCCGGATAAACGGAACTGGAAAAACTGCTGTTGGTGTTTTGCTTCTGTCAGCGCCGGATGCGGCGTGCGATCGGCAAAGACCAGGCCGTTCATACAGAACTGGCGATCGTTCGGTGTATCGCCAAAATCACCGCCGTAAGCCGACCACGGGTTGCCGTTTTCATCATATTTAATCAGTGACTGATCCACCCAGTCCCAGACGAAGCCGCCCTGTAAACGTGGGTACTGACGAAACGCCTGCCAGTATTTGGCAAAGCCGCCGAGGCTGTTACCCATCGCGTGGGCGTATTCGCAGAGGATCAGCGGGCGTAACTCACCTGGCAGCGAAAGCCATTTTTTGATTGACCATTTCGGTACTGCCGGGAAGGGTTGATCTTCATCCACGCGTGCGTACATCGGGCAAATAATATCGGTTGCGGAGGTGTCTGCACCGCCGCCTTCATACTGTACCGGGCGGGAAGGATCGACGGATTTGATCCAGCGATACAGCGCGTCGTGATTAGCACCGTGGCCTGATTCATTACCCAGCGACCAGATAATTACGCTCGGGTGATTACGATCGCGCTGCACCATCCGCGTTACGCGCTCGCTCATCGCGGGCAGCCACTGCGGATCATCTGTCAGGCGGTTCATCGGCACCATACCGTGAGTTTCAATATTAGCTTCATCCACCACATACAGGCCGTAGCGGTCGCACAGCGTGTACCACAGTGGATGGTTCGGATAATGCGAACAGCGCACGGCGTTAAAGTTGTTCTGCTTCATCAGCAGGATATCTTGCACCATCGTCTGCTCATCCATGACCTGACCATGCAGAGGATGATGCTCGTGACGGTTAACGCCGCGAATCAGCAACGGCTTGCCGTTCAGCAGCAGCAGGCCATTTTCAATCCGCACCTCGCGGAAACCGACATCGCAGGCTTCCGCTTCAATCAGCGCGCCGTCGACGGTGTGCAGTTCAACTACCGCACGGTAAAGGTTCGGGGTTTCTGCGCTCCACAACGCCGGGCTTTCGACGTTCATACTTAGCGTGACGCGATCGGCATAACCGCCGCGCTCATCGATAATTTCGCCGCCGAAAGGCGCGGTGCTGCTGGCGACCTGCGTTTCCCCCTGCCATAAGGATACCGTTACCCGCAGATCGTCGCGCAGTTCGCCACACATGCGGACTTCAGCGTCGAGAACGGCACGGCTGAAATCGTCATTAAAATGGGTAGCAACATGGAAATTGCTGATTTGCGTGGTCGGTTTGTGCAGCAGCGAGACGTCGCGGAAAATGCCGCTCATCCGCCACATATCCTGATCTTCCAGATAACTGCCGTCACTCCAGCGCAGCACCATCACCGCGAGGCGGTTTTCTCCGGCGCGTAAAAAGTTGCTCAGGTCAAATTCAGACGGCAAACGGCTGTCCTGCCCGTAACCGACCCAGCGTCCGTTGCACCACAAATGGAATGCTGAGTTAACGCCATCAAAGATAATCCGCGTCTGGCCTTCCTGTAGCCAGCTTTCATCAATATTAAATGTGAGCGAGTAACAGCCCGTCGGATTCTCTGCGGGAACAAACGGCGGATTGACCGCAATGGGATAGGTTACGTTAGTGTAGATGGGCACGTCGTAACCGTGCATCTGCCAGTTTGAGGGGACGGGGACTGTATCGGCGTCAGGAAGATCGCACTCCAGCCAGCTTTCTGGCACCGCGTCTGGGGCGGGAAACCAGGCAAATTGCCATTTGCCATTCAGACTGCGCAACTGGCGGGAAGGGCAATTCTCGCGGGCTTCTTCACTATTTCGCCAGCTGGCGAAAGGGGGATGCGCCGCAAGGCGGTTGAGTTGGGTAACGCCAGGGTTTTCCCAGTCACGACGTTGTAATACGACGGCCAGTGAATCCGTAATCATGGTCATTGCTGTATCCTGTGTGAAATTGTTATCCGCTCACAATTTCACACAACATACGAGCCAGAAGCATAGAGTGTAAAGCCTGGGGTGTTTAATGAGTGAGCTGACTCACATTAATTGTGTTGCGCTCACTGCCCGGTTTCCAGCCGGGAAATTTGCCGTGCCAGCTGCATTAATGAATCCGCCAACGCGCGGGGAGAGGCGGTTTGCGTATTGGGTGGCAGGGTGGTTTTACGTGTCACCAGTGATACGGGCAATAGCTGATTTCCCTTCACCGCCTGGCCCTGAGAGAGTTGCAGCAAGCGATCCACGCTGGTCTGCCCCAGCAGGCGAAAATCCTGTTTAATGGTGGTTAACGGTGGGATATAACACGAGCTGTCTTCGGTATCGTCGTACCCCACCACTGAGATATCCGCACCAACGCGCAGCCCTGACTCGGTAATGGCGCGCATTGCACCCAGCGCCATCTGATCGTTAGCAACCAGCATTGCGGTGGGGGTAATGCCCTCATTCAGCATCTGCATGGTTTGTTGAAAACCAGACATGGCGCTCCAGTCACCCTCAAGCTCCGCTATTGGCTGTAGTTGATTGCAATCGAGATATTTGTGCCAGCCCGCCAGACGCAGACGCGCCGAGACAGAACTTAATGGACCCGCCAACAGCGCAATTTGCTGGTGACCCAACGCGACCAGATGTTCCACGCCGAGCCGTGCGCCGTCATCATGGGAAAAAATAATGCTGTTAATGGGGGATTTGTCGGAGACATCAAGAAACAAAACCGGCACGTGGCCGCAGGCTGCCTCTACGGCGATGGCATCTTGTTCATCTAGGGGATAGTTGATAATCAGGCCGCTGACGCGTTGTGCGAGAAGATTATGAACCGCCGCTTTACAGGCTTCGACGCCACTGCGTTCCACCATTGATACCACTACGCTGGCACCGAGTTGATCGGCGCGGGATTTAATTGCCGCAACAATTTGTGAAGGCGCATGAAGCGCCAGGTTGGAAGTGGCAACGCCAATCAGCAACGACTGTTTGCCCGCTAGTTGCTGTGCCACGCGGTTGGGAATGTAATTCAGCTCCGCCATTGCCGCTTCCACTTTTTCCCGCGTTTTCGCAGAAACGTGGCTGGCCTGATTTACCACGCGGGAAACGGTCTGATAAGAGACTCCGGCATACTCGGCGACATCGTATAGCGTTACTGGTTTCACATTCACCATCCTGAATTGACTCTCTTCCGGGCGTTATCATGCCATACCACGGAAGGTTTTGCGCCACCCGGCGGGGCTGACACCAAAGTGAAATTTAAAATGCTGACGCCAGGTCACAGGAGAGAGAAAGCCCACTTCGATACACTCACTGTATTTACAGGTATACTCGCAAAAATTATTCAGCGGGTTTGGAAATAAAGATGGCAAAACTTACCTTACAAGAGCAGTTGCTCAAAGCAGGATTAGTCACCAGCAAAAAAGCGGCGAAGGTCGAGAGAACGGCGAAAAAATCGCGTGTTCAGGCGCGTGAAGCACGGGCGGCGGTAGAAGAAAATAAAAAGGCACAGCTTGAGCGTGATAAACAGCTTAGTGAACAACAAAAACAAGCGGCATTAGCGAAAGAATATAAAGCTCAGGTGAAGCAGCTTATCGAAATGAACCGTATCACCATTGCTAATGGCGATATCGGTTTTAACTTCACCGACGGCAATCTGATTAAGAAAATTTTTGTTGATAAGCTCACGCAAACGCAGTTGATTAATGGCCGCCTGGCAATTGCCCGTTTGGTTACTGACGGCAATAGTGAAGGTGAATACGCCATTATTCCGGCAAGCGTTGCCGACAAAATCGCCCAGCGTGATGCCAGCAGTATTGTGTTGCACAGTGCACTCAGCGCCGAAGAGCAGGATGAAGACGATCCGTATGCCGACTTTAAGGTGCCTGATGATTTGATGTGGTAATTATATGTCCGTCACCATCCGCGAACAGGATGGCGACGGTTCGTTACGTGCGGGATATTAATAACGGATCACGGTTCGAATTGATTTGCCTTCATGCATTAATTCAAAGGCGTCATTAATTTCATCCAGACTCATGGTATGCGTTACAAACGGCTCCAGGTCGATATTACCTTTCATCGCATCTTCAACCATACCCGGCAACTGGGAACGACCTTTCACGCCGCCAAACGCGGAACCTTTCCATACGCGACCGGTGACCAACTGGAATGGACGGGTTGAGATTTCCTGACCGGCGCCAGCCACACCGATGATCACCGACTGACCCCAGCCACGGTGAGCACTTTCCAACGCCGCGCGCATCACATTGACGTTGCCGATGCACTCAAAGGTATGGTCGATACCCCATTTGTTGATATCCAGCAGGACATCTTTAATCGGTTTGTCGTAGTCATTCGGATTAATGCAGTCGGTGGCACCGAAGCGACGCGCCAGATCGAATTTCTTCGGGTTAGTGTCGATAGCGATAATCCGTCCCGCTTTCGCCTGACGAGCGCCCTGAACAACCGCCAGACCAATCGCACCAAGACCGAATACGGCAACGGAATCACCAGGTTGAACTTTAGCGGTGTTGTGTACTGCGCCAATGCCGGTGGTGACGCCACAGCCCAGCAGGCAGACGTGTTCATGGTTTGCTTCTGGGTTAATTTTTGCCAGAGACACTTCCGCGACCACGGTATATTCACTGAAGGTGGAACAGCCCATGTAGTGATAAAGCGGTTGCCCGTTGTAAGAAAAACGTGTTGTGCCGTCTGGCATCAGACCTTTGCCCTGGGTTTCGCGAACCGCGACACAGAGGTTGGTTTTACCGGAACGACAGAATTCGCACTCGCCGCACTCTGCGGTGTAAAGCGGGATCACATGGTCGCCAGGTTTAACGCTGGTCACGCCTTCACCGACTTCAACCACAACGCCAGCCCCTTCGTGACCGAGAACGACCGGGAATACACCTTCCGGGTCATCGCCGGAGAGGGTAAATGCATCAGTATGGCAGACGCCGGTATGAGTGACTTTAATCAGCACTTCACCTTTCTTCGGTGGAGCTACGTCAATTTCAACGATTTCCAGTGGTTTACCGGGAGCAAATGCAACGGCAGCACGTGATTTCATATTTCGCTCTTCCTCAATAGGGTAGTGGTTTCTGCTATTTAAGATAGGCACGAACCAGTTCAATCGTGTCATCAACGGATTGGCTGACTTCGCGGCTATAGCAGTCATTTCGGTCAAACGTTTCCCGGATATGGCTTTCAAGCACTTCTGCCATCAGCCCGTTAGCCGCGCCCCGAACGGCAGCGATCTGCTGGAGTATGGCACGGCATTCGGCATCACCCTCCAGTGACCGTTCCAGAGCATCAATCTGCCCCCGAATACGACGAACTCGAGTAAGCACCTTTTTCTTCTCTTCCGGAGTACTGGGCATTTCGCACCTCATCATCTGTACGCAATATACTATAGGGGGGTATGCTATATGTCAATGCATACCCCCCTATAGTATATAACACTGGAGAATAAAATTTATCCGATGAATGTGGGTGATATCTGGAGGAAACGAAGAGGAAAGAAGAGTGTTTGGGCGCTAATCTCGTGGGATTGCCGCCCGGATAGCAGGCGGCGGAAGGAATCAGAATTTCCAGGTCAGATTGGCAGCGAATTGCAGGCCGTTATAATCATCGGTCGGCGTGTCATACCACACTTTACCGGCAGTCAGCCCCAGATTCAGTTGCTCAGTCAACGGTTGAATACGTTGTAAACTGGCGCTCTTCATGCTGCCGTGACGCGTCTCCGGAGACCAGTCGTAGGTGTAAGCTCCCGTCCCACGACTAAGCCAAAGTTGAGTATAACCGCCGCCGCGAGGGTCATTCAGACGCAAGGAAATCATATTGCTGTAACTGCCGCCAGCATCGCTGGAGTCATAATGGGTATAGCGATAGCTGGTGATCACCGGGCCAGTGTAGAGCGATACGCCGCCTTGCCAGGCATCGACTTCAACATCATCGTAATATTTAGTGTAGCGATAACCAGTCGTGAACAGCGTTTTTGGCAGCAAAGCCAGGTTAATATCCTGACGAAAATCCTGGCGGGCAAAGACCGGTGTATTATCGGCAAAGGCAATACCCGTGCGGGTTGTCAGCCAGTTATTCCATTTGTACCAGACAGCGCCCTGACCGCGTGTGGCATTGAAACGTTCAGTCTCATAATCACGACGCCCCTGGGAAAGATTAAAAAGCAGCGTTGCGTTTTCAACTTTCGCCACCAGTTCAGCATACGCTAAATTACGGTTGCCATGATCGCCAGAATAATCGGTAAAATCGTAGCCTGCGGTAATAGAAGTTAACCCGGCATAAGCGGGCAATGCGCTAAAGATTGCCGCTGCTAATAACGTCCGTTTTATCATTTTAATCTCCTGTACGGATAAGTTCTTGCCGGAGTGAATAATTTCCGGTAGGTAAATTGCGTTCTACAATAACGCGCGGGCCAAGTTGCGTGTTTGGCGAAATAATTCGGCCAGGTAAAATAATTACCTGCACGCCAAGACGTGAACGCTGACCAATATAACAACCTAATTTATCGCAGTCGGTAGCGATAATACCCTCTGGGGTGTGAACCGATACTGGCTGTTCATCCAGTCGATGGTTACTGGTACGCACCTGTGCGCCCAAATATGCCTGGCTTGCAACAACAGAATCGGCAATAAAACATTGCGGTCCAATCATCGCTTCCGCCTCAATAACCGCATTTTTGATTTCAGTGGCAAAACCAATTTTTACGCCATTGTTGATTACCGTACCGGGGCGAATAAACGCATAATTACCTATCAGGCAGTTTGCACCAATCACTACCGGCCCTTGAATAACCACACCGTGGCAAATACGGGTATTGGCACCGATAACAACTTCACCGGCACTTTCATCAATAATCACCTGGTCAGCAATCTGAATATTTTTCTCTTTAACATTAAGCTTCAGATAGCTTTTCAGTTCCTGCGACAGAAGGTTGGGAATAAGCGGTTGGCGCTTCCACCAGTGCGGAATAACGGGTGGGTTTGTCGCGCTGAGGTTCGCGTCCAGTAAAAAAGGCAATAAGTCCATAAATAATCCAGATGGCATAAGCTAATAATACATACACAACGGAAAGTGGCGCTAAAGGCACCAACAACCAGCAACGATGAAACCAGGCGCTAAAAGCACCAATAACACAAACTACGCCGACCCAGATAAGCGGAAACATGGCCAGTACCACGCCATGTGGCCCGGTGGTGATTAATTCATTAAACCAGGTGGTTAGATAAATCCCAACGCCATAGAGCACGACCAACAGCATAGGGAAAATACTGAAGATGCCGAAACGGCTAAATAAAAGCCTTTTATGCAGACGCATACAGACCGCGTAACCCACAATCCAGCGCCGCCAGCGACGCCACTCCTCACGCGGGTTGTTGCATTCCTGAGGGTATACAATACAGCGATTCGCCTGACGAATGCGGTAACCATTGGCGACCAACGTCCAGGTGAGATCCAGATCTTCGACTTTGGTACGATCCGAGAAACCAAATTTACGCAATACATCGGTACGGAACATCCCACAGGCACCGCTGATAATAAAGGGCGCGCCGCCCAAAAGCTGTTGTAGCGTGCGCTTCATAACGATCATCGGCAGTTTTACCGTGGCGCGAATATGAGGCAGCAAACCTGCGCCTTTTAACGCTGTGGAAGGAATACCGCCGACGGCATCAGCGCCGCGCTCAATTTCCGCCAGCATATAACCCATTCCGTCTTTATCGGGCGGAACATAGGTGTCAGCATCGCTTAAAAAAACCTGGTCGCAGGTGGCGTAGTTCAGGCCGTTCATCAGAGCGCCGCCTTTGCCGGTATTTTTTTGCGTAACAGCAACAAAGCGGTCGCCCCATTTGCGTTTGACTTCCGCCATTACCGCTTCGGTATTATCCGTGGAGCCGTCGTTAACACAAATTACCCGGCAAAAATAAGGATTGCGCAGCAGATTATCCAGTGATTGTGCCAGACAGGGGCCTTCGTTATAGGCAGGAATAATCGCGTCAATACAGCCTTTCTTTTGGCTGGGCTTACGCCTTAACGTACTCAAAAACCATAGCAATATTGCTACGGCCATAAATATAAAGATCCAGGTTTTCATTAAGTCTGCTCAAAGAATCATTTTATGAATAACAAAGCCTTCACCCAGATCACTATTGACCTGTTGTCCGCGAAATTGTGCAACAGCACGTAAACGTTCATGACGCATATAATCACGTCGCTCCTGGCTTTTATGTTTTTTTAACGCTGCAAGTTTTACGGTAAAATATTCTTCTTTTACGGATTCAAAAACCTGGGGCATAAATGAAAGCCAGGTGCTTGGCGTTTCATAGCCGAGAATCTGTGGAATAGTGCGGCAGGCAACCATTGATGCCTGATAAACTGCCAGATGATCCTGATGGCGGTCAGCATCATGCATGGTATATACCCGTATGATTTCTACATCAGCGGGAATTTGATTTTTAATAATATCTTCCAGGGAGGAAATCATATCATTGAGTTGCAGATGTGTACGGGTGTCTGAAAAATTAAGATGAATAGTTTTCTGACACCCCAACATCTTTAATGCTTCGCGAGATTCTTCATGACGATCGATGATTTCGCTTACACCCGAATCGCCAGCAGTCATGACAACGGCGGTGATATAAAATCCTTTCTGCGCAAGACGAGCAAGCGATGCGCCACAACCTAATTCAATATCGTCAGGATGCGCACCAATCGCAAGAATACCTTTCCTCTTTTCTGCTGAAGAATGCAACGCAGAATTTAAAACCTTATCCAATTCATGACACTCCATTGTAATTATTATGCTGAAAGCGCGACGAATGCAGAGCGGCAACCCTCTGCAACATACTCAGATGTTAAAAATGACACGCGGTAAAAAAAGAATAATCCTGAGAACAGGTCAATTAATGCCCGGAGGGCCGTAAGCGGTATAAGTTTGATTTGTGTGCATCATATGTTAAACATTTGTGTGTTTTGTGAGCGTGATTATATTTTTTACATATTGTATTTAGATGTGATTTAGTTTGTCAATTAATTGCATTTAAAAAATATCTTCTATCAACCATTACTTTTTATATTCGGTTTATGAATGAATTGGTATGGCAAAGAGGTTTTGAAGATTGCATTATATAAAATAAAAATAATATATATATTTATTATTGGTTGTCTGGTTGGTGGAGGGTGAAATAAATTTTTATTGTTTGAATTTTTATTCGTATATAAAAGTAAATGTGGCATTGCTTTGTAGGAAAACGGTTGGTAAATGCATAACTCATCTATCGTTTGCCATTTTTTTGCTAAGAATAAAAACATATTGTCCATAATGATTAATTCTTTTATCAAATATCTTTCTCCGCGAATACTGCTCTCATAACAAGACAGGGGAGCAGACAATTATGGCAATTTCATCGCGTAACACACTTCTTGCCACACTGGCATTCATCACTTTTCAGGCGCAGGCGGTGAACGTCACCGTGGCGTATCAAACCTTCGCCGAACCGGCGAAAGTGGCTCAGGCTGATAACACCTTTGCCAAAGAGAGCGGGGCGACCGTGGACTGGCGCAAGTTTGACAGCGGAGCCAGCATCGTTAGGGCGCTGGCTTCTGGCGACGTGCAAATCGGTAATCTCGGTTCCAGCCCGTTAGCGGTTGCTGCCAGCCAGCAGGTGCCGATTGAAGTTTTCTTGCTGGCGTCAAAACTGGGTAACTCCGAGGCGCTGGTAGTTAAGAAAAACATCAGCAAACCCGAAGATCTGATTGGCAAACGCATCGCCGTGCCGTTTATCTCCACCACGCACTACAGCCTGCTGGCAGCGATGAAACACTGGGGCATTAAACCCGGACAAGTGGAGATTGTGAACCTGCAACCGCCAGCGATTATTGCCGCCTGGCAACGGGGAGATATTGATGGCGCTTATGTCTGGGCACCTGCGGTTAATGCGCTGGAAAAAGACGGCAAGGTGTTGACAGACTCTGAACAGGTCGGGCGGTGGGGCGCGCCGACGCTGGACGTTTGGGTAGTGCGCAAAGATTTTGCCCAGAAACATCCTGAGGTGGTGAAAGCGTTCGCTAAAAGCGCCATCGATGCCCAGCAACCGTACATTGCGAATCCGGACGCGTGGCTGAAACAGCCGGAAAACATCAGCAAACTGGCGCGCTTGAGCGGTGTACCGGAAGCTGACGTACCGGGGCTGGTCAAGGGAAATACCTATCTGACGCCGCAGCAGCAAACGGCAGAACTGACCGGAGCGGTGAACAAAGCGATCATCGACACCGCGCTGTTTTTGAAAGAGCAGGGTAAAGTTCCCGCCGTGGCGAATGATTACAGCCAGTACGTTACCTCGCGCTTCGTGCAATAAAAGGAGGCGCGAATGCTGCAAATCTCTCATCTCTATGCCGATTATGGCGGTAAACCGGCGCTGGAAGATATCAACCTGACGCTGGAAAGCGGCGAACTGTTGGTGGTGCTGGGGCCGTCCGGCTGCGGCAAAACCACTTTGCTGAATCTGATTGCTGGTTTTGTGCATTATCAGCAAGGCAGCATTCAACTGGCGGGCAAGCGTATCGAGGGACCGGGTGCAGAGCGCGGGGTGGTTTTTCAGAATGAAGGGCTGCTGCCGTGGCGTAATGTGCAGGATAACGTGGCGTTCGGCTTGCAACTGGCGGGGATGGAGAAAAAGCAACGTCTGGAAATCGCTCACCAAATGCTGAAAAAAGTCGGCCTGGAAGGTGCAGAAAAACGCGACATCTGGCAGCTTTCTGGCGGTCAGCGTCAGCGGGTAGGGATTGCCCGCGCGCTGGCGGCTAATCCCCGGATGTTATTACTCGACGAACCGTTTGGCGCGCTGGACGCCTTCACCCGCGACCAGATGCAAATACTGCTGCTGAAACTCTGGCAGGAGACAGGCAAGCAGGTGTTGTTGATTACCCATGATATAGAAGAAGCGGTGTTTATGGCGACCGAACTGGTTCTGCTTTCACCGGGGCCGGGTCGTGTGCTGGAGCGTCTGCGGCTCAACTTCGCCCGCCGCTTTGTTGCGGGTGAGTCGAGCCGCAGCATCAAGTCCGATCCACAATTCATCGCCATGCGCGAATATGTTTTAAGCCGCGTATTTGAGCAACGAGAGGCGTTCTCATGAGTGTGCTTATTAATGAAAAAATGCATTCGCGTCGGCTGAAATTGCGCTGGCCGCTCTCGCGTCAGGTCACTTTAAGCATTGGCACACTAGCGGTTTTACTGACTTTATGGTGGGCAGTGGCGGCGCTGCAACTGATTAGCCCGCTGTTTTTGCCGCCGCCGCAACAGGTACTGGCAAAACTGCTCACCATTGCCGGAACGCAAGGATTTATGGACGCCACGCTGTGGCAGCATCTGACAGCCAGCCTGACGCGCATTGTGCTGGCGCTACTTGCGGCGGTGTTAATCGGCATTCCGGTTGGGATCGCCATGGGGCTAAGCCCGACGGTGCGCGGCATTCTGGATCCGGTAATTGAACTGTATCGCCCTGTGCCGCCGCTGGCCTATTTGCCGCTGATGGTGATCTGGTTTGGTATTGGTGAAACCTCGAAGATCTTACTGATCTATTTAGCGATTTTTGCACCGGTGGCGATGTCGGCGTTGGCAGGGGTGAAAAGCGTGCAGCAGGTTCGCGTTCGTGCCGCGCAGTCGCTGGGCGCCAGTCGCACGCAGGTGCTGTGGTTTGTCATTCTGCCTGGCGCGCTGCCGGAAATTCTCACCGGATTACGTATTGGTCTGGGGGGGGGCTGGTCTACGCTGGTGGCGGCGGAGCTGATTGCCGCGACGCGAGGCTTAGGTTTTATGGTTCAGTCAGCGGGTGAGTTTCTCGCAACTGACGTGGTGCTGGCGGGGATCGCGGTGATTGCGATTATCGCCTTTCTTTTAGAACTGGGTCTGCGTGCGTTACAGCGCCGCCTGACGCCCTGGCATGGAGAAGTACAATGAGTGAACGTCTGAGCATTACCCCGCTGGGGCCGTATATCGGCGCACAAATTTCGGGTGCCGACCTGACGCGTCCGTTAAGTGATAATCAGTTTGAACAGCTTTACCATGCGGTGTTGCGCCATCAGGTGGTGTTTCTGCGTGAACAAGCCATTTCGCCACAGCAGCAACGCGCGCTGGCCCAGCGTTTTGGCGAGCTACATATTCATCCTGTTTACCCTCATGCCGAAGGGGTTGAGGAGATTATCGTACTGGATACCCATAACGATAATCCGCCGGATAACGACAACTGGCACACCGATGTGACATTTATTGAGACGCCGCCAGCGGGAGCGATACTGGCAGCGAAAGAGTTGCCATCAACCGGGGGCGATACGCTATGGACCAGTGGTATTGCGGCGTATGAGGCGCTCTCTGTTCCCTTCCGTCAGCTGTTGAGCGGGCTGCGCGCGGAGCATGATTTCCGTAAATCGTTCCCGGAATACAAATACCGCAAAACGGAGGAGGAGCATCAACGCTGGCGCGAGGCGGCAGCGAAAAATCCTCCTTTACTACATCCGGTGGTACGAACACATCCGGTGAGCGGTAAACAGGCGTTGTTTGTTAATGAAGGATTTACCACGCGAATTGTCGATGTCAGTGAGAAAGAGAGCGAAGCCTTGCTAGGCTTTTTATTTACCCATATCACCAAACCGGAGTTTCAGGTGCGCTGGCGCTGGCAGCCAAATGATATCGCGATTTGGGATAACCGCGTGACTCAGCACTATGCGAATGCAGATTATCTGCCACAGCGGCGGATTATGCATCGGGCGACGATCCTCGGGGATAAACCGTTTTATCGGGTGGGGTGAAACGAGCGCGGACGGTCCCCTCGTGTGGTGAAAGAACGGTGATATAGATGAAGCGAGTGCGGACGGTCCCCTCGCCCCCTTGGGGAGAGGGTTAGGGTGAGGGGGCGTTCACCGTACTTTCAACAGGTTAACTCCCCCTTTCTGAGAGGAAACAAAATTAACGCAGAATCTTCTTCTCAGCCAGATCCAGCGCAAAGTAGCTGAAAATCAGATCCGCACCCGCACGCTTAATCGAACCTAAGCTTTCGAGCACTACTTTCTCTTCATCTATAGCACCCGCCAGCGCGGCGAACTTAATCATCGCGTACTCGCCGCTTACCTGATACGCGCCAATCGGCAGTTCAGTACGTTCACGCAGCTCACGCACGATGTCCAGGTACGCTCCGGCTGGTTTAACCATCAGGCAGTCTGCGCCCTGAGCTTCATCCAGCAGTGATTCACGAATCGCTTCGCGACGGTTCATTGGGTTCATCTGATAGCTTTTGCGGTCACCTTTTAATGCGCTTCCGGCAGCTTCACGGAACGGACCATAAAAGGAGGAAGCGAACTTGGTCGAATACGACATGATCGCCGTATCTTTAAAACCCGCAGCGTCCAGCGCCTGACGAATCGCCTGTACCTGACCGTCCATTGCGGCGGAAGGGGCGATGAAGTCTGCACCCGCAGCAGCAGCGACCACTGCTTGTTTGCCTAAATTTTCGAGGGTCGCGTCGTTATCGACGCCGTGCTCGCACAGCACACCGCAGTGACCGTGAGAGGTGTATTCGCAGAAACAGGTGTCTGACATAACGATCATTTCAGGCACGGTCTGCTTGCAGATGCGTGACATACGCGCCACCAGACCATCTTCCCGCCAGGCATCGCTGCCCGTTTCATCGGTATGGTGAGAGATGCCGAAAGTCATTACTGACCGAATACCGGCGTTGGCGATACGTTCGATTTCGCGCGCCAGATGTTTCTCTGGAATACGCATTACGCCCGGCATGGCTTCAACGGCTTTGTAGTCGTCAATTTCTTCTTCAACAAAGATCGGCAACACCAGGTCGTTAAGGCTAAGTGTTGTCTCTTCAAACATAGCGCGCAGCGCAGGAGATTTGCGCAGGCGACGAGGGCGTTGGATTAAGTCTGTCATGGTCTGCCTGATGTTTGTGGAATCGAGGGACATAGTATACCTGAAGCAGGGCGGGGGTGTTTTACGAAAGTTGTCGCGATGTTGACAAGAAGAGAATGAAAGACCGGCCTGGACATCTTTTTAATATAAATAGCAATATTTTCATATTCACTGAAAATATTTTTAATTTTTATTAATTCTCCCTGATTATTGTTTTTGGGAGTTTGACTGCGCTGTTAAAAATAGAATGACTTAAAGTTCATTGTTTATTAATACATTATTTGTCTAATTTGCTGATGTAATATTTGTAGAGTATATGACTTTGAAATCAATGCTGTCATTAACAGATTGAAATGTTAGGTTTTTGTCTGTTTTTGTGATCTGTGTTTACACGTTATTCATATATGTCCACATTCGGACTTAGGGGAAAGAATAATTGAACCATTCATCTGTAACGCCGCATAATCGTAAACGCGAAACATAATATGTTTTCTATGCATTGATAATTGATGGATCAACTTATTACGTCCCTGAGGAGGGATGACAAATGCACTCCTGGAAAAAGAAACTTGTAGTATCACAATTAGCATTGGCTTGCACTCTGGCTATCACCTCTCAGGCTAATGCAGCGACTTATGACACTTGGACTTATTACGATAATCCAACTACTGCTCTTGACTGGAGCAATATGGATGCACCGGGTACTGTAGATGGTAACTATGTGAATTATAGTGGTTTTGTCTACTATAATAATGCCAATGGCGATTTTGACACCGTCTTTAAAGGCGATACCGTTAACGGTACTATTTCTACTTATTACTTGAATCATGATTACGCTAGCGGTTCTGTTAACCAGTTAGATATCAGCAATTCAGTAATTCATGGGGCAATCACTTCTGAACTGCCATTTGGTTATTACAGCATTACTCCTGAAGAAGTTAATGCTAAAGGTGAAGTTGTAACTCCACAGACTTATAATGGCTATACTTTCCATAACGGAACCACTACTGACCTTGATTACAATTGGTACGATGGTGACGTATTCACTCTGAACGTATCCAATTCCACCATTGATGATGACTATGAAGCTCTTTACTTCACTGACACTTATCTCGATGGCGATAAATCTAAGTCAACCAATGAAACGTTCTATACCGCTCTGGGTGTTGCAGTAAATCTTGATGTTGAAAGCAATATCAATATTACCAACAACTCCCGTGTAGCAGGTATTGCTCTGTCTGAAGGCAATACAAGCAACACGACTTATACTAACGAATATCATCAGTGGGACAACAACATTAATGTGTCTAACTCCACTGTAACTTCAGGATCAGAAACTCCGCTTGAAGAAAGTAATGGCTTCTTCGGTAAGTCTGCTGAACCAAGTGATTACGCTGGTAATGGTGGCGCAAATGACGTAGCTCTGTCGTTCTCTGACAACGCTGGCTCAAATTATTCCATGAAAAACAATGTAAACTTTGACCATTCAACCCTGTTGGGTGATGTCGAGTTCACAAGTCACTGGAATAACGATGGCGTATTCTTCTATTCAACCGGTCATGACAGCAATGGCGACGGAGTCCTTGATACCAACGGTGGTTGGGTAGATGACGCTCAGAACGTTGATGAACTTAACATTACTCTGAACAACGGTAGTAAGTGGGTTGGCTCAGCAAACATGAGTGCTGAAGTAATTGCTCCGGCAAATATGTATGATGTTGCGCCGAACAGTCTGACCCCTGGTGCCACTATCGAAGCTAACGATTGGGGCCGTATTATTGACAACAAAGTATTCCAGAGCGGCGTATTTAACGTAGCACTGAACAATGGTTCAGAATGGAATACCGTTAATAGTTCAGTAATTGATACATTAGCTGTAAATAATGGCTCTCAGGTAAATGTTACTGATTCCTCTCTGGTCTCAGATACCATTGGTTTAACCAACGGCTCCTCACTGAATATTGGTGAAGATGGTTTGGTTGCTACAGACCACCTGACTGTTGATAGCTACAGTACCGTTAATTTAACCGAATCTACTGGCTGGAATAACTATTCTAACCTGTATGCCAATACCATCACCGTAACTAACGGTGGTGTACTGGATGTGAACGTTGATCAGTTTGATACTGAAGCATTCCGTACCGATAAACTGGAGCTGACCAGCGGCAACATCGCTGACCATAACGGTAACGTGGTTTCTGGTGTATTTGATATCAACAGCAGCGATTATGTTCTGAACGCTGACCTGGTGAACGACCGTACCTGGGATACTGCTCAGGCTAACTACGGCTATGGTATTGTTGCTATGAACTCTGATGGTCACCTGACTATCAACGGTAACGGCGACGTAGACAACGGTACTGAACTGGATAACAGCTCTGTAGACAACGTTGTTGCGGCGACCGGTAACTACAAAGTTCGTATCGACAACGCAACTGGCGCTGGCGCAATCGCTGATTACAAAGATAAAGAAATTATCTACGTAAACGACGTCAACACCAACGCTACCTTCTCTGCTGCTAACAAAGCTGACTTGGGTGCATACACCTATCAGGCTGAACAGCGCGGTAACACCGTTGTTCTGCAACAGATGGAGCTGACCGACTACGCTAACATGGCGCTGAGCATCCCGTCTGCAAACACCAATATCTGGAACCTGGAACAAGACACCGTTGGTACTCGTCTGACCAACTCTCGTCATGGCCTGGCTGATAACGGCGGCGCATGGGTAAGCTACTTCGGTGGTAACTTTAACGGCGACAACGGCACCATCAACTATGATCAGGATGTTAACGGCATCATGGTCGGTGTTGATACCAAAGTTGACGGTAACAACGCTAAGTGGATCGTCGGTGCAGCAGCAGGCTTCGCTAAAGGTGACATGAACGACCGTTCTGGTCAGGTAGATCAAGACAGCCAGTCTGCCTACATCTACTCTTCTGCTCGCTTCGCGAACAACATCTTTGTTGATGGTAGCCTGAGCTACTCTCACTTCAACAACGATCTGTCTGCAACCATGAGCAACGGTACTTACGTTGACGGTAGCACCAACTCCGACGCTTGGGGCTTCGGTTTGAAAGCCGGTTACGACTTCAAACTGGGTGATGCTGGTTACGTGACTCCTTACGGCAGCGTTTCTGGTCTGTTCCAGTCTGGTGATGACTACCAGCTGAGCAACGACATGAAAGTTGACGGTCAGTCTTACGACAGCATGCGTTATGAACTGGGTGTAGATGCAGGTTATACCTTCACCTACAGCGAAGACCAGGCTCTGACTCCGTACTTCAAACTGGCTTACGTTTACGACGACTCTAACAACGATAACGATGTGAACGGCGATTCCATCGATAACGGTACTGAAGGGTCTGCGGTACGTGTTGGTCTGGGTACTCAGTTCAGCTTCACCAAAAACTTCAGTGCCTATACCGATGCTAACTACCTCGGTGGTGGTGACGTAGATCAAGACTGGTCCGCGAACGTGGGTGTTAAATATACCTGGTAATATTCTTCACTGCGAAGAAATAGGTAATTTAATCTAAATAATGCCCGTCAAGGATTTGACGGGCATTACTGCAAAGGACGCGCAAATGTTATCTGTAGTTAAACCTCTTCAGGAATTTGGTAAGCTCGATAAATGTTTGTCCAGATACGGCACTCGCTTCGAGTTTAATAATGAAAAGCAAGTTATATTTTCAAGTGACGTTAATAGCGAAGACACATTCGTTATTTTAGAAGGTGTTATCTCTCTGCGTAGAGAAGAAAATGTACTTATCGGTATTACCCAGGCTCCTTTTATTATGGGACTGGCTGATGGTTTAATGAAAAACGATATACCATACAAATTAATATCAGAAGGAAACTGTACGGGATATCATCTGCCTGCCAAACAAACCATTTCTCTGATTGAACAACATCAACTCTGGCGTGACGCTTTTTACTGGTTAGCATGGCAAAATCGAATTCTGGAATTACGTGACGTTCAGCTTATTGGACATAATTCTTACGAACAAATTCGCGCCACTTTATTATCAATGATTGACTGGAATGACGAATTACGCGCACGTATTGGTGTGATGAATTATATCCATCAACGTACACGCATATCACGTTCCGTCGTCGCAGAAGTTCTCGCGGCTTTGCGCAAAGGCGGCTATATCGAAATGAATAAAGGCAAACTGGTCGCTATCAACCGTTTGCCTTCAGAGTATTAATCAGGACGCGGGGATGACCAGCGGTTTATTCCCGCTCAGTTCGGTTACCAGATCATTGATACCATCGCTCATGTTTTTAAAGCGAGTCAACGGCGAGCGAGTGACGACCACAAAAGCACCAATATTTTTTTGCGGGATCATCGCCATATAGGTAATGAATCCGCCGCCGCCACCAGTTTTCTGAATAATTCCCGGACGCCCATCTTTCGGCGCCATATATACCCAGCCTAAACCGAGCGCATCCGCTCTGCCAGGTACATCCATGCCGATCACTTTCGTAAACTGCGCGCGTTGATAAATCAGCGTCTGCATACGATCCGCCTGGTTACTGCGCTGATAAAAATCAGACGACAAATACTGCTGCATCCAGCGCATCATATCGCCAGGCGTGGAATAGACGCCGCCGCTACCGATTGCCGCCAGCGTGTTATTGCACGGACTGGCACCGCGCTCGGCAACCATTAAACGTCGGCACTGATCTGGCGATGGCGTGTAGGTGGTGTCTTTCATCCCCAACGGACGAGTGATCTGCTCTTCAAACAACTGCGTATAAGGCTTTCCGGACGCATTCGCCAGCGCATCCGCCAGCAGATCAAACGCAAGGTTAGAGTATGCAGCCTGGCTGCCGGGTGCGGCTTTCAGCTTCGCCGTAGAAAGGTATTTCCAGCGTTGTTCGCGTGTCGGCCAGACAAACACCGGACGATTTGCTGCACCGCCAGGCTGTTCACGCGGCAGGGCGCTGGTATGGGTTGCCAGATTCACCAGCGTAATGGGCTTTCCATTGTAGGTCGGCACGCGTGTGCCTGGTGGAGCATATTTACTTAACGGGTCGTTTAACTTCACCGTGCCTTGATCGAGCAGCTTAACCAGCATTTCACTGGTCATCAGTTTAGTGAGGGACGCAATTCGGACTACAGAGTCTAATTGTGGGCGAACGTTATTACCGGGACGCGTTTCCCCATAACTGCGAAAGACGCGCTGATTACCGTCAATAACGACCAGTGCCATCCCCGTGGCACCGCTGCCGTAAAAAATATGATCGGCATAGCGATCGACAATATCAGAGGCGAACTCCGGTTCGGTGATCGGCTGTGCCGCATGGACGGAGGTCAATGACGCCGCACACAGCACGGCAGAAAAAAGCAGACTACGTTTCAACGGTGGTGTCCATAAATTAAATGAAGGTAACTGAGCGTATTTATACTACTCATAGATGGATTGCAAAGGGCGAATTAGTGCAATAATAGTGCTAAAAACGTAACGGCGCGTAAACACGATCTTTTTCCTGAGCACCAATGCCTGCATTTGTGATCCTGCGCGTGTGAATCTGCTAATGTAAACAATCCTTTGTTTGTGAAATCCGTCGAAACAATTCTTACGGTCAGCATGACGAACTAAGTACCTTGCCGTTGGTCACAATGGGCGGTTTCATTTAGCTGGCTCCTCGGAGCAATCATGCGGTTAATGCACAGCAGTTGTTAAAACGATAAGAAGTTAGCAGGAGAGCATATGTTTAAGTCTTTTTTCCCAAAGCCGGGAGCCTTTTTTCTCTCGGCCTTTATTTGGGCACTGATTGCCGTGATCTTCTGGCAAGCCGGTGGTGGTGATTGGGTGGCGCGTATCACCGGAGCTACTGGGCAGATCCCGATTAGCGCCGCACGTTTCTGGTCGTTAGACTTCCTGGTTTTTTACGCTTACTACATTGTTTGTGTAGGGCTTTTTGCGCTGTTCTGGTTTATCTACAGTCCGCATCGTTGGCAATACTGGTCAATACTCGGCACTGCGCTGATTATCTTCGTTACCTGGTTTCTGGTGGAAGTTGGGGTTGCCGTCAACGCCTGGTATGCACCGTTCTATGACCTGATTCAAACCGCGCTAAGTTCGCCGCATAAAGTCACCATCGAACAATTTTATCGCGAAGTGGGCGTCTTTCTGGGAATCGCGCTGATTGCTGTGGTGATCAGTGTGCTGAACAACTTCTTTGTCAGCCATTACGTGTTTCGCTGGCGTACGGCGATGAACGAATATTACATGGCGAACTGGCAACAACTGCGTCATATCGAAGGTGCCGCCCAGCGTGTGCAGGAAGACACCATGCGTTTTGCCTCAACGCTGGAGAATATGGGTGTCAGTTTTATTAACGCTATCATGACGTTAATCGCTTTCTTACCGGTACTGGTGACGCTCTCCGCACATGTACCGGAATTGCCGATTATCGGGCATATACCATATGGACTGGTGATTGCAGCCATCGTATGGTCGTTGATGGGAACCGGATTGCTGGCGGTTGTGGGTATCAAACTGCCGGGGCTGGAATTTAAAAACCAACGCGTAGAAGCGGCTTATCGTAAAGAGTTGGTCTACGGTGAAGATGATGCATCGCGCGCGACGCCGCCAACGGTACGTGAGTTGTTCAGCGCCGTGCGGAAAAACTATTTCCGCCTCTATTTTCACTATATGTATTTCAACATCGCCCGTATCCTCTATTTGCAAGTCGATAACGTTTTCGGTTTGTTCCTGCTGTTTCCGTCGATTGTTGCCGGTACGATTACGCTCGGACTGATGACGCAAATTACCAACGTTTTCGGTCAGGTTCGTGGTGCTTTCCAGTATCTGATTAACTCGTGGACTACGCTGGTTGAGCTGATGTCTATCTACAAACGTCTGCGTAGCTTTGAACATGAGCTGGATAGTGACAAAATTCAGGAAGTAACCCATACGTTGAGTTAAAAAGGAGAGGTAATGTCGCAGGTCACTCGTCTTTCTTCGCTTTCATTATTGGTAGTTCTGGTTTTAGCGGGGTGTAGTAGTCAGGCTCCGCAACCGTTGAAAAAGGGTGAAAAAGCGATAGATGTGGCGAGCGTGGTGCGGCAGAAGTTACCCGCCAGCGTGAAAGACCGCGATGCCTGGGCGAAAGATCTTGCCACCACTTTTGAAAGTCAGGGGCTGGCACCGACGCTGGAAAACGTCTGCTCGGTGCTGGCAGTGGCGCAGCAGGAGTCAAATTATCAGGCAGATCCGGCTGTTCCGGGCTTAAGCAAAATTGCCTGGCAAGAGATTGACCGTCGCGCCGAACGGATGCATATCCCCGCGTTTTTGGTTCATACCGCGCTAAAAATTAAATCGACAAACGGCAAAAGTTACAGCGAACGATTAGATTCTGTGCGTACAGAAAAGCAGTTAAGCGCGATTTTTGATGATCTGATCAGCATGGTGCCGATGGGGCAGACGCTGTTTGGTTCGCTCAACCCGGTACGCACCGGTGGGCCGATGCAGGTCAGCATTGCTTTTGCCGAACAGCATACCAAAGGTTATCCGTGGAAAATGGACGGAACGGTACGTCAGGAAGTCTTCAGTCGTCGCGGTGGCTTGTGGTTCGGTACTTACCATTTACTGAATTATCCAGCGAGTTACAGTGCGCCAATCTTCCGTTTTGCCGATTTTAACGCTGGCTGGTATGCCAGCCGGAATGCCGCGTTTCAGAACGCGGTCAGTAAAGCCAGCGGCGTGAAGCTGGCGCTGGATGGTGATTTAATTCGCTATGACAGCAAAGAGCCAGGGAAAACAGAATTGGCAACGCGCAAACTGGCGGGCAAACTGGGAATGAGCGACAGCGAAATCCGCCGACAGTTAGAGAAAGGGGATAGCTTCTCTTTTGAAGAGACGGCGCTGTACAAGAAAGTTTATCAGCTTGCAGAAGCGAAAACGGGGAAATCTCTGCCACGAGAGATGTTGCCTGGCATTCAGTTGGAAAGCCCGAAAATCACCCGTAATCTTACCACCGCATGGTTTGCGAAGCGCGTTGATGAACGACGTGCGCGTTGTATGAAACAGTGATCAATCGAGAACACCAGGCCAGATAAGGCGTTTTAGGCCGCATCTGGCAAAGTAAATCTTACTGGCGGCGATGTCGCCAGTGCAGCCATAGCGCCACCACTGCAAAAATGAAGCAGCCAACTAAAAACGGGATCAGCCCGAAAATAGTGCCGACTCCCAGACCAATTTCCACCCGTGGACGGCCTGTCTCTTGCACCTGCATCAAACGCTCATAAACGCCGGGCGCATGTACCAGGAGATTAAGCAATTGCGCCCCCGCCCAAAAGCAAAACAGTACAAACAGCGCATAGGCAATGTTGCCAGGCGTTGAAGAGGCGTTGCGATATTTTCCGCTAAACAGCGATTTTGACAGGGTGAAATCAGCCATAAAAACCTCCGGAAGTCATCTGCTTCTCTTCTGGTGTGATACCAGCGGCTTATGGCAAGTCTGACAGGTCATTTAGATTGTCAATATCAGAATCATGGTAAATTGATGGTGGGAATATTCCCGAAGCGTGAATATTCGCCATGAGTCACAAAACGGTAACTTTAAGTTAAATTTTTTAACGATACGGGAAATGCTGTCTACACCACAGACGTATGTTATCGATTATGCGAGGATGTTATTTTTCGTTAACGGAGCCGCCATGAATCTGCCTGTAAAAATCCGCCGTGACTGGCACTATTATGCGTTCGCTATTGGCCTAATTTTCATTCTTAACGGTGTGGTGGGGTTGCTGGGATTTGAAGCAAAAGGCTGGCAAACCTATGCAGTCGGTCTGCTGACGTGGGTGATCAGTTTCTGGCTGGCGGGAATGATTATTCGTCGTCGCGAAGAGGATACTGAAAACGCCCAATAACAGAGGATTGGGCGTTCTGGAGTGCTGACAAAGTGCTCGTTGTTTTGCCGGATATGGCTTGAACGTCTTACCCTGCCTACAAAATAGTGCAAAATCAATACATTGCAATTATCTGGTAGGCCTGGTAAGCGAAGCGTATCAGGCAATCTTACCTTTGCTATCAGTCTTAAACGCCCAGTAAAAATATTACCGGGCGATTGAAAATTACATAGTGGTTTTCAATGCGTTATCCGCAGCATGACGTTCCAGTGCCAGCTCAATCAAACGCGTGATCAGGTCGGTGTAACTCAGGCCGCTGGCTTGCCACAATTTCGGATACATGCTGATATTAGTGAAGCCTGGCAGCGTGTTGATCTCGTTGATCACCACTTCGTTTTCCGGCGTTAAAAAGACGTCTACACGCGCCATGCCAGCACATCCCAACGTCTGGTAAGCCTTAACCGCAATCGCCCGGATCTTATCGTTGATTTCTGGCGCAATGGCAGCCGGAACTACCACTTTCGCGCCATCTTCGTCAATGTACTTGGTGTCGTAGGCATAGAAATCGCTGGTGAGTACGATCTCGCCACAGGTGCTGGCTTGCGGATTGTCGTTGCCCAGAACTGCGCATTCGATCTCACGACCTTTGATCCCTTGCTCAACGATCACTTTATGATCGAACTCGAACGCCAGATCGACGGCAATTGCGTACTGTTCTTCACTGGTTACTTTGCTGACACCAACAGAAGAGCCCTGATTAGCCGGTTTTACAAACAGCGGTAACCCCAGTTTAGACTCCACTTCGGCAAAACTGATGTTGTGACGATTAGCGCGCGTCAGGGTAATAAATGGCGCAATGTTCAGCCCGGCATCACGCAGTAGACGTTTGGTGACGTCTTTGTCCATACATGCAGCAGAAGCCAGAACATCGGAACCAACAAATGGTAAATTGGCGACGCGTAACATCCCCTGCAGGGAGCCATCTTCGCCCAGCGTACCGTGGACAATCGGGAAAATGACATCCACCGTTGGTAATGGTTGACCATTCTGTGCATCAATAAGCTGGTGTTCATGTTTACCCGGCACCTGCGCAAGGCTGGTCGCCGAAGGACGCAACGCAATATGGGCAGGATCGTCTGCGTTTAGCAGATAATTGCTGGCATCGCTGACGTGCCATTGCCCTTGTTTATCAATGCCCAGCAGCACAACGTCGAAGCGACTTTTATCAATGGCATCAACAATGTTTTTTGCCGATTGCAAAGACACTTCATGTTCCGCTGATTTTCCACCAAAAACGATACCTACCCGCAGTTTTTCCATCTTAAAAACCTATCCCGTCGAACATAAAGCACATACATTACCACGACAAAACGGTTGATTCGCGGCCTTCTGACAGAATGTTGCAATCTTCTGGTCACAAAGCGCCCAGCGTACTGACTGAGAAATATCAATGGCTAAATTATGTGCGTTAGATCACAAAAATGATGAACGGGAAGCTAATTTATCTCTGGTATTAACCATGGTTCAATCAGTGAATAGCTTAATAATAAGTTAACGAAGTAAATATATTTCATAACTTTTTATTATATTAATGCTTTATAATTGAATAGCTGTTTTATTTATAAGGGAATTATTTAAATAAGAGAAACGTTTCGCTGATAAATATGTGCAAATATTTTTGCAAAGTATTTCCTGTGTCATAAAAATACTACTTACAACCCCTATGCAGTTATGAAGCATAATGTTAACTTCTCCATACTTTGGATAAGGAAATACAGACATGAAAAATCTCATTGCTGAGTTGTTATTTAAGCTTGCCCAAAAAGAAGAAGAGTCGAAAGAACTGTGCGCGCAGGTTGAGGCACTGGAGATTATAGTCACCGCGATGCTTCGCAATATGACGCAAAAAGACCAACAGCAGTTGATTGATCAGGTTGAGGGGGCACTGTACGCGGTAAAGCCCGATGCCAGCATTCCTGACGACGATACGGAGCTGCTGCGCGATTACGTAAAAAAGTTATTGAGGCATCCTCGTCAGTAAAACGTTAAACCTTTTCAACCGTTGTCATAAAGCTGTCACGGCAGAGACTTATAGTCGCTTTGTTTTTATTTTTTACTGTATTTGTACATGGAGAAAATAAAGTGAAACAAAGCACTATTGCACTGGCTCTCTTACCGTTACTGTTTACCCCTGTGACAAAAGCCCGGACACCTGATGTACCCATTCTGGAAAAACGAGCTGCACAGGGAGATATTACTACGCCGGGCGGCGCTCGCCGTTTAACTGGCGATCAGACTGCTGCCTTGCGTGATTCTCTTAGCGATAAACCGGCGAAAAATATTATTTTACTTATTGGCGATGGGATGGGGGATTCGGAAATAACTGCCGCACGAAATTATGCCGAAGGTGCGGGCGGTTTTTTTAAAGGAATCGATGCCTTACCGCTTACCGGACAATACACCCACTACTCGCTGGATAAAAAAACCGGTAAACCGGACTATGTCACCGACTCCGCTGCATCAGCAACCGCCTGGTCAACTGGCGTCAAAACTTATAACGGCGCGCTGGGCGTCGATATTCATGAAAAAGATCATCCAACGATTCTGGAGATGGCAAAAGCCGCAGGACTGGCGACCGGCAACGTTTCAACGGCAGAATTGCAGGATGCCACACCCGCCGCGCTGGTGGCGCATGTGACATCGCGCAAATGCTACGGACCGAGCGTGACCAGTGAAAAATGCCCAAGTAATGCGCTGGAAAAAGGCGGTAAAGGTTCCATTACCGAACAACTTCTTAACGCCCGTGCCGATGTTACGCTTGGCGGCGGTGCAAAAACGTTTGCAGAAACGGCAACCGCCGGTGAGTGGCAGGGAAAAACGCTGCGTGAACAGGCGCAGGCTCGCGGCTATCAGTTAGTGAGTGACGCAGCGTCGCTGGAGGCAGTAACAGAGGCAAATCAGGATAAACCGCTACTTGGGCTGTTTTCTGACGGCAATATGCCAGTTCGTTGGGAAGGGCCGAAGGCGTCTTATCACGGTAATATCGATAAACCCGCAGTAACCTGTACCCCGAATCCGCAACGAAATGACAGTGTGCCGACGTTAGCGCAGATGACCGATAAAGCTATTGAGTTATTGAGTAAAAACGAGAAAGGATTCTTCCTGCAAGTTGAAGGTGCATCTATCGATAAACAGGATCATGCCGCTAATCCTTGTGGGCAAATTGGTGAGACGGTTGACCTCGATGAAGCGGTACAACGTGCGCTTGAGTTTGCCAAAAAAGATGGCAACACATTGGTGATAGTTACCGCTGACCACGCTCACGCCAGCCAGATTGTCGCGCCAGATACCAAAGCTCCGGGTCTGACTCAGGCATTAATGACCAAAGATGGTGCGGTGATGGTAATGAGCTACGGTAACTCGGAAGAAGATTCACAAGAACATACCGGCAGCCAGTTGCGTATTGCCGCTTATGGTCCGCACGCTTCCAACGTGGTTGGTCTGACCGATCAGACCGATCTCTTCTACACCATGAAAGCCGCGCTGGGTCTGTAGTCAAAACGCATCCGGCGGTGAATTTTTGCCGCCGGTTGGTATTTTTTCTGTTAGCAACCAGACTTAAAGGCAGATCACGGGCGCAAACGCTCTTGGTTAAAATGTGAAGAGGGATGGTGCTATGAAAATAACATTACTGGTTACCCTGTTATTCGGTTTAGTTTTTTTAACCACTGTCGGCGCTGCCGAGAAGACGTTAACCCCGCAACAACAACGTATGACCTCCTGTAACCAACAGGCGACGGCGAAGGCGTTGAAAGGGGATGCCCGCAAGACGTATATGAGTGATTGCCTGAAGAACAGTAAATCTGCGCCCGGCGAGAAGAGCTTGACACCGCAGCAGCAGAAGATGCGTGAATGCAATGGCCAGGCGACGCAGCAATCTCTGAAAGGCGATGATCGCAATAAGTTTATGAGTACCTGTCTTAAGAACGCCGCCTGATCCCTGATAGTGCTAACGGGTGAGCTAAGAAAATGGCTCACCCGAAATATCATACTTCCGCTTTTCGCCCCGTCTCTATAATTTGGGAAAATTGTTTCTGAATGTTCCCAAAAATAATGAATGATGAAAATTTTTTCAAAAAAGCGGCGGCGTACGGGGAGGAACCACCATTAACTCCTCAAAACGAACATCAGCGTTCCGGGCTGCGCTTCGCCCGGCGCGTCAGGTTACCCCGTATGGTAGGACTGGCGGGGATGTTCTTACCGATTGCTTCAACGCTGGTTTCGCATCCGCCGTCGGGCTGGTGGTGGCTGGTGTTAGTGGGCTGGGCTTTTGTCTGGCCGCATTTAGCCTGGCAGTTAGCGAGCAGAGCCATTGATCCGCTTGGTCGGGAAATTTACAACTTAAAAACCGATGCGGTGTTAGCGGGAATGTGGGTAGGCGTGATGGGCGTAAACGTGCTGCCTTCGATCGCGATGTTGATGATTATGTGTCTGAATTTGATGGGAGCCGGTGGCCCTCGTCTGTTTGTCGCTGGTCTGGTGCTGATGGTCGTTTCCTGCCTTGTCACCCTCGAACTGACGGGTATCACGGTGTCACTAAATAGTGCGCCGCTGGAATGGTGGCTCTCACTGCCCATTATCGTCATTTATCCTTTGCTGTTTGGCTGGGTTAGCTATCAGACGGCAACAAAACTTGCAGAACATAAACGCAGATTGCAGGTAATGAGTACCCGCGATGGCATGACGGGCGTTTACAACAGGCGTCACTGGGAACTAATGTTGCGCAATGAGTTTGATAATTGTCGGCGACATAACCGCGATGCGACGTTGTTAATCATCGATATCGACCATTTCAAAAGTATCAACGACACCTGGGGCCACGATGTGGGCGATGAAGCGATAGTTGCTCTCACTCGTCAGTTACAAATTACTCTGCGCGGTAGTGATGTGATTGGTCGTTTTGGGGGGGATGAATTTGCGGTGATTATGTCTGGTACGCCAGCAGAAAATGCCATTACCGCCATGTTACGGGTACATGAAGGGTTAAATACATTACGTTTACCAAATACGCCGCAGGTAATGTTGCGGATAAGTGTCGGTGTCGCGCCGCTGAGCCCGCAAATGAGTCACTATCGTGAGTGGCTGAAATCGGCAGATATGGCACTTTATAAAGCAAAGAAAGCCGGACGTAACCGCACCGAAGTGGCGGCCTGACGTCCGGGGAGAGTGCATCAGGACTTGCTAAGTTTTTCTGATTTTTCCATACACTTCGTCATTGCTTCGATCACTGCGGCACGGAAACCTTTCTCTTCCAGTACGCGCACCGCTTCAATGGTGGTGCCTCCTGGTGAGCAAACCATATCTTTCAACGCGCCCGGATGTTCTCCGGTTTCCAGCACCATTTTTGCAGAACCCATTACCGCCTGGGCGGCAAATTTATACGCCTGCGCGCGTGGCATTCCCCCCAACACGGCTGCGTCGGCCATCGCTTCGATAAACATAAAGACATAGGCAGGAGAAGAACCACTCACGCCGACCACCGGATGGATCATTGGTTCGGCAATGACTTCCGCCTCGCCAAAGCAGCGGAAAATATTTAGCACATCAGCGGTATCTTCAGGCGTAACCAGCGCGTTTGGCGTTACGGAAGTCATCCCGGCATTGACCAGCGCGGGGGTATTTGGCATCGCGCGGATAATTTTCCGGTCATGGCCCAGTGCGCGGGCAAGTTGGTCGAGTGTGACGCCCGCTGCAATAGAGACAACCAGCGAGTCTTTATTCAGGCTGGACGTGATTTCGCTAAGCACTTTGATCATGATGCCCGGTTTAACGGCGGCAAAAACGATGTCGGTGATTTGTGCCACTTCCTGCGCTGACTCTGCGGCGTTGATGCCGAATTGATCGTGTAAAGCAGCGACTTTATCCGGGGAGGGGGTATACACCCAGATTTGCCCTGGAAGCACCTGACCACTGGCAATCAGACCGCCGAGAATGGCTTTTCCCATATTACCGCAGCCAATAAAACCGATTTTCTTTTCCATTGCCTCACTCCTGCCGTGAAATTCATTGTTTTGATAATCGCTGGCAGAAGCATAAACAGAACTATGCCGGAAGGCAAAAGCGCGACACAATAGAGGATTACCCAACAAAGGATGACTTTATGACAATTTGGGTGGACGCCGACGCGTGTCCCAATGTAATTAAAGAGATTTTGTATCGCGCGGCTGAACGTATGCAAATGCCGCTGGTACTGGTGGCTAACCAGAGTTTACGTGTACCGCCATCGCCGTTTATTCGCACGTTACGCGTCGCGGCAGGTTTTGACGTTGCCGATAATGAAATTGTACGTCAGTGTGAAGCGGGCGATTTGGTGATCACCGCAGACATTCCTCTGGCTTCTGAAGCCATTGAGAAGGGAGCAGCGGCACTTAATCCACGTGGTGAACGTTACACGCCAGCGACCATTCGTGAACGTCTGATGATGCGCGATTTTATGGATACCTTACGCGCCAGTGGTATCCAGACCGGAGGGCCAGATAGCTTTTCGCAGCGTGACCGCCAGGCATTCGCCGCTGAACTGGAAAAGTGGTGGCTGGAAGTGCAACGTAGTCGCTCATGAATGTAATTTATTAGTTACACTTCTTTCTTGAGCATTTCTTGGTATAGTAAAGAGTGTATTGAAAATTTCACCCTAAGTGGAATTATTTCTTTACAATCGAAATTGTACTAGCTTGATGGTATGATCGCTATTCTTACGAACCCGGCTTTCGCCGCATTGCGACCTTTTGGGGAAAACCCACGATGACACAACCTCTTTTTCTGATCGGGCCTCGGGGCTGTGGTAAAACAACGGTCGGAATGGCTCTTGCCGATTCGCTTAACCGTCGGTTTGTCGATACCGACCAGTGGTTGCAATCACAGCTCAATATGACGGTTGCGGAGATCGTCGAAAGGGAAGAGTGGGCCGGATTTCGCGCCAGAGAAACCGCAGCACTGGAAGCGGTGACAGCACCATCGACCGTTATCGCCACGGGGGGCGGCATTATTCTGACGGAATTTAATCGTCACTACATGCGTAATAACGGGATTGTGGTTTATCTGTGTGCGCCAGTAGCGGTACTGGTTAATCGTCTGCAAGCAGCACCCGAAGAGGATTTGCGACCAACCTTAACCGGAAAGCCGCTAAGTGAAGAAGTTCGGGAAGTGCTGGAAGAACGCGATGCGTTATATCGTGAAGTCGCGCATATTATCATTAACGCTAATAATGAACCCAGTCAGGTGATTTCTGAAATTCGTAGCGCCCTGGCACAGACGATCAATTGTTGACTCCCGAGCGCCTATACTTAACGTTCATCCCGTGAAATAAGGAAGAACGATGCCAACGAAACCGCCTTATCCTCGTGAAGCATATATTGTAACGATTGAAAAAGGAAAACCAGGGCAGACCGTAACCTGGTATCAGCTCAGAGCCGATCATCCCAAACCTGACTCTTTAATCAGCGAACATCCGACCGCTCAGGAAGCGATGGATGCTAAAAAACGCTATGAGGATCCTGACAAAGAGTGACCGTATCAGACTGCTCGGAAGGGACTCTGAGTGCTACTACAAAGGATCTGCGTCACATTTTTCACAATTCATGTTTTTCAAATAATTAGAATATTAAACAATAACAATCTATTACTGGAATCATTTGGAATCTTTACATTATTCCGGGCGCGTCTACTGCTACGCTTTTTGTCATTTGTAGCACAGGTAAGTGCCAGCAGTGGTGCTTAACATTTGCCCGGTAATTAACGACGAAGTAAAAGTAAGGTGGAATAACAATGAGTGCGTCGTTGGCGATCCTGACCATCGGCATTGTACCTATGCAGGAAGTTTTACCGCTCCTGACTGAGTACATTGACGAAAATAACATTTCCCATCATAGCCTGCTGGGGAAGTTAAGCCGCGAAGAAGTGATGGCGGAGTATGCGCCAGAAGCAGGCGAAGAAACGATTCTTACATTATTAAATGACAATCAACCGGCTCACGTCTCGCGTCGTAAAGTAGAACGCGATCTGCAAAGCGTGGTTGAAGTGCTTGATAACCAGGGTTACGACGTCATTTTGTTGATGAGTACGGCAAACATTAGCAGTATGACGGCGCGTAATACAATCTTTCTGGAGCCGTTGCGTATATTGCCACCGCTGGTTTCTACCATTGTCGAAGGTCATCAGGTCGGTGTAATCGTACCGGTTGAAGAACTGTTGCACGTTCAGGCACAAAAATGGCAAATCTTGCAGAAACCGCCCTTGTTTTCCCTGGGGAACCCTATTCATGATTCTGAACAGAAAATCATTGATGCCGGGAAAGAACTACTGGAAAACGGTGCGGATGTCATCATGCTGGATTGTTTGGGATTTAATCAGCGCCATCGTGATTTACTGCAAAAACAGCTCGATGTTCCTGTTTTGCTCTCTAACGTATTGATTACAAGGCTGGCTGCAGAATTACTGATGTGATTTTGCGTGACAGCCAGCGCCTCTGGCCCCTATAGTGAAGTAGACGTTCAACTACCAGACAGGGCCAGTTTATGCTTCAAAGTAATGAGTACTTTTCCGGCAAAGTGAAATCGATCGGCTTTTCCAGCAGCAGCACTGGTCGCGCCAGCGTTGGTGTCATGGTTGAAGGCGAATACACCTTCAGCACCGCCGAACCTGAAGAGATGACGGTAATCAGCGGGGCGCTGAATGTGTTACTGCCTGACGCGACCGACTGGCAAGTGTATGAAGCCGGCTCTGTATTTAATGTTCCCGGCCACAGCGAGTTCCATCTGCAAGTTGCTGAACCGACCTCTTATTTGTGCCGCTATCTGTAATATCTCGCCTTCCCATTTAATGGGAGGGCATTTTTCTGGAATATTCTTTATTTGGTAATAATAAACGCCAGTGGCTGCTGGTTTTTATATTTTCGATATATACATAAAATATCAAATTGATATAAATCTTAGCGAAGATTGTGAATAAAAATAATAGGTTGATAACTTGTATTACTGATTTTGACGAACCGTCTATAAACTCATTGCATCAGTTATCCGCGCGTAATTTAAAATAGTGGAAACACCGGTTATCGCCTTAAAAATCGCGAATGATTATATCAATGTCAGGTTTGACTTTTTACGCCGGATAAGACGCGTCTGGCGTCGCATCCGGCATTGAAGGCAAATCAGCAATTAACGTTGTGCTTCGCCACCCAATCCTTCGATCAGGTTTTGAATTAATGCCGCCAGTTCACCGGTCATCAGGATGAAATCGGCGTCAAAACGCTGGGCGAAATCTTCTCGGTCGATATCTTCGTTTTGATCGCGCAGTTCGTCGCAGAATTTCAGGCGTTTGAGCGAACCATCATCACACATCACAAACTGAATGCGCTGCTGCCAGTCGAGCGCCAGTTTAGTCACCACTTTTCCGGCTTCAATGTGATTAGTGATCTCTTCGCTGGTCAGATCCTGTTTCTTCGCGCGGATCACGCCGCCATCTTCCAGCAGCGATTTCAGCTCGGCTTCATCAAGCAACTGGAAGCCCTGCGCCGCGCTACCGGAGCGTACCCATTCGGTCAGCGTCAGTTCAATCGGGTTTTCCATGCTCAATGGTACAACCGGTAACGACCCCAGGCTTTTACGCAGCAGTGCCAGCGTATCTTCTGCTTTTTTGGCGCTGGCGCAGTCCACCATAATCAACCCGTTAACCGTGTCGATCCACATCATGGTCTGGCTGAAGCGGCTAAAAGCGCGCGGTAACAGAGAGTGCAGCACTTCGTCTTTCAGCGAATCTTTTTCGGTTTTCTTCAGCTTACGAGCCTGTTCCGCTTCCAGTTTGGCGATTTTCGCTTCCAGCGCCTGTTTAATCACCGGAGACGGGAGGATTTTTTCTTCTTTACGCGCGCAGATAACAATTTGACCATTGGCAACGTGCGTTAATGCATCGCTGTGCGATCCCATCGGAGGAACCCAGCCCATCTTCGCCATGTCCTGGCTTCCGCATGGGGTAAATGCCATCGAGGCTAGCTGTTTTTCCATCTCTTCTGCACGCAGCGAAATTTCGCGGCTAAGACGGTAAACCATTAAATTTTTGAACCACAGCATGATAATTTCCACGGCCTTGTCGTTAAATTTAGCGGGCATGATAACGAATTGTCGGCGGCCTTGCATTGCCAATCCGGTTGTCCGTCTCTACGCTATTGATATTGAAAAAAATAAGGAGAGTACCGTGCGTATAGGTATCGATTTAGGCGGCACCAAAACTGAAGTGATTGCACTGGGCGATGCAGGAGAGCAATTGTACCGTCATCGTCTGCCTACGCCGCGTGATGATTACTGGCAAACTATTGAAACTATCGCCACGTTGGTTGATATGGCGGAGCAGGCGACGGGGCAGAGCGGAACAGTAGGTATGGGCATTCCCGGCTCGATTTCGCCCTACACCGGCGTGGTGAAAAACGCTAATTCGACCTGGCTTAACGGTCAGCCATTCGATAAAGACTTAAGCGCGCGGTTGCAGCGGGAAGTGCGCCTGGCAAATGACGCCAACTGTCTGGCGGTTTCGGAAGTGGTAGATGGCGCGGCAGCGGGAGCGCAGACGGTATTTGCCGTGATTATCGGTACGGGATGCGGCGCGGGCGTGGCGTTCAATGGGCGGGCGCATATCGGCGGCAATGGTACGGCAGGCGAGTGGGGACACAATCCGCTACCGTGGATAGACGAAGATGAACTGCGTTATCGCGAAGAAGTCCCTTGTTATTGCGGTAAAAAAGGCTGTATTGAAACCTTTATTTCGGGCACCGGATTTGCGACGGATTATCATCGGTTGAGCGGACATGCGCTGAAAGGTAGTGAAATTATCCGCCTGGTTGAAGAAAGCGATCCGGTTGCAGAGCTGGCATTGCGTCGCTATGAGCTGCGGCTGGCAAAGTCGCTGGCACACGTGGTGAATATTCTCGACCCGGATGTGATTGTGCTGGGGGGCGGGATGAGCAATGTTGACCGTTTATATCAAACGGTTCCGCAGTTGATTAAACAATTTGTCTTCGGCGGCGAATGTGAAACGCCGGTGCGCAAGGCGAAGCATGGTGATTCCAGCGGCGTACGCGGCGCCGCGTGGTTATGGCCGCAAGAGTAAAAAATTCAGGTAATTGGTACATCATGCCTGATGCGACGCTTGCCGCGCCTTACCCGGCCTACAAAATGAGCCGTCCCGGAGCCCGTAGGCCGGATAAGGCGCTCGCGCCGCATTCGGCACCGTGCTCAGATGCCTGATGCGACACTGGCGTGTCTTATCAGGCCTACGAAATGAGCAGCTCGTGGTCGGATAAGGCGTTCACGCCGCATCCGGCAATAAACAACGCGCACCGTTAGTGCAACTTACCCAGTGGTTTCGCCAGCACCGGACTGTCCGCCACTTGCTGGCGCTTATAGCGACCATACAGCAGCAACGAAGACATCGCTGCAAACGAGAGCAGGGCAGCAGGCAGCGCCACATAATTATATGCCAGCCCCAGCGTCAGCATCATACCACCGCAATATGCGCCGACGGCGCTGCCGAGGTTAAACGCTATTTGCCCGCCTGCGGCACCTAATAATTCTCCGCCTTTGGCATTTTGCAGTAACAATATTTGCAGCGGTGCCGAAAGGGCAAATAACCCTGCGCAACAAATAAAAGCAAAAATAAGCGACGTTGTTTTCATGCCGCCGAAGAAAAAAAGCATGAGCAACGCCAGCACAATAATGAAGTCAGTTACTGCTGCAATACGCAAAGGCGAGTAACGTCCTGAAATACGTCCACTTAGAATATTTCCCAGAACCATCCCCAGCCCAACTAACATCATAATAAACGTCATCGCCGTTTCCGAAAAACCGGAGATAAACATCATGTAAGGTTTTACGTAGCTGAACCAGGCAAATACACCGGCATTGCCAAACATCGTGGCGGCAAAAATTAACCACGGTGCGGGGCTACGCAAAAAGTGAAATTGTTCGCGCAGCTTTCCTTTCGCCTCGTCGCGAATATCCGGCACCCAAAAATAGACCGATGCCATCACCGCAATATTAAAAACAGCGATCAATAAAAAGGTGTAACGCCAGCTAAATTCCTGACTTAAATACGTTCCCAGCGGAATGCCCAGCAGATTGGCGACTGTCATCCCGGAAACCATCCCCGCCACGGCGGCGGTGACTTTGCCGGGTTTGATAATTTTCGATAACACGATCGCGCCGACGCCAAAAAATGCACCATGCGGAAAGCCGGAAACCAGCCGACCAATGGCGAGCATCAGGTAAGACGAAGAGAGCGTGAACATGGCGTTGCCAATGACGCACAACGCCACCAGAAACAACAAGATATGTTTGAGTGAGTAGCGGCTGGAAAAGAGGGCGATGATTGGCGCACCGACCACCACCCCCAGTGCATAATACGAGATCATATGCCCGGCAGCAGGAATCGAAATTCCTACGTTATGCGCCAGCTCCGTGAGCACGCCCATAATGCCAAATTCGGCCATCCCCAAACCAAACGTGCCCAGAGCCAACGATAAAATGACTTTTTTCATACCACCATCACAACCACCAGGACGGCTACGAATCACCGTAGCCAATAAAGTGATAGCTTGCAGGATAACGACCAGCGAGGCCAAGAGATAATTCGCCCTTCTGTATTCATTATCCTGCTGAATAGTTATTTCACCGCAAACGTGTTGTCCAGTTTGCTGTAGCCCAGGCCGTTGATCTTCTTCACTTTGATCTGCACCGGAATACGCTCTTTCATCGCTTCAACGTGGCTAATCACGCCGATAGTTTTACCACTGGCGTTCAGGGCATCCAGCGCATCAAGGGCGGTATCCAGCGTTTCGCTATCCAGCGTGCCGAAACCTTCATCGAGGAATAACGAGTCAATGCGCGTTTTATGGCTGACCAGATCCGAAAGCGCCAGCGCCAGTGCCAGACTGACGAGAAAACTCTCTCCGCCGGAAAGCGTTCGGGTATCGCGTACTGCATCTGCCTGCCAGGTATCGACAACCTCGACTTCCAGCGCCTCGCTGGTTTTACGCTGTAACAAATAGCGCCCGTGCAGGCGGGTAAGTTGCTGGTTAGCGAGATGAACTAAATTATCCAGCGTCAGCCCCTGGGCAAACTTGCGGAATTTGTCGCCCTCTTTGGAACCTATTAGCGAATTGAGATAACCCCAGTCTTCAACCTGCTGTGTTGTCTGGGCAATTTGCTGCATTAAGGTTTGTTGTTGCTGACGGTTGTCTGCATCCTGCTTCAACTGCTGGCGAATTTCGCCTTGACTCGTGGTGTTTGCACGCAACTTTTGGTTAGTTTGCGCTAACTCTTGTTGAATCTGCTCCACCGTCACAGTGAGAGCTAACTCGTCAGGTCGGTGTTGCTGATGCTGTGCCAGCGTTTCTGCTGTTTGAGTGGCCAGCGTTTGCGCCTGACGACGCTGGTTTTCCAGATTCTGCTTGAGCTGTTCCAGTTGCGTTAGTGTCTGTTCATCCATTAGCGCCGCAAGGAACGCCTGCTGATCGTCAAAGACGCTGGCCTGTAGCGCGGTGTCAAACTGTGTCTGGGCTTTTTGCAGACCTTGCGCCGCCAAAACCTCTTGTTGCTGCAAGGTTTGCCGCTGGCTTTGCAACGCGAGACATTGCTCATGAACTTGCCGCCAGTTTTCCAGCGTCACAGTAGCTTCGCTGTGTGGCAGTTCATCATTTTGCGGCAATGTGTCCAGAATCGGCGTCAGCTGTTGAATACGGTTTTGCAGCTCGGTTAATTCGTTCTGGCGCTGCTGCCAGCCCTGCGCTTCTTGCTGACGTGTCGCCAACCAGCTCTCTTCTTCATCTTCTTGTGGCAGTGCCAGCGCGTAACCCGTTAACGCCGCAGAGAGTTGCTGATGGCGTTGTTCAATCTGTTGTTGATACTGGATAATTTGTTGATTGTGCGCGGCAATTTGCTCCTGTAATTCATGACGCTGATTGAGTAATTGCAGTTGCTTTTCATGCTCTTCCTGGGTGGCAAGCCATGGTTGAATATCGTCCTGCGGCTGCAAGGTGATACTGAGGCTGGCAGTTAGTGTATGCCATTCCTGAGTAAGTGCTTGCTCATCTTGTCGGAGGCTTTGTGCTTCGTTCTCATCCCGCTGAAGCTGCTTCGTTAAGGCGTCCAGTTGCCCACGTAGCGCCGCGCCTTCTTCACCGAGCTTTTTAACTTCATTTTCCAGCACCAGTAATCGAGACTGATTAACCCCCGGTTCCAGCGCCCGATACGCCTCGACCGCCGGGTGGCTGGTGGAACCACAAAGCGGACAAGGCTGACCTGCCTGTAATTGTGCTCGCTGGGCTTCCAGCGTTTTAATGCGTGCTTCCTGCTCGCAAATGGTTTTGACGTCGGCAAGCTGTTGCGTTTTTTCCTTATAACGCTGGCGCATTTCGTTAAGTGCAGCGTTACGTTGTGTCTGTTCCTGCGTAACGCTCTGAATAGCGGCCTGTAGCTGCGTCAGGCGTTTTTGCTGGGGAACAATCTGCCCATGTAGTGCGATCAGGCGCTGACGCAGCGGACGTTGTTCGGCATGTTGTGCCTGCGCAGCGGCAACTTCGGCGGCGGTTAAAGTTAAAGAGATCGCCGGAAGGGCATTAAGTTTTTGCTCTGCATGGGTTAATTGCTGTTGCCATTGCCGCAGATACTTGCGATCGCTGGCCTGTTGGGCGAACTGCGCCCGCCAACCCGCCAGTTCGTTATTCCACTGCCGGAAGCGGTCGTGTTCGTGTAACCACGCATTCAGATTTTGTTGCTGCTGTTGTAATTCTGCCGACTGCTTCGCCGCGTGGTGACGAATATTTGCGCGAAGCGCCATTGTGCGCTGTAAGCGAGTATTTACTTCTTCAATCTGCTGACGAGTATACGTTAGTGCCGCAGTGTGTTCTGCGATGCGTTCCCAGTGCGGACGAAGATTTCGTGCCGGTTGTGCCAGACTGAGCGCCGCCAGTTGAGGTTGCGCTTTTTCTTCCTCGGCTAACGCCTGTTGCAGTGCCTGCTGACGGCGGCTGGCGTCTTTTTGCAATTCATCCAGACGCGTTAACCAGTTAAGCGATTGTTGTTCTTGCTGCTGTGTGACGAGTAACTGTTTTTCTTCATCAGTGAGTACCTGCAAACTTTCTGTCAGCGATTGCACTAGTTCTGGTGCTAATAATGCGACACCGCTGGCCTGCGCTTGCAGTTTCTCCAGCTCAGTACGGGCCGATTTATGCTGTTCAAAGACCATCGCGGAGATTTGACCGTAAATTTCGGTGCCGGTTAACTCCTCCAGCAATTCCGCGCGTTCTTTCGGTTTGGCATTGAGGAAGGCAGCAAATTGTCCCTGCGAAAGCAGCATCGAACGGGTGAAACGCCCGTAATCCAGCCCGGTTAACGTCGCTGTCATTTCCAGCTTATCTTTCACTTTATCAGCGAGGATTTTGCCGTCTGCACAGCGCGCCAGCTCTACGCGCGGCACCTGCAAATTACCGTCCGGCTGGTTACGTGCCCGATTCTGGCTCCAGAACGCGCGGTACGCTTCACCTTTCACTTCAAATTCCACTTCCGCCAGACATTCGGCGGTATCGCGGGTCATCAGATCATTTTGCGATTGTGAAACGTTGGAGATACGCGGAGTCTCGTGATACAGCGCCAGGCAGATGGCGTCCAGTAACGTGGTTTTCCCCGCGCCGGTTGGGCCGGTAATGGCAAAAAGACCGTTGCTGGCGAACGGCTCGCGGGTGAAATCAATCTTCCATTCGCCTTTTAATGAGTTCAGGTTTTTCAGGCGCAGGCTGAGAATTTTCATGCTTCGTGTTCTCCGGCGAGGGTCTGCAATGTCGTGGCGAAAAGATGTTGCAAGCGTTGATGCTGCGATTCATCAAGTTCTTCCAGTGCCAGACGGCGATTAAAAACATCTTCGACGCTAAGTTCGCTGAGGGTTTCACGCCGTTGGCTGGCTAACACACGCTCGCGCTGTTCACGACTCCGGCGTACCAGCAATACTTCGACAGGCAGTGATTCGGTTAATGCCTGGATTTTGCGCTGAATATCATGCAGATACTCATCGGTAGTGATTTCAATATCCAGCCAGACAGGTGGCTCCTGTGGCACATCGCGCCATTGTTCAAGCTGTTCGGTAATCGACGCCAAATCGCCTTTCAGCACCGCCATCGGTTGTGTTACCGGTACGTTCAGGTTTTCCACGCTCTCTAATTTGCCGTTTGAAAAAGTTACCAGATGGACATATTTACTCTTGCCGTACTCATCAAAACTCAGTGGGATGGGGGATCCGCAATAGCGAACATGTTCCATGCCGCCAATAATTTGCGCGCGGTGAATATGTCCAAGCGCGATGTAGTCGGCTGGCGGAAAGTTTTGTGCCGGAAATGCGTCCAGCGTGCCAATATAAATGTCACGCACGGCGTCACTTTTACTGGCACCCACAGTCGTTAAATGCCCCGTTGCGATGATGGGAAGAGGTTGATTGCCGCGCAGCTTGCAGGCATCTGCATAGTGTTGTTGATAATAATCGGTGATCGCTGCCAGCAAATGTTGCTGTTTTTCCATGCCGTTAAGTCCCGCCTGGCTGGTAATAATGTCACGCGGGCGTAAAAAAGGAATGGGACACAGCACTGCGCCTGGCGTCCCGTCGCGACGAGGCAAGATTTGCGGCGCATGTCCGGCGCTGGCGACCACAGTAGTATTGAGGAACGCCATGATATCGCGCGATTCATTCAACGTGGCGACCGAGTCATGGTTTCCCGCCAGTACCACCAGATGACAGCCAGTTTGCTGTAAATTGACAACAAAACGATTGTATAACGTGCGGGCGTAACTGGGCGGCGAGCCGGTATCGAAAACATCACCGGCAACAATAATCGCATCCACCTGATGGGTTTGTGCTGTCTCCAGCAGCCAGTCAAGAAAAGCCTGGTGTTCAGCTTCGCGGCTTTTACTGTAGAAGTTCTGGCCGAGATGCCAGTCTGAGGTGTGAAGGATGCGCATAACGATTCTCTGGCGAAAAAGCATGGGCGCGATTATACCCAAACAGATGTGTCATTTGCTTTTTTCTGCGCCACGGAAATCAATAACCTGAAGATATGTGCGACGTGCTTTTCATAAATCTGTCATAAATCTGACGCATAATGACGTCGCATTAATGATCGCAACCTATTTATTACAACAGGGCAAATCATGGCGAGACGTATTCTGGTCGTAGAAGATGAAGCTCCAATTCGCGAAATGGTCTGCTTCGTGCTCGAACAAAATGGCTTTCAGCCGGTCGAAGCGGAAGATTATGACAGTGCTGTGAATCAACTGAATGAACCCTGGCCGGATTTAATTCTCCTTGACTGGATGTTACCTGGCGGCTCCGGTATCCAGTTCATCAAACACCTCAAGCGCGAGTCGATGACCCGTGATATTCCGGTGGTGATGTTGACCGCCAGAGGGGAAGAAGAAGATCGCGTGCGTGGTCTTGAAACCGGTGCGGACGACTATATCACCAAGCCGTTTTCGCCGAAGGAGCTGGTGGCGCGAATCAAAGCGGTAATGCGCCGTATTTCTCCAATGGCGGTGGAAGAGGTGATCGAGATGCAGGGGCTAAGTCTGGATCCGACATCTCACCGGGTGATGGCGGGCGAAGAGCCGCTGGAGATGGGGCCGACAGAATTTAAATTGCTGCACTTTTTTATGACGCATCCTGAGCGCGTGTACAGCCGCGAGCAGCTATTAAACCACGTCTGGGGAACCAACGTGTATGTAGAAGACCGCACGGTCGATGTCCACATTCGTCGCCTGCGTAAAGCACTGGAACCCGGCGGGCATGACCGCATGGTGCAGACCGTGCGCGGTACAGGATATCGTTTTTCAACCCGCTTTTAACGCCTTGCTCATCGGACGCAGAGCAGGGCTTATGATTTCATAACTGGAGTATTTTACGTGCTGGAACGGCTGTCGTGGAAAAGGCTGGTGCTGGAGCTGCTACTTTGCTGCCTCCCGGCTTTCATCCTGGGTGCATTTTTTGGTTACCTGCCCTGGTTTTTGCTGGCATCGGTAACAGGACTGCTTATCTGGCATTTCTGGAATTTATTGCGCCTTTCATGGTGGCTGTGGGTTGATCGCAGTATGACGCCGCCACCGGGGCGTGGTAGCTGGGAACCGCTACTATATGGCTTACACCAGATGCAGCTGCGAAATAAAAAACGCCGCCGCGAGCTGGGCAATCTGATTAAACGCTTTCGTAGTGGCGCGGAGTCGCTGCCCGATGCGGTGGTGCTGACCACGGAAGAGGGCGGTATTTTCTGGTGTAACGGACTGGCGCAACAGATTCTTGGCCTGCGCTGGCCGGAAGATAACGGGCAGAACATCCTTAACTTGCTGCGTTACCCGGAGTTTACGCAATATCTGAAAACGCGTGATTTTTCTCGCCCGCTCAATCTGGTGCTCAACACCGGGCGGCATCTGGAAATTCGCGTCATGCCTTATACCCATAAACAGTTGCTGATGGTGGCGCGTGATGTCACGCAAATGCATCAACTGGAAGGGTCGCGGCGTAACTTTTTTGCCAACGTAAGCCATGAGTTACGCACGCCGTTGACGGTGTTACAGGGTTACCTGGAGATGATGGATGAGCAACCGCTGGAAGGCGCGGTTCGCGAAAAAGCGTTGCACACCATGCGCGAGCAGACTCAGCGGATGGAAGGGCTGGTGAAGCAGTTACTGACACTGTCGAAAATCGAAGCCGCACCGACGCAGTTGCTCAATGAAAAGGTTGATGTGCCGATGATGCTGCGCGTTGTTGAGCGCGAAGCTCAGACTCTGAGCCAGAAAAAACAGACATTTACCTTTGAAATAGATAACGACCTCAAAGTGTCTGGCAATGAAGATCAGCTACGCAGTGCGATTTCGAACCTGGTCTATAACGCTGTGAATCACACGCCAGAAGGCACGCATATCACGGTACGCTGGCAGCGAGTGCCGCACGGTGCCGAATTTAGCGTTGAAGATAACGGGCCGGGCATCGCACCGGAGCATATTCCGCGCCTGACCGAGCGTTTTTATCGTGTAGACAAAGCGCGTTCCCGACAAACAGGCGGTAGCGGACTGGGGTTAGCAATTGTTAAACATGCGGTAAATCACCACGAAAGCCGCCTGAATATTGACAGTACGGTGGGCAAAGGTACGCGTTTCAGTTTTGTTCTGCCGGAACGTTTAATTGCCAAAAACAGCAATTAATTTGCCTTTGTCATTTTTTGTTGCCATAAGCCAGCCGATGCTGGCTTTTTTTCTTTGCAGTCAAAAGATGGACGCTAAATTTTTACAACGGCTGGTGATTTTTTGTTCGCATGATAAGCCATATCTTTTTCACGGAAATAGTGTTTTATACTGGTTGGTGATTTCTTATCGTTATATCCCTCTGGTTTTTAGATCCCTTCTTGCTTTAAAACGTTATAAGCGTTTAAATTGCGCTTCAGGTGCTGTCATACTGACTGCATTCACGCGGTAAATCGAAAAACTATTCTTCGCCGCGCCTGGTTGGGAGTATTTCCCGCTAAAATTGTTTAAATATACCGCTGTATCATCCCCAGGGATTGGCACAAAAATTTAACGTTACAACACCACATCCACAGGCAGTATGATTTATGACCCATCAATTAAGATCGCGCGATATCATCGCTCTGGGCTTTATGACATTTGCGTTGTTCGTCGGCGCAGGTAACATTATTTTCCCTCCAATGGTCGGCTTGCAGGCAGGCGAACACGTCTGGACTGCGGCATTCGGCTTCCTCATTACTGCCGTTGGTCTGCCGGTATTAACGGTAGTGGCGCTGGCGAAAGTTGGTGGCGGTGTTGACAGCCTGAGCACGCCAATCGGTAAAGTCGCTGGCGTACTGCTGGCAACGGTTTGCTACCTGGCTGTGGGGCCGCTGTTCGCCACGCCGCGTACAGCCACCGTCTCCTTTGAAGTGGGGATTGCGCCGCTGACGGGTGACTCCGCGCTGCCGCTGTTTATCTACAGCCTGGTCTATTTCGCTATCGTTATTCTAGTTTCGCTCTATCCGGGCAAGCTGCTGGATACCGTGGGCAACTTCCTTGCGCCGCTGAAAATTATCGCGCTGGTCATCCTGTCTGTCGCCGCGATTGTCTGGCCTGCGGGTTCTATCAGCACGGCGACTGAGGCTTATCAAAACGCTGCGTTTTCTAACGGCTTCGTCAACGGCTATCTGACAATGGATACGCTGGGCGCAATGGTGTTTGGTATCGTTATTGTTAACGCGGCGCGTTCTCGTGGCGTTACCGAAGCGCGTCTGCTGACCCGTTATACCGTCTGGGCTGGCCTGATGGCGGGTGTCGGTCTGACTCTGCTTTACCTGGCGCTGTTCCGTCTGGGGTCAGATAGTGCGTCGCTGGTTGATCAGTCAGCAAACGGTGCGGCTATTCTGCACGCTTATGTTCAACACACCTTTGGCGGCGGCGGTAGCTTCCTGCTGGCGGCGTTAATCTTCATCGCTTGCCTGGTAACGGCAGTTGGCCTGACCTGTGCTTGTGCAGAATTTTTCGCCCAGTACGTACCGCTCTCTTACCGTACGCTGGTGTTTATCCTCGGCGGCTTCTCGATGGTGGTGTCTAACCTCGGTTTGAGCCAGTTGATTCAGATCTCTGTGCCGGTGCTGACCGCCATTTATCCGCCGTGTATCGCACTGGTTGTATTAAGTTTTACACGCTCATGGTGGCATAATTCGTCCCGCGTGATTGCTCCGCCGATGTTTATCAGCCTGCTTTTTGGTATTCTCGACGGGATCAAAGCATCTGCATTCAGCGATATCTTACCGTCCTGGGCGCAGCGTTTACCGCTGGCCGAACAAGGTCTGGCGTGGTTAATGCCAACAGTGGTGATGGTGGTTCTGGCCATTATCTGGGATCGCGCGGCAGGTCGTCAGGTGACCTCCAGCGCCCACTAAATCACTGATAATTTGTTTTAACCACGGGGCTGCGATGCCCCGTGGTTTTTTTATTGTGTTGATGGGTTAGGAATTGATGGAAAGTAAGAACAAGCTAAAGCGTGGGCTAAGTACCCGACACATACGCTTTATGGCACTGGGGTCAGCAATCGGCACCGGGCTGTTTTACGGTTCGGCAGACGCCATCAAAATGGCCGGTCCGAGCGTGTTGTTGGCCTATATTATTGGTGGTGTCGCGGCATATATCATTATGCGTGCGCTGGGGGAAATGTCGGTACATAACCCGGCTGCCAGCTCTTTCTCGCGTTATGCGCAGGAAAACCTGGGGCCGCTGGCAGGTTATATCACCGGCTGGACCTACTGCTTTGAAATCCTTATTGTCGCCATTGCCGATGTGACCGCTTTCGGTATTTATATGGGCGTCTGGTTCCCGACAGTACCACACTGGATTTGGGTGCTGAGTGTGGTGTTAATCATTTGCGCCATCAACCTGATGAGCGTGAAAGTGTTCGGCGAGCTGGAGTTCTGGTTCTCGTTCTTTAAAGTTGCCACCATTATCATCATGATTGTCGCCGGTTTCGGCATCATCATTTGGGGGATTGGCAACGGCGGGCAACCGACGGGTATCCATAACCTGTGGAGCAACGGCGGCTTCTTCAGTAACGGCTGGCTTGGCATGGTGATGTCGTTACAAATGGTGATGTTTGCCTATGGTGGTATCGAAATTATCGGCATTACCGCCGGTGAAGCAAAAGAGCCAGAGAAATCCATTCCGCGCGCGATTAACTCAGTGCCGATGCGTATTCTGGTGTTCTACGTCGGTACGCTGTTCGTCATTATGTCTATTTACCCGTGGAATCAGGTTGGCACTGCCGGTAGCCCGTTCGTGCTGACGTTCCAGCATATGGGGATTACCTTTGCCGCCAGCATTCTTAACTTTGTTGTGCTGACCGCTTCGCTGTCGGCAATTAACAGTGACGTGTTTGGCGTAGGTCGTATGCTGCACGGCATGGCAGAGCAGGGCAGCGCACCGAAAATCTTCAGTAAAACCTCGCGTCGCGGTATTCCGTGGGTAACTGTGCTGGTGATGACCACTGCGCTACTGTTTGCGGTGTATCTGAACTACATCATGCCGGAAAACGTCTTCCTGGTGATCGCTTCGCTGGCAACCTTTGCCACGGTGTGGGTGTGGATTATGATTTTGTTGTCGCAGATTGCCTTCCGTCGCCGCCTACCGCCGGAAGAAGTTAAGGCGCTGAAATTCAAAGTACCTGGCGGGGTGGCAACGACTATCGCGGGGCTGATTTTCCTGGTCTTTATCATCGGACTGATCGGTTATCACCCTGAAACGCGAATCTCTCTGTACGTTGGTTTCGCGTGGATTGTTCTGCTGTTGATTGGCTGGATGTTTAAACGCCGCCATGACCGCCAGTTGGCTGAAAACCACTAATTCCCACGTTTGTAAGCCGGTTCAGGGTAGAGCCTGAACCGGTTATTCCGAAAGTTATCCGCCCCCGACCTCCTCCCCCAAATATCCTTCAGACGATGAGTGATCCTGCAGTAGGCTATGGCAATGTGATCAGATTTTCATCACAGGGGAATTATAATGTTGAATACATGGCACCTGCCGGTGCCCCCATTTGTTAAGCAAAGCAAAGATCAACTGCTTATTACACTGTGGTTGACGGGTGAAGAACCGCCGCAGCGCATTATGCTGCGCACGGAAAACGATAACGAAGAAACGTCAGTACCGATGTACAAACTGCGCAGTCAGCCACAGCCGGGCGTAACGGCATGGCGGGCGGCTGTCGATCTCTCCACCGGACAACCTCGGCGGCGCTATAGCTTCAAATTGCTATGGCACGATCGCCAGCGATGGTTTTCGCCGCAAGGTCTTAGCCAAATACCGCCAGCGCGGCTGGAACAGTTTGCTGTTGATGTACCAGATATTGGGCCACAATGGGTCGTAGACCAGATTTTTTATCAGATCTTCCCGGATCGTTTTGCCCGTAGCTTGCCACGCGAAGCCGGGCAGGATCATGTCTATTACCATCACGCAGCCGGACAAGAGATCATATTGCGTGACTGGAATGAGCCGGTTACGGCGCAGGCGGGTGGATCAACGTTCTATGGCGGAGATCTGGACGGTATCAGCGAAAAACTGCCGTATCTGAAAAAACTCGGCGTGACGGCGCTGTATCTCAATCCGGTGTTCAAAGCTCCCAGCGTGCATAAATACGATACCGAAGATTATCGCCACGTTGACCCGCAGTTTGGCGGCGACGGGGCATTGCTGCGCTTACGCCACAATACACAGCAACAGGGAATGCGGCTGGTACTGGACGGTGTGTTTAACCACAGTGGTGATTCCCATGCCTGGTTTGACAGGCACAATCGCGGGACGGGGGGGGCTTGTCACAACCCCGAATCGCCCTGGCGTCACTGGTACTCGTTTAGCGATGATGGCACGGCGCTCGACTGGCTGGGCTATGCCAGCCTGCCGAAGCTGGATTATCAATCGGAAAGTCTGGTGAATGAAATTTATCGCGGCGAAGACAGCATTGTCCGCCACTGGCTGAAAGCACCGTGGAATATGGACGGTTGGCGGCTGGATGTGGTGCATATGCTGGGGGAAGCGGGCGGCGCGCGTAATAATTTGCAGCACGTCGCCGGGATCACCGAAGCGGCGAAAGAAACCCTGCCGGAAGCCTATATTGTTGGCGAGCATTTTGGCGATGCACGACAATGGCTACAGGCAGATGTGGAAGATGCTGCCATGAACTATCGCGGCTTCACATTCCCGTTGTGGGGATTTCTCGCCAATACCGACATCTCTTACGATCCGCAGCAGATTGATGCCCAAACCTGTATGGCCTGGATGGATAATTACCGCGCCGGCCTTTCTCATCAACAGCAATTGCGTATGTTTAATCAGCTCGATAGCCACGATACTGCGCGATTTAAAACCTTGCTCGGTCGGGATGTTGCGCGCCTGCCGCTGGCGGTGGTCTGGCTGCTCACCTGGCCTGGCGTGCCCTGTATTTATTACGGTGATGAAGTGGGGCTGGATGGCAATAACGATCCATTTTGCCGTAAGCCATTCCCGTGGCAGCCGGAAAAACAAGATGCTGAGCTATTTTCGCTGTACCAGCGAATGATTGCGCTGCGTAAGAAGAGTCAGGCACTGCGTCGCGGTGGCTGTCAGGTGCTGTACGCGGAAGATAACGTGGTGGTGTTTGTGCGCGTGCTAAATCAGCAGCATGTGCTGGTGGCGATCAACCGTGGCGACGCCTGTGAAGTAGTGCTGCCCGCATCGCCGTTGCTTAATGTCGCGCAATGGCAACGTAAAGAAGGTCACGGGCAACTGGCGGATGGCATTTTGACATTGCCTGCGATATCGGCGACGGTGTGGATGAATTAACGTCTTATAACGCCTTGCGCGACGCCTGCGCCATCATCCGGGGATAAAACTGCCAGAAGCGGGTTTCAAGGGCATCGTAATGGGCGTCTAAATCGTACCAGGAGTCACGCAGGGCATCCAGGCGTGGGCGACGGCTAGCCATACCGTTTAACACGCTCTGGATGAAATCCATATCGCGATAGCGCACCAGCCACTGCTCTGACCATAAGTAGTTGTTCAGATTGATAAAGCGTGGCGGTGAGTCCGGCAGAATAGTGATCACTTGTTCGCGGGCATAACAGACAAATTCCTCTAGCGGAAAATTGGGTGACAGCTGCGACCAGTGGCGGGAAAGAAAATGATCCCACATGACATCCAGCGTGATAGGCGCAACCCGGCGGGTTTCACTACGAAACCACTCCCGCGCTTCGCGGACTTCCGGCAGGTTGTCGGTTAATACGTCGATTCGCCGATGCATATGAATACCAGCCACGACGTCGGGTGGATAAATTTCATCGGGGTTTCCGCGAACGAAATCTGCCAGTAAGTTGCCAGAAAGCGAGCTTTCAGCGAGATGGGCTAAATGCAGGTGAGCTAAAAAATTCATCGATTATATTCTATCCAAAGGGGGGTAAAGGTTGCAGGGAGAGCGCCCCGGCACTAGACTACCCGCCTCTTATTTTAGTCTGAGTCAGTGTCATGCGCGTTACCGATTTCTCCTTTGAATTGCCCGAATCCCTGATTGCCCACTATCCCATGCCTGAACGCAGTAGCTGTCGTTTACTGTCGCTGGACGGGCCAACGGGCGCGCTGACGCACGGCACTTTCACCGATTTACTCGATAAGCTCAACCCCGGCGATCTTCTGGTTTTTAACAATACCCGCGTGATCCCGGCACGCCTGTTTGGGCGTAAAGCCAGCGGCGGCAAGATTGAAGTGCTGGTTGAGCGGATGCTCGACGACAAACGCATTCTTGCGCATATTCGTGCTTCGAAAGCACCAAAGCCGGGCGCTGAACTTCTGCTGGGCGATGACGAAAGCATTAAAGCAACAATGACAGCCCGCCACGGCGCATTGTTTGAAGTCGAATTTAATGATGATCGTTCGGTGTTGGATATTCTCAACAGCATCGGTCATATGCCGTTGCCGCCGTACATCGACCGTCCGGACGAAGATGCCGACCGCGAACTTTATCAAACGGTTTATAGCGAAAAACCGGGCGCGGTAGCCGCGCCGACCGCCGGACTGCATTTTGACGAACCTTTGCTTGAAAAATTGCGTGCCAAAGGCGTGGAGATGGCATTTGTGACCTTGCACGTTGGCGCGGGTACTTTCCAGCCGGTGCGCGTCGACACTATTGAAGATCACATCATGCACTCGGAATACGCTGAAGTGCCGCAGGAGGTGGTTGATGCGGTGCTGGCAGCGAAAGCGCGCGGAAATCGGGTGATTGCGGTTGGCACAACCTCTGTACGCTCTCTGGAGAGCGCAGCGCAGGCGGCGAAAAACGATCTCATCGAACCGTTCTTTGACGATACCCAAATCTTTATCTATCCGGGCTTCCAGTACAAAGTGGTCGATGCGCTGGTGACTAACTTCCACCTGCCAGAGTCGACGCTGATTATGCTGGTTTCGGCATTTGCCGGTTATAAACACACGATGAACGCCTATAAAGCGGCGGTAGAAGAGAAATATCGCTTTTTTAGTTACGGTGATGCGATGTTTATCACGTACAATCCGCAGGCAATTAATGAGCGCGTCGGGGAGTAATTCTGCGGCGCTGGTTTAAACGTTGGACTGTTTTTCTGACGTAGTGGAGAAAAAATGAAATTTGAACTGGATACCACCGACGGTCGCGCACGCCGTGGTCGCCTGGTTTTCGATCGTGGCGTAGTGGAAACGCCTTGTTTTATGCCTGTTGGCACCTACGGCACTGTAAAAGGGATGACGCCGGAAGAAGTTGAAGCGACCGGCGCACAGATTATCCTTGGTAACACCTTTCACCTGTGGTTGCGCCCAGGTCAGGAAATCATGAAGTTGCATGGCGATCTGCACGATTTCATGCAATGGAAAGGCCCAATCCTCACCGATTCCGGTGGTTTCCAGGTCTTCAGCCTTGGCGATATCCGTAAAATCACCGAACAGGGCGTACACTTCCGTAACCCGATCAACGGTGACCCGATTTTCCTCGATCCTGAAAAATCGATGGAGATTCAGTACGATCTTGGTTCAGATATCGTCATGATTTTTGACGAGTGTACGCCGTATCCTGCTGACTGGGATTACGCAAAACGTTCGATGGAGATGTCTCTGCGTTGGGCGAAGCGTAGCCGTGAGCGTTTTGACAGTCTCGGAAACAAAAATGCGCTGTTTGGTATCATTCAGGGCAGCGTTTACGAAGATTTACGTGATATTTCTGTTAAAGGTCTGGTAGATATCGGTTTTGATGGCTACGCTGTCGGCGGTCTGGCTGTGGGTGAGCCGAAAGCAGATATGCACCGCATTCTGGAGCATGTGTGCCCGCAAATTCCGGCAGACAAACCGCGTTACCTGATGGGCGTGGGTAAACCGGAAGATCTGGTTGAAGGCGTGCGTCGCGGTATCGATATGTTTGACTGCGTAATGCCAACACGTAATGCGCGTAACGGTCATCTGTTCGTGACCGATGGCGTGGTGAAAATCCGCAATGCGAAGTATAAGAGCGACACAGGGCCGCTCGATCCTGAGTGTGATTGCTACACCTGTCGCAATTATTCACGTGCCTACTTGCATCATCTCGACCGTTGCAACGAAATATTAGGCGCGCGACTCAACACCATTCATAACCTTCGTTACTACCAGCGTTTGATGGCGGGTTTACGCAAGGCTATTGAAGAGGGTAAATTAGAGAGCTTCGTAGCTGATTTTTACCAGCGTCAGGGGCGAGAAGTACCACCTTTGAACGTTGATTAATATTAATAATGAGGGAAATTTAATGAGCTTTTTTATTTCTGATGCGGTAGCGGCAACGGGTGCTCCGGCACAAGGTAGCCCGATGTCTTTGATTTTGATGCTGGTGGTATTCGGTCTGATTTTCTATTTCATGATCCTGCGCCCACAGCAGAAGCGCACCAAAGAACACAAAAAGCTGATGGACTCCATTGCTAAAGGTGATGAAGTTCTGACGAACGGTGGCCTGGTTGGTCGCGTAACCAAAGTAGCGGAAAACGGCTACATTGCTATCGCGCTGAATGACACCACTGAAGTAGTTATTAAACGTGACTTCGTAGCTGCCGTTCTGCCGAAAGGCACCATGAAGGCGCTGTAATTCAAATTTTTCCCTAAGGGAATTGCCGTGTTAAACCGTTATCCTTTGTGGAAGTACGTCATGCTGATCGTGGTGATTGTCATCGGTCTGCTGTATGCGCTTCCCAACCTGTTTGGTGAGGATCCGGCTGTTCAGATCACTGGTGCGCGCGGAGTCGCCGCCAGTGAGCAAACGCTGATCCAGGTCCAGAAAACGTTACAAGAAGAAAAAATAACTGCTAAGTCTGTGGCACTGGAAGAGGGCGCTATTCTTGCGCGCTTCGACTCCACTGACACCCAACTGCGCGCTCGTGAAGCATTAATGGGCGTTATGGGTGACAAATACGTCGTGGCGCTTAACCTTGCCCCGGCAACGCCGCGCTGGCTGGCAGCTATTCACGCTGAGCCGATGAAGCTCGGTCTTGACCTGCGTGGCGGCGTTCACTTCCTGATGGAAGTGGATATGGACACCGCGCTTGGCAAGCTCCAGGAACAAAATATCGATAGCCTGCGCAGCGACCTGCGTGAAAAAGGCATCCCATATACCACCGTTCGTAAAGAAAACAACTACGGCCTGAGCATCACCTTCCGTGACTCTAATGCGCGTGATGAAGCTATTGCGTATCTGAGCAAGCGTCATCCTGATCTGGTGATTAGCAGCCAGGGCAGCAACCAGCTGCGTGCGGTAATGAGCGACGCACGTCTGAGCGAAGCGCGTGAATATGCGGTGCAGCAGAACATCAACATTCTGCGTAACCGTGTAAACCAGCTTGGTGTTGCTGAGCCGGTGGTACAGCGCCAGGGCGCTGACCGTATCGTTGTTGAACTGCCAGGTATCCAGGATACCGCTCGCGCGAAAGAGATTCTGGGCGCGACGGCAACGCTGGAATTCCGTCTGGTAAACACCAACGTTGACCAGGCCGCTGCCGCGTCTGGCCGCGTACCGGGTGACTCTGAAGTGAAACAGACCCGCGAAGGTCAGCCGGTTGTGCTGTACAAACGCGTGATCCTGACCGGTGACCATATCACCGACTCCACTTCCAGCCAGGACGAATACAACCAACCGCAGGTTAACATCTCGCTCGACAGCGCAGGTGGCAACATCATGTCTAACTTCACGAAGGACAACATCGGTAAACCGATGGCGACCCTGTTTGTGGAGTACAAAGACAGCGGTAAGAAAGATGCAAACGGTCGTGCGGTACTGGTGAAACAGGAAGAGGTGATTAACATCGCTAATATCCAGTCTCGTCTGGGCAATAGCTTCCGTATCACCGGCATCAACAACCCGAACGAAGCCCGCCAGCTGTCACTGCTGCTGCGTGCTGGTGCATTGATCGCGCCAATTCAGATTGTTGAAGAACGTACCATTGGCCCGACTCTGGGTATGCAGAACATTGAACAGGGGCTGGAAGCGTGTCTGGCTGGCCTGCTGGTTTCTATTCTGTTCATGATCCTCTTCTATAAGAAGTTTGGTCTGATTGCGACCAGTGCTCTGGTTGCCAACCTGATCTTGATCGTCGGTATTATGTCACTGTTGCCAGGCGCAACGCTGAGTATGCCAGGTATCGCGGGTATCGTCTTAACCCTTGCGGTGGCGGTCGATGCGAACGTACTGATCAACGAACGTATTAAAGAAGAGTTGAGCAACGGGCGTACTGTTCAGCAGGCAATTGATGAAGGTTATCGCGGTGCATTCAGTTCCATCTTTGATGCGAACATCACCACGCTGATTAAAGTCATCATCCTGTACGCAGTGGGAACCGGGGCAATTAAAGGGTTCGCGATTACTACCGGTATCGGTGTGGCAACGTCGATGTTTACCGCGATTGTTGGTACGCGTGCCATCGTAAACCTGCTATATGGCGGCAAGCGCGTCAAGAAGCTGTCAATCTGAGGAGTGCGATGTGGCACAGGAATATACTGTTGAACAACTAAACCACGGCCGTAAAGTCTATGACTTTATGCGCTGGGACTACTGGGCTTTTGGCATCTCTGGTCTGCTGTTAATCGCCGCGATCGTCATTATGGGCGTGCGCGGCTTTAACTGGGGGCTGGATTTCACCGGTGGTACGGTTATCGAAATTACGCTCGAAAAACCGGCTGAAATTGACGTAATGCGTGATGCATTGCAAAAAGCGGGTTTTGAAGAGCCGATGCTGCAAAACTTTGGTAGCAGCCACGACATCATGGTTCGTATGCCGCCTGCCGAAGGTGAAACCGGCGGTCAGGTGCTGGGCAGCCAGGTTCTGAAGGTGATTAACGAATCCACCAATCAGAACGCGGCGGTGAAGCGTATTGAGTTCGTCGGTCCGAGCGTGGGTGCAGACCTTGCACAAACCGGCGCAATGGCGCTGATGGCGGCGTTGCTGTCTATCCTCGTGTACGTAGGTTTCCGCTTCGAGTGGCGACTGGCGGCAGGGGTCGTTATCGCGCTGGCGCACGACGTTATCATTACGCTGGGTATTTTGTCGTTATTCCATATCGAGATTGACCTGACCATTGTGGCATCGCTGATGTCGGTCATCGGTTACTCGCTTAACGACAGTATCGTGGTATCGGACCGTATTCGTGAAAACTTCCGCAAGATCCGTCGCGGTACACCTTACGAAATCTTTAACGTGTCCTTGACCCAGACGCTGCACCGTACCTTGATCACATCCGGTACTACCTTGATGGTTATCCTGATGCTGTATCTCTTCGGTGGTCCGGTGCTGGAAGGCTTCTCGCTGACTATGCTTATCGGTGTTTCCATCGGTACGGCATCTTCCATCTATGTTGCATCGGCGCTGGCTCTGAAACTGGGCATGAAGCGTGAGCACATGCTGCAGCAGAAAGTGGAAAAAGAAGGGGCGGATCAACCGTCAATTCTGCCTTAATCAAGTTTCAGTTGATGTTGAAAATCCCGGTCAGAAGATCGGGATTTTTTATATGAGGTGATTGCGAAAATCTCCCCATCTTGGGAAACTGCGCGTAACCCTACATTTTATCCAGGTAACTTTTCATGGCTATCATCCCAAAAAACTATGCGCGGTTAGAAAACGGTTATCGCGAAAAGGCGCTGAAACTCTATCCGTGGGTGTGCGGACGTTGCTCCCGTGAGTTTGTTTACTCCAACCTGCGTGAGCTTACCGTTCACCACATTGATCATGACCATACCAATAACCCGGAAGATGGTAGTAACTGGGAATTGTTGTGTCTGTATTGCCACGATCATGAGCATTCGAAATATACCGAAGCGGATCAGTATGGTACGACGGTTATCGCAGGGGAAGATGCGCAGAAAGATGTCGGTGAAGCGAAATACAACCCTTTCGCTGATTTAAAAGCGATGATGAATAAGAAGAAGTGATAAAAAATGCCGGATGTTGCATCCGGCATTTCAACTATTAGAAGTTGTAACCTACCACCAGGTAACCACCCCAACCGGTAGAGCGAACGTTGAAGTTGCCGTTACCGAAGTTCAGCTCTGCATCGTCGTTCCACTGACCACCGTCGTGCCAGTAACGAGCAACGACAGAGTAGTGCCAGTGATCATAGTTCAGAGCCAGAATATGGCTGGAAGCGATAGAGTTATTGGTACGCGTCTTAATACCGTTGATTGCGTTACCGCTGTCATCACCCAGATCGGAACCCCAGTCAAAGTTGGTGAAACCGATGTAGCTTAACTGACCGCCCCACAGATCGGTAATCGGCACAAAGTATTTAACTTTGAAACGGTAACCGTCCCACTCGTTTTCGTTCGCTGCACCGTAGTTCTGCCACTGGTATTTCGCATACACGTTCAAGGACAGGCTCATCGGCAGGCCAGTGTCGATGTCCGTACCCAGACCCATGTACCAGGTGCTCTGGCGACCATCTTTATTACGACCCATGTCGTAAATATAGTTGTTCGCGAAGTACCACTCTTTGAACGGACCGAAGCTAAGGTCAGTATTGGTCAGCTTGTCGATGGAGAAACGCGGTTCGATTTCCATAAACAGCGGAGAACCGTGGTTCCAGATACCTTTTGCATCGGAGTTACCGCCGAAGAATACCGGCGCATCCGCATAACCATAAAAGTCGAACCAGTCTTTTTTAGCGAATGCTTCGTACTCCAGGTAGGTATCGTTGCGGATCTGCGGTCCGAAACGGGTGTGATAACTTCCTACGACGTTAACGCTCTGGTGCCACCAGTCGGAGAGATACTGCGGTTTGTCGTTTTCAGCTGCGTTGACAGTAAAAGACGAAGAGAGCGCCAGTACCGCGCCGGCTGCCAGTAATGTTTTTTTCATATGTATGCCACTGTTTGAAAATCCCTTGCGGGAGTGAAAAAGGCGCAAATTGCGTTTCTAAATATTACGTATACAGAGGAGCCTATTATAAAAATCATTGCTCACAAAAATATGTTTCGTTTCACAGTTCTATCATTTACGTAATCGATTGCGTTCACGTTTACACATATTCGGGCGGGGATTGTACTGACTTTCACCCTTGTTGCAAACTTTTACTATCAATCCGGGTGATGTAAGCGGAGTAACAAAATAATAGGGGGAGATGTTGCGGGACGCACAAAACACCCCGCCAAACGTTTATTGCATAACAGGCTGAATGTCGTGAATGCGTACAAAGCCTAATTGTTCAGGCGTGATGCCATTTAACTGTAGTGGGATGTCAACATCGCTGGGCGCGAGGAGACTTGCTGGTGCATTAATCAATTGATTCTGCACATTGATTTCCTGAAAGTTATCTATTGTTCCCTGAATTTGTCCATATTCAACGGTTCCGCTGAATGCGGGTAAAGGGTCATTGGATTCGCCCTGAATCCGTAAGGTCAGCGTAGTGCCCTCTGCATTTGGCGCAATATCCATAAGCGACATTCGTAAGGTGCCGATCTGGCTTTCCAGACGTGCGGCTGTTTTCGAGCCCGGCAGAAGGTAAACCCCACTGCTGGATTTTTCATTCAGCCTGTTTTGCTGAGTGATTTTGACGGTCTCTTTATTGAGCTGCGTCATCTCTTTATTCAGCGTGCTGACGCTTTGTTTCATCTGGCGTACTTCGCTTTGCTGTACGCAGGCGCTTAAGCTGAACAGGCTTCCCAGCAGGAATAGTCGAAAAGCTTTAGTGTTCATAGGTCGTCCCTTTCTTGTCGCAATTAGCTTAATAGTAGAGCGTAAAAGCAGCGAAAACATCGCTCCTTTATCTCAAAAGCGTTGCGCCTTTGTTGTATCGTCAGTTCAGGGTAAAATAGGTTTCTGTTAACCACCTGGTCAGGACGCCGTATGCATTGCCCATTCTGTTTCGCCGTGGACACTAAGGTTATTGACTCTCGTCTCGTAGGCGAGGGTTCATCTGTACGCCGCCGTCGGCAGTGTCTGGTGTGTAATGAACGTTTCACCACTTTTGAGGTGGCGGAACTGGTTATGCCGCGCGTTGTAAAAAGCAACGACGTGCGCGAACCGTTTAATGAAGAGAAATTGCGCAGCGGAATGTTGCGGGCGCTGGAAAAACGTCCGGTAAGTTCCGACGACGTCGAAATGGCGATCAACCATATAAAGTCACAGCTACGTGCCACCGGTGAGCGTGAAGTGCCGAGCAAGATGATTGGCAATCTGGTGATGGAACAATTGAAAAAACTCGATAAAGTCGCCTATATCCGTTTTGCCTCTGTCTATCGCAGTTTCGAAGATATCAAAGAATTTGGCGAAGAGATCGCGCGCCTGGAGGATTAAACCGTGCAGGACGAGTATTACATGGCGCGGGCGCTAAAGCTGGCGCAACGAGGACGTTTCACTACTCACCCAAACCCAAATGTTGGGTGTGTCATTGTGAAAGATGGTGAAATTGTCGGCGAAGGTTACCATCACCGTGCGGGTGAACCACATGCCGAAGTACACGCGTTGCGTATGGCGGGTGAAAAAGCCAAAGGTGCGACCGCCTATGTCACACTCGAACCTTGCAGTCATCATGGTCGAACGCCGCCGTGCTGTGACGCACTCATCGCCGCTGGCGTAGCGCGCGTGGTCGCTGCGATGCAGGATCCGAACCCGCAGGTCGCTGGACGTGGACTTTACCGTCTGCAACAGGCTGGCATTGACGTCAGCCACGGGCTGATGATGAGTGAAGCCGAGCAATTGAATAAAGGCTTTCTCAAGCGGATGCGCACTGGCTTTCCTTATATCCAGTTAAAACTTGGCGCATCGCTTGATGGTCGCACGGCGATGGCGAGCGGTGAGAGCCAGTGGATCACTTCGCCTCAGGCGCGGTGCGATGTACAACGTCTGCGTGCGCAAAGTCATGCCATTTTAACCAGTAGCGCCACGGTGCTGGCGGACGATCCGGCCTTAACGGTGCGTTGGTCTGAACTGGATGAACAAACTCAGGCGCTCTATCCGCAACAAAATCTCCGCCAGCCGGTACGCATCGTCATTGACAGTCAGAATCGCGTGACGCCGGAACACCGCATCGTGCAGCAGCCAGGCGAGACCTGGTTTGCCCGAACGCAGGATGACACCCGCGAGTGGCCGGAAACAGTGCGCACTTTGCTGATCCCGGAACATAAAGGTCATCTGGATTTGGTTGTGCTGATGATGCAACTGGGCAAGCAACAAATTAATAGTGTGTGGGTAGAGGCGGGGCCAACGCTCGCTGGCGCACTGCTACAGGCTGGTTTAGTCGATGAGCTGATTGTCTATATCGCACCTAAACTTTTAGGTAGCGACGCCCGTGGATTATGTACGCTGCCAGGGCTTGAGAAATTAGCTGACGCCCCCCAATTTAAATTCAAAGAGATACGTCATGTAGGTCCGGATGTTTGCCTGCATTTAGTGGGTGCATGATCTCCCGGCTCGAAAGGGAAGCAGCGCACGAAATATTATGCTAAAATCCGCCCCCCTGCGGGGCCATACTCGAACCCGAAGGAAAAAAATGAACATTATTGAAGCTAACGTTGCTACCCCGGACGCTCGCGTCGCCATCACCATTGCGCGTTTCAACAACTTTATCAATGACAGCCTGCTGGAAGGTGCGATTGACGCACTGAAACGTATTGGTCAGGTAAAAGATGAAAACATTACCGTTGTTTGGGTGCCAGGTGCCTATGAGCTGCCGCTGGCGGCTGGTGCACTGGCTAAAACCGGTAAATACGATGCGGTGATTGCGCTGGGTACGGTTATTCGTGGTGGCACTGCCCACTTTGAATACGTCGCTGGTGGTGCAAGCAACGGCCTGGCGCATGTTGCCCAGGACAGCGAAATTCCGGTTGCTTTTGGGGTTCTGACCACTGAAAGCATTGAACAAGCGATCGAACGTGCTGGCACCAAAGCTGGTAACAAAGGTGCAGAAGCTGCACTGACCGCGCTTGAAATGATTAATGTATTGAAAGCCATCAAGGCCTGAAATTAGTAAGGGGAAATCCGTGAAACCTGCTGCTCGTCGCCGCGCTCGTGAGTGTGCCGTCCAGGCGCTCTACTCCTGGCAGTTGTCCCAGAACGACATCGCTGATGTTGAATACCAGTTCCTGGCTGAACAGGATGTAAAAGACGTTGACGTCCTGTACTTCCGTGAGCTACTGGCCGGGGTGGCGACTAACACCGCATACCTCGACGGACTGATGAAGCCATATCTTTCGCGCCTGCTGGAAGAGCTGGGCCAGGTAGAAAAAGCAGTACTACGCATTGCGCTGTACGAGCTGTCTAAACGTAGCGATGTGCCGTATAAAGTGGCCATTAACGAAGCGATCGAACTGGCGAAATCGTTCGGCGCAGAAGACAGCCATAAGTTCGTCAACGGCGTACTCGATAAAGCAGCACCTGTGATTCGCCCTAACAAAAAGTGATATCCAGGCCGGCAGAGTAACGGAAAGCATTTCCGTACTCTCCGGCCTTTTCTTTTTTACCTGCTGAGGCATAACGTATGGCATGTGGCGAGTTCTCCCTGATTGCCCGTTATTTTGACCGTGTAAGAAGCTCTCGTCTTGATGTCGAACTTGGCATCGGTGACGATTGTGCACTTCTCAATATCCCCGAGAAACAGACCCTGGCGATCAGTACTGATACGCTGGTGGCGGGCAACCACTTCCTCCCTGATATCGATCCTGCGGATCTGGCGTATAAAGCACTGGCAGTAAACTTAAGCGATCTGGCGGCGATGGGCGCTGATCCGGCCTGGTTGACGTTGGCATTGACTTTACCGAACGTAGACGAAGCGTGGCTTGAATCTTTCAGCGACAGTCTTTTCGATCTGCTTAATTATTACGATATGCAACTCATTGGCGGCGATACCACGCGTGGGCCATTATCAATGACGTTGGGTATCCACGGCTTTGTTCCGATGGGTCGAGCCTTAACTCGCTCTGGGGCGAAACCGGGTGACTGGATCTATGTGACCGGTACACCGGGCGATAGCGCCGCCGGACTGGCGATTTTGCAAAACCGTTTGCAGGTTGCCGATGCTAAAGATGCTGACTACTTGATCAAACGTCATCTCCGTCCATCGCCGCGTATTTTACAGGGGCAGGCACTGCGCGATCTGGCAAATTCAGCTATCGATCTCTCTGACGGTCTGATTTCCGATCTCGGGCATATCGTGAAAGCCAGCGACTGCGGCGCACGTATTGACCTGGCATTGCTGCCGTTTTCTGATGCGCTTTCTCACCATGTTGAACCTGAACAGGCGCTGCGTTGGGCGCTGTCTGGCGGTGAAGATTACGAGTTGTGTTTCACTGTACCAGAACTTAACCGAGGCGCGCTGGATGTGGCTTTGGGACATCTTGGCGTACCGTTTACCTGTATCGGGCAAATGACCGCCGATATCGAAGGGCTTTGTTTTGTTCGTGACGGCGAACCTGTCACGTTAGACTGGAAAGGATATGACCATTTTGCCACGCCATAAAGATGTCGCGAAAAGTCGCCTGAAAATGAGTAACCCGTGGCACTTATTGGCTACGGGGTTCGGGAGTGGGTTAAGTCCGATTGTCCCTGGTACGATGGGCTCGCTGGCGGCGATTCCGTTCTGGTATCTGATGACCTTTTTGCCCTGGCAGCTCTATTCGCTGGTGGTGATGCTGGGGATCTGTATCGGTGTCTATCTTTGCCATCAGACGGCGAAAGATATGGGCGTGCACGATCACGGCAGTATCGTCTGGGACGAATTTATTGGCATGTGGATCACCCTGATGGCGCTGCCGACCAATGACTGGCAGTGGGTTGCCGCCGGGTTTGTGATTTTCCGTATTCTGGATATGTGGAAACCGTGGCCGATCCGCTGGTTTGATCGCAATGTGCATGGCGGCATGGGGATCATGATCGATGATATTGTCGCTGGGGTGATTTCCGCTGGAATACTCTATTTTATCGGCCATCACTGGCCGATGGGTATTCTGTCGTAGGCCGAATAAGGCGTTCACGCCGCATCCGGCGGTTGCGCACCGATGCCTGATACGACGCTTGTTGCGTCTTATCAGGCCAGGATTTCTATTTAAATCCCACCACCGGATGCGGTTTATACGGCGTTTCCAGTTCGGCAATTTGTTCCGGCTTCAAGGTGATATCCACTGCGTTCAACAGCTCATCAAGCTGTTCTTCGCGCGAAGTTCCGATAATCGGCGCGGCAATGCCCGGTTTGCTCAATAGCCACGCCAGCGCCACTTGTGCTCGCGTAGCCCCCAATTCTTCACTCACGCCCGTTAATCGTTCTGCAATCTGCGCGTCATTTTCGTCGCTTTCGTTGTAGAGATTTTTTCCTACTTCATCGGAAACTAATCGTGCGGTGGTTTCTCCCCACGGACGAGTCAGACGTCCCCGCGCCAGCGGGCTCCACGGGATCACCGCGACGCCCTCCTGATAACATAGCGGCAGCATCTCGCGTTCTTCTTCGCGATAAATCAGATTGTAGTGATCCTGCATACTGACAAACTGCGCCCAGCCGTGCTGTTTTTGCAGCTCCAGAGCCTGAGCAAACTGCGAGGCGTGCATGGATGACGCACCGATATAACGCGCTTTCCCGGCTTTTACCACGTCGTTCAGGGCTTCCAGCGTCTCTTCGATCGGCGTGTTGTAATCCCAGCGATGAATTTGCAGGATATCAACATAATCCATGCCGAGACGGCGCAGGCTGTCGTCAATAGAGCGCAGAATTTGCGCACGGGATAATCCTTCCGGTAAATCACCAACGCGATGGAACACTTTGGTGGCAACGACCACGTCTTCACGACGGGCGAAATCCCGCAGTGCGCGACCGACGATCTCTTCGCTGCTGCCATCGGAATAGCTATTGGCGGTGTCAAAGAAATTTATGCCGCCTTCCAGCGCACGTTTGATGATTGGACGGCTGCTCTCTTCCGGCAGTGTCCATGCGTGATTACCGCGATCTGGCTCGCCAAAGGTCATACAGCCAAGGCAAAGTCGGGAAACGCGAAGGTCGGTTTTTCCTAAGGGGTTGTATTGCATGCTGCCACTCCTGCCATGAATAATTTCTTAAGCATAGCAGGAGTGGAGTAGGGATTATGCCAGCCAGGCCTTGATTTTGGCTTCCATTCCGGCGGCATCGAGGCCGAGCTCGGCGCGCATTTCTTCCTGAGTTCCTTGCGGAATAAAGAAGTCCGGCAGGCCAATGTTCAGTACCGGCACCGGTTTACGATGAGCCATCAGCACTTCGTTCACGCCACTGCCCGCGCCGCCCATAATGGCGTTTTCTTCAACGGTGACCAGCGCCTCATGGCTGGCGGCCATTTCCAGAATTAACGCTTCATCAAGCGGCTTCACAAAACGCATATCGACCAGCGTAGCGTTCAGCGATTCGGCGACTTTCGCCGCTTCTGGCATTAGCGTACCAAAGTTGAGGATCGCTAGCTTTTCACCACGACGCTTCACGATGCCTTTGCCAATCGGCAGTTTTTCCAGCGGCGTCAGCTCCACGCCGACGGCATTGCCGCGCGGGTAGCGCACCGCTGACGGCCCCTCGTTATAGTGATAGCCGGTATGGAGCATTTGGCGACATTCGTTTTCATCGCTCGGGGTCATAATGACCATTTCCGGAATGCAGCGCAGGTAAGAGAGATCAAACGCGCCCTGATGGGTTTGACCGTCAGCACCAACAATGCCCGCGCGGTCGATGGCGAACAGAACCGGTAGCTTTTGAATCGCCACGTCATGCAGTACCTGATCATAGGCGCGTTGCAGGAAGGTGGAGTAGATCGCCACGATTGGTTTGTACCCCCCAATCGCCAGACCCGCAGCAAAGGTCACTGCGTGTTGCTCAGCGATTGCCACATCAAAATAGCGATCCGGGAATTTACGTGAGAATTCGACCATGCCAGAACCTTCACGCATCGCCGGAGTAATCGCCATCAGCTTGTTGTCTTTCGCTGCGGTTTCGCACAACCAGTCGCCAAAGATTTTTGAATAGCTCGGCAAACCGCCGCTACTTTTCGGCAAACAACCGCTGGAGGGATCAAATTTAGGCACGGCGTGGAAGGTGATAGGGTCTTTTTCTGCCGGTTCATAACCACGACCTTTTTTAGTCATGATATGCAGGAACTGTGGGCCTTTCAGGTCGCGCATGTTCTTAAGCGTAGTGATAAGCCCCAGCACATCGTGACCGTCCACCGGGCCGATGTAGTTAAAGCCCAGCTCTTCAAACAACGTGCCAGGCACCACCATGCCTTTAATATGTTCTTCGGTACGTTTGAGCAGTTCTTTAATTGGCGGAACGCCAGAGAAAACTTTTTTCCCGCCTTCGCGCAGTGAAGAGTAAAGCTTACCAGAAAGTAGCTGCGCCAGATGGTTGTTGAGCGCGCCGACATTTTCGGAAATCGACATTTCATTGTCGTTGAGGACCACCAGCATGTCAGGACGGATATCACCCGCATGGTTCATTGCTTCAAACGCCATGCCAGCGGTAATCGCGCCATCGCCAATGACACAGACGGTGCGGCGATTTTTGCCTTCTTTCTCGGCAGCAACCGCAATACCAATTCCGGCACTGATGGAGGTTGATGAATGCCCGACGCTTAATACGTCATATTCGCTTTCGCCGCGCCACGGGAACGGATGCAGGCCGCCTTTCTGACGGATGGTGCCGATTTTGTCGCGGCGTCCGGTCAAAATTTTATGCGGATAAGCCTGATGCCCCACATCCCAAATCAATTGGTCAAAAGGAGTGTTGTAGACATAGTGCAGCGCCACGGTCAGTTCGACCGTGCCCAGCCCGGAGGCGAAGTGCCCGCTGGAACGGCTCACGCTGTCGAGTAAATAGCGGCGCAGTTCGTCGCAGAGTTTCGGTAAACTCTCTTTTGGCAACAGTCGTAACTCCTGGGTGGAGTCGACCAGTGCCAGGGTCGGGTATTTGGCAATATCAAAACTCATCAGGGGCCTATTAATACTTATTGTTTATTTATTACGCTGGATGATGTAGTCCGCTAGCGCTTCCAGTGCCGAGGTATCGAGTGACTGTTCAGCCAGTTGTTTCAGAGACTGACGGGCATCGTCGATCAGATCCCGGGCTTTCTTCCGGGCTTGCTCAAGACCCAGAAGTGCAGGGTAGGTACTTTTGCCAAGTTGCTGGTCGGCACCCTGGCGTTTACCCAACGTTGCAGTATCTCCCACCACATCCAGGATGTCATCCTGAACCTGGAAGGCAAGGCCGATGCTCTCTGCATACTTGTCGAGTATAGGCAGTGCATTTCGTCCTTTATCTCCGGCGCTTAATGCACCAAGGCGAACGGCGGCGCGAATCAATGCGCCGGTTTTATGGCGATGAATACGCTCAAGCGCCTCCAGAGGTATGTGTTTGCCTTCTGCGTCTAAATCTAATGCCTGACCGCCGCACATTCCGGCAATACCGCTGGCATTTGCCAGTTCAGAAATCATCGCAATTCTGTCGCGATCTGATACTTCCGGCATATCGGCATCGCTTAAAATCGAAAACGCCAGCGTTTGTAAAGCATCGCCAGCAAGAATTGCGTTCGCTTCGCCAAACTTCACATGGCAGGTCGGCAACCCGCGACGCAGATCGTCATCATCCATTGCCGGTAAATCATCATGAATTAATGAGTAAGCGTGGATACACTCTACGGCGGCAGCGGGTGCGTCTAACGTGCTCATGCTAACGCCGAGCATTTGACCAGTAGCATAAACCAGGAACGGTCGCAGGCGCTTACCACCTAATAATGCGCCATACTGCATGGTTTCTACCACGGGAGTGTTCTGAAAGGGCAGTGGGGCGATAAAACGGCTCAGCGCCTGGTTGGCCTGCTTAACACAGGCTTCGAGTTGCTGCGGAAAGTCCATTACTCATTGTCCGGTGTAAAAGGTGTAGGAGAGGCGTCTTCGTTGTCAGACAGCAGGATTTGTACGCGCTGTTCGGCTTGTTGTAATTTGGCCTGCCCTTGACGTGCCAGCTGCACGCCACGTTCGAACTCGTTCAGTGCCTCTTCCAGCGGCAGGTCGCCACTTTCCAGACGGGTCACAATCTGTTCCAGCTCGCTTAGCGCCTTTTCAAAGCTGGCGGGCGCCTCATTTTTCTTCGGCATAATGAATGTCTGACTCTCAATATTTTACGCCCCGCCATGGTAACGGACTCAGGGCAAATAGCAAATAACGCGCAATGGTAAGGTGATGTGCGCAGCAAAGCGATGTTAGTGGTATACTTCCGCGCCTGGATGCAGCCGCAGGTGTGGGCTGCTGTATTTTTCCCTATACAAGTCGCTTAAGACTTGCCAACGAACCATTGCCGCCATGAAGTTTATCATTAAATTGTTCCCGGAAATCACCATCAAGAGCCAATCTGTGCGCTTGCGCTTTATAAAAATCCTTACCGGGAATATTCGTAACGTTTTAAAGCACTATGATGAGACGCTCGCTGTCGTCCGCCACTGGGATAACATCGAAGTTCGCGCAAAAGATGAAAATCAGCGTCTGGCCATTCGCGATGCCCTGACCCGTATTCCGGGTATCCACCATATTCTCGAAGTCGAAGACGTGCCGTTTACTGACATGCACGATATTTTTGAGAAAGCGTTGGTTCAGTATCGCGATCAGCTGGAAGGTAAAACCTTCTGTGTACGCGTGAAGCGCCGTGGCAAACATGATTTTAGCTCGATTGATGTGGAACGTTACGTCGGCGGCGGTTTAAATCAGCATATTGAATCCGCGCGCGTGAAGCTGACCAATCCGGAAGTGACTGTCCATCTGGAAGTGGAAGACGATCGTCTTCTGCTGATTAAAGGCCGTTACGAAGGTATTGGCGGTTTCCCGATTGGCACCCAGGAAGATGTGCTGTCGCTCATTTCTGGTGGTTTCGACTCCGGCGTTTCCAGTTATATGTTGATGCGTCGCGGCTGCCGCGTGCATTACTGCTTCTTTAACCTTGGCGGCGCGGCGCATGAAATTGGCGTGCGTCAGGTAGCGCATTATCTGTGGAACCGCTTTGGCAGCTCCCACCGCGTGCGTTTTGTCGCTATTAATTTCGAACCGGTCGTCGGGGAAATTCTCGAGAAAATCGACGACGGTCAGATGGGCGTAATCCTCAAACGTATGATGGTGCGTGCCGCGTCTAAAGTGGCTGAACGTTACGGCGTACAGGCGCTGGTCACTGGCGAAGCACTGGGCCAGGTGTCCAGCCAGACGCTGACCAACCTGCGCCTGATTGATAACGTCTCCGACACGCTGATCCTGCGTCCGCTGATTTCTTACGACAAAGAGCACATCATCAACCTGGCTCGCCAGATTGGCACTGAAGACTTTGCCCGCACGATGCCGGAATATTGTGGCGTGATCTCCAAAAGCCCGACGGTGAAAGCGGTTAAATCGAAGATTGAAGCGGAAGAAGAGAAGTTCGACTTCAGCATTCTCGATAAAGTGGTTGAGGAAGCGAATAACGTTGATATCCGCGAAATCGCCCAGCAGACCGAGCAGGAAGTGGTGGAAGTGGAAACCGTCAATGGCTTCGGCCCGAACGACGTGATTCTCGATATCCGTTCTGTCGATGAACAGGAAGATAAGCCACTGAAAGTCGAAGGGATTGATGTGGTTTCTCTGCCGTTCTATAAACTGAGCACCAAATTTGGCGATCTCGACCAGAACAAAACCTGGCTGCTGTGGTGTGAGCGCGGGGTGATGAGCCGTCTGCAGGCGCTCTATCTGCGCGAGCAGGGCTTTAACAATGTGAAGGTGTATCGCCCGTAATTTGTGGTTTTTACGTCGCATCTGGTCAGATGCGACGTTTGCCGCATCCGACACTACTCGTAATAATTATAAATCCCTGCCGCCATCACCAGTTGTGATGCCACCTCATGGGCTTTCTCGCGCCCAACCAGCAGGTCAATAATTTTCAGACCAAAATCAATAGCCGTGCCCGGTCCCTGACTGGTCAACAGTTTTACCCGTGCATCCCAGACGACGCGCTTGTCCTGCCATTGTTCAGCGGGAATTTTGTCTTTCAGCGTTGGGAAACCGGTCATGTTGCCAATCGGGAAGATATCGTGCGGGATCAGCACGGTGGCTGGCGTGGCGCAAATAGCCGCGACGATACGCCCGGAACGGTGGAACTGTTTAACGGTTTCAACCAGCAGGGTGCTATCGCGAAAACACTCCGCGCCTTTAATGCCGCCAGGCAGTACGATCACGTCATATTCGCCATCCGCCACTTCGACCAGGGGCGCATCTGCCAGCAGCTTTACGCCGCGCGAGCAGGTAATTGCCAGGTTGCCATCGCTGGCGACGCTGGCAGTGGTGACATTAATACCACCGCGAACCAACAGGTCGATGGTGGTGACCGCTTCAGTCTCTTCACTACCAGGGGCGAGGCAGACCAGTGCCGATGCGCTCATATTCACTCTCCTTTCTTTTTACCATTTCAAACAGGCGGGTGTTTTCCGGTACAGCAATCCCATGCGCGCGGGCGCGGCGTAAGAGAAAACCATTGATATAGTCGATTTCAGTGTGGCGCAGCGCGCGGATATCCTGCAACATCGACGAGATATTTTCCGCTGTGGCATCAATCACCTGCATCACGTAATCACGCAAATCTTCCGCTGAAGTATGATGCCCTTCGCGTTCGATCACCGCCGCGACTTCTTCGCATATCTGCATAATCTCTTGCGGGTGATGACGTAATTCACCGTTCGGGCAATTCCAGATGGCAGTGAGCGGATTAATCACACAGTTTACCGCCAGCTTGCGCCACAGCTCGGCGCGAATATTGTTATGCCAGGCAACGTCAGGCAACACGGTTTGCAAAATATCCGCCAGATAACTGTAATCACCGTCCTGTTGCCGTGCCGGGCCGATATGTGTGATACCGTTTGCCACGTGAATGATGACGTTGCCGTCGCGGCGCGCTGCATGGGTGGTCGTGCCCATCAGTAACGGTTGCCCGATGTTCTGTAACTCTTCAATGGTGCCCATGCCGTTGTGGATCAGCAGAATTGGCGTGGTTACAGGTAGCGTCGACGCCAGGCTTTTGACGGCATCAGATACCTGCCAGGCTTTCAGCGTCACCAGGAGTAGATCGCTGGTGGCCAGAAAATCAGGATCATTGGCGGTCAGCGATTCGTTAAATATCGAACCGTCTGTCTCCACCAGATTCACGCTACAATAAGGTTGCGGTACGCGCAGCCAGCCCTGAACCTCGTGACCTTGTTTGCAAAATGCTGTAAGCCATAATTGCCCTAAGGCACCGCATCCTAATACGGTAATTTTCATTGTTCCTCCTCACCCGCAACCACACCGGGTGTTCAATAAGGCTATCCCTTAATTGTGCATGGTGTTGTGACTATGCACAATTAAGGGATACGTCCTGGCGCAGGACTGTCTGTTATTTAACTTTGCAGGTATTATGCTTCGCATCAAAAATGAAGGGAGAGAAAAAGATGCCATCTTTCGATATTGTCTCTGAAGTTGATCTTCAGGAAGCGCGTAACGCGGTCGATAACGCGAGTCGCGAAGTAGAGTCTCGTTTTGACTTCCGTAACGTTGAAGCGTCGTTTGAGCTGAACGACGCTAACAAAACTATCAAAGTGCTGAGTGAGTCCGATTTCCAGGTCAATCAGTTGCTGGATATTCTACGTGCCAAACTGCTGAAACGCGGCATTGAAGGCAGTTCGCTGGATGTACCGGAAAATATCGTTCATAGCGGTAAAACCTGGTTTGTGGAAGCGAAGCTGAAGCAGGGCATTGAGAGTGCGACCCAGAAGAAAATCGTCAAGATGATCAAAGACAGCAAACTGAAAGTGCAGGCGCAAATTCAGGGCGATGAGATCCGTGTGACCGGTAAATCCCGTGATGATTTGCAGGCTGTTATGGCGATGGTACGCGGTGGCGATCTCGGCCAGCCGTTCCAGTTCAAAAACTTCCGCGATTAATCTCGATAACGTGCGCTCTGTTCATGCCGGATGCGGCATGATCGCCTTAACTGGCCTGCAAAAGTTTGTGATTTCAAAAGATTACAGCAACTTTGTAGGCCTGATAAGCGTAGCGCATCAGGCAATTTAGCCTCGTTTTTATGCCTGGCGAATTGCCTGTTCAACCTCAAAGCGATTCGTCACTTTGCTGTCGATTTTCACGTAAGCCGAATGTTCTTCTTCTGCAATCAACACTTCTTTGACGCCAGCCGTTTCCAGTAAACGAACTTTTAACAAATCATTTGCGGCAACTTCAGCCGGGATTTCAATGCGCAAGCTGCTGACATACGGCGGTTCTTTCATCGTACTGGCGACCGCCAGCCACACCGCCGCCAGTATTGCACCTGCCAGAAAAACCCCCTGACCGTCAAACATGCCGTCAATCCAGCCGCCCAGAGAACCGCCAATCGCCACGCCAAGAAACTGGCTGGTGGAGTAAACACCCATCGCCGTGCCTTTGTAACCTGCTGGCGACTCTTTACTGATAAGTGAAGGCAGGAGGGCTTCCATCAGGTTAAACGCCACAAAGAAAAGCTGCACGCCGACCACTAACTGCCAGAACTGCGTTTGTGCGTTCCACAACACGATTTCCGCAATGACGATCAGCCCGACGCAGAAGATAAAGACCTGTTTCATTTTGCGCTTAACTTCGGCGTAGATAATGAAAGGCACAACCGAGCCAAAGGCGATTAACATCGTCGCCAGATAGACCTTCCAGTGTTCAGCTGCCGGAAAACCCGCGCCAGCCAGTTGCCCTGGCAGGGCAACAAACGTCGACATCAGCAACATGTGCAGACACATAATGCCGAAGTTGAGTTTCAGCAGGCGTGGTTCCGCCAGCACTTTACTGAAACTGCCTTTCACCATCCCGGACTCACGATTAAGTACGTGCGTGCGGCTGTTAGGCACAACCCAAATGGTCAACGCAATGCCGGTCGTTGCCAGAATAGCGATCATCCAGAACAGCGCATGTAGCCCAAGTTTGTGAGTGATGATCGGACCAAGCACCATCGCAATGGCGAAGGTAATGCCAAAACTGACGCCGATAAATGCCATCGCTTTGGTACGGTTTTGTTCGCGAGTCAGATCAGAAAGTAGCGCCATAACGGATGCGGCTATGGCGCCAGAACCTTGTAACGCACGACCCAGAATGATCCCCCAGATGGAGTCGGAAAGCGCGGCAATCACGCTACCCGCGACGAACACAGCTAACCCGCCAACGATAAGCGGTTTGCGGCCTATGCGGTCGGAAAGCAGGCCAAATGGAATCTGAAAAACGGCCTGAGTCAGACCATAAATGCCAATCGCAATCCCGATCAACGCTTCACTGGCGCCTTGCAGAGCCATGCCGTACGTGGTCAGAACCGGCAGAACCATAAACATGCCCAGCATACGCAATGAAAATACGGTTCCTAAACCCCAGGTCGCGCGCCGCTCGCCTGGCGTCATTTTATAATCGTTCATTACCACCTCTGTTTTAAATTCGCGACTAGTGTAAAGCGGCAAACGAATGGGGTAAACATGCGGATTTTTTAGTAAATATTTCGTGAGGGATATGTTTCTAATGCTAAGAAAAAAGGTGCCGTAGCACCTTTTTTAACAGGGAAGTCGCAGTTACCAAACGCCAGCCAGCAGCGTATGCGAGTCTGGCACCATAAAATCAACTGACATCATTACCGAGAGGGCAGTGATGGCGATGATAGAGAAGCCGAATAGCTTGCGCGCCCAGATTCGGTCATCAGCAACTTTATAACCACGCAGGGCCATACCTAACCACCAGACGCTGACTGCCGCAGCGACCACCAGATATTTGTATCCAGCGTAACCGCCAAGAGAGAGCATTAGCGTGGCAACAGCAAAGGCGATGATATACAGCGTGATGTGATTCTTCGCCACTGAAATGCCTTTCACCACCGGCAGTACCGGAATGTTCGCCGCCTGATAATCCTTGAAGCGGAAAATGGCGATGGCATAAGAGTGGGGCATTTGCCACAGGCTGAAGATAGCCAGCAGGATTGCAGCGCCGCTATCGAAGTCGCCTGTCACCGCACAGTAGCCGATCACCGGCGGCGCAGCGCCGGAAAGCGAACCAATCAACGTGCCGTAGACAGAGTGGCGTTTCATGTACAGGCTATAAACGCCGACATACACCACAAAGCCCATCACCCCCAGCCAGCAGGCCAGCGGATTCGCGCCAAACCACAGCAGCATAAAGCCAGCAATACCCAGCAAGGTGGCGTACACCAGCGAGACAGCAGGAGAGATCAGGCCTTTAACCAGCACCCGATTCTTCGTCCTTTCCATCTTTCTGTCGATATCCCTGTCGATGTAGTTGTTAAACACACAACCCGACGCCACAACCAGTGACACCCCAACCAACGTGTAGATAAACAGGGGATAATCAATGCTGCCCTTTGAGGCCAGCAGGAATCCCCCAATCACCGAGATCAGGTTGCCAAAGATGATGCCTGGTTTCGTTACTTGCAGGTATTGCTTAAACATCATAACCGCCGCTCTTAGTGCATCATCATGTTGTAGTTGAGGTTCCACATGATCCAGATGGAGCCTACAACCAGAATCGCGATGATTAGCACGGTGAAGACAAACGCCGTCATGTTCCAGCCTTCATCTGATTTAGTATTCATGTGCAGGAAGCACACCAGATGCACCAGAACCTGTACCACTGCCATTGCCAGGATTGTTCCCAGAATTACGGCCGGAGAGGCAGAACCTGACATCACCATCCAGAACGGAATCACCGTCAGAATGATCGACAGGATAAACCCTGTCATATAGGTTTTTACGCTGCCATGGGATGCGCCGCCGCTCACGTTAGAATGACTCATTACATCGCCCCCATCAGATAAACAACAGTGAACACACAGATCCACACCACATCCAGGAAGTGCCAGAACAGGCTCAGACACATGATGCGGGTACGGTTAGTGCTGGTCAGGCCGCGACGGGCGATTTGCACCATCAGCACCGCCATCCAGATAAGACCGGAAGTGACGTGCAGACCGTGTGTCCCGACCAGCGCAAAGAACGCTGACAGGAAGCCGCTGCGATCCGGACCCATGTCGTTAACAATCAGATGATGGAATTCATAGAGTTCCATCCCGATAAATCCGGCACCAAACAACCAGGTCAACGCCAGCCAGGAGATAACCTGGCTTTTGTTGTTTTTGTACATGGCGATAGCCGCCATGCCGTAGGTGATGGAGCTGAACAACAGCAAGAAGGTTTCAACCAGAACGAACGGCAGTTCGAAAATGTCCTTACCTGTCGGGCCGCCTGCGGTGCCGTTCACCAGAACGGCATAGGTAGCAAACAAGATGGAGAACAGAATGCAGTCGCTCATCAGGTAGATCCAGAATCCGAAGATTTTGGTTCCGCCTGCATCGTGGTGCCCGTGTTCGTGCGCGTGGGCAGTCGCGTGCGTCAAAGTATCAGTTGCCATTTTTCAGCCCTGCCTTAGTAATCTCATCGAAATGCTGGTTTTCCAGTTTTTCGATTTCTGCCACCGGCACGTAGTAATCCACGTCCTCGTCGAAGCTTTTCACGATCCAGGTGATGATCATGCCTGCGAAGCCAACAATCGCCAGCCACCAGATATGCCAGATCATGGCGAAACCGAAGATGGTGGAGAAAGCCGCAATGACAATACCGGCGCCGCTGTTTTTCGGCATATGAATTTCTTCATAGTGGTCAGGCTTTTTGTACGCTTCGCCTTTCTCTTTCATTTCCCAGAATGCATCACGCTCGTGAACGTGCGGCACAACGGCAAAGTTATAGAACGGAGGCGGGGAAGAGGTTGCCCACTCCAGCGTACGGCCACCCCACGGGTCGCCAGTCAGATCACGGTTCTGGTCGCGGTCGCGAATAGAAACGTACATCTGAATCACGAGGCAGAGAATACCCAGCGCAATCAGTACTGCACCGCTGGCTGCAATCATCAGCATGGTGTGGAACTGCGGGTCAATCTGCTGGCTCAAACGACGGGTCATGCCCATGAAGCCCAGCGCATACAGCGGCATAAAGGCAACGAAGAAGCCGATGATCCAGAACCAGAATGCGCGTTTACCCCAGGTTTCGTTCAGTTTGAAACCGAACGCTTTAGGCCACCAGTAGGTCATCCCTGCGAAGCAGCCGAAGACCACGCCGCCGATGATCACGTTATGGAAGTGCGCAATCAGGAACAGGCTGTTATGCAGAACGAAGTCCGCGCCCGGTACTGCCAGCAGCACGCCAGTCATACCGCCCACCGAGAAGGTGACGATAAAACCGATGGTCCACAGCATCGCGGAATGGAACACGATGCGACCCTGATACATGGTGAACAGCCAGTTGAAGATCTTCACCCCGGTCGGGATGGCGATAATCATTGTGGTGATACCAAAGAAGGCGTTTACGTTCGCGCCCGCACCCATCGTAAAGAAGTGGTGCAGCCAGACGATGAACGACAGCACGGTGATACAGACGGTTGCCCATACCAGCGAGGTATAACCAAACAGACGTTTACGCGAGAAGGTTGCCGCAATCTCGGAGAACACACCGAAAACAGGCAGGATCAGGATGTAAACTTCCGGATGTCCCCATGCCCAAATCAGGTTGATGTACATCATCATGTTGCCACCCATATCGTTGGTAAAGAAATGGGTGCCCAGATAGCGATCCAGGGTCAACAACGCGACGGTAACCGTCAGAATTGGGAAGGAAGCAATAATCAGAATGTTTGCGCACAATGATGCCCAAGTAAATACTGGCATCTTGAACATGGTCATGCCCGGTGCGCGCATCTTCAGAATGGTAACGAAGAAGTTGATACCAGTTAGCGTCGTACCAATACCGGATAGCTGGAGACTCCATATCCAGTAATCGACACCGACCCCCGGACTGTACTCTATTCCCGATAGCGGTGGATAGGCCAGCCAGCCGGTCTGCGCAAACTCGCCCACGCCGAGAGAAACGTTAACCAGAATCACACCAACAACGGTAAACCAGAAGCTTAAGTTGTTGAGGAACGGGAACGCAACGTCACGCGCGCCGATCTGCAGCGGAACCACCAGGTTCATCAGACCGATAACGAAAGGCATCGCCACGAAGAAGATCATAATCACGCCGTGCGCGGTGAAGATCTGATCGTAGTGGTGAGGCGGCAGGAAGCCCGCTTCGCCCGCTGAGGCAAGAGCCTGCTGGCTACGCATCATAATGGCGTCAGCAAAACCACGCAGCAACATCACAATTGCCACGATGATATACATGATACCAAGGCGTTTATGGTCGACGGAGGTCAGCCACTCTTTCCACAGGTAGGTCCACTTACCGAAGTAAGTGATCAGGCCAACGAGCGCCAGACCTCCCAAAATAATGGCAGCGATCGTAACCATGACGATAGGTTCATGGAACGGGACTGCATCAAGTGATAATTTTCCGAACATCTTTATTCTTCCTCAACCCCTTTAATGGGCGGATTCCGCGTGGCTCATGTCCATGCCTTCCATACCTTCGTGTGCGCTGTGCTCACCTTCTGGCTGGGTCATGTCCATGCTCTTACCGTGAGCCATAAACTTGTTAATCACATCGGCAAACAAATCTGGTTTCACGTTGGAGAAATATTCCACCTGGTTGTATTCGCTAGGCGCGGCCAGTTTTTCGAACGCAGCCATGTCAGACATGGTGTTCGGCGACTGTTTGGCTTTTGCGACCCATTGGTCGAATGCGGCACGATCCGGTGTTGCGATAGCTTTGAACTTCATGCCTGAGAAGCCCGGGCCGCTGTAGCTGGCGGAGATACCGTCATAAGTACCGGGTTCGTTGGCGATCAGATGCAGGCGAGTCTGCATACCGGCCATGGCATAAATCTGGCTACCCAGACGCGGAATAAAGAAGGAGTTCATCACGGAGTTGGAGGTCACTTTGAAGTACACCGGAGTGTTCGCCGGGAAAGCGATTTCATTCACGGTTGCAATGCCCTGTTCCGGGTAGATGAAGAACCATTTCCAGTCCATGGAAACCACTTCGATGGTAATGGGCTTCTCGTCGTGTGCCAGCGGCTTGCTAGGCTCAAGAGCGTGAGTGGTTTTCCAGGTTAGTACCGCAAGGAAGATGATGATTAAGATAGGCACCGTCCAGACCACAGCTTCCACTTTATTGGAGTGTGACCAGTTCGGGCTGTACTTAGCATCTTTATTGCTCGCGCGATACTTCCAGGCGAAACCAACAGCCATCAAGATTGCGGGAATAACGACAATCAACATCAGGCCAAATGCCGTCAGTATCAGTGAACGTTGCTCCAGACCAATCTGTCCTTTGGGATCTAACAGCGCAGAATTACAACCACTGAGCAATACAGTGCCTGCAAATAATGACAACCATCCCAAACTTTTATTGTATTTCCTGAGTCTCATTTAACGACCTCAATTCCACGGGATCTGGTGGCGTTTAAAGTGTGTGGGCATTTTACGGGAAGGTTACATTACTGTAAACATGATTAAATTCCTGTTACTTGGATTTGGCTGTCAGGTCACATATGTTGCAAAACATATCAGGTTGATTTTAAGAAGCTGTTACAAAAGGGCGTTATAACGAAAGGGGACTACAGAAGGGGGTGGGGATGGCAATTGGTATAACCAATCTCAAAATAAAACAATTATTTAACAAATAATCATCATTGAGGTGACAAATCAGGCGTAGGGAAATAAAGAGTCATTAGCTGAATCGTGTAAAAAAATAAAACATATAGATTCAGTCAATAATTTTAGAAATCTAAGCCGCACAAAAGAACAAATATTATTAAGCGATGCTGATGTTTATTTAGCCGTAATAATTACGCCGGGTGATTACTACAGCTAAATTATATTCACAGATTACGTCAGATGCGTTTTTCGTAGCGCCAGATAATCCAGAAAACCACCAAGCACGACGCCGCCCAGGGCGACTAAAACGCCGACTTCCAACAGCGCAGGCAGGAAAGAGAAGTGGGTCAAATCCAGCGCGTCCATTGTCAACAGCAGTAACCACACGGCTAACAGACCGACGCCCGCCGCCAGTGTCCACATGGCAAAAGCATAACCTGACGGATATTCGGTTCGTGGGATAAAGTTGTCGTTGACCCGTGTATATTCAAGCGTCTGGCGACAAACCAGCAGCAAAATAAGCCCTGGTACAGCGGCCGCAACAGAGAACAGATAAAACGTCGGCCAGCCGTGTGATTCAACAAACCAGCCCGCCACGGGGCCGACATATACCCGTCCGACAGCGGAAAGCGCCGAGAGCAGGGCAAACTGAGTAGCGGAGAATGACTTATTACACAGCGTCATTAACAGCGCCACAAATGCCGATGTGCCCATCCCGCCACACAGGTTTTCGAAAAAGACGGCTGCGCCCATGCTGTAGAGATGCTTATCAGTCACCGAAAGCAGCCAGTAACCGGCGTTGGACGCACCTTGTAAAAGGCCGAAAATCAGTAGTGCACGGAACAGCGAAAGACGCTGCATCAGAATACCACCGTACAACGCGCCGACGATGGTCGCCAGCAGACCGAGCGTTTTGTTAACCACGCCCACTTCACCGGCATCAAACCCGACGCCGCGAATCAAAAAGGTGGTAGTCAGACTCATGGCGAAAGCATCGCCCAGCTTATACAGCACGATTAAAAGCAGAATCAGCCATGCGTTATTGCGACCGAAGAAATCACGTAACGGTGCTACAACGGCTTGTTCTAGTGTTTTGGGAACAGGAATAGTGTCGGTTGGTTCTGGCGCAAGCAACGTTGCGATAATACAGGGGATCAGCAGAGCCGCCATCAACCAGTACATGCCTTGCCAGCCCAGCCATTTATCTGCCAGCCATAAGGCTAAACCACCAGAAACCAGCATCCCTAAACGGTAACCCAGCACGCTGATTGCTGCACCTGCGCCACGTTCTTCCGCAGGAAGCACATCCGTTTTCCATGCATCAAAGACGATATCCTGAGAAGCGGAGCAAAAAGCGATAACCACCGCCAGTGCCGCCATCCAACGAAGTTGAGTACCCGGTTCGAGAAACCCCATCGCCGCAATCGCCAGTAACAGCAACGCTTGCGTAGCGAGCAGCCAGCCGCGTCGACGTCCGAAGAACGGCGGGGTATAGCGGTCCATCAGCGGCGACCAGAGGAATTTAAAGACGTATGCCTGACCCACCAGAGAGAAGAAACCAATGGTTTTAAGATCGATATTCTCGACGGTCATCCACGCCTGTAAGGTGCCGGATGTCAGGGCGAGCGGCAGCCCGGAAGCAAAACCCAGGATCAGCAAAATAGCTGAACGTGGCTGTTGGAAAATACGTAAATATTGACTGGACATGGGCGTCTACAGGCCCGATTTACACCGGGCCAGAGGGCAGAAATTAACGTGCGTTCTGCTTGATAAATTCGTGGATGCTGGTGTCCTGAGACATATCAGCAATGGTGTCGGTCAGCACACTGTTAACCGCATCGGCGATGTTTTTGTTGGAGGCCTGGAATGCACCTTCAACGTTGTAGCTGGCACGATAGTTTTTAGTCATTTTGTTGCCATTCTGCGCGGTGGCAATGATGGCGATATCTGCTTTAGTAGCAATGTTGTAGCGCACGTTGCCCTGGGACACGTCGGCATACAGTTGGCTAACGATGATTTGCAGATTAACCGGGCCATTCGGGCCAACCATATAACCGCGAGCGGTCATCTGTTTTTCCAGCACTTCTTGCAGCAGGAAACGCAGATCGCGGGAAGCGGTCAGGGTAACGATTTGATTATCGCGGGTGACTTTTGCCAGCGCCTGATCGGTACGCTGATCGGCACCATTAATGCTAACGGTGATGCCCATCAGACTTGGATCTTGCTGTGGCAGCGTCATCGTCGGAGAAACTTCAATGGTTGTTGGCGGTTTTGCACATCCTGCAAGCATAAACAGAGCAACTAACGGGAAGAGGATTTTTTTGAACATGTTCTGGCTCTCAGAGACTTTTTAGCGTGTTTGGTAAAGATTCCCGCCATCATAACATCGCCAACGACGAGGGGAAGTGGGTAAGACATGTAAATTCATTATGTTGACGAAATAATCGCCTTGGGTAAAAGAAACACCGATGTGAAGCCGGTGAATCAATCTTTAAATCAGTAAACTTCATACGCTTGACAGAAAAAATAGGATGAAAGCTAATTATTTGTTGTTAAGCTGTAATGGAAACGGTTAAAGCGGCTAGTATTTAAAGGGATGGGTGACATCTCAGCGTTGTCGGAGGAGATATTTCATGATGATACGTGAGCGGATAGAAGAAAAATTAAGGACGGCGTTCCAACCCGTATTCCTCGAAGTTGTGGATGAAAGCTATCGTCACAATGTCCCAGCCGGCTCTGAAAGCCATTTTAAAGTTGTGCTGGTCAGCGATCGTTTTATGGGTGAACGTTTTCTGAATCGTCATCGAATGATTTACAGTACTTTAGCGGAGGAACTCTCTACTACCGTTCATGCGCTGGCTCTGCATACTTATACCATTAAAGAGTGGGAAGGATTGCAGGATACCATCTTTGCTTCTCCTCCCTGTCGTGGAGCTGGAAGCATTGCCTAAACGCATTTGCAACAGTTAGCGTTTTTCCAGTATGTTGTTAAAGATTTTATGAAAAACGGCCTGCGGGCCGTTTTGTTTTGTCTGGATTTTGCGCTTTTTGCCCAGCATTCAGACGAAAATTACCTGAGAATTGTGAAAAAATACGCGGCAGCGCGCAATAACCGTTCTCGACTCATAAAAGTGATGCCGCTATAATGCCGCGTCCTATTTGAATGCTTTCGGGATGATTCTGGTAACAGGGAATGTGATTGATTATAAGAACATCCCGGTTCCGCGAAGCCAACAACCTGTGCTTGCGGGGTAAGAGTTGACCGAGCACTGTGATTTTTTGAGGTAACAAGATGCAAGTTTCAGTTGAAACCACTCAAGGCCTTGGCCGCCGTGTAACGATTACTATCGCTGCTGACAGCATCGAGACCGCTGTTAAAAGCGAGCTGGTCAACGTTGCGAAAAAAGTACGTATTGACGGCTTCCGCAAAGGCAAAGTGCCAATGAATATCGTTGCTCAGCGTTATGGCGCGTCTGTACGCCAGGACGTTCTGGGCGACCTGATGAGCCGTAACTTCATTGACGCCATCATTAAAGAAAAAATCAATCCGGCTGGCGCACCGACTTACGTTCCGGGCGAATACAAGCTGGGTGAAGACTTCACCTACTCTGTAGAGTTTGAAGTTTATCCGGAAGTTGAACTGCAGGGGCTGGAAGCGATTGAAGTTGAAAAACCGATCGTTGAAGTGACCGACGCTGACGTTGACGGTATGTTAGATACTCTGCGTAAACAGCAGGCGACCTGGAAAGAAAAAGACGGCGCTGTTGAAGCAGAAGACCGTGTGACCATCGACTTCACTGGTTCTGTAGACGGCGAAGAGTTCGAAGGCGGTAAAGCGTCTGATTTCGTACTGGCGATGGGCCAGGGGCGTATGATTCCGGGCTTTGAAGACGGTATCAAAGGCCACAAAGCGGGCGAAGAGTTCACCATCGACGTGACCTTCCCGGAAGAGTACCACGCAGAAAACCTGAAAGGTAAAGCAGCGAAATTTGCTATCAACCTGAAGAAAGTTGAAGAGCGTGAACTGCCGGAACTGACTGCTGAATTCATCAAACGTTTCGGCGTTGAAGATGGTTCCGTAGAAGGTCTGCGCGCTGAAGTGCGTAAAAACATGGAGCGCGAGCTGAAGAGCGCCATCCGTAACCGCGTTAAGTCTCAGGCGATCGAAGGTCTGGTAAAAGCTAACGACATCGACGTACCGGCTGCGCTGATCGATAGCGAAATCGACGTTCTGCGTCGTCAGGCTGCACAGCGTTTCGGTGGCAACGAAAAACAAGCTCTGGAACTGCCGCGCGAACTGTTCGAAGAACAGGCTAAACGCCGCGTAGTTGTTGGCCTGCTGCTGGGCGAAGTTATTCGCGCCAACGAGCTGAAAGCTGACGAAGAGCGCGTGAAAGGCCTGATCGAAGAGATGGCTTCTGCGTACGAAGATCCGAAAGAAGTTATCGAATTCTACAGCAAAAACAAAGAACTGATGGACAACATGCGCAATGTTGCTCTGGAAGAACAGGCTGTTGAAGCTGTACTGGCGAAAGCGAAAGTGACTGAAAAAGAAACCACTTTCAACGAGCTGATGAACCAGCAGGCGTAATTTAAGCAGCATAACGCGCTAAATTCGCACAAAGGCCCGTCACCGCCAGGTGGTGGGCTTTTTTTTGTCATGAATTTTGCATGGAACCGTGCGAAAACCCTCTTTCGGTGTTAGCGTAACAACAAAAGATTGTTATGCTTGAAATAGGATGATGCCGTACCCATAACACAGGGACTAGCTGATAATCCGTCCATAAGGTTACAATCGGTACAGCAGGTTTTTTCAATTTTATCCAGGAGACGGAAATGTCATACAGCGGCGAACGAGATAACTTTGCACCCCATATGGCGCTGGTGCCGATGGTCATTGAACAGACATCACGCGGTGAGCGCTCTTTTGATATCTATTCTCGTCTACTTAAGGAACGCGTCATTTTTCTGACTGGCCAGGTTGAAGACCACATGGCTAACCTGATTGTGGCGCAGATGCTGTTCCTGGAAGCAGAAAATCCAGAAAAAGATATCTATCTGTACATTAACTCCCCAGGCGGGGTGATCACTGCCGGGATGTCTATCTATGACACCATGCAGTTTATCAAGCCTGATGTCAGCACCATTTGTATGGGCCAGGCGGCCTCGATGGGCGCTTTCTTGCTGACCGCAGGGGCAAAAGGTAAACGTTTCTGCCTGCCGAATTCGCGTGTGATGATTCACCAGCCGTTGGGCGGCTATCAGGGCCAGGCGACCGATATCGAAATTCATGCCCGTGAAATTCTGAAAGTTAAAGGGCGCATGAATGAACTTATGGCGCTTCATACGGGTCAATCATTAGAACAGATTGAACGTGATACCGAGCGCGATCGCTTCCTTTCCGCCCCTGAAGCGGTGGAATACGGTCTGGTCGATTCGATTCTGACCCATCGTAATTGATGCCAGAGGCGCAACTGTGCCGCTATACTTATCCAGGGCGGCACAACGCTGTAAGCGGCTTGCGCCTGAGAATGGCATTTGCGTCGTCGTGTGCGGCACAAAGAACAAAGAAGAGGTTTTGACCCATGACAGATAAACGCAAAGATGGCTCAGGCAAATTGCTGTATTGCTCTTTTTGCGGCAAAAGCCAGCATGAAGTGCGCAAGCTGATTGCCGGTCCATCCGTGTATATCTGCGACGAATGTGTTGATTTATGTAATGACATCATTCGCGAAGAGATTAAAGAAGTTGCACCGCATCGTGAACGCAGTGCGCTACCGACGCCGCATGAAATTCGCAACCACCTGGACGATTACGTTATCGGTCAGGAACAGGCGAAAAAAGTGCTGGCGGTCGCGGTATACAACCACTACAAACGTCTGCGCAACGGCGATACCAGCAATGGCGTCGAGTTGGGCAAAAGTAACATTCTGCTGATCGGTCCGACGGGTTCCGGTAAAACGTTGCTGGCCGAAACGCTGGCGCGTCTGCTGGACGTCCCATTCACCATGGCCGATGCGACCACGCTGACCGAAGCCGGTTATGTGGGCGAAGACGTTGAAAACATCATTCAGAAGCTGTTGCAGAAGTGCGATTACGACGTACAGAAAGCACAGCGCGGGATTGTCTACATCGATGAAATCGACAAGATTTCTCGTAAGTCAGATAATCCTTCTATTACCCGAGACGTTTCCGGTGAAGGCGTACAGCAGGCACTGTTGAAACTGATCGAAGGTACGGTTGCCGCCGTCCCACCGCAGGGGGGACGTAAGCATCCGCAGCAGGAATTCTTGCAGGTAGATACCTCTAAGATCCTGTTTATCTGTGGTGGTGCGTTCGCTGGTCTGGATAAAGTCATTTCCCATCGTGTAGAAACCGGCTCCGGCATTGGTTTTGGCGCGACGGTAAAAGCGAAATCTGACAAAGCAAGCGAAGGTGAACTGCTGGCGCAGGTTGAACCAGAAGATCTGATTAAGTTTGGTCTGATCCCTGAGTTCATCGGTCGTCTGCCAGTTGTCGCAACGCTGAATGAACTGAGCGAAGAAGCCCTGATTCAGATCCTCAAAGAGCCGAAAAACGCCCTGACCAAGCAGTATCAGGCGCTGTTTAATCTTGAGGGCGTGGATCTGGAATTCCGTGACGAGGCGCTGGATGCTATCGCTAAGAAAGCGATGGCGCGTAAAACCGGTGCTCGTGGTCTGCGCTCCATCGTAGAAGCTGCGCTGCTCGATACCATGTACGATCTGCCGTCCATGGAAGATGTCGAAAAAGTGGTTATCGACGAGTCGGTAATTGATGGGCAAAGCAAACCGTTGCTGATTTATGGCAAGCCGGAAGCTCAGCAGGCATCTGGTGAATAATTAACCATTCCCATACAATTAGTTAACCAAAAAGGGGGGATTTTATCTCCCCTTTAATTTTTCCTCTATTCTCGGCGTTGAATGTGGGGGAAACATCCCCATATACTGACGTACATGTTAATAGATGGCGTGAAGCACAGTCGTGTCATCTGATTACCTGGCGGAAATTAAACTAAGAGAGAGCTCTATGAATCCTGAGCGTTCTGAACGCATTGAAATCCCCGTATTGCCGCTGCGCGATGTGGTGGTTTATCCGCACATGGTCATCCCCTTATTTGTTGGGCGGGAAAAGTCTATCCGTTGTCTGGAAGCGGCGATGGACCATGATAAAAAAATTATGCTGGTCGCGCAGAAAGAAGCTTCAACGGATGAGCCGGGTGTAAACGATCTTTTCACTGTCGGGACCGTGGCCTCTATATTGCAGATGCTGAAACTGCCTGACGGCACCGTCAAAGTGCTGGTTGAGGGGTTACAGCGCGCGCGTATTTCTGCGCTCTCTGACAATGGCGAACACTTTTCTGCGAAGGCGGAGTATCTGGAGTCGCCGACCATTGATGAGCGGGAACAGGAAGTGCTGGTGCGTACCGCAATCAGCCAGTTCGAAGGCTACATCAAGCTGAACAAAAAAATCCCACCAGAAGTGCTGACGTCGCTGAACAGCATCGACGATCCGGCGCGGCTGGCGGATACCATTGCCGCGCATATGCCGCTGAAACTGGCTGACAAACAGTCCGTTCTTGAGATGTCCGACGTTAACGAACGTCTGGAATATCTGATGGCAATGATGGAATCGGAAATCGATCTGCTGCAGGTTGAGAAACGCATTCGCAACCGTGTCAAAAAGCAGATGGAGAAATCCCAGCGTGAGTACTATCTGAACGAGCAAATGAAAGCTATTCAGAAAGAACTCGGCGAAATGGATGATGCGCCGGACGAAAACGAAGCCCTGAAGCGCAAAATCGACGCGGCGAAAATGCCGAAAGAGGCAAAAGAGAAAGCGGAAGCAGAACTGCAGAAGCTGAAAATGATGTCTCCGATGTCGGCAGAAGCGACCGTGGTGCGTGGCTATATCGACTGGATGGTGCAGGTGCCGTGGAATGCGCGTAGCAAGGTCAAAAAAGACCTGCGTCAGGCGCAAGAAATCCTTGATACCGACCATTATGGTCTGGAGCGCGTGAAAGATCGCATCCTTGAGTATCTTGCGGTTCAAAGTCGTGTCAACAAAATCAAGGGGCCGATCCTTTGCCTGGTTGGGCCGCCGGGGGTAGGTAAAACTTCTCTGGGGCAGTCCATCGCCAAAGCTACCGGACGTAAATATGTCCGTATGGCGCTAGGCGGCGTGCGTGATGAAGCGGAAATCCGTGGTCACCGCCGTACTTACATCGGTTCTATGCCGGGTAAATTGATCCAGAAAATGGCGAAAGTGGGCGTTAAAAACCCGCTGTTCCTGCTCGATGAGATCGACAAAATGTCTTCTGACATGCGTGGCGATCCGGCCTCCGCACTGCTTGAAGTGCTGGATCCAGAGCAGAACGTAGCGTTCAGCGACCACTACCTGGAAGTGGATTACGACCTTAGCGACGTGATGTTTGTCGCGACGTCGAACTCCATGAACATTCCGGCACCGCTGTTGGATCGTATGGAAGTGATTCGCCTCTCCGGTTATACCGAAGATGAAAAACTGAACATCGCCAAACGTCACCTGCTGCCGAAGCAGATTGAACGTAATGCGCTGAAAAAAGGTGAGTTGACCGTCGACGATAGCGCCATTATCGGCATTATTCGTTACTACACCCGTGAGGCGGGCGTGCGTGGTCTGGAGCGTGAAATCTCCAAACTGTGCCGTAAAGCGGTTAAGCAGTTACTGCTCGATAAGTCTCTAAAACATATCGAAATTAACGGCGATAACCTGCATGACTACCTCGGTGTTCAGCGTTTCGACTATGGTCGCGCGGATAACGAAAACCGTGTCGGTCAGGTAACGGGTCTGGCGTGGACGGAAGTGGGCGGTGACTTGCTGACCATCGAAACCGCGTGTGTACCGGGCAAAGGTAAACTGACCTATACCGGTTCGCTGGGTGAAGTCATGCAGGAGTCCATTCAGGCGGCGTTAACGGTGGTTCGTGCGCGTGCGGAAAAACTGGGGATCAACCCTGATTTTTACGAAAAACGCGACATCCACGTGCACGTACCGGAAGGTGCGACGCCAAAAGATGGTCCGAGTGCCGGTATTGCCATGTGCACCGCGCTGGTTTCTTGCCTGACCGGTAACCCGGTTCGTGCCGATGTGGCGATGACTGGCGAGATTACTCTGCGTGGTCAGGTGTTGCCAATCGGTGGTTTGAAAGAAAAACTGCTGGCGGCACATCGCGGCGGGATTAAAACAGTGTTAATTCCGTTCGAAAATAAACGCGATCTGGAAGAGATTCCGGACAACGTGATTGCCGATCTGGACATTCATCCTGTGAAGCGCATTGAGGAAGTTCTGACTCTGGCGCTGCAAAATGAACCGTCTGGTATGCAGGTTGTGACTGCAAAATAGTGACCTTGCGCAAATTGCACTAATAAAAAGAGGGCTGGCGGGCCAATTCGGACTTGCCAGCCTTTTTTTGTCTCGTTAAGTTAGAGGGCGGATTAGGCTTGCCCTTATTAAGGGGTGTTGTAAGGGGATGGCTGGCCTGATATAACTGCTGCGCGTTCGCACGTTGAAGGATTCAAGTGCGGGATAAATTATAAAGAGGAAGAGAAGAGTGAATAAATCTCAATTGATTGACAAGATTGCTGCAGGGGCTGATATCTCTAAAGCTGCGGCTGGCCGTGCGTTAGATGCTATTATTGCTTCCGTAACTGAATCCCTGAAAGAAGGGGATGATGTAGCACTGGTAGGTTTTGGTACTTTTGCCGTTAAAGAGCGTGCCGCCCGTACTGGTCGCAACCCGCAGACCGGTAAAGAGATCACCATCGCTGCAGCTAAAGTGCCGAGCTTCCGTGCAGGTAAAGCACTGAAAGACGCGGTAAACTAAGGATTATCCCCATTGGGGATGTGACGAAGTTCAAGGGCGCATCTACTGATGTGCCTTTTTTATTTGTATTGCGTGACTTTCTGCGAGTTGTGGGCTGACAATTGCCCCCGTTTCTTGTCACAATAGGCCTTTGCGCGCAGCGATATGTTGCGTGAAGTACACAGTCATCTACAGCGGAGTGTTGTTACACCATGATGGACAGCTTACGCACGGCTGCAAACAGTCTCGTGCTCAAGATTATTTTCGGTATCATTATCGTGTCGTTCATATTGACCGGCGTGAGTGGTTACCTGATTGGCGCAGGCAATAACTACGCCGCAAAAGTGAATGACCAGGAAATCAGCCGTGGGCAGTTCGAGAACGCCTTCAACAGCGAGCGTAATCGTATGCAGCAACAGTTGGGCGATCAATACTCTGAGCTGGCGGCGAACGAAGGCTATATGAAAACCCTGCGTCAACAGGTGCTGAATCGTCTGATCGACGAGGCGCTGCTGGATCAGTACGCTCGCGAACTAAAACTGAGTATCAGCGATGAGCAGGTTAAACAGGCGATTTTCGCGACCCCGGCTTTCCAGGTTGACGGCAAGTTCGATAACAGCCGCTATAACGGTATCCTCAACCAGATGGGGATGAGTGCCGATCAGTACGCGCAGGCACTGCGTAATCAGCTCACTACCCAGCAGCTGATTAACGGCGTTGCGGGCACCGACTTTATGTTGAAAGGTGAAACCGACGAACTGGCTGCGCTGGTCGCTCAACAACGCGTGGTGCGTGAAGCGACTATCGACGTTAACGCGCTGGCGGCTAAACAAGCTGTGACCGAACCAGAAATCGCCAGCTACTACGAGCAAAACAAAAACAATTTCATGACTCCGGAACAATTCCGCGTGAGCTACATCAAGCTGGATGCCGCAACGATGCAGCAACCGGTTAGCGATGCGGATATCCAGAGCTACTACGATCAGCATCAGGATCAATTCACCCAGCCACAGCGTACCCGCTACAGCATCATCCAGACTAAAACTGAAGATGAAGCGAAAGCAGTACTTGAGGAGCTGAATAAAGGTGGTGATTTTGCTGCGTTAGCAAAAGAAAAATCTGCCGATATTATCTCTGCCCGTAACGGCGGCGATATGGGGTGGTTAGAAGATGCCACTATCCCGGATGAACTGAAAAATGCCGGTCTGAAAGAAAAAGGCCAACTGTCTGGCGTCATCAAATCTTCGGTCGGTTTCCTGATTGTGCGTCTGGATGATATTCAGCCGGCAAAAGTGAAGTCGTTAGACGAAGTGCGTGACGATATCGCGGCGAAAGTGAAACACGAAAAAGCCCTCGATGCGTATTACGCGCTGCAGCAGAAAGTGAGCGATGCGGCAAGTAATGACACCGAATCTCTGGCTGGCGCAGAGCAGGCTGCGGGCGTTAAAGCTACCCAGACTGGCTGGTTCAGCAAAGATAACCTGCCGGAAGAGTTGAACTTCAAGCCGGTTGCAGATGCTATCTTTAACGGCGGTCTGGTAGGTGAAAACGGCGCGCCGGGCATCAACTCTGACATTATCACCGTAGACGGCGATCGCGCATTCGTGTTGCGCATCAGCGAGCACAAACCGGAAGCGGTGAAACCGTTGGCAGATGTTCAGGAACAAGTTAAGGCACTGGTTCAGCACAACAAAGCTGAGCAACAGGCGAAAGTGGATGCTGAAAAACTGCTGGTTGAGCTGAAAGCGGGCAAAGGTGCGGAAGCTATGCAGGCTGCCGGTCTGAAATTTGGCGAGCCGAAAACCTTAAGCCGTTCCGGTCGTGACCCGATTAGCCAGGCGGCGTTTGCACTGCCACTGCCAGCGAAAGACAAACCAAGCTACGGTATGGCGACCGATATGCAAGGTAATGTGGTTCTGCTGGCGCTGGACGAAGTGAAACAAGGTTCTATGCCGGAAGATCAGAAAAAAGCGATGGTGCAGGGCATCACCCAGAACAACGCACAAATCGTCTTTGAAGCTCTGATGAGTAACCTGCGTAAAGAGGCGAAAATCAAAATTGGCGATGCGCTGGAACAGCAATAATCCGGAAGCCGCCTCGCAAAAAAATGCTTTGCAGCTGTAACAAGAAAAGGTCGCTTTCGCGGCCTTTTCCATTTCTGAACATTGCCATTTGTTTACTGTTTTCGCTGCCGTTAAGGTGATTCCACTGTTAACAAACAAGGAGAAAACAGTATGAAACACGGAATTAAAGCACTGCTCATCACCCTGTCTCTGGCCTGTGCCGGAATGTCTCATAGCGCGCTGGCGGCAGCTCCTGCGGTGAAACCGGCAGCGGTAGAAACCAAAGCGGAAGCTCCTGCAGCACAAAGCAAAGCGGCAGTACCGGCGAAAGCCAGTGACGAAGAAGGCACCAGGGTCAGCATTAATAATGCCAGCGCGGAAGAGCTAGCCCGCGCGATGAATGGCGTTGGTCTGAAGAAAGCGCAGGCAATTGTCAGTTATCGCGAAGAGTACGGCCCGTTTAAAACGGTGGAGGATTTAAAACAGGTGCCGGGAATGGGCAATTCGCTGGTGGAACGTAATCTGGCGGTATTAACCCTGTAATTAATTTGCATAGTGGCAATTTTTTGCCAGACTGAAGAGGTCATACCAGTTATGACCTCTGTACTTATAACAACAACGTAAGGTTATTGCGCTATGCAAACACAAATCAAAGTTCGTGGATATCATCTCGACGTCTACCAGCACGTCAACAACGCCCGTTACCTTGAGTTTCTCGAAGAAGCCCGCTGGGATGGGCTGGAAAATAGCGACAGCTTTCAATGGATGACTGCCCATAACATCGCTTTCGTGGTGGTCAATATCAACTATCGCCGCCCGGCGGTATTAAGTGACTTGTTAACCATTACCAGCCAGTTACAGCAATTAAATGGTAAAAGCGGCATCTTAAGTCAGGTCATTACTCTGGAGCCGGAAGGGCAGGTGGTGGCGGATGCACTTATCACGTTTGTTTGTATCGATCTCAAAACGCAGAAAGCATTAGCTCTGGAAGGGGAACTGCGCGAAAAACTGGATCTGATGGTTCAGTAAACGTTTTGTTGGCCGGATGCTCAAGCCGCATCCGGCGACACCACGAATAATTACTGCAACCCGGTTTTCTGCTTCATCGCTGCCATCACCGTCGGTTTGTCGGCCAGATAATGATTCAATCCGTTAGCGCGCAGATTACATGCAGCACAATGACCACAACCATCGCCTTTAATGCCGTTATAACAGGTCAGCGTTTCGTTACGCACTAAATCCAGTTTGCCGTAATAATCCGCGAGCGCCCAGGTTTCCGCTTTATCAATCCACATCAGCGGCGTTTCAAATCGAATATCTTTCGCCATGCCCAGACTGACGGCATGGTTCAGTGCTTTCACAAACTCATCGCGACAATCCGGGTAACCGGAGAAATCCGTTTCGCAGACGCCGGTGATCACTGCTTCTGCTTTAACCTGATACGCATATATCGCCGCCAGCGTCAGGAACAGAATATTACGCCCTGGGACAAACGTATTCGGGATACCATCGGCTTCAGGTTCATAATCAGGCACCGGAATGCTGTCACGCGTCAGGCTGCTGACCGCCAGCTCGTTGAGTAGCGTCACATCCAGCACCTTATGCGCGCGTGCACCCAGTTTCAATGCCAGTTCGCGTGCCACGTCAATCTCTGCGCGATGGCGCTGACCGTAATCGAACGTCACGCAATGGACTTCATCATATTGCTGCAATGCCTGTACCAGACAGGTGGTGGAATCCTGACCTCCACTAAACACAACGACGGCACGTTTCATAGATAATCCTGCTAAATCGATAAAAGCGTTATGGTAACGCCTGCGGTTAACCCCGACCAGTGCTTCATTGCGACGGCGCGGGAAGCCAGGCTTCGGTAAATTCAAACCAGCCACGCGGTGTCAGTCGCACACCATTTACTCCAGGCGGGGCGCTAATGCGATAGTGATAATTGAACAGCGGCGTCAGCGTTGCATCTTCCATTAACTGGCTAAACACAGTTTTCAGCGCGTTATTCCGCTTTTCCTCATCAGCCATCAACTGCACGGTATCCAGTGTCGATTGCTGATGTGCATATGCGGAAGCGTCGAAAACATATGACCAGAGTGGATCGCAACGCAGCCACTGCTCCAGGGTATATTCCGGCGTTTCGCCAATTAGCCTGTCGCCCATCATCAAATCTGCCTGTGCCAGCGGGGTCGTGTCGTCCCAGTTTTTCGCGTTATGAAAAACAATCGTTAATTCGCAACCTTCTGCTGCCAGCGTCGTTCGTAATTGTTCTGCCATTACATGAAGTTCCACTGGCAGGTGATAAACCAACGTCAGGGTTTCCGGTAATTTGACCTCATCCGGTACATCCCATTGTGGAATAGCCCAGCCAGGCAGCAATGCATTACTGGCAGTGATCAGGTTTTCTCCGACTTCTAACGTTTGTAGTAAACCGGATTGATGGATAATGGAAATCACTTTTCGCGCCTGCCAGAGGGAAAGGCGGGGACTTTTGCGCAACGTTAAATAGCAAAAACCTAAACTGATGCCGCTACTGACCTGGCTGACCCGTGGCAACTCTTCAGGTTTACCGATGGTGATTTGTACTGGATGCTGACAACTGGTTCCCAAATCTTTTTCAAAAAGTGGTGGGGTTATCCAGTACTCAACCGCTTTTAGCAGTGGGTGACGTAAATGGTAATAATCATGGCTTTCGAGTCGCACCAGTTCTGTTGTGAATTTTGTTAAGCGAAAAGGACCGGTTCCCACCAGCGATAATTGCGGATGCGCCAGATGACTACAATAGCTCGCCAGCCTGTGTGCCAGCCAATAATCAGGGCGATGTAAAAAGAAGGTCAGACACTGCGGATGGGTGACTTCAATACGCTTCACGCTAGTCAATAATTTCCCCAACGCTGGCAGTTGTAGCAGCATCAATAATCGCTGGTGTAGTTGCGTTGCTTTTACCACATCGCCGTTATGCCAGTGCAGCGTTGAACGAAGATAAAAATCCCAGCGTAGCCCGTCAGCAGAGATTTCCCAGTGATGTGCTAAATCGCCAATCGGGCGTTGGGTATTATTGTCGAAGCGGGTCAGACCGGAAAATATCTGCCCGGCGAGATGCTGCTCGGCACGACCGGGTAAAAAGCCCGGTTGTAGCGGTTCGAGCGGGCGATAATAGGGAATACGCAACGTTGGCGTATCGTTTTGCCATTGCCCGCCCATAAACGGTTGTAATAGGGTGCACAGTTCACCAGGAGCCAGTTGCGCCAGCTCCAGCACATCTTGCTGTTTTCCGGTTTCCAGTGCCTGTTCCATCATCGCGTTGCGCAGGGATCCCGGTGTCACCAGAAAACGCAGGTGCCCGCGTTTTCCGCGTCCTGATTGCGCCTGCCACTCCAGCCATCCCGACTCCTGAGCCTGACGTAACAGGGTGCGCACGTGGCGTTCGCTGCAAAAACAGCGTTCGGCCAGTTCGCTGACGGTGACGGATTGCGGCTCTCCGGCAGAAGGTTGCCACAGACGTTGATACTGGTTAAGACGGTTTAGCAGTCGCATATAAACCCGGAACAATATTATTTAACTATTCACTATTACTTCCGTATATATCAGGTGATACTCAATCACCATTAACCGTGTCACAGAGTGGAGAAAGAAATGGCTCGTCTGGCAGCATTTGATATGGACGGCACTTTATTGATGCCTGATCACCATTTAGGTGAGAAAACCCTCTCGACTCTGGCGCGTCTGCGTGAACGCGATATTACCCTCACTTTTGCTACGGGGCGCCATGCGCTGGAGATGCAGCATATTATCGGGGTGCTATCGCTGGATGCGTATTTAATTACCGGCAACGGTACGCGTGTGCACTCTCTGGAAGGCGAACTTTTACATCGTGATGATTTGCCTGCGGACGTGGCGGAATTAGTGCTGTACCAGAAATGGGATACCCAGGCCAGTATGCATATCTTCAATGACAATGGCTGGTTTACCGGGCAAGAGATCCCAGCATTGTTGCAGGCATTTGTGTATAGCGGTTTCCGTTATCAGATTATCGATGTCAAAAAAATGCCACTCGGCAGCGTCACCAAGATCTGTTTCTGTGGCGATCACGACGATCTTATGCGCTTGCATATCCAACTAAACGAAGCATTAGGCGAGCGCGCACATTTGTGTTTTTCTGCGATTAATTGCCTGGAAGTGCTGCCAGTGGGGTGTAATAAAGGCGCGGCGTTGGCAGTGCTGACCCAACATTTAGGTTTTTCACTGCACGACTGCATGGCCTTTGGTGATGCGATGAACGATCGCGAAATGTTAGGCAGCGTCGGTAGCGGTTTTATCATGGGCAATGCGATGCCGCAACTGCACGCGGAACTCCCTCATTTACCGGTGATTGGACATTGCCGAAATCAGGCGGTCTCTCACTATTTGACGCACTGGCTGGACAATCCACATCTACCTTATTCCCCCGAATAACGAGATCTCTTCCAGCGCCGGGCAATCGCCCGGTTTTTTTTACTTTGAATTTGTCATTTTGTGCAGTGGCGTTTAAACCGCACAGAATAAATTGTCGGTATTTCGTCTTTAAAATAGAATTAAAAGAGAAAAAAATTCTCTGCGGATTGGCTATGTTAGATAAAATTGACCGTAAGCTGCTGGCCTTACTACAGCAGGATTGCACCCTCTCTTTGCAGGCACTGGCAGAAGCCGTTAATCTGACAACCACGCCTTGCTGGAAGCGTCTGAAACGGCTGGAGGATGACGGTATCCTTATCGGCAAAGTCGCCCTGCTGAACCCGGAAAAAATTGGCCTCGGGCTGACTGCTTTTGTGTTGATTAAAACGCAACATCACAGCAGCGAATGGTATTGCCGCTTTGTCACGGTGGTAACGGAAATGCCAGAAGTGCTGGGGTTCTGGCGCATGGCCGGTGAATATGATTATCTGATGCGTGTTCAGGTTGCCGATATGAAACGCTATGACGAATTTTATAAGCGTCTGGTAAACAGCGTTCCAGGTCTGTCGGACGTTACTTCCAGCTTCGCGATGGAACAGATTAAATACACCACTTCTTTACCCATCGAATAAATATCCAGAATCAGGTCAGGACACAACGCGTGCGATTATTTGCTCAACTAAGCTGGTATTTCCGTCGGGAATGGCGTCGCTATCTCGGGGCTGTGGCCTTGCTTGTTATTATCGCGATGCTGCAACTGGTTCCGCCGAAAGTGGTCGGTATTGTTGTCGATGGCGTGACGGAACAACACTTTACTACCGGGCAGATCCTGATGTGGATCGCCACCATGGTGCTGATTGCAGTCGTGGTTTATCTCCTGCGTTATGTCTGGCGCGTACTGCTGTTTGGTGCGTCTTATCAACTGGCTGTTGAACTGCGTGAAGATTATTACCGCCAGCTAAGTCGCCAGCATCCCGAGTTTTACCTGCGTCATCGCACGGGTGACCTCATGGCTCGTGCGACCAATGACGTCGATCGGGTCGTGTTTGCCGCCGGAGAAGGGGTGCTGACGCTAGTGGATTCACTGGTGATGGGCTGCGCAGTGTTGATTATGATGTCAACGCAAATTAGCTGGCAGTTGACCTTATTTGCACTATTGCCGATGCCAGTGATGGCAATCATGATTAAGCGCAACGGCGATGCTTTGCATGAACGCTTTAAGCTGGCGCAGGCGGCGTTTTCCAGTCTCAACGATCGCACCCAGGAGAGCCTCACCAGTATCCGCATGATCAAAGCCTTTGGTCTGGAAGATCGCCAGTCGGCGCTATTTGCCGCAGATGCTGAAGACACTGGCAAGAAAAACATGCGGGTGGCGCGTATTGATGCCCGTTTTGATCCGACTATCTATATCGCGATTGGCATGGCGAATTTGCTGGCGATTGGTGGGGGAAGCTGGATGGTGGTGCAGGGCAGCTTAACGCTGGGGCAGCTCACCAGTTTTATGATGTATCTGGGGTTAATGATTTGGCCGATGCTGGCGCTGGCCTGGATGTTTAACATTGTGGAACGCGGCAGCGCGGCATATAGCCGTATTCGGACGATGCTGGCTGAAGCGCCGGTGGTGAATGATGGTAGCGAACCAGTGCCGCAAGGGCGTGGCGAACTGGATGTAAATATTCGCCAGTTTACTTATCCACAAACTGATCATCCTGCGCTGGAGAATGTCAGTTTCGCACTCAAACCCGGTCAGATGCTGGGTATTTGCGGAGCGACCGGTTCTGGCAAAAGTACTCTGCTGTCACTCATTCAGCGTCATTTCGACGTCAGCGAGGGGGATATCCGCTTTCATGATATTCCTCTGACGAAGTTACAACTCGATAGCTGGCGTAGCCGCCTGGCGGTAGTCAGCCAGACGCCATTCCTTTTTTCCGACACTGTGGCGAACAACATCGCGCTGGGTTGCCCGAATGCCACCCAGCAAGAGATTGAACACGTAGCGCGGTTAGCCAGCGTACATGACGATATTTTGCGTCTACCGCAAGGTTACGACACAGAAGTGGGCGAGCGCGGCGTGATGCTTTCCGGTGGACAAAAGCAGCGCATATCCATTGCTCGTGCGTTATTAGTCAACGCAGAAATCCTTATCCTGGATGATGCGCTTTCGGCGGTGGACGGACGCACAGAGCATCAGATCCTGCATAACCTGCGCCAGTGGGGGCAGGGAAGAACAGTAATCATCAGTGCCCATCGCCTTTCTGCGCTGACGGAGGCCAGTGAGATTATTGTGATGCAGCACGGACATATCGCCCAGCGTGGCAATCATGATGCGCTGGCGCAACAAAGCGGCTGGTATCGCGATATGTATCGCTATCAACAACTGGAAGCGGCGCTTGACGATGCTCCGGAAATTCGTGAGGAGGCCGTCGATGCGTAGTTTTAGCCAACTCTGGCCGACTCTCAAACGCCTGTTAGCGTATGGTTCGCCGTGGCGCAAACCACTGGGGATTGCTGTTCTGATGATGTGGGTTGCGGCAGCGGCAGAAGTCAGTGGACCGCTACTCATCAGCTATTTCATCGATAATATGGTGGCGAAAAATAATCTGCCGTTGAAAGTGGTTGCCGGTCTGGCGGCGGCGTATGTTGGGCTGCAACTGTTTGCCGCTGGATTGCACTACGCACAGTCGCTGCTGTTTAATCGGGCGGCAGTTGGCGTTGTACAACAGTTGCGTACCGATGTAATGGATGCTGCGCTACGCCAGCCATTAAGCGAGTTTGATATCCAGCCTGTCGGGCAGGTGATTTCCCGCGTCACTAATGATACTGAAGTGATCCGCGACCTCTACGTTACCGTAGTGGCAACCGTTCTGCGTAGCGCCGCACTGGTGGGCGCGATGCTGGTAGCGATGTTCAGCCTCGACTGGCGGATGGCGCTGGTGGCGATAATGATTTTTCCGGTCGTGCTGGTGGTGATGGTGATATACCAGCGTTACAGTACGCCGATTGTCCGCCGTGTGCGCGCCTATCTGGCGGATATCAACGACGGCTTTAACGAAATCATCAACGGTATGAGCGTCATCCAGCAGTTCCGTCAGCAGGCACGATTTGGTGAACGCATGGGTGAGGCCAGTCGGTCGCACTATATGGCGAGGATGCAAACCCTGCGCCTCGACGGTTTTTTACTGCGGCCATTACTGAGTCTTTTTTCGTCGCTCATCCTTTGTGGCTTGTTGATGCTGTTTGGCTTCTCCGCCAGCGGCACCATTGAAGTGGGCGTGCTGTATGCGTTTATCAGCTATCTTGGGCGGCTTAACGAACCATTAATCGAACTGACCACGCAACAGGCGATGCTGCAACAGGCTGTTGTTGCTGGCGAGCGCGTGTTTGAGCTGATGGACGGACCGCGCCAGCAATATGGCAATGATGATCGCCCGTTACAGAGCGGCACCATCGAAGTCGATAATGTGTCGTTTGCTTATCGCGACAACAATCTGGTACTGAAGAACATTAATCTCTCTGTGCCTTCGCGTAACTTTGTGGCGCTGGTCGGGCATACCGGCAGTGGCAAAAGCACCCTTGCAAGTTTATTGATGGGGTATTACCCGCTAACGGAAGGTGAGATTCGCCTTGATGGTCGTCCATTAAGTTCGTTAAGTCACAGCGCGCTGCGCCAGGGCGTGGCAATGGTGCAGCAAGATCCGGTGGTGCTGGCGGATACCTTCCTCGCCAACGTGACGCTGGGACGTGATATCTCCGAAGAACGCGTCTGGCAGGCGCTGGAAACCGTGCAACTGGCGGAGCTGGCGCGCAGCATGAGTGATGGTATTTATACGCCGCTGGGCGAGCAGGGAAATAATCTCTCCGTCGGGCAAAAGCAACTGCTGGCACTGGCACGCGTGCTGGTGGAGACGCCGCAAATCCTGATCCTTGATGAGGCAACCGCCAGCATTGATTCCGGTACTGAACAGGCGATTCAACATGCTCTGGCGGCGGTGCGTGAACATACCACGCTTGTGGTGATTGCTCACCGCTTATCGACTATTGTTGATGCCGACACCATTCTGGTACTTCATCGTGGGCAAGCCGTGGAGCAGGGCACTCACCAGCAACTGCTGGCGGCCCAGGGACGCTACTGGCAGATGTATCAACTGCAACTTGCGGGCGAAGAGCTGGCAGCCAGCGTGCGTGAAGAGGAATCATTGAGCGCCTGAATAGCGCAATATTTCATCGTTGGTGCAAAAATGTAACGCACTGTGCACTGTCATAGTGCGTTTTCATTTTCAATCTTCTTAACTTCCTGCTCTCTTTCTCGTTTTTCATTTCTGGCATACCGCTTGCAATACCTTCTTCGTGTAGCAGAACCATTACCGAATTCTGACCGGAGGGGATCTATGAAGCTGGTGACCGTGATAATCAAACCATTCAAGCTGGAAGACGTTCGTGAAGCGTTATCTTCCATTGGTATTCAGGGGCTGACCGTCACCGAAGTGAAAGGTTTCGGGCGTCAGAAAGGACATGCTGAGCTGTACCGGGGGGCGGAATACAGCGTCAACTTCCTGCCAAAAGTAAAAATTGATGTGGCGATTGCTGATGACCAACTCGATGAAGTGATCGATATCGTCAGCAAGGCTGCCTACACCGGAAAAATTGGCGACGGCAAAATCTTCGTCGCTGAATTGCAACGCGTCATTCGTATTCGTACCGGCGAAGCCGACGAAGCGGCGCTGTAATCTCTGGCACACAGCAACAGGAACGAAAAATGAAGATAGCGACGATAAAAACTGGGCTTGCTTCACTGGCGATGCTGCCGGGACTGGTAATGGCTGCACCTGCGGTGGCCGATAAAGCCGACAATGCGTTTATGATGATTTGTACTGCGCTGGTGCTGTTTATGACTATTCCGGGAATTGCCCTGTTTTACGGTGGGTTGATTCGCGGCAAAAACGTGCTGTCGATGCTGACGCAGGTGACCGTGACGTTTGCACTGGTCTGTATTCTCTGGGTGGTTTACGGCTACTCGCTGGCGTTTGGTGAAGGCAACAATTTCTTTGGCAACATTAACTGGTTAATGCTGAAAAACATCGAACTGACGGCGGTGATGGGAAGCATTTATCAGTATATCCACGTGGCGTTTCAGGGATCGTTTGCCTGCATTACCGTAGGCTTGATCGTTGGGGCGCTGGCGGAACGAATCCGCTTCTCAGCTGTGTTGATCTTCGTGGTAGTGTGGCTGACGCTCTCTTACATTCCGATTGCGCATATGGTCTGGGGCGGCGGTTTGCTGGCTTCTCACGGTGCGCTGGATTTCGCGGGCGGCACGGTGGTGCACATTAACGCCGCAATTGCCGGTCTGGTGGGCGCATATCTGATAGGCAAACGCGTGGGCTTCGGCAAAGAGGCGTTTAAACCGCACAACCTGCCGATGGTCTTTACCGGGACTGCCATTCTCTATATCGGTTGGTTTGGCTTTAACGCCGGGTCAGCGGGCACGGCGAATGAAATCGCGGCACTGGCATTTGTGAATACTGTGGTCGCAACGGCAGCGGCAATTCTTGGCTGGATCTTCGGTGAATGGGCGCTGCGTGGTAAGCCTTCACTGCTGGGAGCGTGTTCTGGCGCGATTGCCGGTCTGGTCGGCGTGACGCCAGCCTGTGGCTATATTGGGGTTGGCGGTGCGTTGATTATCGGCGTTGTAGCTGGTCTGGCGGGCTTGTGGGGCGTTACCATGTTGAAACGCCTGCTGCGGGTGGATGATCCCTGCGATGTCTTCGGGGTACACGGTGTTTGTGGCATTGTCGGCTGTATCATGACCGGGATTTTTGCCGCCAGTTCGCTGGGTGGTGTGGGCTTCGCCGAAGGTGTGACGATGGGACATCAGCTGTTGGTACAGCTGGAAAGCATCGCCATTACGATTGTCTGGTCTGGTGTGGTGGCATTTATTGGCTACAAACTGGCGGATTTGACAGTTGGCCTGCGCGTGCCGGAAGAGCAGGAGCGCGAAGGACTGGACGTCAACAGCCACGGTGAAAATGCTTATAACGCGTAACAAGCACTGCAAAAAAATAGCCGGACGGTTTTCACCTCCGGCTGTTTTTTTAATTGTGATTACGCATTACCCCTTCCTGAACGGTCGAGGCAACCAGCACGCCGTCCTGGGTATAAAACTCCCCGCGCACAAAGCCGCGTGCGCTGGACGCCGAGGTGCTCTCCACGCTATACAACAGCCATTCATTCAAATTAAACGGGCGATGGAACCACATGGAATGGTCAATGGTGGCAATCTGAATCCCCGGTTCAAGAAAACCGATGCCGTGCGGCTGTAAAGCAACCGGCAGGAAGTTAAGGTCAGAAGCGTAACCGAGCAGATACTGATGAACGCGCAGATCATCTGGCACGCTACCATTTGCGCGGATCCATACCTGACGATGCGGTTCTGCAACGTGCCCTTTCAGCGGGTTATGAAACTCTACCGGACGAACCTCCAGCGGACGATCGCAGATGAATTTATCTTTTAGCACCGGCGGCAGCAGGTGCGCCAGCGATTGGGCGATTTGCGTTTCCGAAGGCAGGCCATCAGGCGCTGGCGCGGGCGGCATCTCTTTTTGGTGCTCGAATCCAGCCTCTGGCGCCTGGAAAGAGGCCGTCATATAGAAAATCGGTTTACCGTTTTGAATAGCAGCAACCCGGCGGGCGCTGAAGCTGTTGCCGTCGCGTAGCGTTTCTACATCATAAATAATGGGTTTTTTGCTATCGCCAGGGCGAAGAAAGTAGCTATGAAACGAATGCACCAGACGCTCTTCCGGGACCGTCTCTTTTGCTGCATATAGCGCCTGACCAACAACCTGGCCGCCAAAGACCTGGCGTAAACCTAAATCCTCACTCTGGCCGCGAAAGAGTCCTTCCTCAATTTTTTCCAGATTTAACAATGTCAGTAAATTTTTTAGCGCCTGACTCATATAACTCTCCAGTAACAAAGCTGCCGCAGCAAGCCAAAGTGAGTTGAGTATAACGCAATTTTTGTACTGGTCCGATGGGTGCAATGGTCTGAATTACGGGCTAAATGCAGGCGTTAATACGTGACATGTGCCACACTTATTGACGTTACTATTTTGTTAACCACTCTTCCGGCGAGGAAAGTTAGCCCGCTGGTGCATTGATAATAAGGAGAAGTGAATGAAACTCGTGCACATGGTCAGTGGTTTAGCGGTTGCAATTGCGTTGGCAGCTTGCGCGGATAAAAGCGCGGATATCCAGACGCCAGCACCGGCTGCAAATACGTCTATTGCAGCGACACAGCAACCTGCTATACAACAACCGAATGTTTCCGGTACGGTCTGGATCCGTCAGAAAGTCGCACTGCCGCCTGATGCTGTGCTGACCGTGACACTTTCTGACGCGTCGTTAGCCGATGCGCCTTCTAAAGTTCTGGCGCAGAAAGCAGTACGTACCGAAGGTAAACAGTCACCGTTCAGTTTTGTTCTGCCATTTAACCCGGCAGACGTTCAGCCGAACGCACGTATCCTGTTGAGTGCGGCGGTTACCGTGAACGACAAATTGGTGTTTATCACCGATACCGTTCAACCGGTGATCAATCAGGGCGGAACCAAAGCTGACCTGACATTAGTGCCGGTTCAGCAAACCGCTGTACCGGTTCAGGCCAGCGGTGGCGCAACGACCACCGTACCTTCGACTTCACCAACCCAGGTGAATCCGTCTTCGGCAGTTCCAGCCCCTACGCAATACTAAGCGCCACTAACCCTCTCCGCTGGAGAGGGTTAGTAAATCCAGCGATAACGCTGTAAGTCGATTTGCCCGCTTCCCGACACCATCACTCCTTCTGCCAGTAATGCCTGCCGTTGACGCTGCAAATCCGGGCCGGTTAACGAGATTGTGCCGTGGCGATTAACCACCCGATGCCAGGGGAGGGTGCTGCCTTCGGGTAGACGCTTTAACACACCGCCCACCTGGCGCGCAGCACGGGGTGATCCTGCCAGTTTTGCGACGTCGCCGTAAGTGGTGACATAGCCTTCGGGAATAGCGGCTACGATTTGCCAGACGCGTTGGGGAAATGAATCTTCTTTTTCCATCTTTTCTTCCTGAGGTAATTTTTCAGCATAATCTGGAAAAACGTCTGAGTGAAGCCGCATTGCGCAAGAAACCAGCATCCGGCACGCAATGGGTTGCAATTAGCCGGGGCAGCAGTGATAATGCGCCTGCGCGTTGGTTCTCAACGCTCTCAATGGGGGCTCTGTTGGTTCTCCCGCAACGCTACTCTGTTTACCAGGTCAGGTCCGGAAGGAAGCAGCCAAGGCAGATGACGCGTGTGCCGGGATGTAGCTGGCAGGGTCCCCACCCATTTCTGCTCCTGCCGTTTCGTCAAAAAATCCCAATGTGGCTAAACTTTAACCACGACTGACGCCGCAAGAATTGTCTGGCTGCGCAGTACGCTTCGGAGGTATTTCTGATGAAGTATGTTGATGGTTTTGTGGTTGCTGTTCCTGCCGAAAATAAAGATGCCTATCGAGAAATGGCCGCAAAGGCCGCGCCATTGTTTAAAGAGTTCGGCGCGCTTCGTATTGTTGAATGTTGGGCCAGCGATGTGCCAAACGGCAAAGTGACCGATTTTCGCATGGCAGTGAAAGCGGAAGAGAATGAGGAAGTGGTGTTTAGCTGGATTGAATACCCTTCAAAAGAGGTCCGCGACGCTGCCAATCAAAAAATGATGTCTGACCCACGAATGAAAGAGTTCGGCGAATCAATGCCGTTTGATGGCAAACGGATGATTTACGGCGGGTTTGAGTCAATCATCGACGAGTAGCGTGACGGGCTGTGCGGCGTGCCGCCAGCCCCCAAAATTTACAGATGGTATTCTGCCCAGCGTATGAAATCTTCTTTTGGCAACGCTTTGCTGTACAGCCAGCCCTGACCGTAATGCACGCCATGCTGACGTAGCCACTCTTCCTGTTTACCCGTTTCGATCCCTTCCGCCACCATTTTCAGTTTCAACGTTTTTGCCATTTCGATGATATGCGGTGTGACATTTTTATATTCCAACGCATCAACGAAGGATTTATCGATCTTCAGAATGTCGACATCCAGATCCTGTAAATAACTTAAACTTGAATACCCCGTACCAAAATCATCCAGGTAAATATCATGACCCGCTTCCCGGTAGCGCGAAATTATCGGGGCGCTGGTTTTCGGATCGGCAAATTCGCGCTCTGTGAGTTCAAGAGCGATCTGTTTGGGGTTAACCTGGTAGTGATTGATCATGTCTCGCAGCAGTTGCGGAATTTTTTCCGAGGCGAGCACGGTGGATTCAAGATTGATGGAAATATGTTGTTCCGGGTGTTGTCGCAGCCAGTCGCCCATATCTTCAAACACGTTTCTTATAATCAGCAGCGTCAGTGGCTCAGAAAGACCCGTTTGCTGTGCCAGCGGAATAAAACTATCTGGCGACAACCAACTACCGTCTGTCTGCGGCCAGCGCGCCAGTGCTTCGGCACCGACAATTTTGCCATTGGCTAAGGAGACAATCGGCTGATAGTGCACACAAATATCACGATTTTCGATGGCATCCTGCAAGCGATGATGCGGAGACTGGATACGACGCAAAATACGCAGCACAAACATGGCTGCCAGCAGGCCAATTAACAACCCTACAGGTAACCAGATAAAGACCTGCCGATGCCAGCCTTTTTGCAACGTTTTCGTTGAAGCCCAGGTGATGATGGAAATATTCATCTCTGGTAAGGGCAGAATGTCGTAAATGATCCCATTATTTTCGATGTGCTCACCGGGTGTTTTTTGCAATTGGGTAATAATACCCCGGGCAATTTCGTCGCTGCTGGTTATGACTATATTACGGGCATTGCCAATAATAGCGGCATCAATTTGCCATGAGCTATAAGGAATCACGTCGATAAAGGAAGCGGGGTCGATCATCACTACGTAATGTGCGGTTCCCATAGCAACCATGTAACGGGTAATACCTAAGTCATTGTGTGAGGTTAACCAGACCCGATAACCATCTTTTGAAATCTTCCCCGGCTCCGGAAAGGTATCCGGTGGGCTTTCGTGTTCCAGAGAAGAGCATTGGGGAACGTTGTTATCGATATAAACCACTTCCTGAATATAGCGATAGCTGTATGAAACCCGCCGCATTTCCATGAGATGCTCTTCACTACAGGCTCCGCCTTGCCATCTTTCCAGCTCTTGTAGTGCATCTTTCCCTTGCGTCGCCACTTTATTGGCTCGAATAGCGACGCGGGAGGAATAGGTATTCAGCTCTTCAACAAACGACGCTTCTACCTGCTGATGAGCCAGCCAGATGCTTAAGCCGACAGGCAGTAGTACTGAAAGTATAAGCACTCCCGAAATCAGGCCGACCAGATGTCGTGTTCTCACCAACATGTCCTTATCAACACAATGTAGGGAAAGTATATCTGATTGTGGAAAAAGGCTGGCAGGAGATAAGTGGGTAAGGTCAGTATTTCATGAAATGATGGGTGGCAACGATCATTGTCAATTGACCAGGCGCAGAGCTTACGCCTGGTGTGAAAGTCTGACTTAAGTTGTTGATTCGGCGCGAGCGAGAGTGAAAATATCGTAAAAAGACAGCTCGCCTTTACGGGCGATCATTTTTTGCAGTTGTTCTTTATGAACATCTGCGACACGCGGCGAGTTCAGTATGGTTTCAACCAGCGCGGCAGGGACAAAGCGCGTGTTATACCATTCGCCGTTATAGCAAACTCGAAAATCCAGCACGTCGATGTCTTCGTAGCGGTAGCGTGGGTAGACATCGAAAAAGAAGAAACCGTTGAGCAGGATGAATAGCACGACAAGGAGCCAGACTGAACCTGATAGCGTTTCGGACTGCAACATCACTGCCAGCGTAGCAAAAAAGGCAACATACATGCCAATAAACAGCCCCGGATGTTTGCGGATAAAACTGATACTAAAGCGGGGCTTGTTGTCGCGTTTTTCGCGCGTATTCAGAGATTCAATTGTTTCGGTCAGCAGGCGTTGTATTTCGGTCATCTTTTGCCTTCGTGGTATCTGCAACTCTCCAGGGAACACCCTATTTTAACGTGGGAATGACATGAGAAAAGTAACAGATTAACTACAATTTTGCATAACAGTTGCAAATTGTAGTTACAGTTTTTTTAATGACTCTGGCTGGGTTACCGCCTACGACAACATTATCAGGGACATCTTTGGTGACGACGGCACCTGATGCCACTACGACGTTATCGCCAATGGTAACGCCCGGGTTAATGATGGCACGACCACCAATCCAGACGTTGTTACCGATAGTCACCGGTTTCCCCAGTTCAACACCGCTATTACGTGCTACAGGGTCGATGGGATGTGTTGCCGTGTAGATATGGACACCAGGCGCCAGCATACAATTATCGCCGATATGAATAGGGCAGACATCAAGCATCACGCAATCGAAGTTCGCGTAAAACCCTTTACCGAGAAAAATGTTATAGCCATAGTCGCAGCGAAAGGAGGGCTCAATATACGCATCCGCAACCTGACCGAGTAAATCGGCGAGGATTTTTTGGCGTAAGGATTGATCTTCCGGCGAGGAATGATTGTATTGGTGAATAAGCTGACGAGCGCGCAGGCGATCGCGAGATAAAGTCTCATCTGCCGATCGATACAACTCACCAGCAATCATCTTTTCTTTTTCTGTGCTCATTACTGACGACCCGGTTGCTGGAAATGGGGCAACACAGTAATACGAAATGTCAGTGATGAGAACGTTCCCGTCACCTCTGTGTGACAGAAGTCACACGCGGCATGTCGTCATAGTAAAAATAAAATATATCTAATAAACAGATGGTTATAGTCCAGTGCTTATACTGTTTAATTATCGAATAAATTTCCACACCGAGGAAGGGATCTTGTCGTAAAGCTTATTCATGGTCAATTCTGCAAGACGGTGATCTGCGGCTGAGTAAAATACCGCCAGTTCATTATCTGATAATTCGTATTTATTTTTCTCGATAACACGTTCCAGCGTGTCAATTGTCTGACAACGACGCAAACGCATCAAATAATCGGTTTTCGTTAAAGGCTTATCGGACATACTTCTACCCATGGTTGTAATAATTAGAACAAGATAAACTCGCAGGATTCTCTTTAGTGGCGTTCACAAAACAACGGAACAGTCGGTTACCTGACTTCCGCCATTTCTGGAGATCCTGCATATTAATACCATAACTACTGAACAACATAAAGGTGTCGTCCAGATATTCATCTATCTGCTCAATGAGCTTATTGTCTTCATTATACTTAATTTTGTAATTAAGTGCGAAGGTCGCAATATGCTCAATGAGTTCATTAAGCTGCAGATTGATAGCCGAGGTAGGGTCGTTAACCCAACCATGGTTACTTTCTTCAAGGTTTGCAAGACAGTCATGATACAGGGTTTCGCAGAGAAATTTAAGCTGTGCAATATCATGTCTTTTTGGTGAGTATTCATCCATAACGCGTCCCCTTCTTAGTGGTTGAACTAACGGACACCTTTCGGGGTGGGAAAACTTACTGACCTGGACTTGCCCTCACAGTTGTTAGATTAACTATAATCCACTCTATGAAGGTTTTCATCGCATTATTACGAAAAATTACAATTAGTGGGAGGAGAGGGAAAAGGCTTACTTTTTCACCCTGCATCAACCACGTAAAGGCTAAAGCAGTTTGTTTGATGCTATTCATAACGTAATCAGGATCCTTGCGTCGGGGGTGATAAAATGAGACGGGAATTTGTCACACTAATACCCAGGATTTCTCTGATTATGATGTAATTGATATGAATAAATAAAGGATTGCCGCAAATAATTAAGAATAGCCTCTAGATGTCTATGGGTTATTATACCTATTACTACCACTTAATATAAATTAACTAACAATAAGCATTTTTTATGAATTTTATGTAGCGTTAAAACTAACTTCCGTTTGCGAGCTTAGCTGTAAACATTGTTATTTTAAGATTATACGTATTAAAAAGGCCGCTTGCGCGGCCTTAGTGATTACGAGATCTATCAATGATGATCGACAGTATGGTTATGTTCGATATCTTCATTCTTGCGACTAAAGCGGCGGCGAACCACCACAAAGAACACCGGAACGAAGAAGATTGCCAGTACTGTTGCCGTCACCATCCCGCCCATTACGCCGGTCCCTACTGCGTTTTGTGCGCCGGAACCAGCACCAGTGCTGATAACTAGCGGCATAACGCCGAGGATAAACGCCAGTGAAGTCATCAGGATTGGGCGTAAACGCATACGCACCGCGTCCAGAGTTGCTTCAATCAGACCCTTACCTTCTTTATCCATCAAGTCCTTGGCGAATTCGACGATAAGTATCGCGTTCTTCGCCGACAACCCAATGGTTGTAAGCAGGCCCACCTGGAAGTATACGTCATTGGTTAAGCCACGGAAGGTGGCTGCCAGCAACGCACCGATAACCCCTAGCGGAACAACCAGCATAACGGAGAACGGAATCGACCAGCTCTCATACAGCGCCGCCAGACACAGGAACACCACAATCAACGAAATTGCGTACAGCGAAGGCGCCTGGTTGCCGGAGAGACGTTCCTGATAGGACATCCCCGTCCAGTCGTAGCCAACCCCCGTAGGCAGTTTGCTCGCCAGTTGCTCCATCAACGCCATCGCTTCACCGGTACTCTTGCCTGGTGCTGCCTGGCCTAAGATCTCCATGGATGGCAGACCGTTGTAACGTTCCAGACGCGGCGAACCGTATTCCCAACGAGAAGAGGAGAACGCCGAGAATGGCACCATCTGACCATTAGCCGCGCGGACATACCAGTTACCGATATCTTCTGGCAACATGCGGTATTTCGCTTCTGACATCACGTAAACTTTCTTCACGCGACCACGGTCGATAAAGTCGTTCACGTAGCTGCCGCCCCATGCAGCACCCAGAGTGGTGTTAATGTCGTTGATAGAAACACCCAGCGCCTGAGCTTTTTCCTGGTCGATATCAATCTTAAACTGCGGCGTGTCTTCCAGACCGTTCGGACGCACGCTGGTCAGCATATCAGGATGCTTCGCCGCTTCGCCCAGCAACTGGTTACGTGCCTGAGTCAGTTTTTCGTGACCGAGGCCGGCCTGGTCAATCAACTCAAAGTCAAAACCGGTTGCCGTACCCAGTTCTACAATCGCTGGCAGGTTAAAGGCGAACACCATCGCATCTTTAATCTGCGAGAAAGCGCGCGTTGCACGCGTGGTAATTGCTTCAACTTTGTTCTCATCACCCGGACGGTCAGCCCAGTCCTTCAACGAAACGAACGCAATACCCGTGTTCTGACCACGTCCTGCAAAACCGAAGCCGTTAACGGCGAACACCGATTCAACGTTGTTCTTTTCTTTGGTCAGATAGTAATTCGTCACTTCGTTGAGCACTTTCTGCGTGCGTTCCTGCGTTGCACCCGCAGGCAGCTGAACCATGGTCATAAATACGCCCTGGTCTTCATCTGGCAAGAAGGAGCTTGGCAGACGCACGAACAGATAGGCCATGCCGACCACGATGATCAGATACAGCACCAGATAACGCCCCGTACTGCGCAGAATTCCGCCTACGCTGTCGGTGTAGTGGTGCGTGCTCTTCTCGAACATGCGGTTAAACCAGCCGAAGAAGCCTTTCTTGCCTTCCCCGTGATCGCCTTTGGCAATCGGTTTCAGCATGGTCGCACAAAGCGCCGGAGTCAGGATCAATGCCACCAGTACCGACAGTGCCATTGCCGAAACAATGGTAATGGAGAACTGACGATAGATTGCACCAGTCGAACCGCCGAAGAAGGCCATTGGTACGAATACCGCAGACAGCACCATCGCGATACCCACCAGTGCGCCCTGAATCTGCCCCATCGATTTACGTGTAGCTTCTTTCGGCGGCAAACCTTCTTCCGCCATCACACGTTCCACGTTTTCTACTACAACGATGGCGTCATCCACCAACAGGCCGATAGCGAGCACCATCCCGAACATCGTTAGCGTGTTTATCGAGAAGCCAAAGGCAGCAAGAACCGCAAAGGTTCCCAGCAATACCACCGGTACGGCAATGGTCGGAATCAACGTCGCGCGGAAGTTCTGCAAGAACAGATACATGACCAGGAACACGAGGATGATCGCTTCAACCAGCGTTTTAACCACTTCGTGAATGGAGATTTTCACGAACGGCGTAGTGTCGTATGGATAAACGATTTTCAGACCCGATGGGAAGAACGGCTCCATCTTCGCCAGTTCAGCACGGATTGCCGCAGCCGTATCCAGCGCGTTCGCACCGGTCGCCAGTTTGATACCCAGACCAGAAGCGGGTTGTCCGTTAAACTCTGCGATGATGTCGTAGTTCTCACCACCCAGCTCAATTTTCGCCACATCACGCAGCAGTACGCGGGAACCATCCTGATTCACTTTCAGCAGAATTTTGCCGAACTCTTCAGTGGAGGTCAGACGCGTCTGAGCAATAATAGAGGCGTTAAGCTGCTGGCCTTTCACCGGCGGCGTACCACCGAGCTGACCGGCCGCGACCTGGGCGTTTTGTGCTTTGATAGCGGTAATGACATCAACCGGCGTTAACTGGTATTTGTTCAGCTCATTCGGGTTCATCCAGATACGCATCGCATACTGTGAACCGAACAGCTGAACGTCACCGACGCCTGATGTACGGCTGATGGCATCTTTCATATTCGCCGCTACATAGTCGGAGATATCCTCCTGCGTCATGGAGCCATCGGTGTTGATAACGCCGACAACCATCAGGAAGCTACTGGAGGATTTCTCAACGCTCACCCCTTGCTGCTGTACTTCCTGCGGCAGTAATGGCATCGCCAGTTGCAGTTTGTTCTGCACCTGAACCTGCGCAATATCCGCATCAGTACCAGACTCAAAGGTCAGGGTGATCTGCACAGTACCCGTGGAGTCACTGTTGGAGGACATGTACATCAGGTTATCGATACCGTTCATATTCTGTTCGATAACCTGTGTAACAGTGTCCTGCACCGTTTTTGCATCAGCGCCAGGATAGGAAGCGGAGATCGTTACTGCCGGCGGTGCAATAGTAGGATATTGCGCCACCGGCAGTTTGAGGATCGCCAGCCCCCCTGCCAACATGATGATGATGGCGATCACCCACGCAAAAATCGGGCGATCAATAAAGAAATTAGGCATGTCTTAACGGCTCCTGTTTAAGTTAAGACTTGGACTGTTCAGGCTGAGCACCGCTTGCGTCTTGCTGGTTGTTATCAGCGGTTATCTCTTGTGCTTTCACCTGGACACCAGGACGCACTTTCTGCAGCCCACTTACTACTACTCGTTCGCCTGCTTTCAGACCCTCAGTCACCAGCCACTTATCGCCAATGGCCTGGCTTGCGACGATCGGACGAGTTTCCACTTTGTCATCCGCGCCAACTACCAGAACGGTAGCTTCGCCGCGTGGTGTACGAGTTACACCTTGTTGTGGAACTAAAATGGCGGTTGGATTAAGCCCTTCTTCCAGACGTGCGCGCACGAACATACCCGGCAGCAGGGTGTGATCCGGGTTCGGGAAGATAGCGCGTAAAGTGATAGAACCGGTGGTCTGATCAACGGTAACGTCAGAGAACTCCAGCGTACCGTCCTGCGGGAACTTAATACCGTCACTGGTGATTAGCGAGACTTTGGCTTTACCGTTCTCTTGCTTCAGTGTGCCGTTGGCTAGTTCTTGTTTCAGACGCAGGAAATCGTTACTGGACTGAGTAACATCAACGTAGATCGGATCAAGTTGCTGTACGGTCGCCAGCGCAGTCGCCTGGCCGTTTTGCACCAATGCGCCTTCCGTCACGTTCGATTTACCAATACGGCCGGTAATCGGAGAGGTGACTTTGGTGTAAGCCAGATTGATGCGCGCGGTTTCAACAGCCGCTTTCGCCGCAGTAACAGCCGCATTTGCCTGTTGCGCATCAGCCAGCGCCTGATCGTACTCTTGCTTACTGATGTACTGAGTACCCAGCAGCTTCTGGTAACGATTAACAGTCAACTGCGCGATATTGGCTGCTGCCTGCGCTTTAGCCAGATCGCCTTTTGCACTGTCGTACGCTGCCTGATAGGTCGCAGGATCAATCTGATAGAGAGAGACACCTGCTTCGATGTCGCTACCTTCTTTGAAATTACGCTTCAGGATAATCCCGCTAACTTGAGGACGAACTTCTGCGATCCGGTAGGCACTGGTGCGACCCGGAAGCTCGGTTGTGATCTGCAGAGGTTCAGTTTTGACTGTTACTACCCCAACAGCGGGCATCTGCTGGCCACCTTGTTGGGCCTGTTTGTCGTCACATCCTGTAAGCGCTAAGCTGCCTGAGAGCATCAGAACGATCGCCAGAGGCGTAAACCCTCTGTTTTTGTTCATATGTAAACCTCGAGTGTCCGATTTCAAATTGGTCAATGGTCAAAAGTCGATAAACCCATTGCTGCGTTTATATTATCGTCGTGCTATGGTACATACATTCATAAATGTATGTAAATCTAACGCCTGTAAATTCACGAACATATGGCACGAAAAACCAAACAAGAAGCGCAAGAAACGCGTCAACACATCCTCGATGTGGCTTTACGTCTTTTCTCACAGCAGGGGGTATCATCCACCTCACTGGGAGAGATTGCAAAAGCAGCAGGCGTTACGCGTGGTGCAATCTACTGGCATTTTAAAGATAAGTCGGATTTGTTCAGTGAGATCTGGGAGCTGTCAGAATCCAATATTGGTGAACTAGAGCTTGAGTATCAGGCAAAATTCCCTGACGATCCACTCTCAGTATTAAGAGAAATACTAATTCATGTTCTTGAATCGACGGTGACTGAAGAGCGGCGGCGATTATTGATGGAGATTATTTTCCACAAATGCGAATTTGTCGGAGAAATGGCTGTTGTTCAACAGGCACAACGTAATCTCTGTCTGGAAAGTTATGACCGTATAGAACAAACGTTAAGACATTGTATTGAAGCGAAAATGCTGCCCGCAGATTTAATGACGCGTCGCGCAGCCATTATTATGCGCGGCTATATTTCCGGCTTAATGGAAAATTGGCTCTTTGCCCCGCAATCTTTTGACCTCAAAAAAGAAGCCCGCGATTACGTTGCCATATTGTTGGAAATGTATCTTCTTTGCCCTACGCTTCGTACACCGGCCACCAACGAAAAATCCTGAATCAGACTCCAGGATTTTTCCTGGACATTTTCTCTGTTGCTATTCTGGCTCTCTACGGCGTGCTATTCTAGCCGCTTGACTATTTCAGGTCGTCCTTCAGGTTCAGAAACCTTCATTCATCATGACTATGTTCCAGTATTACAAACGATCACGGCATTTTGTTTTTTCAGCATTTATTGCTTTTGTTTTGGTCTTGTTATGCCAGAACACGGCCTTTGCGCGGGCGTCATCAAATGGTGACTTACCGACGAAAGCGGATCTACAGGCACAGCTTGACTCGCTTAATAAACAAAAAGATCTTTCTGCTCAGGACAAACTGGTTCAGCAGGATCTGACAGACACATTAGCCACTCTCGATAAAATCGATCGCGTAAAAGAAGAGACGGTTCAGTTACGACAAAAAGTGGCTGAAGCGCCAGAAAAAATGCGCCAGGCGACCGCAGCGTTAACCGCACTTAGCGATGTGGACAACGACGACGAAACGCGCAAAATTCTGAGCACGCTTTCGTTGCGCCAACTGGAAACTCGCGTTGCCCAGGCGCTGGACGATTTGCAAAACGCACAAAACGATCTGGCGTCTTATAACAGCCAGTTAGTTTCTTTACAGACGCAGCCTGAACGCGTGCAAAATGCGATGTATACCGCCTCACAGCAGCTGCAACAAATTCGCAGCCGCCTGGATGGCACGGAAGTCGGTGAGACAGCCTTACGTCCCAGCCAGAAAGTGCTGATGCAGGCGCAGCAGGCTTTGTTGAATGCCGAGATTGACCAGCAACGTAAAAGCCTGGAAGGGAACACCGTCTTACAGGATACCCTGCAAAAGCAACGCGATTATGTGACGGCGAACAGCACTCGTCTGGAACATGAGCTGCAACTATTGCAGGAGGCGGTTAACAGCAAGCGTCTGACATTAACTGAAAAAACGGCGCAGGAAGCGGTAACGCCGGACGAAGCTGCGCGTATTCAGGCTAATCCGCTGGTGAAACAAGAGCTGGAAATTAACCAGCAGTTAAGTCAGCGTCTGATTAGCGCCACTGAAAACGGCAATTTGCTGATGCAGCAAAACATAAAAGTCAAAAACTGGCTGGAGCGGGCGCTGCAATCGGAACGCAATATCAAAGAGCAGATTTCTGTCCTGAAGGGCAGTCTGCTGCTGTCACGTATTCTTTATCAGCAACAACAAACGCTGCCCTCGGCGGACGAACTGGAAAATATGACCAACCGCATTGCGGATTTGCGTCTCGAACAGTTCGAAGTGAACCAGCAGCGTGACGCACTCTTCCAGAGCGATGCTTATGTCGCCAAACTGGAAGAGGGTCATGCGAATGAAGTCAACGACGAAGTCCGTGACGCATTGTTGCAAGTAGTTGATATGCGTCGCGAATTGCTGGATCAGCTTAACAAACAGTTGGGCAACCAACTCATGATGGCCATTAACCTGCAAATCAACCAGCAACAGTTAATGAGCGTATCGAAAAACCTGAAATCCATCCTGACCCAGCAGATTTTCTGGGTGAACAGTAACCGCCCGATGGACTGGGACTGGATTAAAGCGTTCCCACAAACGCTGCAGGATGAATTCAAGTCGATGAAAATTACGGTGAACTGGGAAAAAGCCTGGCCTGCCGTCTTTATCGCTTTCCTCGCAGGTTTGCCGCTGCTGCTCATCGCCGGGTTGATTCACTGGCGTCTGGGATGGCTGAAAGCGTATCAACAAAAACTGGCTTCCGCCGTAGGTTCCCTGCGTAACGACAGCCAGCTCAACACACCAAAAGCGATCCTTATCGATCTGATCCGCGCGCTGCCGGTGTGTCTGATTATTCTCGCCGTCGGTTTGATTCTGCTCACCATGCAGCTCAACATCAGTGAATTACTGTGGTCGTTCAGCAAAAAACTGGCGATTTTCTGGCTGGTGTTTGGCCTGTGCTGGAAGGTGCTGGAGAAAAATGGCGTTGCTGTTCGTCACTTTGGTATGCCGGAACAGCAGACCAGCCACTGGCGTCGGCAAATTGTCCGCATCAGCCTCGCGTTGCTGCCAATCCATTTCTGGTCTGTGGTGGCAGAACTTTCCCCGCTGCATCTGATGGATGATGTGCTGGGGCAGGCGATGATTTTCTTCAACCTGCTGCTGATTGCCTTCCTGGTATGGCCGATGTGCCGCGAAAGCTGGCGCGATAAAGAGTCGCACACCATGCGACTGGTCACCATTACCGTGCTGTCGATTATCCCGATTGCGTTGATGGTGCTGACCGCCACAGGTTATTTCTACACCACGCTGCGCCTCTCCGGGCGTTGGATTGAAACCGTTTATTTGGTGATCATCTGGAACCTGCTGTACCAGACGGTATTGCGCGGCTTAAGCGTAGCGGCGCGGCGTATCGCCTGGCGTCGTGCGCTGGCGCGTCGGCAGAATCTGGTGAAAGAGGGCGCAGAAGGTGCCGAACCGCCGGAAGAACCCACCATTGCACTGGAGCAGGTTAACCAGCAGACGCTGCGTATTACCATGCTGCTGATGTTTGCGCTGTTCGGTGTCATGTTCTGGGCAATTTGGTCCGATTTGATCACCGTGTTCAGCTATCTCGACAGCATCACGCTCTGGCATTACAACGGCACTGAAGCCGGGGTTGCGGTGGTGAAAAGCGTCACTATGGGCAGTCTGTTGTTTGCGATTATCGCATCGATGGTTGCCTGGGCGCTGATCCGCAACCTGCCTGGTTTGCTGGAAGTGCTGGTGCTCTCGCGACTGAATATGCGCCAGGGCGCGTCGTATGCCATTACTACCATCCTTAACTACATCATCATTGCCGTTGGTGCGATGACGGTGTTCGGATCGCTTGGTGTGTCGTGGGATAAACTCCAGTGGCTGGCAGCGGCATTATCTGTAGGTCTGGGTTTTGGTTTACAAGAGATCTTCGGTAACTTCGTTTCTGGTTTGATCATCCTGTTCGAACGTCCGGTGCGCATTGGCGATACGGTAACCATCGGTACTTTCTCCGGGACAGTCAGTAAGATTCGTATTCGTGCAACGACTATTACGGACTTCGATCGCAAAGAAGTGATCATCCCGAACAAAGCGTTCGTAACCGAGCGTCTGATCAACTGGTCGTTAACCGACACCACCACTCGTCTGGTGATCCGCCTGGGTGTGGCTTACGGTTCTGATCTGGAAAAAGTACGCAGAGTCCTGCTTCAGGCAGCGACTGAGCATCCAAGGGTGATGCACGAACCGATGCCGGAAGTCTTCTTTACTGCGTTTGGCGCCAGCACCCTGGATCACGAGCTGCGCCTGTACGTTCGTGAACTGCGCGACCGTAGCCGTACTGTCGATGAACTGAACCGTACCATTGATCAGCTGTGCCGTGAAAACGACATCAACATTGCCTTTAACCAGCTTGAAGTGCATCTGCACAACGAGAAGGGCGATGAGGTGACGGAAGTAAAACGCGACTACAAAGGCGACGATCCGACGCCAGCGGTAGGGTAATAACGAAAGGGGGCGACATTTATCCGCCCCCGAGATTGCTGACAAAGCCCGGCATATGCACGGACGATCCCCTCGCCCCATCGGGGAGAGGGCTAGGGTGAGGGGGGCAGGCCAGCGCCTGTGCGAATAATACCCTCATCCCGACCCTCTCTCTAAAAGGGCGAGGGGGAAAGCCGTGCCCGTTTTGACCCGTAAGCGAGTTTGTCAGCAATCGCAGGGACGGCATCTAGCCACCCCATTTATTTTTCGCTTTGCGCCTCATCATCGCGCGTTAATTTCTTTTCATAATCACGTTTTACAATATCAAGGGCGCGCAGCACGGTACTGGCAGGGATCTGATTTTCCTCCAGCAGCACAATCAAATCGACGGCCAGTTTGACATCGTCAGGGGCATTTTCCAGTGACATACTCTCTCCATTGTTAGCGGGTTAAACGCGCTAACCTGTTTTCGATTTTTTCCAGCGCATGGCGACACCGCGCCAGACGCGCTTCATAGGCTTCTACTTCACGATGCAGCGTTTGCTGCTCTACGAGATCGGTTGCCTGCGCCAGACGGGATTTACGTTCCGCTACCATCTCACGTAATCGCCGTTCAAAATCCTGATGTTGAATCCTTTTTCGTTGCCAGCGGGCAATTTTTGGTGGCGCGCTGTCCCACTCGCGCAGTGACCAGGATGCCGCTTCACGGGCAATCGCTTCCAGTTGGGCGACCAGGTGTTCTGCCAGCCAGGCTACTTGCGGCAGCTGCTGCTGTTCGACTGCGTGACGAAGCGCAGCCATGTTATCGCCCGCCTCATCAAGACAAGCCTGTAACGTTGTCGCGCGAGTCTGAAAAAGATGCCTGTCGAAACGGGCGCTTAACGTGCTGAACTGCGCCACCGGGACACAACGCTGGCGCAGCGTGGCGAGCTGACCTTCCAGTTTTTCCAGCAGCAAGGTAGTTTTCACGATAAGACCTCAATGAAAATGATAATTGTTATGCTAAAGTAGCCACTCTGTAAGCTGACAACACTCAATATGCAACGAATCATTTTAATCATCATTGGCTGGCTGGCGGTAGTGTTGGGTACGCTGGGCGTGGTATTACCGGTATTGCCGACTACGCCGTTTATCCTGTTGGCAGCCTGGTGCTTTGCGCGCTCTTCCCCGCGTTTTCACGCCTGGCTGTTGTACCGCTCATGGTTTGGCAGCTATTTACGTTTCTGGCAGAAATACCATGCAATGCCGCGTGGCGCAAAACCACGGGCGATTTTATTGATACTCGTGACTTTTGCTATTTCACTATGGTTTGTGCATATGGTGTGGGTACGCATTTTGTTGCTGGTGATCCTCACTTGTTTGCTGATTTTTATGTGGCGAATCCCGGTGATTGATGAAAAGCAAGAAAAGCACTGAAGCACAACAATCGCTGTTGCAATTATCGCGCACAGCCAGTACATTCTGGCGTTTTCGAGCACAGGCGCAGGCGGTCAAAGGTTAAACAAAAGTTACTTTTGATACGTTTAAAACGCGCCGTGAGTACCACCGTAACAAGCAGGCATACACTTATGACCGCGACTGCACAGCAGCTTGAGTATCTCAAAAATAGCATCAAAAGCATTCAGGACTACCCAAAACCCGGCATTCTGTTCCGTGATGTCACCAGCTTACTGGAAGACCCGAAAGCTTACGCTCTCAGCATCGACCTGCTGGTTGAGCGTTACAAAAATGCGGGTATTACCAAAGTTGTCGGCACCGAAGCACGTGGCTTCTTGTTTGGTGCTCCGGTAGCATTGGGTCTGGGCGTAGGTTTTGTACCGGTACGTAAACCGGGCAAACTGCCGCGCGAAACCATCAGCGAAACTTACGAACTGGAATACGGCACCGATAAGCTGGAAATCCACGTTGATGCCATTAAACCAGGTGACAAAGTATTGGTAGTCGACGATTTGCTGGCAACTGGGGGCACCATTGAGGCGACTGTGAAACTGATCCGTCGTCTGGGCGGTGAAGTCACTGACGCTGCATTCATCATTAATTTGTTCGACCTCGGCGGTGAACAGCGTCTCGAAAATCAAGGCATTACCTGTTATAGCCTTGTCCCGTTCCCGGGCCACTAATTTTCGACAGCCCGCGCCATGGGCAGCACAAGATGTACATTCAGCCTCGCCGTTCTGACGGGGCTGTGTTAGCATTACCCCTTCGTGAATCCACCTTCCAGCGTTTCAGAGCCTGCCAATGAGTTATCAGGTCTTAGCCCGAAAATGGCGCCCACAAACCTTTGCTGACGTCGTCGGCCAGGAACATGTGCTGACCGCACTGGCGAACGGCTTGTCGTTAGGGCGTATTCATCATGCTTATCTTTTTTCCGGCACCCGTGGCGTCGGAAAAACCTCTATCGCCCGACTGCTGGCGAAGGGGCTAAACTGCGAAACAGGCATTACCGCGACGCCGTGCGGCGTATGCGATAACTGCCGCGAAATCGAACAGGGGCGCTTTGTTGATCTGATTGAGATCGATGCCGCCTCGCGCACCAAAGTCGAAGATACCCGCGACCTGCTGGATAACGTTCAGTACGCGCCAGCGCGCGGTCGCTTTAAAGTCTATCTGATCGACGAAGTGCATATGCTGTCGCGCCACAGCTTCAACGCACTGTTAAAAACCCTTGAAGAGCCACCAGAGCATGTGAAGTTTCTGCTGGCAACCACCGATCCGCAGAAATTGCCGGTGACGATTTTGTCGCGCTGTCTGCAATTTCATCTCAAGGCGCTGGATGTCGAGCAAATTCGTCATCAGCTTGAGCACATTCTCAACGAAGAACATATCGCCCACGAGCCTCGGGCGCTGCAACTGCTGGCGCGCGCCGCTGAAGGCAGCCTGCGAGACGCGTTAAGTCTGACTGACCAGGCGATTGCCAGCGGTGATGGTCAGGTTTCGACCCAGGCGGTCAGTTCGATGCTCGGTACGCTCGACGACGATCAGGCGCTGTCGCTGGTAGAAGCGATGGTGGAAGCCAACGGCGAGCGCGTAATGGCGCTGATTAATGAAGCCGCTGCTCGTGGTATTGAGTGGGAAGCGTTGCTGGTGGAAATGCTCGGCCTGCTGCACCGCATTGCGATGGTACAGCTTTCGCCTGCTGCGCTTGGCAATGACATGGCTGCCATTGAGCTGCGGATGCGTGAACTGGCACGTACCGTGCCGCCAACAGATATTCAGCTTTACTACCAGACGCTATTGATTGGTCGCAAAGAATTACCGTATGCGCCAGACAGACGCATGGGCGTTGAAATGACGCTATTGCGCGCGCTGGCGTTCCATCCGCGTATGCCTCTACCCGAACCGGAAGTGCCGCGCCAGTCCTTTGCGCCAGTCGCGCCGACGGCGGTAATGACGCCAATGCAGGTGCCGCCACAGCCGCAATCAGCGCCGCAGCAGGCACCGACCGTACCGCTCTCAGAAACCACCAGCCAGGTGCTGGCGGCTCGCCAGCAACTACAGCGCGCACAGGGAGCAACCAAAGCAAAAAAGAGTGAACCGGCAGCCGCTACCCGCGCGCGGCCGGTGAATAACGCTGCGCTGGAAAGACTGGCTTCGGTCACCGATCGCGTTCAGTCGCGTCCGGCACCATCGGCGCTGGAAAAAGCGCCAGCCAAAAAAGAAGCGTATCGCTGGAAGGCAACCACCCCAGTGATGCAACAAAAAGAAGTCGTCGCCACGCCGAAGGCGCTGAAAAAGGCGCTGGAACATGAAAAAACGCCAGAGCTGGCGGCGAAGCTGGCGGCAGAAGCCATTGAGCGCGATCCGTGGGCAGCACAGGTGAGCCAACTTTCGCTACCAAAACTGGTCGAACAGGTGGCGTTAAATGCCTGGAAAGAGGAGAACGGCAACACGGTGTGTCTGCATTTGCGCTCCTCACAGCGTCATTTGAATAACAGCGGTGCACAACAAAAACTGGCTGAAGCGTTGAGCACGTTAAATGGCTCAACGGTTGAACTGACTATCGTTGAAGATGATAATCCAGCGGTGCGTACGCCGCTGGAGTGGCGTCAGGCGATATACGAAGAAAAACTTGCGCAGGCGCGCGAGTCCATTATTGCGGATAATAATATTCAGACCCTGCGTCGATTCTTCGATGCGGAGCTGGATGAAGAAAGTATCCGCCCCATTTGATCGTAAGCACAGCTTACGATCGTCATCCTTAACGTGATTGAGAGAGAAACCTATGTTTGGTAAAGGCGGTCTGGGCAACCTGATGAAGCAGGCCCAGCAGATGCAAGAAAAAATGCAGCAGATGCAGGAAGAAATCGCGAAGCTGGAAGTGACCGGCGAATCCGGCGCAGGTCTGGTGAAAGTGACCATCAACGGCGCACACAACTGCCGTCGCGTTGAGATCGACCCAAGCCTGCTGGAAGATGACAAAGAGATGCTGGAAGATCTGGTTGCTGCGGCATTCAACGATGCGGCGCGTCGTATCGAAGAAACTCAGAAAGAAAAAATGGCCTCTGTTTCCTCCGGAATGCAGTTGCCGCCAGGCTTTAAGATGCCGTTCTGATGCAAACCAGCCCGCTGTTAACACAGCTTATGGAAGCACTGCGCTGTCTGCCGGGCGTTGGCCCGAAGTCAGCGCAGCGTATGGCGTTCACGCTGCTTCAGCGCGATCGTAGCGGCGGGATGCGTCTGGCGCAGGCGCTCACCCGGGCGATGTCGGAAATCGGTCACTGCGCCGATTGCCGCACCTTCACTGAACAGGAAGTCTGTAACATCTGTTCAAACCCGCGTCGTCAGGAAAACGGTCAGATTTGCGTGGTAGAGAGTCCTGCGGATATCTACGCCATTGAGCAGACGGGGCAGTTTTCCGGTCGTTATTTTGTGTTGATGGGGCACCTGTCACCGCTGGACGGCATTGGCCCGGATGATATCGGACTTGATCGTCTGGAACAGCGTCTGGCGGAGGAAAAAATCACCGAAGTGATCCTCGCCACCAACCCAACGGTCGAAGGTGAAGCCACCGCTAACTACATTGCCGAGCTTTGCGCGCAGTATGACGTGGAAGCCAGCCGTATTGCCCACGGCGTACCGGTTGGCGGCGAACTGGAAATGGTCGATGGCACCACGCTGTCGCACTCACTCGCCGGGCGTCATAAGATTCGTTTTTAAGCAAACGAGAGCAGGATCACCTGCTCTCGCTTGAAATTATCCCCCCTTGTCCCCATCTCTCCCTCATCCTGTTTTTAACCTTAAAATGGCATCATTGAGGTAGACCTACATGAAAGGACAAGAAACTCGTGGTTTTCAGTCAGAAGTGAAGCAGCTTCTGCATCTGATGATCCATTCTCTCTATTCCAATAAAGAAATCTTCCTGCGTGAGCTTATCTCTAACGCCTCCGATGCGGCGGACAAGCTGCGTTTCCGCGCGCTCTCTAATCCGGATCTGTACGAAGGTGATGGCGAACTGCGCGTTCGTGTCTCTTTCGATAAAGACAAGCGCACGCTGACTATTTCCGACAACGGCGTGGGGATGACCCGCGACGAAGTGATCGACCACCTGGGGACTATCGCTAAATCCGGCACCAAATCGTTCCTCGAATCTCTGGGATCTGATCAGGCGAAAGACAGCCAGCTGATCGGTCAGTTTGGTGTTGGTTTCTACTCCGCATTTATCGTGGCCGATAAAGTGACCGTGCGTACTCGCGCGGCAGGCGAAAAACCAGAAAACGGCGTCTTCTGGGAATCGGCTGGCGAAGGTGAATACACCGTTGCCGACATCACCAAAGAAGATCGCGGTACTGAAATCACCCTGCATCTGCGTGAAGGCGAAGATGAATTCCTCGATGACTGGCGCGTTCGCTCCATCATCAGCAAATACTCCGACCATATCGCGCTGCCGGTAGAGATCGAAAAACGCGAAGAGAAAGACGGCGAAACCGTTATTTCCTGGGAGAAAATCAACAAAGCGCAGGCGCTGTGGACGCGTAACAAGTCGGAAATCACCGATGAAGAGTACAAAGAGTTCTACAAACACATCGCCCACGACTTTAACGATCCGCTGACCTGGAGCCACAACCGCGTTGAAGGTAAGCAGGAGTACACCAGCCTGCTGTACATCCCGTCCCAGGCTCCGTGGGATATGTGGAACCGCGATCATAAACACGGCCTGAAACTGTATGTTCAGCGTGTGTTCATCATGGACGACGCAGAACAGTTCATGCCGAACTATCTGCGCTTCGTGCGTGGTCTGATTGACTCCAGCGATCTGCCGCTGAACGTTTCCCGTGAAATCCTCCAGGACAGCACGGTAACGCGTAACCTGCGCAATGCGCTGACCAAGCGTGTGCTGCAAATGCTGGAAAAACTGGCGAAAGACGACGCGGAAAAATATCAGACCTTCTGGCAACAGTTTGGCCTGGTACTGAAAGAGGGACCGGCGGAAGATTTCGCTAACCAGGAAGCGATCGCCAAACTGCTGCGTTTTGCTTCTACTTATACCGACTCTTCTGCGCAGACCGTGTCTCTGGAAGACTATGTTTCCCGCATGAAAGAAGGGCAGGAGAAAATCTACTACATCACCGCAGACAGCTATGCGGCAGCGAAGAGCAGCCCGCACCTGGAACTGCTGCGTAAGAAAGGCATCGAAGTTCTGCTCCTTTCTGACCGCATCGATGAGTGGATGATGAACTATCTGACTGAGTTCGACGGTAAACCGTTCCAGTCTGTGTCCAAAGTTGACGAGTCGCTGGAAAAACTGGCTGACGAAGTTGATGAGAGCGCGAAAGAAGCGGAGAAAGCACTGACTCCGTTTATCGACCGTGTGAAAGCCCTGCTCGGCGAGCGTGTGAAAGATGTCCGTCTGACTCACCGTCTGACCGATACGCCAGCGATTGTGTCTACTGACGCGGACGAAATGAGCACTCAGATGGCGAAACTGTTCGCTGCGGCGGGCCAGAAAGTGCCAGAAGTGAAATATATCTTCGAACTGAACCCGGATCACGTACTGGTGAAACGTGCGGCAGATACTGAAGATGAAGCGAAGTTCAGCGAGTGGGTAGAACTGCTGCTGGATCAGGCGCTGCTGGCAGAACGCGGTACGCTGGAAGATCCGAACCTGTTTATTCGTCGTATGAACCAGCTGCTGGTGTCGTAAGCCTTTTACCCCCTTACCCTAACCCTCTCCTCAAAGGGGAGAGGGGATCGATCGTGCAGATATTAAAGAACTGCGCTGGTTTTCACCCTCGCCCCTTTGGGGAGAGGGCCGGGGTGAGGGGCATCAACCGCACTTTCCCCCAAACTTTCTCCCCTTAACCGTTTCAGCCCCATGTGCCTTTCTTGAGGCAATTGCCTGTTGGTGGTATCGTTTATCGCTTTTTCAAAAAATTCGACACATTTTAAGGGGATTTTCGCAATGCGTATCATTCTGCTTGGCGCTCCGGGCGCGGGGAAAGGGACTCAGGCTCAGTTCATCATGGAGAAATATGGTATTCCGCAAATCTCCACTGGCGATATGCTGCGTGCTGCGGTCAAATCTGGCTCCGAGCTGGGTAAACAAGCAAAAGACATTATGGATGCTGGCAAACTGGTCACCGACGAACTGGTGATCGCGCTGGTTAAAGAGCGCATTGCTCAGGAAGACTGCCGTAATGGTTTCCTGTTGGACGGCTTCCCGCGTACCATTCCGCAGGCAGACGCGATGAAAGAAGCGGGCATCAATGTTGATTACGTTCTGGAATTCGACGTACCGGACGAACTGATCGTTGACCGTATTGTCGGTCGCCGCGTTCATGCGCCGTCTGGTCGTGTTTATCACGTTAAATTCAATCCGCCGAAAGTAGAAGGCAAAGACGACGTTACCGGTGAAGAACTGACTACTCGTAAAGACGATCAGGAAGAAACCGTGCGTAAACGTCTGGTTGAATACCATCAGATGACTGCGCCGCTGATTGGCTACTACTCTAAAGAAGCGGAAGCGGGCAACACCAAATACGCAAAAGTCGACGGCACCAAACCGGTTGCTGAAGTTCGCGCGGCTCTGGAAAAAATCCTCGGTTAATTCGAAAGCGCGCACGGATAGTCCCCTTGCCCTCGGGGAGAGGGTGAGGGGAACAGGCTTGCACAAGCAAACTTATCAGCAATCTCAGGCCGGATTTTCATTCGGCCTTTTACAAAAACCTCAATCTGCGTTATTCCTTTTTCTGATTTGACCTCTCACAGCAATTAGTTCTTCTTCCTCACTTTTCCGCTACAATTATCAACAAGTTGAATCGATAAGAGGCGGTAATGCGTCAGACTAAAACCGGTATCCTGCTGGCAAACCTGGGGACGCCCGATGCCCCCACTCCTGAAGCGGTAAAACGCTATCTGAAACAATTTTTAAGCGACAGACGCGTGGTTGATACCTCACGACTGTTGTGGTGGCCGTTGCTGCGTGGTGTGATTTTGCCGCTGCGCTCACCGCGCGTGGCGAAGCTGTACGCCTCGGTCTGGATGGAAGACGGCTCGCCGCTGATGGTTTACAGCCGCCAGCAACAGCAGGCGCTGGCACAACGTTTACCGGATACGCCAGTGGCGCTGGGCATGAGCTACGGCTCGCCATCACTGGAAAGCGCCGTAGATGAACTACTGGCAGAACATGTTGATCATATTGTGGTGCTGCCGCTCTATCCGCAATACTCCTGTTCTACGGTTGGCGCGGTGTGGGATGAACTGGCACGCATTCTGGCGCGCAAGCGTAGCATTCCGGGGATTTCGTTTATTCGTGATTACGCCGATAACCACGATTACATTAATGCGCTGGCAAATAGCGTGCGGGCCTTTTTCGAAAAACATGGCGAGCCGGATCTGCTGCTGCTCTCTTATCATGGCATTCCCCAGCGTTACGCGGATGAAGGTGATGATTACCCGCAACGTTGTCGCACAACGACTCGTGAACTGGCTTCCGCACTGGGAATGGCACCGGAAAAAGTGATGATGACCTTTCAGTCGCGCTTTGGTCGGGAACCCTGGCTGATGCCTTATACCGACGAAACGCTGAAAATGCTGGGAGAAAAAGGTGTCGGCCATATTCAGGTGATGTGTCCGGGCTTTGCTGCGGATTGTCTGGAAACACTGGAAGAGATTGCCGAGCAAAACCGTGAAGTCTTCCTCGGTGCAGGCGGAAAAAAATATGAATATATTCCGGCGCTTAATGCCACACCGGAACATATCGAAATGATGGCTAATCTTGTTGCCGCGTATCGCTAAAGCTGAGCGGTAAAGAATTGAGCGCCGTCGCGAAGAGCATCGTCGGCGGTTTTCATCATCCGTGAATAATGCAAAAAGGCGTGCAGCGTGCCTGGGTAGAGTCTGAACTCACAGGGCTGCTGATGCGCCGCTAACGTCTGGTAAAGCAAGCGACTGTCATCCAGCAGCGGATCGAACTCCGCCCCGGCAATAAAACAGGGCGGAACTTCGCGAGTGAGATCATTATTAAACAGACAGTAATACGGTGACTCGCGGTCCGCGTCGTTGCTTAAATACGCCTCTTCATACATCTGCAAATCTTGTTGCGTTAAGCCATCCCAGTCACCCCCCAACAGACGACGAGTCACGGAATCGCGTAATCCGTAAAGCCCATACCACAGCAAAACACCCACAACTTTGCCGCAATCGATCTGCTTTTCACGCAACCATAAAGCACTGGCGAGCGCCAGCATGGCGCCAGCGGAATCACCGGCAAAACCAATGCGTGACATATTGATCTGATAATCGCCCGCCTGCTGGTGGAAGTGACAACAAGACGCCACGATTTCCTCTATCGCTTGCGGAAAACGCGCTTCTGGCGAAAGGGTGTAATCAATGCCAATCACCGTACACTGTGTGTACTTTGCCAGCAGACGCATAATGCGATCGTGGGTATCGAGATTGCCGAGAATAAAACCGCCGCCATGTAGATAAAACAGCGTCGCCGGGCTAGCCGGGTTCGGACAAAATTGCCGTGCTTCTACCTGACCATATTTTGTCGGAACCGCGTAAGCTCTGGTTTCCATTTCTGGAGTGTCAGCGTTCCAGAATCGGCGCTCAAGCGTGTAATGCTGGCGTTGTTCGGCAATCGTTCCCGTTGCGGGCCAGGGCGGTAAATCGGGCTGATGAGTATTAACAACCGCCTTCATTTCGGCAGAGATTAGCTCCAGCACGGGTAGTTTGTTTTCCGGCTTCATGCAAAAACTCCTTTCAAATGGCACCATTGTAAGGAACATCTCCCATGAAAATGCGATCCCGTCGGCTGATATTGAAACTGCCTGCGTCTCGCGCGTTCAGGCATGATTGTGTTAACATTCGCCGCTCAGTTAACCACCCGTAAAAACAACCATGAAATTTCCCGGCAAACGTAAATCCAAACATTACTTCCCCGTAAATGCACGCGATCCGCTGTTGCAGCAAATCCAACCAGAAAACGAAACCAGCGCAGCCTGGGTGGTCGGTATCGACCAGACGCTGGTGGATATTGAAGCCAAAGTGGAAGACGATTTTATTGAACGTTATGGATTAAGCGCCGGGCATTCACTGGTCATTGAAGATGATGTTGCTGAAGCACTTTATCAGGAGCTGAAACAGAAAAACCTGATTACTCATCAGTTTGCAGGTGGCACTATTGGCAATACCATGCACAACTATTCTGTACTGGCAGACGACCGTTCGGTGCTGCTGGGCGTGATGTGCAGCAATATTGAAATTGGCAGCTACGCCTATCGTTACTTGTGCAATACATCCAGCCGTACCGATCTTAACTATCTGCAGGGTGTGGATGGCCCGATTGGTCGTTGCTTTACGCTGATTGGCGAGTCTGGCGAACGTACCTTTGCTATCAGTCCAGGTCATATGAACCAGTTACGGGCAGAAAGCATTCCGGAAGATGTTATCGCCGGAGCGTCGGCTCTGGTATTAACGTCCTATCTGGTGCGTTGCAAGCCGGGTGAACCGATGCCGGAAGCGACCATGAAAGCCATTGAGTATGCGAAGAAATATAACGTACCGGTGGTGCTGACGCTGGGCACTAAATTTGTCATCGCCGAGAATCCGCAATGGTGGCAGCAATTCCTCAAAGAACACGTCTCCATCCTTGCGATGAACGAAGAAGAAGCTGAAGCGTTGACCGGAGAGAGCGATCCGCTGCTGGCATCTGATAAGGCGCTGGACTGGGTTGATCTGGTGCTGTGCACCGCCGGGCCAATCGGCTTGTATATGGCGGGCTTTACGGAAGACGAAGCGAAACGCAAAACCCAGCATCCGCTGTTGCCGGGCGCTATCGCGGAATTTAACCAGTATGAGTTTAGCCGCGCCATGCGTCATAAAGATTGCCAGAATCCGCTGCGCGTCTATTCGCACATTGCGCCGTATATGGGCGGGCCAGAAAAAATCATGAACACTAACGGGGCAGGTGATGGGGCGCTGGCGGCGCTGTTGCATGACATTACCGCCAATAGCTATCACCGCACTAACGTGCCAAATTCCAGCAAGCATAAATTCACCTGGCTGACTTATTCGTCGTTAGCGCAGGTGTGTAAATATGCTAACCGTGTGAGCTATCAGGTACTGAACCAGCATTCACCACGTTTAACGCGCGGTCTGCCGGAGCGAGAAGACAGCCTGGAAGAGTCTTACTGGGATCGTTAAGCCATTGAACCAATGACAGTCGGATGCGGCGTAAACGCCTTATCCGACCTACGGAAGATGGCACCTGTGGGCCGGATAAGATGCGGCAGCATCGCATCCGGCAATGGCGTCAATGTATTACCCCGTCACCACTTCACCCGCCGGTGGCGTTTCCAGCAGTTCCAGCATAGTACGGGCGATTTCACGTTCACCCATCACTACCTGATTCGCGCCACGTTCGGTGATATACGCCACCTCATCGTCATAATGGGCGCGGGCGATAATCTCAATATCCGGGTTTTTGGCGCGAGCAGAGGCCACAATCTCGCCAGCTTCGTAACCGTTAGGAATGGTCAGAATCAGCCATTTCGCGCACTCCAGATGCGCCAGTTGCATGATCTCTTCATTCGCCGCGTTGCCCAGTACCGCGCGAACGCCGCGCTCACGCAGTTCATCGACGCGGGTTCGTGATGTTTCAATCACCACTAACGGAATATCAGAGGCGAGTAATTTCTCCCCCAGCAGACTGCCTACACGACCGTAGCCCACCAGTAGCGCATGGTTGCAAATATCCACCGGGATCTGCTTCTCTTCTTCGATAGCTTCTTCCAGCGTCTGTTCTTCCAGCGTTTCGGTTTTTGCCAGATATTTCTCCAGCAGCGCGAACAGCACCGGGTTGAGCATAATCGACAGGATCGCGCCTGCCAGTACCAGGTTTTGTCCGGCCTGCGGCAGTAAATTCAATGCCATTCCCAGTCCCGCCAGGATAAACGCGAACTCACCAATCTGCGCGAGGCTGGCGGCGATGGTTAACGCCGTGCGCTGGGAGTGACCAAACAACCGAACGAGGAACAGTGCCGCGACAGATTTACCAAACAGAATAATTGCCAGCGTTGCCAGCACTGCCAGCGGTTGCTGAATCAGAATTAACGGATCAAATAACATCCCGACGGAGACAAAAAACAGCACCGCAAAGGCGTCGCGCAATGGCAGCGTATCGTGTGCGGCGCGGTGGCTAAGTTCGGATTCATTCAGCACCATCCCAGCGAAGAATGCACCGAGCGCAAAGGAGACGTCAAACAGTTCTACCGCACCAAAAGCAATGCCTAACGCCAGTGCCAGCACCGACAGGGTAAACAGTTCACGCGAACCGGTTGCCGCGCTGCGTGCCATAATCCACGGCACCAGACGGCGACCCACTAACATCATTATGGCGATAAATGCTACCACCTTGCCGATGGTGATCCCCATATCAACCGCCAGCGTCGCGAAGCCCACATCGCCCTGTTCCAGCATCCCTGCCACTGCGGGCAGCAACACCAGCGTCAGAACCATCACCAAATCTTCCACAATCAACCAGCCGATGGCAATTTGCCCGCGCTGGCTGTCTATTAATTGCCGTTCTTCAAGTGCGCGCAGTAACACCACGGTACTGGCGGTGGAAAGACATAAACCGAACACGATACCGGTCATTAACGACCAGCCCAGCACGGCAGAGAGCGCCATACCCAGCAGCGTCGCCACGGCTATCTGGGCGATCGCGCCGGGAATGGCAATGGACTTTACCGCCATCAAATCCTTGAGCGAAAAATGCAAACCGACGCCGAACATCAGCAAAATAACGCCCAGCTCTGCCAGTTCCGGCGCAAGCTTGGTATCGGCAACAAACCCTGGAGTGAATGGTCCTGCCAGCACGCCCGCTAACAGATATCCCACCAGAGGAGAAATACGCAGTTTATTAGCAATCATGCCGAGGATAAAAGCGAGCACAAGGCCGCCAACAATGGTGGTGATAAGCGGGGTGGCGTGATGCATTCCGTCTCCTGTTCCTGGTGGTTGTTGTCCATTTTTGGCTGGGAAAACCAAAATTACAGGTAATAGTTTATGACAATTTCATAGTTGATGTTTATGAATAATTGTTGAATTTTGCAGAAAAATGGAATTAACCGCAAAAAAGGCACGGATCGGAAAAGTGATAAGGTGCAGGAAGAGGAAAGGCTTATGGTTACTGTAAAATGAGGCAGCCAAAGTTTACCTTTGGCTGCCTGGAAATCAGGATTTATGCCGGTTATCAGGCAAGAATATGGTCAACATACCAAGAAGTGGAAGGAAAGCACAGATTTTATAAACTAACTCGATACTGGTATGGTCGGCGATAAGCCCCAGAACCGCAGCACCCAGCCCCCCCATACCGAAAGCGAAACCGAAAAACAGTCCAGAAACCATGCCGATACGCCCCGGAAGTAGCTCCTGAGCGTAGACCAGAATGGCGGAAAACGCCGAGGCGAGGATAAATCCAATAATCACCGTTAAAACCCCCGTCCAGTACAGGCTGGCGTAGGGTAAAATCAGCGTAAACGGCGCAACGCCGAGGATAGAGCCCCAAATTACATATTTTCGACCGATTTTATCCCCGACAGGCCCGCCAATCACCGTACCCGCCGCGACGGCAAACAGGAAGGCAAACAGATGAAGCTGGGCATTCTGGATAGATAATCCGAATTTTTGCATCAGATAAAAGGTGTAATAGCTGCTGATGCTCGCCATATAGAAATATTTCGAGAAAATCAGCACTAACAGCACACAGACAGCCAGCACGACCTTATTACGCGGCAGTGGATTGATTATTATTGCTTTCGGTTTGCCTTTACTCATCCGATGCTGTGCAGAGTACCAACGGCTGATTTGCGCCAGTACCACGATAGCCAGCAACGCCGCCAGCACAAACCATGCAACGTTGCCTTTGCCGTAAGGGGCGATGATCACCGCCGCCAGCAATGGCCCCAACGAACTACCAAAGTTACCGCCTACCTGGAAGATAGATTGCGCCAGGCCATGACGTCCACCAGACGCCATACGCGCCACGCGGGAAGATTCCGGGTGAAAGACCGACGAACCCGTACCGACCAGCGCCGCCGCCAGCAGAACCGTGCCAAAACTACCCGCCAGCGCCAGCAGTATCAGGCCGCTCATGGTAAAGCACATGCCAATCGGTAATGACCACGGCATTGGGTATTTATCTGTCCAGTAACCGACTACCGGTTGCAACAGCGAAGAGGCGAGCTGAAAGGTGAGGGTAATCATCCCAATCTGCATAAACGTCAGGGAAAACTCTGACTGAAGCAGCGGATAAATCGCCAGAATTAGCGATTGGATCATGTCGTTCAGCAGATGCGAAAGGCTGATTGCGCCTAAAATACCAAATGATGTACGAGCCTTAGTGGTCGATGCAGCCGCGCCCGCCGCAGGCTGGGTTTGTTCACTCATTGCCATAGGAAAGTCACTTTTTCAGAGTTGCGATGTAAAGAATGATCTTATTTGTGATTATTACCCGACTAACATACCTGTATGCGCTGTCTGAAGGAAGTCTCAATGCTTAATACAGAATTTCCATTTTTGTATGTAGATTTACCATCACCGAACACAGACTTGTCTATTATGTCGCGTCATACTAATTTTCAACACGTTGATATCTGGTCAGGGAGAGAGAAATATGAAGTTTTTGCAGCGGGGTGTGGCATTAGCACTATTAGCCGCATTTACACTGGCGAGTGAAACCGCCCAGGCTTATGAGCAGGATAAAACCTACAAAATTACGGTACTTCATACCAACGACCACCACGGTCATTTCTGGCGTAATGAATATGGCGAATATGGTCTGGCGGCGCAAAAAACGCTGGTGGATGGTATCCGCAAAGAAGTCGCGGCTGAAGGCGGTAGCGTGCTGTTACTTTCTGGAGGTGACATTAACACTGGTGTTCCAGAGTCTGATTTACAGGACGCCGAACCGGATTTTCGCGGCATGAATCTGGTGGGTTATGACGCGATGGCAATCGGTAATCATGAATTTGATAACCCGCTCACCGTATTACGTCAGCAGGAAAAATGGGCAAAGTTCCCGTTGCTCTCCGCCAATATCTATCAAAAAAGTACCGGCGAGCGTCTGTTTAAACCCTGGGCGTTGTTTAAGCGTCAGGATCTGAAAATCGCGGTAATTGGTCTGACGACCGATGACACGGCGAAAATTGGTAACCCGGAATATTTCACCGACATTGAATTTCGTAAACCTGCCGACGAAGCGAAGCTGGTGATTCAGGAACTGCAACAGACAGAAAAGCCGGACATTATTATTGCAGCCACGCATATGGGGCATTACGACAATGGCGAACACGGTTCAAACGCACCGGGCGATGTAGAGATGGCGCGCAGCCTGCCTGCCGGATCGTTGGCGATGATTGTCGGCGGTCACTCGCAAGATCCGGTCTGCATGGCAGCAGAAAATAAAAAACAGGTCGATTATGTGCCGGGTACACCTTGCAAGCCGGATCAACAAAACGGCATCTGGATTGTCCAGGCGCATGAGTGGGGCAAGTATGTGGGACGAGCCGATTTTGAGTTTCGCAATGGCGAAATGAAAATGGTCAATTACCAGTTGATTCCGGTGAACCTGAAGAAAAAAGTGACCTGGGAAGACGGAAAAAGCGAACGCGTGCTGTACACCCCGGAAATCGCCGAAAACCAGCAAATGATCTCGCTGTTATCACCGTTCCAGAACAAAGGCAAAGCACAGCTGGAAGTGAAAATTGGTGAGGTTAGTGACCGTCTTGAAGGCGACCGCAGCAAAGTTCGTTTCGTACAGACCAATATGGGACGGTTGATTCTGGCAGCACAAATGGATCGCACCGGAGCCGACTTTGCGGTGATGAGCGGAGGCGGAATTCGTGACTCCATCGACGCGGGTAACATCAGTTATAAAAACGTGCTGAAAGTGCAGCCATTCGGCAATGTGGTGGTGTATGCCGACATGAGCGGTAAGGAGGTGATTGATTACCTGACCGCCGTTGCACAAATGAAGCCGGATTCCGGAGCCTATCCGCAATTTGCCAACGTCAGCTTTGTGGCGAAAGACGGCAAACTGAACGACCTGAAAATCAAAGGCGAACCGGTTGATCCGGCAAAAACTTACCGCATGGCGACGTTAAACTTCAATGCCACCGGCGGTGATGGTTATCCGCGCCTTGATAACAAACCGGGCTATGTCAATACCGGCTTTATAGATGCTGAAGTGCTGAAAGACTATATCCAGAAAAACTCGCCGCTGGATGCGAGCGCGTATGAGCCGAAAGGTGAGGTGAGCTGGCAGTAATCTGAAAGTGCCGGATGTTTGCATCCGGCACAATACTTAATCCCGGCGGGCGATATCGGCAAATTTCGCATCGAGGATCTTCGCCAGATCGCCTGCCGCAAGTTCAATATCCAACCCGCGCTTGCCACCGGAAACATAAATAGTGGCAAATTCTTGCGCGGGGGCATCAATAATCGTCGGCAGACGTTTTTTCTGTCCTAGTGGGCTAATTCCCCCAACTAAATATCCCGTCGAACGCTGTGCCACCATCGGATCGGCCATCTCTACCTTTTTGGCACCCAGCGCCTTTGCCACCTTTTTAAGATCCAGTTGACCGGCGACCGGCGTAACGGCCACTGCCAGATGTTTCATATCGCCGTTCACTGCGACCAGCAGCGTTTTGTAGACCTGATCTGCATTCAAGCCTAATTTTTTGACCACTTCATCGCCAAAGTTGGTTTCAGCCGGATCGTGATCGTAGGTATGAATCTTGAATGAAATCTTGTTTTTTTCGAGTAATTTAACTGCGGGTGTCATCGTAATTTTCCTGCCTTAAACAAAAAAACGGAGAAAGCATACGCCTGATGGCGGCTCAAAAAAAAGAGTCATCTTGCCTAATAGTATTGGCAGGATGGTGAGATTGAGCGACAATCGAGTTACACCGTCGCTTAAAGTGACGGCATAATAATAAAAATATGAAATTCCTCTTTGACGGGCCAATAGCGATATTGGCCATTTTTTTAGCGCAACATTTGTGGCAAATTCCCTTCTCCATACAGATGTAACGCACCGACCGCGACCACATAGCGCCCCGGTGGCATAGCCCGTAATTTATCCCGCCAGGCAAGATTTCGCTGATGCATCAACACGTCGTACAGCGACTGGCTGAACGTATTGGGCAGCGTTATTTCATTATTTTGTGGCGGCGCATTCAGCCACCAGCTCATCATTTGTTGTAGTAGCCGTGCGTTGGTATGCCAGTGGGTCAGCGTATCGTCCAGCAGCGCCAGTCCTTTGTCGGGGAGCTGGAGCAACATGGCAATCTGATTTTCTGCCCCTTCCAGTTCAATCACGGGCTTATGTTGTTGTTTCGCCGCCTGCAATAGCTGGTAATCGATACCATATTCTGCCCGCAGCCCCAGTTTTTGCGCCTGCGTCGCCTGGAGAACCATCGCGATTTGCCACAGTGGTTGGGTAGAAAAGAGCGACGGAGAAATGCCCATTTCCTGGCTGATGTGCTGCAGATTTTGTAATTGTTCTTCGCTGATGCGCTCTTCCAGCGCCTCGCAGGCAGGCAAATTAGCAAAAGGCGTATCGCTGGTGGAAACATCAGCCTCGACAATCAGCGCATCGGCTTGTTTGAGCTTTTTAAGCAAACGGGCGGGTAGAGGAGCCATATCGTGGCTACCCATATGAATACTGCCAATCAGATGAAAATGGCGATTGCCGGGGAGGGAGATATCGATGGCAGGCCAGGTGTAATGATTACCGCGCAGCGCGGCCCAAAGTGTTTTTACCCGGTACAACAGATCCATACGACCTCCCTTTGTGAAATATCATGCTAGCGCGCGGGGAGGGATGGCGCAAATGGAGTTGATTGTTGCACTTGTGCACAGTGCTTGTGTGCATTATAATGATTAAATAATGGACAAGGAGATGAGAATGGAATGGCTCAAAAAATCAACATAAGGAGTTTTCGTGATCCCTGGCTGGCTGATTTTTTTGTCCACTCAACGCCACATCGAAAGATCCCTGCTGAAATCCATAACGCGTTATCAAGAAAATTGGACATCATTAATGCTGCCACTTCCCATCGGGATTTACGTTCCCCACCAGGGAACCGGTACGAAGAGTTATCGGGGAAATTGCAGGAATACTCCTCCATTAGAGTGAATAAACAGTACCGATTGATATTTAAATGGGTTAATGGCAAGGCCGAAGAATTGTTTTTAGATCCACACAACTACTAAAACATAGCTGTCGTATTGACGAGAAAGGTAAAACCATGAAACAGGCAACAAGAAAACCGACGACACCCGGAGATATTCTTCTCTATGAATATCTGGAACCGCTCGATTTGAAAATCAATGAGTTAGCAGAGTTGCTGCATGTTCATCGTAATAGCGTCAGTGCACTGATCAATAATAATCGTAAACTCACCACTGATATGGCATTTCGTCTGGCGAAAGTTTTTGATACCACAGTCGATTTTTGGCTAAACCTCCAGGCGGCAGTTGATCTTTGGGAAGTTGAAAACAACATGCGCACCCAGGAAGAATTGGGACGGATTGAAACAGTGGCTGAATATTTGGCACGCCGTGAAGAGCGTGCAAAAAAGGTCGCGTAGAATCATTTCCCTATAACGGATGCGCCACCCTATAGCAGCGCATCCGCAATGACGTACTTATTCCTTCGGTTTAAACCGCAGCAACCGGTTAGCGTTACTCACCACCGTAATCGACGAGAGCGCCATTGCCGCTCCGGCGACCACCGGGTTAAGCAGTGTTCCGGTGAACGGCCACAAAATACCGGCGGCGACCGGAATACCGATACTGTTGTAGATAAACGCGCCAAGCAGGTTTTGCTTCATATTGCGTAGCGTCGCGCGGGAGATGGCGAGTGCGTCTGCAACCCCCATCAGGCTATGGCGCATCAGGGTAATCGCCGCTGTTTCAATGGCAACATCACTCCCGCCACCCATCGCAATGCCGACATCCGCCTGGGCCAGCGCTGGCGCGTCGTTAATGCCGTCGCCCACCATTGCCACCTGACGTCCTTCACTTTGCAGACGTTTAATCGCTTCGGCTTTTCCATCCGGCAATACACCCGCAATCACTTCATCAATCCCTGCTTCTTTGGCGATCGCATTGGCGGTGGTTGGGTTATCGCCGGTTAACATTACCAGACGATATCCCGCTTTATGCAGGCGTTGCAGCGCCGCCACGCTATCGCTACGCAATGGATCGCGTACCGCCAACAGAGCCACCGCTTTGCCATCAACGGCCAGTAACACCGGCGTTGCGCCTTGTGATGCCTGGGCTGAAATATCAGCTTCAATCGCTTTCGTATCGACTTGCTGGTCATTTAACAGAGCCTGATTCCCCAGCAGCAGTGAATGGCCTTCCGCTTCGCCACTTACCCCCAGTCCGCGCAATGTACGGAAGCTATTGACCTGTGGCAGCGTGATATCGCCTGCTTTATCGAGGATTGCCCGCGCCAGCGGATGGCTGGAACCTTGCTCCAGCGCCGCCGCCAGACGCAATGCCTGCGCTTCATCAACATCAGCAAACGTTTTTACTGCGACAACCTGTGGTTTACCTTCGGTCAGCGTCCCGGTTTTATCGAACACCACGGTGTCGAGCGTACTGGCGCGTTGCAGCGCGTCGGCGTCCCGCACCAGCACCCCAAATTCTGCCGCGCGCCCGACGCCGGAAATAATCGACATCGGCGTCGCCAGCCCCAGCGCACAGGGGCAGGCAATAATCAGCACCGTGGTGGCAATCACCAGGGTATAAACAATTTGCGGTGCGGGTCCAAAGAAATACCAGATTGCCGCACTGATCAACGCAATCACTACTACCACCGGCACAAACACGGCAGAGATTTTATCCGCCAGTTGACCGATTTCTGGCTTACTGCTCTGAGCCTGGCGCACCATGCGAATGATCCTTGATAGCGTGGTATGGCTGCCGACTGCGCTGGCGCGAAACAGCACACTACCGTCCTGTACCACTGTCCCGGCATGAACGCTATCGCCTTCGCCTTTTTGCTGCGGAATAGGTTCGCCCGTCAGCATCGCTTCATCCAGCCACGCTTCGCCCTGGGTAATCTCGCCATCTACCGGCACACGGTCACCGGTTGTCAGGCGCAGCAACATACCTGGCTGAACGTCTGCCAGCGGCACACTCTTTTCACCTTCGTCAGTAACCAGTCGCGCCGTCGGCGGGGTTAAATCGAGTAATTTCTCCAGCGCCTTTGAAGAACGCTGACGCGCACGCGCTTCCAGCATATGACCGAGATTAATCAGACCGATAATCATCGCGCTGGCTTCGTAATAAAGATGTCGTGCTTCCATCGGGAACCACTGCGGCCACAGGTTAACGCTCATTGAATAGAGCCATGCCACGCCAGTACCCAGCGCCACCAGCGTATCCATCGTCGCCGCGCCGTTGAGCAGGCTCTTCCATGCACTGCGGTAAAAATGTCCGCCAGCGAAAACCATAACCGCCAGGGTTATCAGCCCAATAACCAGCCACAGGCTGCGGTTGTCGGCGGTGACCATCATGTTATCGCCGATCATCCCCCAGACCATTACCGGGATACCCACCGCCAGAGCGACAATTGCCTGCCAGCGGAAGCGTTTCATGGTAGCGACGGCTGTTTCCTGCTGGCGCTCACGTCGTTTAGCGTCATCTTCAATCGCTTCTGCGCCGTAGCCCGCTTTTTCCACCGCCTGCACTAAATCTTGTGCGGAGGCACTGCCCATCACCAGCGCAGTGCGCTCCGCCAGGTTTACCCGTGCCTGGGTGACGCCCGGTACGCTTTGCAGCGCATTTTGTACGCGGGTGACACAACTGGCGCAGCTCATGCCGCTCAACAGCAACTGCTGGCTATCGTCGTCATCGGCGGTTGCTGCCGGAAGCTCATCAGAAACCGCTGTCAGTGCTTCCGACGGGATTGATGACTCCGCCAGCGGTTTAGCCTTTGGGTGGCTTACAGATGCGTCATAACCCGCTTGCTTGATGGTTTCGATAAGCTGTTCCGCGCTGGCAGTACCGGTGACGTGCGCTTCAGTAATTGACACATCTGCCTGCTCAACGTCCGGGCGCTGTTCGAGACTTTCTTTCACGCGTTTAACGCAGTGACCGCAGGACAAGCCGTCCAGGGTCAGGTCGATAGTTTGTGACATAACGTACTCCTTTAAGACAGTTTTGACTGACTGTGATAAAGGGTAAACCTTCCAGCAAGGGGAAGGTCAAGAAATTATTTCGTAGCGCAATGAAAACGCGGTGGAGATTAAAAGATTGGCTCAATTTGCATCAGGATTAGACATTTATCTCTTTGTTTTCCTTTGGTTAAGTTGCGGGTGCTAAGTTAAATCAGGATGCCTGAAAATTGGCATCGGGATGAGGAATAGCCTCCCGCATCTATAAAAAGGAGTTAACAACAGATGTCAGATGCAAAAAATTTACAGCAGGCAGTGGATCAGGCATATGCCCAATTTCACTCACTTAGCGGCGGGCAAAATGCCGATTACATTCCCTTTCTGGCGAATGTCCCCAGCCAACTGGCGGGGGTAGCTATTGTGACTTGCGATGGCAACGTCTATCGCGCGGGTGATAGTGATTACCGCTTTGCGCTGGAATCCATCTCGAAAGTCTGTACTTTAGCCCTCGCGCTGGAAGATGTCGGCTCGCAGGCGGTGCAGGACAAAATTGGCGCTGATCCGACCGGATTACCTTTTAATTCAGTCATTGCCTTAGAACTTCATGGTGGCAAGCCGTTGTCGCCGCTGGTAAATGCAGGCGCTATCGCCACTACCAGTCTGATCAAAGCCGATAATGCTGAACAACGCTGGCAGAGAATTTTACACATCCAACAACAACTTGCTGGTGAGCAGGTGGCGCTTTCTGAGGAAGTGAACCAGTCGGAACAGACCACCAACTTCCACAACCGGGCGATTGCCTGGCTGCTGTATTCCTCTGGATATCTCTATTGCGATGCGATGGAAGCCTGTGATGTGTACACCCGCCAGTGCTCCACGCTTATCAATACCGTTGAGCTGGCTACGCTTGGCGCGACACTGGCGGCGGGCGGTGTTAATCCGCTAAGCCAAAAACGCGTTCTCCAGGCTGACAATGTGCCGTACATCCTGGCCGAAATGATGATGGAAGGGCTGTATGGTCGCTCTGGTGACTGGGCGTATCGCGTTGGTTTACCTGGCAAAAGCGGTGTAGGTGGCGGTATTCTGGCGGTCGTCCCTGGCGTGATGGGAATTGCCGCGTTCTCACCACCGCTGGACGAAGAAGGCAACAGTGTTCGCGGTCAAAAAATGGTGGCATCGGTCGCTAAACAACTCGGCTATAACGTGTTTAAGGGCTGATCATGATGAACACGGAAGGTAATAACGGTGACAAACCTCTGGGACTATGGAATGTGGTTTCCATAGGTATCGGGGCGATGGTGGGGGCGGGGATCTTTGCCCTGTTGGGGCAAGCGGCGTTGCTAATGGAAGCCTCGACCTGGGTCGCTTTTGCTTTTGGCGGCATTGTGGCGATGTTTTCCGGATATGCCTATGCGCGCCTTGGTGCAAGTTATCCCAGCAATGGCGGGATTATTGACTTCTTTCGCCGGGGGTTAGGCAACGGTGTTTTTTCTCTGGCGCTCTCGTTGCTGTACCTGATGACGCTGGCGGTGAGTATCGCGATGGTTGCCCGTGCCTTTGGTGCTTATGCTGTGCAGTTTTTGCATGAGGGCAGCCAGGATGAGCATCTTATTTTGCTCTACGCGCTGGCGATCATTGCCCTGATGACGCTGTTCAACTCCTTAAGCAACCATGCGGTAGGGCGACTGGAAGTGATCCTTGTCGGCATCAAAATGATGATCCTGTTGTTGCTGATTATTGCGGGCGTCTGGTCGCTGCAACCGGCGCATATTTCCGTCTCTGCGCCCCCCAGCTCCGGCGCATTCTTCTCTTGTATCGGGATTACCTTCCTTGCTTATGCGGGCTTTGGCATGATGGCAAACGCGGCGGATAAAGTGAAAGATCCGGCGGTCATTATGCCGCGAGCATTTTTGCTGGCGATAGGCGTTACCACACTGCTCTATATTTCCCTGGCACTGGTGCTGCTTAGTGATGTTTCGGCATTAGAGTTAGAAAAATATGCCGATACCGCCGTAGCGCAGGCCGCTTCTCCACTGCTTGGTCATGTGGGTTATGTGATAGTGGTGATAGGTGCTTTGCTGGCGACGGCATCAGCCATCAACGCAAACCTGTTTGCGGTGTTTAATATCATGGACAACATGGGCAGCGAGCGTGAACTGCCGAAGCTAATGAATAAATCCCTGTGGCGGCAGAGTACGTGGGGCAACATCATCATAGTGGTGTTGATCATGCTGATGACGGCGGCGCTTAATTTAGGTTCCCTGGCCAGTGTCGCCAGCGCCACCTTTTTGATCTGCTACCTTGCGGTGTTTGTGGTGGCGATCCGTCTGCGTCATGATATTCACGCCTCGTTGCCAATCCTCGTTGTCGGTATGATGGTCATGCTATTGGTAATCATCGGTTTTATTTACAGTCTATGGTCCCAGGGCAGCAGCGCACTGATGTGGATTATTGGCGCACTATTACTAAGCCTTATTGTGGCAATGGTAATGAAACGGAATAAAACCATATAAAATCTACCTGCGCGCAGTGCTTTCTGTGCTGCGCCTTTATTTTTTTTCTTAATCAAATCCTCCGTCTTATACTTTTAATAAATAAGTCACAAAAAAATGGTATATACACGATAAAACTGTGATTCTTATCACTTCTTACTATGGATTATTCTCAATGCGGATGATGGTAATCTAAAACTCGTAGTGTATTCTTAATAAATAACGTATAAGCTTTTTAGCTGCATTTCTTTTAATAGGGGGAATAAAAACGAAAGAGATGCACAAGTTATTACCCTTCTTAAATAAAATGAGGCTGGTTATAAAAACCAGTTAAAATAATGACCTGGAAGGAAGTGACTTATCTATGGCGCGATTACAATTAAAAAACCGTAAAAATAAATGCCTGATATTTTTAATAAGTTTTATTGTGATGGGAGAAAACGCGCTTGCAGCGCCATTACCACAATGGGCTAACGCCCCTGCGGTTACGTCGGTTGCCAGTTTATCCTTACAGGAAAGTATATTACGCGCATTTGCGCGAAACCCCGACGTCACCCAACAGGCGGCGCAGATAGGTATTGGCGAAGCGCAAATCGATGAAGCCAAAAGTGCCTGGTATCCGCACGTTGGCTTAACCGGTAACGCGGGGCCGTCCCGACAAACGGACTCCAGCGGCAGGCTTGATAACAACGTTTCGTATGGCATAACCCTGACGCAGCTAGTGTATGACTTTGGTAAAACGAACAACGATATCAAACTGCAAACTGCCGCTCGTGACAGCTACCGATTTAAATTGATGGCAACCCTAACCGATGTCGCAGAGAAAACGGCGACCACCTATATGGAAGTTAGCCGTTATCAGGCTTTGTGCGATGCGGCTCAACGTAATATCCACTCGCTGGAAAATGTCTACAACATGGCGGCACTGCGTGCCAACGCCGGCCTGAACTCATCTTCTGATGAATTGCAGGCTCAGACACGCATTGCCGGAATGCGCTCGACGCTGGAGCAATATCAGGCGCAAATGGCGAGCGCCAAAGCGCAACTGGCAGTGCTGACTGGCGTACAGCCGGAGGCGATAGCCGCGCCGCCTGCGGAATTAGCCGAGCAGCCGGTATCGCTAAAAAATATTGATTACCAGTCCATTCCGCTGGTGCTGGCGGCAGAAAATTTACGCCAGTCGGCACAGTACGGCGTGGAAAAAACCAAAGCGCAATACTGGCCGACGCTTAGTATTCAGGGAGGCAAAACGCGCTACCAGACCAGCGATCGCTCGTACTGGGACGACCAGTTACAACTGAACGTTAACGCGCCGCTGTATCAGGGCGGCGCGGTTTCTGCCCAGGTGCAACAGGCCGAAGGGCAACAAAAAATCTCTGCCTCGCAGGTCGAACAGGCAAAACTGGATGTATTACAACGGGCATCAGTGGCGTATGCCAACTGGACTGGCGCACGGGGGCGCGAAGAAGCCGGTTTAGCGCAATCCGAAAGTGCGCACAAAACGCGAGATGTGTATCAAAATGAATATAAATTAGGTAAACGCAGTCTGAATGATCTATTAACCGTCGAGCAAGATGTCTTTCAGGCGCAATCGGCTGAAATAAATGCCAGTTATGATGGCTGGGTTGCCGCAGTAAATTATGCCGCTGCGGTTAATAACCTTATTCCATTAGCGGGAATTAAACAGGGCTTATACAACGACTTACCCGATTTAAAATAATCCTGCCATTATTAATATCAGGTAGGCATCGTTGTTGAGTTATTACCTTTGTCTTATTTAGATAAATGGACTCGCTAAGGATGTGCGCCATTTATCAGGAATGCCATTATGAGCCTGATTATTGATGTTATTTCGCGTAAAACATCCGTCAAACAAACGCTGATTAATCCTGGCGACGTTACGGTTGTTATTTATGAGCCCTCTGTGGTGCAGGTTCATGCTCAGGCATCTGCCGTTGCGCGTTACGTTCGCGAAGGAAATGATCTGTTGATCTATATGCAGGATGGCACGGTTATCCGTTGCAACGGCTATTTCCTGCAAGCGGCAAATACCACTGAACAATCGGAACTGGTCTTTGCCGATGGACAACAGCTAACTCACGTAACGTTTGCCGATGCCGCAGCGGGGGGATTAGCCCCCGTAGAACTGAGCGCCCAGACCACCGCTATTGAAAGCATTGCGCCATTTCTTGATACCGTTGCTCAGACCAGCACCTTCCCGTGGGGATGGTTAGCCGGTGCGGCGGTAGGTGGCGGTGCGCTTGGCGCTTTACTGGCAAGCGGTGGCGATGACGATTCAAAAACTGAAGTGGTTAACAACCCCCCGCCACCCGCCGAGCCAGGCAATGCGACCCCATCATTTTTAGTCACCGATAATCAGGGCGATCAGCGCGGTATTCTTGCCACCAATGACATCACCGATGACACCACGCCAACCTTTAGCGGTAGCGGGCAGGCGGGTGCGACCATCCAAATCAAAGACAGCAACGGCAATACTATTGCCAGTGCTCAGGTAGACAGCAACGGGCACTGGAGCGTCTCTTTACCCACGCAAAGCGCAGGTGAACATACCTGGTCAGTGGTGCAAATTGTCGGTAGCACCATCACTGACGCTGGTTCGATAACGTTAACCATCGACGACAGCCAGGCCAGCGTGCAGGTCGCCACCACCGCAGGCGATAACATTATTAACGCCAGCGAACAGGCCGCCGGATTTACGCTTTCAGGTACGACGAGCAACTTGCCGCAGGGAACAGAACTCAGCGTCACGCTAAACGGTAAAACCTACACGACCAGCGTAGGTGCTAACGGCGCGTGGAGCGTGCAGGTGCCGACCGCTGACGCCCAGGCGTTAGGCGAAGGGAATCAGGCAGTGCTGGTTAGCGGGAAAGATGCCACGGGCAATACGGTCACCGGCGCGCAGCTGCTAACGGTCGATACCCAACCGCCGACGCTTGCTATCAACACTATCGCCCAGGACAACATTGTCAGCGCCGCAGAACATAACGCCGCGCTGGTACTGAGCGGTACTTCGAATGCTGAAGCCGGGCAAATCGTTACACTGACAGTAAATGGTAAAAGCCATACAGCAACCGTCGGTAGCGATGGCACATGGCAGGTGGCGCTGCCTGCCGCAGAAGTGCAGGCGTTGGCAGATGGTAACTACGCCGTAAATGCCAGCGTCAGCGACCGGGCAGGAAACACCACCAGCAACAGCGCGAATTTCGTGGTAGATACCAGCGCGCCGACGATTAACGTCAACACCGTGGCGGGCGACGATATTCTTAATAATGCCGAACAGGCCGTCGCACAGATCATCTCCGGAAATGTCAGCGGTGCTTCTCCTGGCGATACGGTGACTGTGAAATTGGGCGCTCATGTCCTGACGGGCGTCGTGCTGGCAGACGGTAGCTGGAATGTGGCGCTGGATCCGGCGGTAACCCGCACGCTGGATCGCGGAGCCAATACGATTTTCGTCACCGTGACAGATGTCGCCGGAAATACCGGCGCGGCGTCTCGTGCAATCACGCTGGTAGGTGTTTCTCCGTTGATCACCATTAACACCGTCTCCGGCGATGACATTATCAGTGGCGCAGAAAAAGGTGCGCCACTGACCCTTACCGGTAGCACTCAACAGGCCGAGACAGGACAAACCGTCACAGTAACCCTCGCCGGACAGAGTTTTACCACTACCGTGCAGGCCGATGGCTCCTGGAGTCTGACAGTACCCGCTGCCAATATGGGTAATCTGCCTGACGGTGCGGTAGCGATTACCGCTTCTGTGACGGATCTCAGTGGTAATACCGGCAACACCTCCCGCACCATTACCGTCGATAGCCAGGCGCCGGCCTTAAGCATTGATCCACTGACCGCCGACAACATCATCAACGCCGCCGAAAGCGGGCAGGATCTGCCCATCACTGGCACCACTGACGCCCAGCCGGGGCAGACGGTAACGGTGACGCTTAACGGGCAGACGTATCAGGGCATCGTGCAACCAGATGGCACATGGAGTGTGACGGTTCCCGCCGCCAACGTTGACGCACTGGCTGACGGCAACGCCACGGTCACCGCCAGCGTGAACGATGTTGCTGGTAACCCGAGCAGCGTTTCACGCGTGGCGCTGGTCGATGCCACGCCGCCTGTGGTGACCATTAATCCGGTGGCGACTGATAACGTCATTAACACGCCGGAACATACCCAGGCGCAAATCATCAGCGGCACGGTTACCGGCGCGCAGGCTGGCGATATTGTCACCGTTACGCTGAATAATGTGGATTACACCACGGTGGTGGATGCTTCCGGCAACTGGAGCCTGGGCGTTCCGGCTTCCGTTGTCAGCGGGCTGGTGGACGGCAGTTATCCGATCAACGTTTCAGTGACTGACCGCGCCGGAAACAGCGGCAGCCAGGCACTCACCGTCACGGTTAATACCGCCGCGCCAGTGGTTGGAATTAATACCATTGCTGGCGATGATGTGATTAACGCCAGCGAAAAAGGAGCCGATGTTCAAATTACCGGCACCAGCGATCAACCTGTTAATACCGCCATCACCGTGACGCTGAACGGGCAAAATTACACCACCACGACCGACGCCTCCGGCAACTGGAGCGTCACCGTTCCGGCGTCGGCGGTAACCGCATTAGGCCAGGCCAACTACACGGTGACGGCAGCGGTGACCAGTAGTATTGGCAACAGCGCCACCGCCAGCCATAACGTGCTGGTCGATAGCGCGCTGCCCGGCGTGACCATTAATCCTGTGGCGAGCGACGATATTATTAACGCCGCCGAAGCGGGCGCTGCGCAAACCATCAGCGGACAGGTGACTGGTGCAGCCATTGGCGACACGGTAACTATTACGTTGGGCGGTAATACCTACACGACTACCGTTCAGGCTGGTTTAAGCTGGAGCGTGAGCGTTCCGGCAGCAGATATTCAGGCGTTGGGTAATGGTGATTTAACGGTTAATGCCTCGGTCACCAATCAAAACGGTAACACCGGCAGCGGCACGCGGGATATCACCATCGACGCCAATCTGCCCGGTCTGCGGGTCGATACGGTGGCGGGCGATGATGTGGTCAATATCATCGAGCACGGGCAGGCGCTGGTGGTCACCGGCAGCAGTTCGGGGCTGGCTGAAGGCACGCCGCTTACCGTCACAATTAATAACGTCGAATACACTACTGCGGTGCAGGCCGATGGTAGCTGGAGCGTGGGTGTTACAGCGACGCAGGTTAGCGCCTGGCCTGCGGGGACGGTTAATATTGCCGTATTCGGGGAAAGTAGCGCCGGAAATCCGGTGAGCATCGCCCATTCCGTTACGGTCGATCTCACACCGGCGGCGATCGCCATCAATACCATCGCCACGGACGACGTGATTAACGCCGCAGAAAAAGGCACTGATTTAACGCTTTCCGGCACCACCACTAACGTAGAGCCAGGCCAAACCGTCGCCATTACCTTTGGCGGTAAAAATTACACTGCCAGCGTGGCGAGCGATGGTAGCTGGACAACCACTGTACCCGCTGCCGATTTAGCGTCATTAACCGATGGTAGCGCCACCGCGCAGGCCAGCGTCAGCAACGTCAACGGCAATAGCGCCTCGGCGGTGCATAACTACAGCGTCGATAGCAGCGCGCCGACCATCATTATCAATACTGTTGCCAGCGACAATATCGTTAACGCCAGTGAAGCCGACGCGGGCGTGACGGTGAGCGGTAGCACCACCGCCGAAGCGGGGCAGATTGTTACGATAACGCTCAATAGCCCGACCGTGCAGACCTATCAGGCAACGGTACAGGCCGACGGCAGTTGGAGCATTAACATTCCGGCGGCAGATCTTGAGGCATTGACGGATGGCAGCCACACCCTGACCGCGACGGTCAATGACAAAGCGGGCAACCCGGCGAGCACCACGCATAATCTGGCCGTGGATCTCACCGTTCCGGTACTGACTATCAACACCATTGCGGGCGACGATATTATTAACGCCGCCGAACACGGGCAGGCGCTGGTGATTTCCGGTTCCAGCACCGGCGGGGAAGCGGGGGATGTCGTTACCGTCACGCTAAACAGTAAAACCTATACCACGACGCTGGATGCCTCCGGCAACTGGAGCGTCGGCGTTCCGGCAGCGGATGTCACCGCGCTGGGCAGCGGTTCACAAACCGTAACGGCGAGCGTTACCGATGCGGCGGGCAATAACGATATTGAGACGCACACGGTCACCGTTAACCTTACCGCGCCGACCATTGGCATTAACACCATCGCCACCGATGACGTGATTAACGCCACGGAAAAAGGCGCGGATCTGCAAATCAGCGGCACCAGCAACCAGCCCGCAGGCACCGCAATTACGGTGACGCTTAACGGGCAAAATTACACCGCCACGACGGACGCAGCAGGTAACTGGAGCACCACGGTGCCCGCTTCCGCAGTAGGTGCGCTGGGCGAAGCCAGCTACACGGTGACGGCGAACGTCACCGACAGCGCAGGTAACAGCAATTCCGCCAGCCATAACGTGCAGGTCAATACCGCGCTGCCTGGCGTCACCATTAATCCGGTGGCGAGCGACGATATTATTAACGCCGCCGAATCGGGCGTGGCGCAGACCATCAGCGGCCAGGTGACGGGCGCGGCGGCGGGCGATACCGTCACCGTAACGCTTGGCGGGAAAACCTACACCGCTACCGTGCAAGGCAATTTAAGCTGGAGCGTGGACGTTCCGGCGGCGGATATTCAGGCCATCGGTAATGGCGATCTGACGGTTAACGCTTCGGTGACCAACGGCGTTGGCAACACCGGCAGCGGTTCGCGAGATATTACTATCGACGCCAATTTGCCGGGTCTGCGCGTTGATACCGTGGCGGGCGATGATGTGGTCAACAGCATCGAGCACGCTCAGGCGCTGGTGATCACCGGTAGCAGCAGTGGGCTGGCGACGGGCGCGGCACTGACGGTGGTGATTAACACGGTCACTTACGCTGCAACAGTATTAGCCGATGGCACATGGAGCGTTGGCGTTCCGGCGGCAGATGTGGGCAACTGGCCTGCGGGGACGGTGAATATCACGGTTTCAGGCGCCAGTAGCGCCGGAAACCCGGTCACTATTACCCACCCGGTCACCGTCGATCTGGCGGCGGTGGCGATCTCCATTAACACCGTTTCCGGTGATGATGTGATTAACGCCGCCGAAAAAGGGGCAGATTTAACCCTGTCCGGTAGCACCTCTGGCGTGGAAGCGGGGCAAACGGTCACCGTCACCTTTGGCGGAAAAACCTATACCGCGACCGTAGCGGGCGATGGTAGCTGGACAACCACCGTGCCTACCGCCGATCTCAACGCGTTACGCGATGGCGACGCCACGGTACAGGCCAGCGTCAGCAACGTTAACGGCAACACGGCTTCGGCGACGCACGCCTATAGCGTCGATGCCACGGCACCGACACTTGCCATTAACACCATCGCCACTGACGATATTCTTAACGCCGCCGAGGCGGGCAATCCGTTAACCATCAGCGGCAGCAGTACCGCCGAAGCGGGGCAGATGGTCACCGTCACGCTTAATGGCGTGACTTACAGTGGCACCGTTCAGGCGGACGGTAGCTGGAGCGTCAGCGTGCCGACAACGGATCTCAGCAATCTGACCGCCAGCCCGTACACCGTCAGCGCCTCGGTAAACGACAAAGCGGGTAACCCGGCGTCCGCAACTCACGGTCTGGCGGTGGATCTCACCGTGCCGGTGCTGACCATCAACATCGTCTCCGGCGATGACATTATTAACGCCGCCGAATACGGACAGGCGCTGGTTATTTCAGGCTCCAGCACTGGTGGGGAAGCGGGCGATGTCATCACCGTCACGTTAAACAGTAAAACCTACACCACCACGCTGGACGCTTCCGGCAACTGGAGCGTCGGCGTTCCGGCGGCAGATGTCACTGCGCTGGGCAGCGGCGCACAAACCATCACCGCGACCATTACCGACGCGGCAGGCAACAGCGACGACGCCAGCCGCACGGTTACTGTGAATCTCACCTCGCCGACAATTGGCATCAACACCATTGCTACAGATGACGTGATTAACGCCACGGAAAAAGGTGCGGATCTGCAAATCACCGGCACCAGTAATCAGCCAGCGGACACTACGGTTACGGTGACGCTAAACGGTCAAAATTACACTGCCACTACCGATAGCAACGGCAACTGGAGCGCCACGGTGCCAGCATCAGCGGTTAGCGCGTTGGGTGAAGCCAACTACACGGTAACGGTGAACGTCACTGACACGGCAGGCAACAGTAATTCCGCCAGCCATAATGTGCTGGTCAACAGCGCGCTGCCTGGCGTTACCATTAACCCGGTGGCGAGCGATGACATCATTAACGCTACCGAATCGGGCAATGCACAAACCATCAGCGGGCAGGTCACGGGTGCGGCGCAGGGAGATACGGTCACCATCACGCTGGGCGGCAACACCTACACCGCCACGGTGCAGGCTAATTTAAGCTGGAGTGTCAGCGTGCCAGCGGCGGATATTCAGGCCATCGGCAACGGCTCTCTCACCGTAAACGCCTCGGTGACCAACATCGTCGGCAACACCGGCAGCGGCTCGCGAGACATCACTATCGATGCCAATCTGCCTGGCCTGCGTGTCGATACCGTAGCGGGTGATGATGTTATTAACAGCATTGAGCACAATCAGGCGCTGGTGATCACCGGGAGCAGCACCGGATTAACGGTGGGAACCGCGTTAACGGTCGTTATCAATAACGTCACTTACGGCGCGACAGTGTTAGCCGACGGCACATGGAACCTCGGCGTTCCGGCGGCAGACGTCAGTAACTGGCCTGCGGGAACGGTCGATATTACTGTAAGTGGCACCAACAGCGCCGGAACAACCTCCACCATTACCCATCCGGTCACAGTCGATCTGGCGGCGGTCGCTATCACCATTAACACCCTTTCCGGCGATGATGTGATCAACGCCACAGAGAAAGGCGAAACGCTGGTCGTAAGCGGCAGCACCAGCGGCGTGGAAGCCGGGCAGACGGTGACCGTGACCTTCGGTGGCAAAAATTACACCGCTACCGTGGAAGCCAACGGTAGCTGGACGGTGAATGTGCCGCCTGCCGATCTCGCTGCGCTGCCGGACGGCGCGGGCAACGTGCAGGCGAGCGTCAGCAACATTAACGGCAATATCGCCCAAGCGGATCGCGCGTACAGCGTCGATGCCACCGCGCCGCTTGTGACCATTAACACCATCGCCAGCGACGATACTCTCAACGTGAGCGAAGCGGGCGCGGGGATAACCATCAGCGGTACCACCACGGCACAGGCCGGACAGACGCTGACCGTCACGCTCAATAACAACACGTACCAGACCACCGTTCTCGCGGATGGCACCTGGAGCGTGAATGTTCCGGCATCGGATTTAAGCGGATTAACCGCCAGCAGCTATACCGTGACCGCCACGGTAAGCGACAAAGCGGGTAACCCGGCAAGCGCCGACCATGCGCTGGCGGTGGATGTCACCGCGCCGGATCTCACCATTAATACCGTCGCGGGCGATGACATTATCAACGCCATCGAACACGGTCAGGCGCTGGTGGTGAGCGGCACCAGCACGGGCGCGGCGGCGGGTGATGTGGTAACCGTTACGCTGAACGGTAAAAACTACACCACCACGCTGGACGCCTCAGGTAACTGGAGTGTGGGCATTCCGGCGGCGGATGTCACGGCGCTGGCAACCGGAAGCCAGACGATCACCGCCAGCCTGAGCGATCGCGCGGGCAACAGCGACAGCACGACTCACGATGTGACCGTTGATCTCAGCGGCCCGACGCTGACCATCAACACCGTCTCCGGCGATGACATCATTAACAATACCGAGAAAACCCAGGATCTGACCATCAGCGGCGGCTCCAGCGGTCTGGCGACCGGCACCACGGTCACCGTGATGTTGAACGGCCTGGCGTACAGCGCCACCACCGATGGTTCTGGCAACTGGAGCATTACCGTGCCTGCTTCGGCGGTCGGCGCCCTGGGCGAGGCGGTTTATTCGATTAGCGCCAGCGCCACCGACAGCGCGGGCAACAGCGGCAGTACTACCCATACAGTGAATGTCGAATCGCTCCTGCCTGGGGTGATCATTAATACCGTGGCAGGCGATGACATTATCAACGCAGCTGAAATCGCCGTTAACCAGACCATCAGTGGTCAGGTCACGGGAACGGCGCAGGCGGGGAATACGGTGACGGTCACGCTTGGTGGCAACCAGTATACCGCTACCGTGCAGCCAGATTTAAGCTGGAGTGTCAGCGTGCCGGCGGCAGATTTGCAGGCGTTGGGTAACGGTGAGCTGACCATCAGCGCCTCGGTGACCAACACCACAGGCAATACCGGCACCGCCACGCACGACATCGTGATAGACGCTAACCTGCCTGGTCTGCGCGTCGATACCGTGGCAGGCGATGATGTGGTCAATATTATCGAACACGGTCAGGCGCTGGTTGTCACTGGTAGCAGTACCGGACTGGCGGTGGGGACGCCACTAACCGTGGAAATCAACAGCGTCACCTATGGCGCAACGGTATTAGCCGATGGCACCTGGAGCGTGGGCGTTCCGGCGACGGATGTCGCTAACTGGCCTGCGGGGACAGTCGATATTACGGTTACAGGCACTAACACCGCCGGAACAACTACCAGTATTAGCCATCCGGTCACGGTCGATCTCGCTGACGTGGCGATTACCATCAATACACTTTCCGGCGACGATGTGATTAACGCCGCCGAAAAGGGCAGCGATTTGCAGCTCTCCGGCACCACCTTCGGCGTGGAAGCGGGGCAGACCATTACCGTTATTTTCGGCGGCAAAAGCTACACCACTACGGTTGCGGCGGATAATACCTGGGGGATGACAATCCCAGCCGTCGATCTCACGGCTTTACCAGACGGCGCAGCAAACGTACAAGCCAGCGTCAGCAACGTAGCAGGCAACATCGCCCAGACAACACATGCTTACAGCGTTGATGCCACCGCGCCCTCTGTCACCATCAACACCATCGCCACGGACGATATTCTTAATGCCGCCGAAGCCGGAACGGCGCTGACCATCAGCGGCACCAGCACGGCAGAAGCCGGGCAGATGGTGACCGTGACGCTAAACGGCGTCAATTACAGCGGCAATGTGCAGGCAGACGGAAGCTGGAGCATCAGCGTACCAACTGGCGATTTAGCGAATCTCACCGCCAGCTCGTATACCGTCAACGCAGCGGTCAGCGACAAAGCCGGAAATCCGGCCTCGGCAACGCATAATCTGGCGGTGGATCTGATTGCCCCAGTCGTCACCATCAACACGGTGGCGGGCGACGACATCATCAACGCCACTGAACACGGACAGGCGCAGATTATCAGCGGCTCGGCAACGGGCGCGACGACGGGTAACACGGTTTCCGTGACGATTGGCACGACCACCTATACCACGGTGCTGGATGCCAACGGCAACTGGAGCATCGGTGTGCCTGCCAGCGTGATTTCCGCACTGGCGCAGGGCGATGTGACCATTACCGCCACGGTCACCGACTCCGCAGGCAACAGCGGCACAGCCTCGCACATCGTCAGCGTGGCGCTCGGTGCTCCGGTACTCGGCATTAACACCATCGCCGTCGACGACATCATCAACGCCACGGAGAAAGGCGCGGATCTGGCGATTTCCGGCAGCAGCAACCAGCCTGCGGGCACGCAGGTAACCGTGACGCTCAACGGGCAAAATTACACCACCACAGCCGATGCTTCCGGTAACTGGAGCGTGACCGTTCCGGCGTCTGCGGTTGGTACGCTTGGTGAAGCGACTTATACCGTGACCGCCGCCGCTACTGACTCCGCTGGCAACAGCGGTTCCGCCAGCCATAACGTGCAGGTTAATACCGCGCTGCCGGGCGTCACCATTAACATTGTGGCAACGGACGATATTATTAACGCTGCCGAAGCAGGGGCAGATCAAACTATCAGCGGTCAGGTTACAGGCGCGGCGGCGGGCGACACGGTGACCGTCACGCTGGGTGGCGAGACTTACACGGCGACAGTGCAGGCCAATTTAAGCTGGAGTATTAATGTTCCGGCAGCCGCTTTACAGGCGTTGGGCAACGGCGAGTTGACCATTTCGGCTTCGGTGACGAACAGCGTGGGCAATACTGGCAGCGGTACGCGCGACATTACCATTGACGCTAATCTCCCAGGTCTGCGGGTCGATACGGTCGCTGGCGATGATGTGGTGAATATCATCGAGCACGGTCAGGCACTGGTGGTAACCGGCAGCAGTTCTGGTCTGGCAGCGGGTGCCGTACTCACGGTTTCGATTAATAGCCAGAACTATAGCGCAACGGTTTTAGCCGATGGTTCATGGAGCGTCGGCGTTCCGGCGGTGGATGTCAGCGCCTGGCCTGCGGGGACGGTCACGATTACGGCGAGTGGTAGCACCACCGCCGGAAATCCGGTCAGCGTCACGCACCCGGTCACCGTCGATCTCACGGCGATTGCCGTCAGCATCAACGCCATTACCGCTGATGATGTGATTAACGCCGCCGAAAAAGGCGCGGCGTTAACGCTCTCCGGCAGCACGTCCGGCGTGGAGGCCGGGCAAACGGTCACCGTCACCTTTGGCGGCAAAAACTACACTGCAAGCGTCGCGGCGAATGGTTCGTGGAGCACCACGGTTCCGGCGGCGGATATGGCAGCCCTGCGTGATGGCGATGCCAGCGCACAGGCCAGCGTCAGCAATGTTAACGGCAACAGCGCCATCACTACCCACGCGTACAGCGTCGATGCCAGCGCGCCAACGGTGACCATCAACACTATTGCGGGCGACGACATTCTTAACGCCGCCGAAGCCGGTACGGCGCTGACCATCACCGGCAGCAGCACGGCGGAAGCGGGGCAGACGGTGACCGTTACGCTCAATGGCGCAAATTATACCGGCACCGTACAAACAGACGGTAGCTGGAGCGTCAGCGTGCCGCCAGCAGCGTTAAGCGCCTTGACCGCCAGTAACTACACCGTCAGCGCGGCGGTGAGCGACAAAGCCGGAAACCCGGCCTCCGCTAACCATAACCTGACGGTGGATACTTCCGTTCCGGTTGTCACCATCAACACGGTGGCGGGTGATGATGTGATCAACGCGACGGAACACGCCCAGGCGCAGATTATCAGCGGCTCCGCCACGGGTGCGGCAACCGGTAGCACCGTCACGGTGACTATTGGCACCAATACCTTCACCACCGTGCTGGATGCCAGCGGTAACTGGAGCGTCGGCGTACCGGCAAGCGTTGTCTCGGCACTGGCGAACGGCACGGTGACCATCAACGCCAGCGTCACCGATGCCGGGGGTAACAGCGGCAGCGCCACGCATCAGGTGACGGTTAATACCGGGCTGCCGACCATTACCTTTAACGCCATCAGCGGCGATAACGTTTTGAACGCCGATGAAAAAGGTCAGCCGTTGACCATCAGCGGCAGTAGTACGGGGCTGGCGACCGGCGCACAGGTTACCGTCACGCTCAACGGTCATAACTACAGCGCCACCACCGACGCGGCGGGCAACTGGACGTTAACCGTACCGGTGAGCGATCTGGCGGCCTTAGGCCAGGCTAACTATACGGTCAGCGCCAGCGCCACCAGTGCGGCAGGCAACACCGCCAGCAGCCAGGCGAATTTACTGGTCGACAGCGGCCTGCCGGGCGTCACCATCAACACCGTGGCGGGCGACGATATTATCAACGCCGCTGAAGCGGGCGCCGATCAAACCATCAGCGGGGTGGTGACCCGCGCCGCCGCAGGCGATATGGTGACCGTCACGCTGGGCGGCAATACTTATACTGCACAAGTTCAGGCTGATTTAAGCTGGAGCGTCAGCGTTCCGGCAGCCGATTTACAGGCGTTGGGTAATGGTGATTTGACCATTACCGCTTCGGTCACCAACGCCAGTGGCAACACCGGTAGCGGCACGCGAGATATCACCATTGACGCCAACCTGCCAGGTCTGCGCGTGGATACCGTCGCGGGCGATGATATCGTCAACAGCATAGAGCACGGACAGGCGCTGGTGATCACTGGTGGCAGTAGCGGTTTGAATACCGGCGCCGTGCTGACGGTCACCATCAACGGCACGGCCTATGCCGCCACGGTACAGGCGGATGGTAGCTGGAGCGTAGGTATTCCGGCGGCAAACGTCAGCGCCTGGCCTGCGGGGCCGTTAACCGTTGAAGTGACAGGCCAGAGCAGCGCCGGAAACCCGGTCAGCGTCAGCCATCCGTTCACCGTCGATTTAACGGCGGTGGCAATCAGCATCAACACTGTTGCCAGCGACGACGTGATTAACGCCGCCGAAAAAGGTGCCGGGTTGACCCTTTCCGGCAGCACCAGCGGAATTGAAAGCGGGCAAACCGTTACCGTCACTTTTGGCGGCAAAACCTACACTGCAAACGTCGCCGCCAACGGGAACTGGAGTGTGAACGTTCCGGCGGCGGATCTGGCAACCTTGCCAGACGGCGCGGCAAACGTGCAGGCCAGCGTCAGCAGCGCGAGTGGCAATAACGCTTCGGCAACCCATGCGTACAGCGTCGATGCCAGTGCGCCAACGCTCACCATTAACACCATCGCCAGCGACGATATCCTGAACGCTACGGAGGCCGGAAGCCCGCTCACCCTCAGCGGCACCAGCACCGCCGAAACCGGGCAGACGGTGAGCGTCACCCTTAATGGCGCAACCTACACCGGTAATGTACAGGCGGACGGTAGCTGGAGCGTCAATGTTCCCACTTCAGCCTTAGGCGCGCTGACCGCAAGCAATTATACCGTCAGCGCCACGGTCAACGACAAAGCGGGCAACCCCGGCAGCGCCAGCCATAATCTGGCGATAGACACCACCGCACCAGTTCTCACCATTAACACCGTGGCAGGCGATGACATCATCAACGACGCCGAACACACGCAGGCGCAGGTGATCTCCGGCACCTGCAGCGGCGGGGAAGCGGGCGATGTGGTGAGTGTTGTGCTCAACGGCAAAACCTACACCACCACGCTGGATGCCTCCGGTAACTGGAGCGTTGGTGTTCCGGCGGCGGATATGACGGCGCTGGGTAGCGGTGCGCAGACCATCACTGCCAGCGTCAGCGATCGGGCGGGCAACAGCGACGACGCCAGCCGCACCGTTACCGTCAGCCTCACTGCGCCAGTGATTGGTATCAACACCATCGCGGGCGATGATGTGATCAACGCGACGGAAAAAGGATCTGATCTGGCGCTTTCCGGCACCAGCGATCAGCCTGCGGGTACGGCGATCACCGTCACGCTGAACGGACAAAACTACAGCGCCACCACCGACGCCTCCGGCAACTGGAGCGTCACCGTTCCTGCCTCGGCGGTCAGTGCGCTGGGTGAGGCGACCTACAGCGTGACGGCGAGCGTCACCAACGCTCAGGGCAACAGCAGCACCGCCAGCCATAACGTACAGGTCAATACCGCGCTGCCGGGCGTCACGATCAATCCGGTGGCGACGGACGATATTATCAACGCCGCTGAAGCAGGCAGTGCGCAAACCATCAGCGGCCAGGTCACCGGGGCGGCGGCGGGCAGCACCGTCACCGTTGAACTGGGCGGTAAAACTTACACCGCCATCGTCCAGCCAGATTTAAGCTGGAATGTGAGCGTACCTGCCGCCGACTGGCAGGCGTTGGGTAACGGTGAGTTAACGGTTAACGCCTCGGTGATCAGCGCCGTTGGCAATACCGGCAGCGGCACGCGCGATATCACCATCGATGCCAGTCTGCCCGGTCTGCGGGTCGATACTGTCGCTGGCGATGATGTGGTCAATATCATCGAACACGGTCAGGCGCAGGTGATCACCGGCAGCAGCTCCGGCTTTGCCGCAGGTACGGCGTTGACGGTGGTGATTAATAACCAAACTTACGCCGCCACGGTGCTGGCAAACGGCAGCTGGAGCGTCGGCGTTCCGGCGGCGGATGTCAGTAACTGGCCTGCGGGAACGCTGAATATTACCGTTAGCGGCGCGAACAGTGCCGGAACGCAAACCAGTATTACCCATCCGCTGACCGTTGATCTCACCGCCGTCGCCATCAGCATGAACAGCATCACCAGCGATGATGTGATTAATGCCGTTGAAAAAGGCGCGGCATTAACGCTCTCCGGCAGCACATCCGGCGTCGAAGCGGGGCAAACCGTCACCGTCACCTTTGGCGGTAAAACCTACACCACCACGGTGGCGGCAAACGGTAGCTGGAGCACCACCGTTCCGGCAGCGGATATGGCGGCTCTGCGTGATGGCGATGCCAGCGCCCAGGTGCGGGTGACAAACGTTAACGGCAACAGCGCCACGGCAACGCATGAATACAGCGTCGATAGCGCCGCGCCAACGGTGACCATCAACACCATTGCCAGCGATAACATCATCAACGCCAGCGAAGCGGCGGCAGGTGTGACGGTTTCCGGCACCAGCACGGCGGAGACGGGGCAGACGCTGACCGTCACGCTTAACGGCACTAACTACCAGACCACGGTGCAGGCAGACGGTAGCTGGAGTTTAACGCTGCCCGCCAGCGACTTAACCGCACTTGCCAATAACGGCTACACCCTGACCGCCACGGTCAGCGATCTGGCGGGGAATCCTGGAAGCGCCAGCAAAGGCGTGACCGTCGATACCACCGCGCCCGTCATCAGCTTTAACACCGTGGCGGGCGATGATGTGATTAACAACGTCGAACACACTCAGGCGCAGATTATCAGCGGCACCGCCACGGGCGCGGTGGCAGGTGACCGCCTGGTGGTGACCATCGCCGGGCAGCAGTACGTTACCAGCACCGATGCCAGCGGCAACTGGAGCGTCGGCGTGCCTGCCAGCGTAATTTCCGGTCTTGCGGACGGTACGGTGACCATCAGCGCCACCATCACCGATAGCGCAGGCAACAGCAGCACACAGACCCACAACGTGCAGGTGAACACGGCGGCGGTATCGCTTTCGGTCAGCACCATCAGCGGCGATAACCTCATTAACGCCGCCGAAGCAGGCAGTGCGCTGACCCTTAGCGGCACCGGCACCAATTTTGCGACAGGCACGGTGGTGACCGTGTTGCTTAACGGCAAAGGTTACAGCGCCACCATTCAAAGCAACGGGAGCTGGAGCGTGAATGTGCCAGCGGCAGACGTTGCGGCGCTTGCGGATGGCACCAGCTATACGGTTAGCGCCTCCGCTCAGGACAGCGCCGGAAACAGCGCCACGGCCTCGCGCAGCGTGGCGGTGGATCTCACCGCACCGGTTATCAGCATCAACACCGTTTCAACTGACGACCGACTCAACGCCGCCGAACAACAGCAGCCGTTAACCCTTAATGGATCGACCAGCGCGGAAGTGGGGCAGACGGTCACCGTGACCTTTGGCGGCAAAACCTATACCGCCACGGTAGCCGCCAATGGCACCTGGGCGCTGAACGTACCTGCGGCGGATCTGGCAACGCTCGGGCAAGGCGCGCAGACCATCACCGCCAGCGTGAACGATCGCGCCGGTAACCCCGGTCAAACCACGCACGCCCTGACCGTCGACACCGCTGCGCCGACGGTGACCATCGCCACGGTAGCGGGCGACGATATTATCAACAACGCCGAGCAGCTTGCCGGGCAGACCATCAGCGGCACCACCACCGCCGAAGTGGGACAGACGGTAACCGTCACCTTTAACGGTCAGAGCTGGAGTGCAACGGTTGGCAGCGGCGGAAACTGGTCGGTATTTATTCCGGCGCAGCAGTTTGCCGGATTAAGCGACGGCAGCTACACCATCAGCGCGTCGGTCAGCGATCAGGCCGGAAACCCCGGCAGCGCCAGCCGTGGCGTCACGTTGAACGGCGACGTCCCCACCGTCACCATCAACACCTTTGCGGACGATGATGTGGTGAACGCGGCGGAACACGGTTCGTCTCTGGTTATCAGCGGCACCACCACCGCACCGGTCGGGCAGACGCTGACCCTGAATTTAAACGGCAAAACCTACGCCACCACGGTGCAGACCGGCGGTAGCTGGAGCTACACTCTCGGCAGTGCCGATGTCACCGCGCTGGCGGATGGCAACGCCTATGTGATTAACGCCTTGGTCACTAACGCCATTGGCAACACCGGCAGCAGCAATCACACTATCACCGTCGATCTCAGCGCCCCGGCGATGGAGATTAATATCGATTCTCTGCAAGCCGACACCGGCCTTAGCGCCAGCGACTTTATCACCAGCGTCAGCCCGGTGGTGGTCAATGGCTCACTCACCGCCGCGCTTGCCAGTAACGAGACGGCGCAAATCAGTATCGACGGCGGCGCAACCTGGAGCACGCTCACCGTGACCGGCACGACCTGGCGCTATAACGACAGCCGCACGCTGACTGATGGCAACTATCTCTATCAGGTGCGGGTGATTGATGCGGCGGGCAACGTCGGCGCGACTGACAGCCAGAACGTGGTGATCGACACCATCGCGCCAGATCCAGCGGTGAAAACCATCGCCATCAGCGCGATCACCACCGATACTGGATTGATCACTAACGATTTTATCACCAGCGACACGACGCTTGCGGTGAGCGGCACGCTGGGGGCGACGCTTTCTGCCGGCGAGTTCGCGCAAATCAGTATCGATGGCGGCACCACCTGGCAGAATCTTTCCGTAAGCGGTTTGACCTGGACGTACCTTGATGGGCGCACGCTGACTGACGGCAACTACAACTATCAGGTGCGGGTTATCGACATCGCCGGAAATATCGGCGCGACCGCCAGCCAGATTGTCACCGTTGACACCAGCGCGCCGCTGGCGAGCAAAACCATCGTCATTGCGGGCATTAGCGATGACACCGGCTTAAGCAGCAGCGATTTTGTTACTCGCGACACGACGCTGACCGTGCGCGGTACACTCGGCGCGGCGCTGGCGGCAGATGAACGGGCACAAATCAGCCTCGACGGCGGTGTTACCTGGAGCACGTTAACCGTTATCGGCACCAGCTGGAGCTATGCCGATGGTCGCACACTGACCGACGGCACCTGGAACTACACGGTGCGGGTGGTGGATCTGGCGGGGAACGTAGGGCAGACCGCGACGCAAAACGTGGTGGTCGATACCACCAGCCCGGAAGCGGCGAAAAGCATCACCATTACCGGTATCAGCGATGACACCGGAGCCAGCAGCAGCGACTTTATTACCATCGATACTACGCTTACCGTGCGCGGCGTGCTGGGCGCGGCGCTCGGCGCTAACGAATTCGCGCAAATCAGTACCGACAACGGCGCAACCTGGGCGAACGTGACGCTGGCGGCAGACGGCCTTAACTGGACATACGCTGATGGGCGCACGTTGACTAACGGCACGACAACCTGGCTGGTGCGGGTGGTCGATCTGGCGGGCAACGTTGGTGCCACCGGCAGCCAGTCGGCGCAGATTGATACCGTTAACCCGGCGCAGGTGTTGACCATCGCCAGCATCAGCACCGACACGGGTAGCTCGGCAACCGACTTTATCACCAGTGATACCACGCTCACGCTGACCGGCTCGCTGGGCGCGGGGCTTGCCAGCGGCGAAGTAGCGCAGATTAGCCTTGATGGCGGCGCGACCTGGACTACGCTCACCACCAACGGCACGCAGTGGACTTACACCGACAGCCGCACATTGACCGACGGCAGCTACGTTTATCAGGTGCGGGTGCTGGATCTGGCGGGAAATACCGGCCCGGTGGTGTCGAAAACGGTGGTGGTCGATACGATTAACCCCACCGCCACGCCAGGTATTGTGTCGTATACCGATGATGTCGGGCAGCGGCAGGGGACGTTAAGCAGTGCGCAGGCTACCGACGACACCACGCCGCTGCTGAACGGTGTACTTTCCGCGCCGCTTGCCAGCGGTGAAGTCGTTTACCTCTACCGCAACGGCCTGCTGTTAGGCGCGGTAACGATGGTCGGCGCACTGAACTGGACCTACAGCGACAGTGGTCTGGTCAGCGGTGCCTATACCTACAGCGCGCGAGTGGTGGATCTGGCGGGGAATATCACCTCCTCCAGTGATTTTATCCTGACAGTCGATACCTCTATTCCGACGACGCTGGCGCAAATCACCAGCCAGACCACGCGTGACACCACGCCAATTATCAGCGGCGTAATCACCGCTGCGCTTGCCAGTGGGCAGTACGTCGAAGTGGTGATCAACGGCAAAACCTACACCTCACAGCCGGGCGGCGCGGTAGTGGTCGATCCGGCGCACAATACCTGGTATGTGCAACTGCCGGATACCGACGCGCTGGCAGCGTCCGCAACTGCTTATAACGTCACCGCGCAGGTGAAAAGCTCGGCGGGCAACGGCAACACCGCCAACGTCAGCAATGGCACGGTGACAGTCAACGCGGCAATTGATTACACGCCAGCCTGGACGACCGCCAATAAAACAACGGCCTGGGGGCTGACCTACGGTCTCGACACGCACGGAATGTGGACGGTGCTGGCCAACCAGCAGGTGATGCAATCTACCGACCCGCTTACCTGGTCGAAGACCGCCCTGACGCTGTATCAGAGCGGCAACAACTACGCCACCAGTTCCATTGCCGATTACGACCGTAACGGTACGGGCGATCTGTTTATTACCCGTGATGATTACGGCACGGGCTATATCAACGGCTTTACCAATAACGGCGACGGCACGTTTTCCAGTGCCATTCTGGTCGCCGTTGGCACTCTGACGTGGTATGGCTCGGTAGTGGCGTTTGATAAAGAGGGCGACGGCTATCTTGATTTCTGGATTGGCGACGCCGGGGGGCCAGACTCCAATACCTTCCTGTGGAATAACGCGGGCGTGCTGACGGGGAACTCTACCGTGACTAACAACGGGGGGAGCGCCACGGTCGGCGGGGCGGTGACGGGGTATCTTTCGCTCAACGAGGGTTCTGGCGTTGATCTTAACAACGACGGCAGGATTGACCTGGTTCAGCACACTTTCAACCTGAATAACTATTACACGCTGTCCTCGCTTATCAGCCAGGGCAACGGCACGTTTGTCTGGGGGCAGAACACCATCAATACCTTCCTCAGCACGGCGGGCAGCGGCGGCAACTCGACGTCTGTCTCCATGACCTGGGCGGATTTCGATGGCGACGGCGATATGGATCTCTTCCTGCCCGCCAGCCAGGGAAGAGCTAACTACGGCTCCCTGTTATTCAACACCAACGGCGTGCTGGGAAATCCGGTGGCGGTGGGGGCAACGGCGACGACCTACGCCAGCCAGTTTAGCCTGGCGGTGGACTGGAACCACGACGGTCTGATGGATATCGCCCGTATTGCCCAGACCGGACAATCCTACCTTTACACCAACGTTGGCGGAGCCAGCAACTGGACGCAGTCGGTACTCGGCGGCAGCCAGAGCGGCACCACCAGCGGCGTGGCGGCAATGGACTACGACTGGGACGGCGCGGTGGATGTACTGGTGACCAAACAGTCGGGCAGCGTGTTCCTGATCCGCAACACCAACACGGTGAGCTACGGCACTTCGCTGCACCTGCGCATTACCGATCCCAACGGCATTAACGTCTATTACGGCAATACCGTAAAACTGTACAACTCGGCGGGTGTGCTGGTTGCCACGCAAATCATCAATCCACAGTCGGGGATGGGGGTTAACGATACCTCGGCGCTGGTCAACTTCTACGGGCTGAACGCCGGAGAAACCTATAACGCGGTGCTGATCAAATCCACCGGTGCCACCGCCAGCAATATCGACCAGACGGTCAATACCACCTGGGGCGGCTTACAGGCCACCGATGCCACCCACGCTTACGATCTCAGCGCCGAAGCGGGCACCGCGAGCAACAACGGCAAGTTCGTTGGCACCGGTTATAACGACACCTTCTTCGCCACCGCAGGCACCGATACTTACGATGGCTCCGGCGGCTGGGTGTACAGCTCCGGCACCGGAACGTGGCTTGCGAACGGCGGGATGGACGTGGTTGATTTCCGCCTTTCGACGGTGGGCGTGACCGCTAACTTAAGCAGCACAGCCGCGCAGGCCACCGGCTTTAACACCTCGACATTTACCAATATCGAAGGCATTTCCGGCTCGAATTTTAACGACACTCTGACCGGCAGCACGGGTGATAACCAACTGGAAGGACGCGGCGGTAATGACACCATTAACATCGGCAACGGCGGGCACGACACCTTGCTCTATAAACTGCTCAACGCCAGCGACGCTACCGGGGGCAACGGCTCAGACGTGGTGAATGGCTTTACGGTAGGGACATGGGAGGGCACCGCCGACACCGATCGCATTGATATTCGTGAACTGTTGCAAGGCAGCGGCTACACCGGAAACGGCAAAGCCAGCTACGTCAACGGTGTGGCAACGCTGGATGCGCAGGCCGGAAACATCGGTGATTTTGTCAAAGTTACCCAGAGCGGCAGCGACACCATCGTGCAGGTCGACCGCGACGGGACAGGTGGCGGCTTTGCGACAGCTAATGTGGTCACGCTGACGGGCGTGCATACCGACCTCGCCACTTTGCTGGCGAATCATCAGTTGATGGTGGTGTAGATAATGAAAAAAAATGCCCAGTCCGTGGAAGCCTGGCTGGAGGCGATGATCGCCGTGGCGCGTTATTATCGGCTCGATTTTTCTCAGGAGAACGTGCGCGCGACCGTCAACTGGGAGCGCGACAGTAAGCGGGAGGAGTTACTCACCGACATGGCGCGGCAACTGGGAATGGGGCTGCGGCTGGTCGAGTTCTCCGCCGATTCGCTTAACCCCTGGCGGTTGCCGCTGATCGCGGTATTTGATAATCAGCAGATTGGTGTCATCACCCGCCGCGATAATCATGACAATATTAGCGTTCAGTTCAGCGGTGACGAAGGGCTGGAAACCACGCTTAACGTCGCGGATATTGAAGATAAAATCGTCGAACTGGCGCTACTGCGCCCGCTCAGCGCCATCCCCGACGCGCGCGTGGATGACTATATTCGCCCGTATCAGGCGAACTGGTTCTGGAATCTCTCGCTGAAAGACTGGCGGCGCTACGGCGATATTATGCTGGCGTCACTGGTGGCGAACGTGCTGGCGCTGGCGGCGATGGTGTTCTCGATGCAGGTTTACGACCGGGTAGTTCCGGCGCAGTCCTACCCGACGCTGTGGGTACTGTTCGCCGGGGTGATGATGGCGATCCTGTTTGAGTTCTGTATGCGCATGGTGCGCACACATCTTTCCGATGTGATTGGTAAACGGGCGGATTTACGCATTTCGGATCGCGTTTTTGGTCATGCGCTACGGCTGAAAAACAACGTGCGATCGAAATCCACCGGATCGTTTATCTCGCAGATCCGCGAGCTGGAATCGGTGCGGGAGCTTATTACTTCCACCACCATCGGTGCGGTGGCGGATCTGCCATTCTTCCTGCTGTTTGTCTTTATTCTGTGGATGATCGGCGGCTGGCTGGTGCTGGTGGTTTTGCTGGCGCTGCCGTTGCTGGTGATCCCCGGCCTGCTGGTGCAACGCCCGCTGGCGCGGCTGGCGAACGAAGGGATGCGCGAGTCGGCGGTACGCAACGCGACGCTGGTGGAAGCCGTGCAGTCGATTGAAGATATCAAACTGCTGCGCGCCGAACAGCGTTTCCAGAATCAGTGGAATCATACCAACGACGTGGCATCTTCCATCAGCATGAAGCAACGTTTTCTCACCGGGCTGCTGCTCACCTGGACCCAGGAAGTGCAATCCATCGTCTATGTGGTGGTGCTGCTGGTGGGCTGTTTTATGGTGATGAACGGTGACATGACCACCGGCGCACTGGTCGGGACGACGATCCTGGCTTCGCGCACCATTGCGCCGCTGTCGCAGATTTCCGGCGTACTCTCGCGCTGGCAGCAGGCAAAAGTGGCGCGTAATGGCCTTGATGAACTGATGAAGCGCCCGGTGGATCAGCCGGAACACGGCAAACTGGTGCATAAAGCGGTGCTGCACGGCAATTATCAGTTCAGCAACGCGGTGTTTTATTACGACGAAGAAGAGAAGATTGCCGATGTGGCGATTGGCAAACTCAACATTCAGGCTGGTGAGAAAATAGCCATTCTTGGGCGCAACGGCGCGGGTAAATCAACGCTGCTGCAAATGCTCGCCGGAATGCGTATCGCCCAGCAGGGGCAGGTGCTGCTGGATAACATCAGCATCGGGCAACTTGATCCGGCAGATCTGCGCCGCGACATGGGGCTGCTCAGCCAGACCGGACGACTGTTTTTTGGTTCGCTGCGGGAAAACCTCACCATGGGAATGCCGGAGGCCAGTGATGAAGATATCGAACGCGCATTAACCCTCAGCGGGGCGCTGCCCTTTGTGCAGAAGCAGAAAAACGGCCTCAACTACATGATTCAGGAAGGGGGATTTGGCCTCTCTGGTGGTCAGCGGCAAACGCTGCTGCTGGCGCGGCTGCTCATCTCTCAACCCAATATCGTGCTGCTCGATGAACCCAGCGCCTCGCTGGACGAAATGGCGGAAGCGTATTTAATCGAACAACTGAAACAGTGGATTGGGCATCGCACGCTGGTCATCGCCACTCACCGCACGGCGATGCTGCAACTGGTGGACAGGATAATCGTGATGGATCAGGGGCGCATTGTGATGGACGGCGCGAAAGAGACTATTTTGCGTGAACAGGGCGAACCCACGGCGCGACGCGTGGTGTTGCAGGAGAAGAATAAGGGGTCTGCCGCATGAACGGACAACTGCAATACAACCGTGGCCTGACTGAACCTCGCCTGCCGCGTTCGGCGCTGGCGGTACGCGTTACCGCTGTGATGCTGCTCTGTTTTCTCGTCTGGGCGTGGTACTTCCAGCTTGATGAAGTGACCACCGGCAGCGGCACGGTAGAACCTTCCGGGCGTGAACAGGTGGTGCAGTCGCTGGAGGGCGGGATTTTGTATCATCTCGACGTGAAGGTTGGCGATATTGTTGAACAGGGCCAGCCGCTGGCGCAGCTTAACCGCACCAAAACGGAATCCGACGTCCAGGAAGCGATGTCGCGGCTGTACGCGGCGCTGGCAACCTCGGCGCGGCTGCGGGCGGAAGTGAGTAATAAACCGCTGGTCTTCCCTGACGAACTGAATAAATTCCCCGAACTTATCGAGTCGGAAACGGCGTTGTACAACACTCGCCGCGACGGGTTGAACAAAGCCACCACCGGGCTGACGCAGGGGATTAGCCTGGTCAACCGTGAACTGGCGATGACCCAGCCGCTGGTGAAACAAGGGGCTGCGAGCAGCGTCGAAGTGCTGCGCCTGCAACGCCAGGCCAATGAACTGGAAAACAAACTTAGCGACGTGCGCACGCAATACTACGTACAGGCGCGGGAAGAGTTAGCGAAAGCCAATGCGGAAGTAGAAACCCAGCGTTCAGTGATCCGTGGGCGTGAAGACTCCCTCACCAGGCTCAACTTTACTGCGCCAGTTCGTGGCATTGTTCAGGATATTGATGTCACCACGGTTGGCGGCGTCATTGCCCCCGGTGGTAAACTGATGACCATTGTGCCGCTGGATGAGCAATTGCTGATTGAGGCAAAAATCTCCCCGCGCGATGTGGCGTTTATCCATCCTGGGCAAAAATCGCTGGTGAAAATAACCGCTTACGATTACTCCATTTATGGCGGTCTGCCGGGAGAAGTGGCGGTGATTTCACCGGATACCGTGCAGGATGAAGTGCGGCGCGATGTTTATTACTATCGGGTGTACATTCGCACTTTCAGCAACCATCTGGAAAACAAAAGCAAACAGCAGTTTCCGATATTTCCCGGTATGGTGGCGACGGTCGATATCCGCACCGGCAAAAAGAGCGTGCTGGATTATCTGTTGAAACCCTTTAACAAAGCACAGGAGGCGTTGCGCGAACGATGAACATTAGCGATGTAGCAAAAATTACCGGCCTGACCAGCAAAGCCATTCGCTTCTATGAAGAGAAGGGGCTGGTGACACCACCGATGCGCAGCGAAAATGGTTATCGCACCTACACGCAGCAGCATCTCAACGAACTGACCTTACTGCGCCAGGCGCGCCAGGTGGGCTTTAACCTGGAAGAGAGCGGCGAACTGGTGAATCTGTTTAACGACCCGCAGCGCCACAGTGCTGATGTAAAACGGCGCACGCTGGAGAAGGTGGCGGAGATCGAGCGACATATCGAAGAACTGCAATCCATGCGCGACCAGTTACTGGCGCTGGCGAATGCCTGCCCTGGCGATGACAGCGCCGATTGCCCGATTATCGAAAATCTCTCCGGCTGCTGTCATCATCGGGCGGGGTGAAAAATCAGTTAATCCCCGTTTGCACCGAAAGAATATGCTGCAAACTTTCTACCATAATGCGTCCCGTCTGAAATAAGCCTTCCTGTATTGCGTTGCTGGCATTAACCGCGTGAACCAGGGAGGCTAATAATACTACTTGCAAGAAGGCAAAAATAAACGCACCGATAATCAGAATATGTGTCAGGGATATTTTCTTTTCATCCTTCATTTTAAATAGCCCACAAACTGGCCTTCCTTCATTAATGCGACTTTTCCTGTGTGATGATAAACAATCACGTTATACAGACCCGACTGATAAACTGTGGCATCGGCATTATCTTCATCAATCGCACATAATGAATCATTGAGATAAGCAAAGTTCTTACTGCTCATTCTAAAGGTCATGCCAAATCCTTTATAAATGGCTTTCTTTGTCGCCTGGGCATGTTGTGCGGCTTCTGCATTTTTAAATGCCTGCGCTTCGGATGCACTTAAAATAGCCGCCTGACGCTGTTGTTCGGCAAGATAACAGGTGTCATGAGATACGCCTTGCGCCTGGCAGTCTGCAATGCGAGACGCGGGAGAGCTACAACCAGCCAGCATGATTAACGCCAGCAGGGAAATCGATTTAATGGTGCTATTCATCATTGTTAACCTTAAATAATATGAGAATTAATGAAGAGGTGATATTAGGCAAACGTCCTTGCTCTAATTTATTCAATAGTTCTGTTTTTTATTGGTATTTATAAGGTGTCTGGTAAAATTTTAGAACGAATATCCCACACCGACACCAGCACCGAAATCAGATTGCGTATCCGCAGAAACACCCGCTTTAAGCACTGTATGCGTTCCGGCATTAAAAGACGTGCCGACAGATACCGCTGATTCACCATTAAACGTTCCCGGCCCGCAGACACCATCATTAAATCACCGGTTTTTACCTGCGGCTGTGAGGCAATGGCAATAGCTGACGCAATCCCCGCATTGGCATCTTTACGGTTGTCTTCAACTTCGTTTTTCAGTGAGCTGAAATGGTTATTGAGCGTATTAATTTGTTGGCTGTTATCCGCTACTCGTTTTTGCGTGGTTGATAACTGCTGATGTGTATCGGTGGAATCCTGCACCAGATTTTGAATTTGTTCACCGTAATGAATGCTATCAATCTGTTGTTGTGCCGCCAGCTTACTTACCGCAGTGTTGGTTTTTGTTATATCGCCATGAATTTCTTCCAGTTCTTTTGATTGGTTCTCGGTGGCAACACTTTGAGATACCGTCGTCATGGTAGAAGAAAGAGCGTCAATTTTTTTCCCTTGCTCCGCAGAAGCGCGCGTGCTGGCTTCATTTTCCGCAGCCAGTTTAGCGTTGACCATACTCTGATAACGGGCGGCGGTCTGAACATCACCGGTGGCAGCGACCGTTTTTTGTGTGGCTTCGATTTGCTTTTGTTGCTCGGTAATCTGCGTTTGTTGGGCTTCGGCTTGTTGCTGCTGTGCGTTATCCGCAGCCTCCTGACGGGCGTTTACCATACTCTGATAACGCGCTGCGTTTTGGACATCACCGGTAGCGGCGACTGTTTTTTGTGTAGCTTCGATTTGCTTTTGTTGTTCGGTAATCTGCGTTTGTTGGGTTTCGGCTTGTTGCTGCTGTGCGATATCCGCAGCCTCCTGACGGGCGTTTACCATACTCTGATAACGGGCTGTGTTCTGGACATCACCGGTAGCAGCAACCGTTTTTTGCGTATCGTTAATTTGGTCTTGTTGAGCTCTAAGAATGTTCTTCTGTTCGATAATGTCGTCAGTATTTTTATGAATAGCCGCTTTGCTGGCGTCAATCTCGGTTTGTGCTGACGTAATGGCCTGGTGCGCTTCATTGGCGGTCGACACTGCTGTGTTAGCGGTGGTTTGCGCATTCTGGATGGCGGTATCTTGTGCCGCATCGCGGTCTGCCTGGGTCTGTTCCGGGGAGATATTTTCGCCCGTCTCTGAAGATATATACCCATGCGAAAACAGATAGTCTTGCGCGGCTTCTGTATTTCCAGTACGAATCATGAAGCGTCCAATTTTCTGGTCAACTTCTTCATGTGACATCCCTGGTTGGATTGCCTCCAGTTCTGTCGCTGCCGCCTCAATCGTATCACCCGCAAAGGCAGATGGACTGACAGCAGTAGCAATAACGACAGCCAGTAAAGATATCTTTACAGTTTTCATTCATTTTTTCTCAATCAAAGTAAGTCGCATTTATGTTTCTTATAGCAACATTAATTGTTGTTATAAGAAATATTATGCGTTTCGCATTGATCGAAATCTACGCTGGCATTTGTGTGATGTAAAGCGCGTTTTTATACGATGTAAGCGTAAACACCGCCTAATGGAAACTAAAAAAGTTTCTATTAGAAATAAAATGGAAAATCATTTTGTGCTATTTCTCAGTAACAAACCGTAAAGACTTGTTTTGATAAGCGAAATAAACTCTGTTTCTGCACTAAACGTGATGCTGTTGCTGATGTATGTTAGAATGCGTTTCTTTGATAAATCTCAATTTTGAAGAGGTTTACGCCAGGCAGGAAAATTAAATGAATGAATTTGAGAAGATTTTTAATGAAATGAATCTGGACAGGGCGTTACTCCCTATCCTTTTTCGTTCGAATCGCTCCACGGTGTGGAAGTATTTAAGCGGCGATAGTACGGCTCCTGCCTCTGCCATGTCGCTGATCATGCTGTTGCAGTTGATCCAGAAGAGAAACCCCGATTTGTTAGCCGAATGGTTAACGCTTTCTGATTTCACCATTCCGCCAGAAGTTTACCTGGATCAGCCCGATTACTGGAAAGGGTGGGTGTATACCCAACATAAGGTCAATAAAAACGTCCTGGAATATTTAAAAAAACATTATCCGGATGAAGACCAGAAAAGTATGGGTAAAACCACAGAAGAGTAAATTGCCATTCCCCGCCCACATGCCGGATGCGGCGTAAACGCCTTATCCGGCCTACGTTCGCGCATAGACTGGCAGGTTTTGTAGGCCTGATAAGACGCGTCAGCGTCGCATCAGGCGATGACCGCACGGATGATCAACGTTATCCCTTCAATCGCAATCACCTCAACATGCGTACCAGCGCCGAGATCCTCGCTGGCGCTGACAGGCCATGAACTGTCGCCGACGCGCATATGACCGCGCCCGTTGACCAGCGGCGATTCCAGCACAAACCGCCTGCCAATCAACTGCTGGCCACGCTGGTTTAAATGACTGTCGCTGTGCTTTTGTTCGCGTACCCGCCGCGACAACCATTTCCACCACAGCCAGGCGGCGAGCAGCGTCAGGATGGCAAACATCACCCCTTGCCACTCCCAACCCAGCGGCACCAGCCAGACCACCAGGCCGGTAATCACCGCTGCCACGCCGCTCCACAACAAATAACCATTTCCGCCCAGCATCTCGGCTGCCAGCAGCAACCCGCCGAGACTGAGCCAGAAAATATGCGGGTGTACTACCAGCAGCTCGATCATGATTTATTTCGCTCGTTGGCGCTGTCTTTCACCAGTTCGGCAATCCCGGCAATCGACCCCATCAGGCTGCTGGCGTCTAATGGCATCATCACCACTTTGCTGTTACTGGACGAACCGATTTGTTGCAACGCTTCGGTGTATTTCTGCGCTACGAAGTAGTTCACCGCCTGAATATCACCGGAGGCGATGGCTTCAGACACCATTTGGGTCGCGCGAGCTTCCGCTTCGGCGGAACGTTCTCGCGCTTCAGCCTGTAAAAACGCCGACTGACGTTCGCCTTCCGCTTTCAGGATTTGCGACTGTTTTTCACCTTCGGCTTTGAGGATTTCCGCCTGACGGATCCCTTCCGCCTCAAGGATGTAAGCGCGTTTGGTACGTTCCGCTTTCATCTGCGCGTTCATCGAAGAGATAAGCTCTGCCGGTGGGCGCACATCACGAATTTCAATACGGGTAACTTTAATCCCCCACGGGTTGGTGGCTTCATCGACAATATGCAGCAGGCGCGAGTTAATGCTGTCGCGCTGGGAGAGCATTTCGTCCAGTTCCATTGAGCCAAGCACGGTACGGATGTTGGTCATGGTCAGGTTGATGATTGCCAGCTCCAGATTGCTGACTTCATAAGCGGCACGCGGGGCATCAATCACCTGAATAAAACAGACTGCGTCGATGGTCACGTTGGCGTTATCTTTCGAGATAACTTCCTGGGAAGGGATATCGAGCACTTGCTCCATCATATTGATCTTGCGACCAATGCGATCCATAAATGGCACCACCAGACTGAGCCCCGGCTGTAACGTTTTGGTATAGCGACCAAAACGTTCTACCGTCCACTGATAGCCCTGCGGCACGATTTTGACGCCCGCGCCGACAATCACCAGCGCGACAAAAATGAGAATCGGGATAAAAATAAGCATCGGAAAAACCTCCTGTTGTACCGTCCATAATCAGCAAAATTGCTGCTTGATTAAACAAATTATACCTGATTACTGAAAGAGAGTTCCCCCTTATTCTTGCGGAGGATAAACTGTTTTTAGTAAAAATCAGAAAAAGGGATGGGTAATGCAGGAAAATAGTCTTTTGCTCCAACTGCAAAATGTTGGATATCAGGTGGGCGATACGAAGATTCTCAATAACATCAATTTTTCGCTGCGTGCTGGCGAATTTAAGTTAATTACCGGCCCTTCCGGCTGCGGCAAAAGTACGCTACTAAAAATTGTTGCTTCATTAATCAGTCCGAGTAGTGGAACGTTACTATTTGCAGGCGAAGATATATTCACCCTGAAGCCAGAGGAGTATCGCCAGCAAGTCTCCTACTGTGCCCAGACACCAGTGTTGTTTGGCGACACGGTATACGATAACCTGATTTTTCCCTGGCAGATCCGTAACCAGCAGCCTGACCCGGCCATTTTTCTCGATTTTCTCGAACGCTTCGCTTTGCCGGACAGCATTTTGACGAAGAATATCGCCGAGCTATCTGGTGGTGAAAAACAACGCATCTCATTGATTCGTAACCTGCAATTTATGCCGAAGGTATTATTACTCGACGAAATCACCAGTGCACTGGATGAAAGTAATAAACATAACGTTAATGAGATGATCCACCGTTATGTGCGCGAGCAAAATATTGCCGTGCTGTGGGTGACACACGATAAAGACGAAATTAATCATGCGGATAAGGTGATTACACTGCAACCGCATGCCGGAGAAATGCAGGAAGCACGCTATGAACTCGCATAATATTACTAACGAATCATTGGCACTGGCATTAATGCTAGTGGTGGTGGCAATCTTAATTAGCCATAAAGAAAAACTGGCGCTGGAGAAAGATATTCTCTGGAGCGTCGGGCGAGCGATAATTCAGCTGATTATTGTTGGCTATGTGCTGAAGTATATTTTCAGCGTGGATGATGCCAGCCTGACATTATTGATGGTGTTATTTATCTGCTTTAATGCGGCGTGGAACGCGCAAAAACGCAGTAAATATATTGCTAAAGCTTTTATCTCATCGTTTATTGCCATTACGGTCGGGGCGGGAATTACCCTTGCGGTGCTGATTCTCTCAGGGTCGATTGAATTTATCCCGATGCAGGTGATCCCTATCGCCGGGATGATAGCCGGTAACGCCATGGTAGCGGTGGGGTTGTGTTACAACAATTTAGGGCAACGGGTCATTAGCGAACAGCAACAGATTCAGGAGAAACTGAGTCTTGGCGCGACGCCGAAACAGGCTTCAGTGATATTGATTCGCGACAGTATTCGCGCGGCTTTAATTCCGACGGTCGATTCAGCAAAAACGGTTGGCTTAGTGAGTTTACCAGGAATGATGTCCGGGCTGATATTTGCCGGGATTGATCCGGTGAAGGCGATTAAATATCAGATTATGGTGACCTTTATGCTGCTCTCAACCGCCAGCTTGTCGACCATTATTGCCTGCTATTTAACCTATCGTAAGTTTTACAATTCGCGCCACCAGTTGGTGGTGACGCAATTGAAGAAGAAATGATGCGATACCGGATGCGCAGCATCGCATCCGGCGTTGTGGTTCATGTGCCGATCAACCGAATATCAATACAACAATGCATACAACTGGCGGCGATATTTCGACGCCAGCGCATCACCCGTACCCAGCGCAGCGAGGATCTCCTGGAACGTTTTACGTGTCTGACCGTCTGCGGCGGTGAGATCTTTACGCAGATGCCCGAACAGTAACTCCAGCGCCTCTTCATTGCGCCCAACCTGATGCAACTGTAGCGCCAGTTGCGTTGCCAGTGCGGCATCTTCAGGATTCTCCGCTACCTGCTGTTGCAATTGTTGAATTTCCGGCGTATCAGCCGCCTGCTTCAGCAGTTCGATTTGCGCCACCAGCCCCTGGTAGCGGGTGTCCTGATCCTGCAACGGAATGGTTTTCAGCACCGCTTCTGCATCTTCAGAACGGTTCAGCGCAATCAGCGTTTCTGCCAGTAGCAGGCCGATCTCCCCGTTCTGATTCGACAACTGCCAGGCGTCTTTCAGCAATGGCAGGGCGTCGGTGTAATTGCCTTCCTGCATCAGCTGCATCGCCTGCTGCGCTTTCAGCTCTTCTTCGCGCGGCAGCACTTTATCCAGCAGGGCGCGGATCGCCTCTTCTGGTTGCGGCCCCTGGAAGCCGTCTACCGGTTGCCCGTTCTGGAACAGATATACGGTCGGAATCGCGCGCAGACCAAACTGCGCGGCAATCATCTGCTCCGCATCGCAGTCCAGCTTCGCCAGAATAAATTGCCCGTTGTACTGCGCCGCGAGGCTTTCCAGAATTGGGGTTAACTGCAAACAGTGCTGGCTACGTTCAGACCAAAAATAGAACAGCACCGGTGTGGTCATCGACTGTTCAAGAACCTGTTGCAGGTTAGATTCGTTAATGTTGACAATATTTTCTACGGACATGGAGTCGCTCTCTGTTGTCGATATTTTCTTTGACATGGGGGCTTAAGCACGCGCTTCAACTCACCCCTGCAATATTTTGTCCATCATGCGCCCCGGCAGCAGGCGCTTAAGCACCATTACCGCCCAGGTCACCAGCGTCACCGGATAGCGCATCTTCGGCTTCTCGCTAATAAAAGCATGGCGCACTTTGGCGACCACCGCTTCCGGCCCCAACGTAAAGCGGGCAGCAATGCCAGGGTTTTCGACCGGTTTATCACTTTGCGTCTGGTTGACGTTGTCGGTAAAGCGAGTACGAATGGGCCCCGGCTCAATCAGGCTGACTTTAATTCCGCTGTGGCGCAGCTCCATGCGCAGCGCGTCTGACCACGCCTCCAGCGCATATTTACTGGCTGCGTAAGCGCCACGACCCGGCGTGGAGATTAATCCCATCACCGATGAGGTCATCACAATACGCCCTTCACCGTGCGGTAACATCGCAGGTAACAGGCGCATGGTGAGCTGATGCGCGCCGAAAAAGTTGGCGGAAAACTGCTGTTCCATCTGCGCGCGGCTGATGGTGGAAAGGGGGCCATACATGCCGAATCCGGCATTGTTAAAGATCCCATACAGACAATTATCGGTCAGGGCGATCACTTCGTCGGCAGCGCGATCAACACTTTCTGGCGAATCCAGATCGATCAACACACCGGTGAATCCCATGCTGTTCATGCGCTCAACATCATCCGGCTTCCGGCAACCTGCCAGCACATGAAAACCCTGGCGTTTTAATTCGAGCGCGCTTTCCAGGCCAATTCCACTGGAACATCCGGTAATTAAGACCGATTTTTGCATAACTTTACCTGTCAGGATCTCCGTTGCTTTATGAGTCATGATTTACTAAAGGCTGCAACTGCTTCGCCATCCAGTCGGCAATAAACGGCTGGGCGTCGCGGTTGGGATGAATACCGTCATCCTGCATCCATTGTGGCTTGAGGTAGACCTCTTCCATAAAAAAGGGCAGCAGCGGAACATCAAACTCTTTGGCGAGTTTAGGGTAAATGGCGCTAAAGGCTTCATTATAACGGCGACCATAGTTTGCAGGCAGACGTATTTGCATTAACAATGGTTCAGCGTTGGCGGCTTTGACATCCTGCAAAATCTGGCGCAGCGTTTGCTCGGTTTGCTGTGGCTGAAAACCACGCAATCCATCATTGCCGCCCAGTTCAACCAGCACCCAGCGCGGCTGATGCTGCTTCAGCAAAGCCGGAAGGCGCGCCAGCCCTTGTTGCGAGGTGTCGCCGCTGATGCTGGCATTAACTACCGACGTTTTACTCTGCCACTTATCATTCAACAAGGCAGGCCAGGCCGCGCTGGCAGACATTCGATACCCGGCGCTCAGGCTATCACCCAGAATCAATAACGTGTCCGCTGCGGCGGCACGGAAGGTTAACAGGACCAGGAACAGGAAGGGCAAATGCCAGCGGAAAACATTGTTGAAGTTCATCATCTTAAGAAGTCCGTCGGTCAGGGGGAGCATGAACTCTCCATCCTCACCGGAGTTGAGCTGGTTGTCAAACGTGGCGAAACCATCGCACTGGTGGGCGAGTCGGGATCGGGTAAATCAACCTTACTGGCGATCCTCGCCGGGCTGGATGACGGCAGCAGTGGCGAAGTGAGTCTGGTGGGACAACCGCTACATAATATGGACGAAGAAGCGCGGGCAAAGTTGCGCGCGAAGCACGTAGGCTTTGTTTTTCAATCATTTATGTTAATTCCTACCCTTAACGCGCTGGAAAACGTCGAGCTTCCGGCGCTGCTGCGCGGTGAGAGTAGCGCAGAAAGTCGTAACGGAGCGAAAGCGTTGCTCGAACAGTTAGGGTTGGGTAAACGTCTTGATCATCTTCCGGCACAGCTTTCCGGCGGCGAACAGCAACGTGTGGCGCTTGCGAGAGCCTTTAACGGTCGGCCTGATGTGCTGTTTGCCGACGAACCCACCGGCAACCTTGACCGCCAGACGGGCGATAAAATTGCCGACCTGCTGTTTTCCCTCAACCGTGAACATGGCACCACGTTGATTATGGTGACTCACGACCTGCAACTGGCGGCGCGCTGCGACCGCTGCTTACGGCTGGTTAACGGGCAGTTGCAGGAGGAAGCATGATTGCACGTTGGTTCTGGCGCGAATGGCGCTCGCCGTCGCTATTAATTGTCTGGCTGGCGCTAAGCCTGGCGGTGGCCTGCGTGCTGGCGCTGGGCAATATCAGCGATCGCATGGAGAAGGGCTTAAGCCAGCAAAGCCGGGAGTTTATGGCGGGCGATCGGGCGTTGCGCAGTTCACGCGAAGTGCCGCAAGCGTGGCTGGAGGAAGCGCAAAAGCGCGGCCTGAAAGTCGGCAAGCAGCTTACTTTCGCCACTATGACCTTTGCGGGCGACACTCCGCAGCTGGCGAACGTCAAAGCGGTGGATGATATCTACCCGATGTATGGCGATCTGCAAACTAATCCCCCAGACCTGAAACCGCAGGCGGGCAGCGTATTACTGGCTCCACGCCTTATGGCACTGCTTAACCTGAAAACAGGCGACACCATCGACGTGGGTGATGCCACCTTGCGGATTGCCGGAGAAGTGATTCAGGAACCGGATTCTGGTTTTAATCCCTTCCAGATGGCTCCGCGTCTGATGATGAATCTGGCGGATGTCGATAAAACCGGAGCCGTGCAGCCGGGGAGTCGCGTCACCTGGCGTTATAAATTCGGCGGCAGCGAGAACCAGCTCGACGGCTATGAGAAATGGCTGTTACCGCAGCTTAAACCCGAACAACGTTGGTACGGGCTGGAACAGGACGAAGGCGCGCTGGGGCGCTCGATGGAACGCTCGCAGCAGTTCCTGTTGCTTTCGGCGCTTCTGACCTTGCTGCTGGCAGTGGCAGCGGTGGCGGTGGCGATGAATCATTACTGCCGCAGCCGCTACGATCTGGTGGCGATCCTCAAAACGCTGGGGGCAGGGCGAGCGCAACTGCGTAAGCTAATCGTCGGTCAGTGGCTGATGGTGCTGGCGCTTTCAGCCGTTACTGGCGGGGCGATTGGCCTGTTGTTCGAAAACGTGTTGATGGTGCTGCTCAAGCCCGTTCTGCCTGCTGCACTACCGCCAGCCAGCCTCTGGCCGTGGCTGTGGGCGCTCGGCACCATGACGGTCATCTCGCTGCTGGTGGGGCTGCGACCGTACCGCCTGTTGCTGGCAACGCAGCCTTTACGCGTATTACGTAATGATGTGGTAGCGAACGTCTGGCCGCTGAAGTTTTATCTGCCGATTGTCAGTGTGGTGGTTGTGCTGCTGCTCGCCGGATTAATGGGTGGCAGTATGCTGCTCTGGGCGGTGCTGGCGGGCGCGGTAGTGCTGGCTTTGCTGTGCGGTGTGCTGGGCTGGATGCTGCTTAATGTATTACGCAGCATGACGCTAAAATCGCTACCTCTGCGTCTGGCAGTCAGCCGCCTGTTACGTCAGCCGTGGTCAACGTTAAGCCAGCTTTCGGCATTTTCGCTCTCCTTTATGCTGCTGGCACTGCTGCTGGTGTTGCGTGGCGATCTGCTCGACCGCTGGCAACAGCAGCTACCGCCAGAAAGCCCGAACTACTTTTTAATCAACATCGCCACAGAACAGGTAGCACCGCTAAAAGCGTTCCTCGCGGAACATCAGATAGTCCCGGAATCGTTTTATCCGGTGGTGCGGGCGCGGCTGACGACGATTAACGGCAAGCCGACAGAAGGCAATGAAGATGAGGCGCTCAACCGTGAACTCAATCTCACCTGGCAAAATACGCGACCCGATCATAACCCGATTGTCGCCGGTAACTGGCCGCCAAAAGCGGATGAAGTGTCGATGGAAGAGGGGCTGGCGAAACGCTTAAACGTTGCCCTCGGCGATACCGTGACTTTTATGGGCGATACCCAGGAGTTCCGCGCTAAAGTGACCAGCCTGCGCAAAGTGGACTGGGAAAGTCTGCGGCCTAATTTCTATTTTATTTTCCCGGAAGGGGCGCTGGACGGGCAGCCGCAAAGCTGGCTTACCAGTTTCCGTTGGGAGAATGGCAACAGCATGTTGACGCAACTCAACCGCCAGTTCCCGACCATTAGCCTGTTAGATATTGGTGCGATTTTAAAACAGGTCGGTCAGGTGCTGGAGCAGGTAAGTCGGGCGCTGGAAGTGATGGTGGTGCTGGTCACCGCCTGCGGTATGTTGCTGTTGCTGGCACAGGTGCAGGTGGGAATGCGTCAGCGCCATCAGGAGCTGGTGGTGTGGCGCACACTCGGTGCGGGCAAAAAACTGCTGCGCACGACATTGTGGTGTGAGTTCGCCATGCTCGGGTTTGTTTCTGGCCTGGTAGCCGCGATTGGCGCGGAAACGGCGCTGGCGGTACTGCAATCAAAAGTGTTTGATTTCCCGTGGGAGCCAGACTGGCGATTGTGGATTGTGCTGCCGTGCAGCGGTGCGTTGCTGCTGTCGCTTTGCGGCGGCTGGCTGGGCGCGCGACTGGTTAAGGGGAAGGCGCTGTTCAGGCAGTTTGCGGGGTGATGACAGGCGTAGCGCATCCGGCATGAATAGTGCGCCCTTTGGCAACAATCTGAAACCGACTGTCATGCCGGTTTGTTAAAGGCCGAAGGTGGTAAACCTTCGGCCTTAGCTACGTTTCCTCAGTTATTCAATAAACTGGCGGATCAGTTCCAGCAGCGCGATCAGCGCCTTAAGAACGATGAGAACTTTATCGAGAAAAGTTTTCATCCGTTGCTCCCTTAAGGGAGAAAGACAATCACAGCTTACCCTTACGTTGCCTGTAACTATGATTTTCCTTCATGTGCTAGATGAGGACTGCCTCTCTCCAAATCAGAGCACCAGAATCAGCACCACCTGTATCCTGACCAGGACTTAAAAGTACTTTTCCGCACTGCGGTAATCCCTTGAGGCAGTATCATTACTAGCGTCGGGATTGTATCGCCGGCATAGCTGTTTGAATATGTAGGTATCCTGACTTATAATTCACTTGCTAGATGAGGACTGTTTCATCTCTGCCCAGAACCACCAACTTTCGGGCGGAAAAATAAAAAAACCGACTGTCATGTCGGTTTTTTTATATCTGTATTCTGTTGCAATCATTCTGTTCTCACGACAATCGCCGTTTCAGAATACCGCTCATTACCGCGCCTTAACCCACGCCATCACTTCCGCCCACTCACCGCGAAAGACAACCTTTTCCGCTTTTTTCTCAAGCTGATAGCGATACATCGGGTCGTAATACTCTTCAAGCAACGGCACCAGCCAGGCCATATGACCATCGGTGCTGCCGGTTGCGAGTTGCGTTGTCAGCGCCGCATCCAGCCGGGCAGCCAGTTCATTATATCGTTGTAGCCCCAGCCGACGCTTAATCGCCGAAAGACCGTGATGCAGGTACTCGCAATACTCTTGCCATCCCTGTTCGTCGCCGTACGCATTGGTAAAATCATGATGCATACGCAAGAAATATTCTTCGTTCAGGCGTTCAAGACGGATCTCAAACGGGTCTTCTACCACGGCAATCGCCGCCTGGGTCATTTGCTCGCGCAGACATTCCGGCAGATGGTTTGAACCAATCATCCGGCTTTCATCTTCCAGCACCCACAGGCGCAGATCCTGACGGGCGTCAGTTTTTAGCATCTCGGCAGCCAGCAGGTTTTCAAAACTCGCCTGGCTAAGTTGCGGCTGTAACGTGCGACCAAAAGCAGAACCGCGATGGCGCGCCAGCCCTTCCAGATCGACACCGTTCGGCTGTTGCTGCACTAACAGCGTTTTGCCGCTGCCGGTACAACCGCCAATCAGCACTATCGGTTTTTGTGACAGTTCAATGGTCGCCTGAATCGCGGTCTGGCGCAGTGCCTTATAACCGCCTTCCACCAGCGGATAATCAATCCCCGCTTCATGCAGCCAACGTTGCACAATATGTGAACGTTGACCGCCACGGGCGCAGCAGAGAATACCTTGCGGATTTTGCAGGCACGCTGCCCGCCAGGCGTCCATGCGCTGCTGACGAATTTCACCCGCCACTAGTTTATGCCCCAGCGCCAGCGCCGCGTCTGACCCTTGCTGTTTGTAGCAGGTGCCAACGGCGGCGCGTTCATCGTTATTCATTAACGGCAGGTTGATAGCGGCGGGCATTGTGCCTTGCTCAAACTCAATGGGGGCGCGAACATCAATAATGGGCGTATCAGCAATCAGCAGGGCACGATAGTCCTGTTCCGTGTGTCTCTCTTGCATAGTTAAAAGTGAACCTCAAATCAGCTTGCGCGCTATTTTACGCGCCAACGCGCAAGGAAACTTGATTTTTAACTGTGTGAGTTGCCGAAAATTTCTAAAAATCCGCTGATTTCTGGTCTGCGCTGGGTAAACAAGGTCACAATATCTTCTACCGCTTTGCCGCTACCAAATTTGCGCCATGCCAGACTCAATGGCGAAGGAGGGCGCATCGTTGGAATGACCCGGCTGACCAGTTGTTGATTATCGATCATTGACTGGCAAAGTGATTTTGGCAAAAAACCAATGCCAATGCCCGCCAGATGGGCGGCGATTTTCGTTTCCATATCAGGAACAATAATTTCTTTTTGCCCCGGCAATCGCCAGGCCACGCGTTTGGTTAATGTGCGGGCGCTGTCTTCAATATTGACCGCCGGAAAGCGCCGTAACTGCGCTTCTGTGAGCGGCTCTTCAACGTTCGCCAGCGGATGATCCACCGCCATGACAAAGCGCCATTGCACCGATCCTAAGGGATCAAGACTAAAGGTATTTGCCAGCGCCTCGGTTCCTGTGACGCCGATAGCCAGTGAAAAACCTTCGTACAATAGAGAATCCCAGACGCCCATATAGATTTGCCGGGAGATGTGAAACTGGGTAAACGGGTAACGTTCATTCAGCCACGCCAGCAATTGGGCGACGGCCTGGGGGGTGTAGAGCAGGTTGTTGATGACAATATTCACCTGGCGTTCTACGCCATCATTCACCTGTTGCAGCTCTCTGGGCATACTTTCCAGCCAGCTCAGCCAGTCTCTGGCCTGACAAAGCAGATGCTCGCCTGCCGCTGTCAATGTCACGCTGCGAGTGGTGCGGAAAAACAACGCCACCCCGGTATTCTCTTCCAGAAGTTTAATGCGATAACTGATGGTCGCCGTGGTTTTACATAATCGTTCTGCCGCTTTTGAAAAACTTCCGGTTTCAGCAACCGCAATGAAAGTACGCAAGGTTTCTGGATCAAACATCTTCAGGTATCCCCTTTTAAATCCGCAAGTTGCGTGATTTTCCTGTCCTTTGATTTACCTGTATTTTTACATGATAACCCTGCGTGATTTGTGGGCTAAATCTATTTTTGGAAAAATATTCCAACTTTTGTATTGATGTTGTTCTCTTAAGGTTTTAGATTGCCTGTTATTGAAACCAAGCTGACCGGTCGGCGGTGGTTGAGCGGAATTATGTTACAAGGATAAAAAGATGAAACTTCAGGTATTACCGTTAAGTCAGGAAGCCTTCAGTGCTTATGGCGACGTAATCGAGACGCAGCAACGGGATTTTTTCCATATTAACAATGGACTGGTGGAGCGTTATCACGATTTGGCGCTGGTTGAGATTCTTGAGCAAGACCGTACGCTGATTAGCATTAACCGCGCGCAACCTGCCAGGCTGCCGCTGACCATTCACGAACTCGAACGTCATCCGCTTGGCACTCAGGCCTTTATCCCGATGAAAGGGGAAGTCTTTGTGGTGGTCGTGGCGTTAGGTGACGACAAACCAGACCTGTCAACGCTGCGGGCGTTTATCACCAACGGTGAACAGGGAGTGAACTACCATCGTAATGTCTGGCATCACCCGCTTTTCGCCTGGCAGCGGGTGACCGATTTTCTGACCATCGATCGCGGCGGCAGTGACAACTGTGATGTCGAAAGTATTCCTGTACAGGAACTCTGTTTTGCGTGACGCCTGCAACCGACTTGCATAAGATAAACGAATTGTTCATTGTTTATGCTCACTTGTAGGTCGGAGTTAACGTAGGTATGACGGAAGTTAGACGGCGCGGCAGGCCAGGACAGGCGGAGCCTGTGGCACAGAAGGGCGCACAGGCGTTAGAGCGGGGAATTGCGATTCTGCAATATCTGGAAAAAAGTGGAGGAAGTTCGTCGGTTAGCGATATTTCGCTCAATCTGGATTTGCCGCTCTCCACGACCTTTCGCCTGCTGAAGGTTTTACAGGCAGCGGATTTTGTCTATCAGGACAGTCAGTTAGGCTGGTGGCATATAGGATTAGGTGTCTTTAACGTCGGAGCGGCGTACATCCATAACCGCGATGTCCTCTCCGTCGCCGGGCCATTTATGCGCCGCCTGATGTTACTTTCCGGCGAGACGGTCAATGTCGCGATTCGTAACGGCAATGAAGCGGTATTAATTGGTCAGTTAGAGTGTAAATCGATGGTCAGGATGTGTGCGCCGCTGGGCAGTCGTCTGCCGCTGCATGCTTCCGGTGCGGGCAAGGCGCTGCTTTATCCGCTGGCGGAAGAGGAGCTGATGAGCATCATCCTGCAAACCGGTTTGCAGCAGTTTACGCCAACTACGCTTGTGGATATGCCCACCTTGCTGAAGGATCTGGAACAAGCGCGTGAACTGGGCTATACCGTAGATAAAGAAGAGCATGTTGTAGGCCTGAATTGCATAGCTTCTGCTATTTACGATGATGTGGGTAGTGTTGTTGCCGCTATCTCCATCTCCGGGCCTTCATCAAGACTGACAGAAGAGCGTTTTGTCAGTCAGGGTGAGCTGGTCAGAGACACCGCCCGCGATATCAGCACGGCGTTGGGACTGAAAGCACACCCATAGTGTCTGTCGCATCCCGCTCTGCGGAGCGGGTTTTTTTGACAAAATTTGAAAGTTGGAAAATTTTTCCAATTAATAGAGGTAGGAATAAAATGGCAAAAATGAGAGCCGTTGACGCGGCAATGTATGTGCTGGAGAAAGAAGGTATCACCACCGCCTTCGGCGTTCCGGGAGCTGCAATCAATCCGTTCTACTCAGCGATGCGTAAGCACGGCGGTATTCGTCACATTCTGGCGCGTCACGTGGAAGGTGCGTCGCACATGGCGGAAGGCTACACCCGCGCAACGGCAGGGAATATCGGCGTATGTCTGGGAACATCGGGGCCAGCAGGCACTGACATGATCACCGCGCTCTATTCCGCTTCTGCTGATTCCATTCCTATTTTGTGCATTACCGGCCAGGCTCCGCGCGCCCGTCTGCATAAAGAAGATTTCCAGGCCGTTGATATTGAAGCTATCGCCAAGCCGGTCAGTAAAATGGCGGTTACAGTACGTGAAGCGGCGCTGGTGCCTCGTGTGCTGCAACAGGCATTTCACCTGATGCGTTCTGGTCGTCCGGGTCCGGTACTGGTGGATTTACCGTTCGACGTACAGGTTGCGGAAATCGAGTTTGATCCTGACATGTACGAACCGCTGCCGGTCTACAAACCTGCTGCCAGCCGTATGCAGATCGAAAAAGCCGTAGAAATGTTAATCCAGGCTGAGCGTCCAGTGATCGTTGCCGGGGGCGGGGTTATCAATGCTGACGCAGCCGCGCTGTTACAACAGTTTGCTGAACTGACCTGCGTTCCGGTGATCCCAACGCTGATGGGCTGGGGCTGTATCCCGGACGATCATGAACTGATGGCCGGGATGGTGGGTCTGCAAACTGCGCATCGTTACGGTAACGCAACATTGCTGGCGTCCGACATGGTGTTTGGTATCGGTAACCGTTTTGCCAACCGTCATACCGGTTCGGTAGAGAAATACACCGAAGGGCGCAAAATCGTCCATATCGATATTGAGCCGACGCAAATTGGCCGCGTACTGTGCCCGGATCTCGGCATTGTTTCTGATGCTAAAGCGGCGCTGACGCTGCTGGTTGAAGTGGCGCAGGAGATGCAAAAAGCGGGTCGTCTGCCGTGTCGTAAAGAATGGGTCGCCGACTGCCAGCAGCGCAAACGCACTTTGCTGCGCAAAACCCACTTCGACAATGTGCCGGTGAAACCGCAGCGCGTGTATGAAGAGATGAACAAAGCCTTTGGTCGCGATGTTTGTTATGTCACCACCATCGGCCTGTCACAAATTGCTGCGGCGCAAATGCTGCACGTCTTTAAAGACCGTCACTGGATCAACTGTGGGCAGGCAGGCCCGCTGGGCTGGACCATTCCGGCGGCGCTGGGCGTGTGTGCCGCTGATCCAGAGCGCAATGTGGTGGCGATTTCCGGTGACTTCGACTTCCAGTTCCTGATTGAAGAATTAGCCGTTGGCGCACAGTTCAACATTCCGTACATCCATGTACTGGTCAATAACGCCTATCTGGGTCTGATTCGCCAGTCGCAGCGCGCGTTTGATATGGATTACTGCGTACAGCTCGCGTTCGAAAATATTAACTCCAGTGATGTGAACGGTTATGGCGTTGACCACGTGAAAGTGGCAGAAGGTTTAGGTTGTAAAGCGATTCGCGTTTTCAAACCGGAAGATATTGCACCGGCCTTTGAACAAGCGAAAGTCTTAATGAATCAGTACCGTGTCCCGGTGGTGGTGGAAATTATGCTGGAGCGAGTAACCAATATTTCGATGGGTAGCGAACTGGATAACGTCATGGAATTTGAAGATATCGCCGATAACGCAGCGGACGCGCCGACTGAAACCTGCTTCATGCACTATGAATAAGGGAGATAAATAATGTTACGTTTCTCTGCTAATTTATCGATGTTATTTGGCGAATATGATTTTCTCGCCCGTTTTGAGAAAGCCGCGCAGTGTGGTTTTCGCGGCGTTGAATTTATGTTCCCTTATGACTACGACATTGAAGAGTTAAAACAGGTGCTGGCGAGTAATAAACTCGAGCATACGCTGCATAATTTACCTGCGGGTGACTGGGCGGCGGGCGAGCGGGGTATTGCCTGTATTCCTGGCCGTGAAGAAGAGTTTCGTGATGGCGTAGCAGCGGCGATTCGTTATGCCCGTGCGCTGGGTAATAAAAAAATCAACTGTCTGGTCGGTAAAACTCCGGCGGGTTTCAGCAGTGAACAGATTCACGCAACGCTTGTGGAAAACCTGCGTTATGCCGCGAATATGTTGATGAAAGAAGATATTTTATTACTGATTGAACCTATCAACCATTTCGATATCCCTGGTTTCCATCTCACCGGAACTCAGCAGGCGCTGAAACTGATTGATGATGTAGGCTGCTGCAATTTGAAAATTCAGTATGACATTTATCATATGCAGCGGATGGAAGGTGAATTAACCAACACCATGACCCAATGGGCCGATAAAATTGGTCACCTGCAAATCGCCGATAATCCACATCGTGGCGAACCGGGAACCGGAGAAATTAATTACGATTATCTCTTTAAGGTAATTGAAAATTCTGACTACAACGGTTGGGTTGGCTGTGAATATAAACCCAGAACCACCACGGAAGCCGGTTTAGGCTGGATGAAACCGTACCGTTAAAACGTAACGCTGTTCAGACAATGCTTTTTTAGGCCGCTACGTCGGCAGGGGATCGCGTTGTCTGAATTCAGGAAAAGCGACATTTAAAAGAGGCTAAATATGAAACTGGGATTTATTGGCTTAGGCATTATGGGTACTCCGATGGCCATTAATCTGGCGCGCGCCGGTCATCAACTGCATGTCACAACTATTGGTTCGGTTGCTGATGAATTACTGTCACTCGGTGCCGTCAGCGTTGACACTGCGCGCCAGGTAACAGAAGCGTCAGACATCATTTTTATTATGGTGCCGGATACGCCACAGGTTGAAGAAGTTCTGTTTGGTGAAAATGGCTGCACCAAAGCCTCGCTGAAGGGCAAAACCATTGTTGATATGAGCTCCATTTCACCGATTGAAACTAAACGTTTCGCCCGTCAGGTGAATGAACTGGGCGGCGATTATCTTGATGCGCCAGTCTCCGGCGGTGAAATCGGCGCCCGTGAAGGGACATTGTCAATTATGGTTGGTGGCGACGAAGCGGTATTTGAACGTGTTAAACCGCTGTTTGAACTGCTCGGTAAAAATATCACCCTCGTGGGCGGTAACGGCGACGGTCAGACCTGTAAAGTAGCAAACCAGATTATCGTGGCGCTCAATATTGAAGCGGTTTCTGAAGCCCTGCTGTTTGCATCGAAAGCCGGTGCCGATCCGGTGCGTGTGCGCCAGGCGCTGATGGGCGGCTTTGCTTCCTCGCGCATTCTGGAAGTTCACGGTGAGCGTATGATTAAACGCACCTTTAATCCGGGCTTCAAAATTGCTCTGCACCAGAAAGATCTCAATCTGGCGCTGCAAAGTGCGAAAGCACTGGCGCTGAATCTGCCAAACACCGCAACCTGCCAGGAGTTATTTAATACCTGTGCGGCAAACGGCGGCAGCCAGTTGGATCACTCTGCATTAGTGCAGGCGCTGGAGTTAATGGCGAATCATAAACTCGCCTGATAAAAAGGCATCGTTGCCGATAAAGCCTCGATGCCTGCAATAAAAATGGCCGATATCAAATAATTGATTCGGCCAGCAGTAAAAAAAGAAAGCAGCCAACGACGTTGCTTCAGTATTAAAAATTATTTTTTATTTTATTAGTTCCTCATAGCTAGATTAAAACAGCGTTATTCGATACGTGAAATTAAGAGGGATTTATGGAACATCAGAGAAAACTATTCCAGCAACGCGGATATAGCGAAGATTTATTACCGAAAACACAAAGTCAACGTACCTGGAAAACATTTAACTACTTTACCTTATGGATGGGTTCGGTTCATAACGTTCCCAATTATGTAATGGTCGGCGGCTTTTTTATTCTCGGCTTGTCTACTTTTAGTATTATGCTGGCAATTATCCTTAGCGCCTTTTTTATAGCTGCGGTAATGGTATTAAACGGTGCTGCGGGCAGTAAATACGGCGTGCCTTTTGCTATGATCCTGCGAGCTTCGTATGGCGTGCGTGGCGCACTGTTTCCCGGACTGTTAAGAGGCGGGATTGCCGCCATCATGTGGTTTGGTTTGCAGTGTTATGCCGGATCGCTGGCCTGCTTGATCCTGATTGGCAAAATCTGGCCGGGATTTTTAACTCTCGGCGGTGATTTTACCCTGTTAGGGCTTTCTCTACCGGGCTTAATCACTTTCTTACTCTTCTGGCTGGTTAACGTTGGTATTGGTTTTGGCGGTGGCAAAGTTTTAAATAAATTCACCGCTATTCTTAACCCGTGCATCTATATCGTCTTCGGCGGCATGGCGATTTGGGCGATTTCGCTGGTAGGGATTGCTCCAATCTTTGACTACATTCCTGGCGGTATTCAGAAAGCAGAAAATAGTGGCTTCCTGTTCCTGGTGGTGATCAACGCGGTGGTTGCGGTCTGGGCGGCACCGGCGGTGAGCGCATCAGACTTTACGCAAAACGCTCACTCTTTCCGTGAGCAGGCGCTGGGGCAAACGCTCGGTTTGGTTGTGGCCTATATTCTGTTTGCGGTCGCCGGGGTATGTATTATTGCCGGAGCCAGTATTCATTACGGCGCTGACACCTGGAACGTGCTGGATATTGTTCAGCGTTGGGACAGCCTGTTTGCCTCGTTCTTTGCGGTACTGGTTATTCTGATGACAACCATCTCCACTAACGCCACCGGTAATATTATTCCGGCTGGTTATCAGATTGCCGCTATTGCACCGACGAAACTGACCTATAAAAACGGTGTACTGATTGCCAGTATTATCAGCCTGCTGATCTGCCCGTGGAAATTAATGGAAAACCAGGACAGTATTTATTTGTTCCTCGATATTATCGGTGGGATGCTGGGGCCGGTAATTGGTGTGATGATGGCGCATTATTTCGTAGTAATGCGCGGGCAAATTAATCTTGATGAACTGTACACCGCACCAGGCGATTTTAAATATTACGATAACGGTTTTAACCTCACTGCATTCTCAGTAACTCTGGTGGCGGTTATTTTATCTCTCGGCGGTAAATTTATTCCGGTCATGGAACCGTTATCGCGTGTTTCATGGTTTGTCGGCGTCATCGTCGCCTTTGCGGCCTACGCTTTATTAAAGAAACGCACAGCAGTAGAAAAAACAGGAGAGCAAAAAGTCACAGGTTAATTAATCCCGATATTGAACATTGAGTTAAAAAACAATCTGTATTTTACAAGGAGTTTGTTATGTCTTTTGATTTAATTATTAAAAACGGCACCGTCATTTTAGAAAACGAAGCTCGCGTTGTAGATATCGCCGTTAAAGGCGGAAAAATTGCCGCTATCGGTCAGGATCTGGGCGATGCAAAAGAAGTTATGGATGCGTCTGGTCTGGTCGTTTCTCCGGGCATGGTCGATGCGCACAGCCATATTTCTGAACCGGGTCGTAGCCACTGGGAAGGTTATGAAACCGGCACTCGCGCAGCGGCAAAAGGCGGTATCACCACCATGATCGAAATGCCGCTCAACCAGTTGCCAGCAACCGTTGATCGCGCATCGATTGAACTGAAGTTCGACGCCGCTAAAGGTAAGTTGACTGTCGATGCGGCACAACTGGGTGGCCTGGTCTCTTACAACATCGACCGTCTGCACGAACTGGATGAAGTGGGCGTTGTCGGCTTCAAATGCTTCGTTGCGACCTGTGGCGATCGTGGTATCGACAACGACTTCCGTGACGTAAACGACTGGCAGTTCTTCAAAGGCGCGCAGAAGCTGGGCGAAATGGGGCAGCCGGTGCTGGTGCACTGCGAAAATGCCCTGATCTGTGATGAACTGGGCGAAGAAGCGAAGCGTGAAGGTCGCGTAACCGCACATGACTATGTGGCTTCTCGTCCGGTATTTACCGAAGTGGAAGCGATTCGCCGCGTACTGTACCTGGCGAAAGTTGCCGGTTGCCGTCTGCACGTTTGCCACATCAGCAGCCCGGAAGGTGTTGAAGAAGTGACTCGTGCGCGTCAGGAAGGTCAGGATGTTACCTGTGAATCCTGCCCGCATTACTTTGTGCTGGATACCGATCAGTTCGAAGAAATTGGCACCCTGGCGAAGTGTTCACCGCCGATCCGCGATCTGGAAAACCAGAAAGGCATGTGGGAAAAACTGTTTAACGGTGAAATCGACTGCCTGGTTTCCGACCACTCTCCATGCCCGCCGGAAATGAAAGCCGGTAACATCATGAAAGCATGGGGCGGTATCGCCGGTCTGCAAAGCTGCATGGACGTGATGTTCGATGAAGCAGTACAGAAACGCGGTATGTCTCTGGCCATGTTCGGCAAATTAATGGCGACTAATGCAGCAGATATCTTCGGTCTGCAGCAAAAAGGTCGTATCGCCCCAGGAAAAGATGCCGACTTTGTCTTCATTCAACCGAATAGCAGCTATGTTCTTACCAATGACGATTTGGAATATCGCCACAAAGTCAGCCCGTATGTTGGCCGAACCATTGGCGCGCGTATCACGAAAACCATCTTACGTGGTGATGTGATTTACGACATCGAACAGGGCTTCCCTGTTGCGCCGAAAGGTCAATTTATCCTTAAACATCAGCAGTAATCTGGCCCCTGCAATGCCCGTCCTTGCGGCGGGCATTCTCCGGTTAAGGTGTGTTTATGTTCAATTTTGCAGTGAGCCGCGAAAGCCTGTTATCAGGATTTCAGTGGTTTTTCTTTATTTTTTGCAACACGGTTGTGGTTCCTCCTACGCTGCTTTCGGCTTTTCAGTTGCCGCAAAGTAGTCTGCTTACGCTCACCCAATATGCTTTTCTTGCTACTGCACTGGCCTGCTTCGCTCAGGCGTTCTGCGGTCATCGTCGCGCTATTATGGAAGGGCCAGGCGGCCTGTGGTGGGGAACTATCCTCACTATCACCCTTGGCGAAGCATCGCGCGGAACGCCTGTCAATGATATCGCCACCAGTCTGGCGGTGGGGATTGCGATTTCCGGCGTGCTGACGATATTGATTGGACTTAGTGGATTAGGTCATCGCCTTGCGCGGTTATTTACTCCGACGGTGATGGTGCTGTTTATGCTGATGCTGGGCGCGCAGCTGACCACTATCTTTTTCAAAGGTATGCTCGGGCTGCCGTTTGGCATAGCCGACCCGAATTTTAAAATTCAGTTACCGCCGTTCGCGCTCTCGGTGGCGGTGATGTGCCTGGTTCTGGCGATGATTATCTTCCTGCCGCAACGTTTTGCCCGTTACGGCCTGTTGGTCGGCACGATAACCGGCTGGTTGTTGTGGTACTTTTGCTTTCCTTCTTCGCATTCGCTCTCCGGTGAGTTGCACTGGCAGTGGTTCCCGCTCGGCAGTGGCGGTGCGTTGTCGCCGGGGATTATTCTGACGGCGGTGATTACAGGTCTGGTGAATATCAGTAATACCTACGGTGCGATTCGCGGTACGGATGTTTTTTATCCGCAACAGGGCGCGGGAAATACGCATTATCGTCGCAGCTTTGTGGCAACCGGATTTATGACGCTGATAACCGTGCCGCTGGCGGTAATACCATTCTCGCCGTTTGTTTCATCCATTGGTTTATTAACCCAGACTGGCGATTACACGCGACGTTCGTTTATTTATGGCAGCGTTATTTGCCTGCTGGTTGCGCTGGTTCCGGCACTCACGCGACTATTTTGCAGTATCCCTTTACCAGTGAGTAGCGCGGTCATGCTGGTTTCTTATCTGCCTTTACTCTTTTCCGCGCTGGTGTTTAGCCAGCAAATAACGTTTACCGCTCGCAATATTTATCGACTCGCATTGCCGTTATTTGTCGGCATATTTTTAATGGCATTACCGCCTGTGTATCTGCAAGACCTTCCATTAACGCTTCGTCCTCTGCTCAGTAACGGCTTACTGGTCGGAATTTTACTGGCTGTTCTTATGGATAACCTTATTCCGTGGGAACGCATCGAATAATTTGTTGAAAAAGGATTGATAATGAAGATTGTCATTGCGCCAGACTCGTTTAAAGAGAGCTTAAGTGCAGAAAAATGTTGTCAGGCAATTAAAGCCGGGTTTTCGACCCTCTTTCCCGATGCGCACTATATCTGTTTGCCAATAGCAGATGGCGGCGAAGGAACGGTGGATGCGATGGTTGCCGCGACGGGCGGCAACATCGTGACGCTCGAAGTCTGTGGGCCGATGGGCGAAAAAGTGAATGCTTTTTATGGCCTTACCGGCGACGGGAAAACGGCGGTGATTGAGATGGCGGCAGCAAGTGGCCTGATGCTGGTCGCGCCTGAAAAGCGTAATCCGTTGCTGGCGTCAAGTTATGGCACCGGCGAGCTGATTCGTCATGCGCTGGATAACGGCATTCGCCATATTATTCTCGGCATTGGCGGCAGCGCGACGGTAGACGGTGGTATGGGCATGGCGCAGGCGCTCGGTGTGCGTTTCATTGATGCCGACGGTCAGGCGCTGGCGGCAAACGGCGGCAATTTAGCGCGTGTGGCAAGCATTGAGATGGAGGAATGCGATCCGCGTCTGGCGAGCTGTCATATTGAAGTGGCGTGTGATGTTGATAACCCGCTGGTAGGGGCACGCGGCGCGGCGGCGGTGTTTGGCCCGCAAAAAGGGGCAACGCCGGAGATGGTCGAAGAGCTGGAGCAGGGGCTGCAAAATTTCGCCCGTGTTTTGCAGCAGCAAACGGAAATCAATGTCTGCCAGATGGCGGGCGGCGGCGCGGCGGGCGGTATGGGTATTGTGGCGGCGGTATTTCTCAATGCAGATATTAAACCGGGTATTGAGATTGTACTGCGGGCGGTCAACCTGGAGCAGGCGGTGCAGGGAGCGGCGCTGGTGATCACCGGGGAAGGGCGCATCGACTCGCAAACGGCAGGCGGTAAAGCGCCGCTGGGCGTGGCGTCGGTGGCGAAGCAGTTTAATGTACCGGTGATTGGGATTGCTGGCGTATTGGGTGATGGTGTGGAAGTGGTGCACCAGTACGGCATTGACGCGGTGTTCAGCATTTTGCCACGTCTGGCACCTTTAGCCGAAGTGCTCGCCAGTGGTGAAACCAATCTCTTCAACAGCGCGCGAAATATTGCCTGCGCCATTAAAATAGGTCAGGGAATTAAACCCTGATTCTTACCTTTAAAGTGGATGCGGTTCATATCGCATCTGCTTCTGATTGCTACGAGCATGGCTTTCCCCCTCTCCCCAAAGGGGCGAGGGGATTGTCTGTGCGGTTTTCAGCCTGAAGCGGATGCATTTTATCCCGCATCTGTTTTTTACCTGAATTTACCGCAAAAAAAGCCACGGTATAAACCGTGGCAAAATCCAACATAGCTAAAAATAATCAGGCGAGTGGTATGACTTAAATCTCTACGTCGCGGTTGCAATCTTTCGAGTAAATATAGCTGAACGCTTCACCACGCCCTACGCCATAACCGGCTTGTAAAGAATATGCGCCCATAAAGATGTAATCGCCTTTTTTCACCGGTATCCAGTTATTATCAAGGTTATAAACTCCCTGACCGGAAAGAATATAAGCACCGTGCTCCTGAACGTGGGTTTCGATATAACCGTGGCTGGCACCTGGCGCAAAAGAGAGGATATGCATATTCATATCAAAACCTAACTCTTTGGGCAGAAAATCCAGCAGAATAACATCGTCCATGCCTTCATAATGAATGCGTTCCAGTTCGCTGGCATTGCCAGAAACCAGCCACGGCGCATGACCTTCTACCGGAACATAGCGGCGCTTATACAAGAAGATTTGGCTGTCTTCGGCCTGGGCATTAACAAACGTCATTAAGGAGCCTGGCGGGCAATAAAGATAGCCACCTTCGCTTAAGGCAAATGTTTTTCCTTCGGCTTCGGCAGTGATATTTCCAGAAATGACATACAGGAACGTTTCAATTCCTTCTCCGCCGAATCCCTGCTGATTACCGCCGTTTTGATGCAGCGTCACCAGATAATCGACAAACGTAGCGCCAAGCTTTGGTGTGGACAGGATTGTCGCGTCACAATTTTCAAAGCCAGGAATAATATTTTTTACCAGACCATCCGGGGTTAACAGCGCGAAATTACCGTGTTTAACAATCGCACGGTTAGCCAGTAAATCATCGCGGTAACCGGTGACGTTATTTAAATATCCCATTTATAACTCCTTATTTCTGCCAGGCAAGTTGATAAAGCATGAGTGCCAACGTTTTGACCCCTTCGGCAAGGTCGGTAATATTGGTGCGTTCCGCCGGGTTATGGCTGATCCCGTTAATGCTGGGAATGAAAATCATGCAGGTCGGCACGCGAGGCGCGAAAATTTGCGCGTCGTGCCCGGCACCACTGTGCATCACCCGGTAATTCAGTTTTTCTGTTTCACACAGTTCCGTCAGGGTGGTGACCAGCTCTTCGTTCATCGGCACCGGTTCTTCGTCCATCCATAAATCGATATCAATACCAATGTCCATTTCATCGCAAATCGCCCGCATGTCGTTTTCTAACTGTTGGGTGAAATCGCGCAGCACGGCAGCATCGGTGTGACGACAATCAATGGTGAACGTGGTTTTACCCGGCACTACGTTAACCGTATTTGGGCGCGGCTCCACTTTGCCAAAGGTCAGCACCAGCGGATCGCCCATCTTTTTCGCTTTGGCTACGGACTGATTGCAAATGCGGCTAAACGCATAAACCGTGTCACGACGATAGCCCATCGGCGTGGTGCCTGCATGGTTTGATTCGCCGTTCAGCGTCACCGTATAGCGACGTTGCCCGACAATTGCATTCACCACGCCAATTGACTGCCCATTACTTTCCAGCACACAGCCCTGTTCGATATGCAGTTCGACAAAGGCTTTAATATCCTGACGCGGAGTTAGTGGGGCGTTCGGCAGAGTGAATCCGCAAGCCTTCATCGCATCGACAAAACTATTTCCTTTGGCATCACAGATATTCCGCACGTCGTCAGGATTCGCCAGCCCAAAGATATTTTTACTGCCCCAGAAGACATACGGGAAGCGGCTGCCTTCTTCTTCCGCCATCGCCACCACTTCGACAGTACGTAGCGGCGCGCCGTATTGTGTTTTCAGCCAGTCAATTGCCAGCCACGCCGCCAGTGCGCCGAATTGCCCGTCGAGGTTACCGCCGTTAACCACGGTATCGATATGCGAACCGCTCAGAACCACTTCCTGTGGATATTCGGTGCCATTCAGGCGACCGTATAAATTTCCCACTTCATCGAAACGTGTTTCCAGCCCGCTTGCTGCCATTCTTTTTTTAAATTGCTGTTGGGTTTCCAGCCATTCCGGCGAATAAAGTAAACGGGTCATCCCACCCGTAGGGTCAGCGCCAAAAGAGGAAAGCCAGGGCAGCGTTTCTTCTATGGCTTGACGAAAATGTGTAATCATAAGAAAGTCCTGTCTCAATAATTATTGCGCAAAGGGATTTTTCGTTTCGTATGACGTGTTATAAAGCGCGTCGGAAATTAAATACTGGTAAATGTCATCAACAATTTCGATGCCTTCGACGGCGGCTTTTTGTTGTTTAATATCCTGATCCTGACCGGGATAATAAACCTGGTTAAAACCGGGCGCGGGGGTAATGGCATTTAATTCGCGCATGGTCTGGCTAAGATGTTGACGGAATATTTCACTGGAGGAGAAAAAGTTCGGGTTAATTACCAAATGTAATTGCCCTAAATTACGTCCGGCGTGTAAATCGTCATACATCGAACTGACCTGGCGCCCGAACGGTAAGCCGAGTAAGACGCCTGAGAGGACGTCAATCATCATCATCAGGCCATACCCTTTCGGCCCAGCGGCGGGGAGCAGAGCATGTACCGCGAACGGATCGCTGGTTGGTGCGCCGTTTTTATCGACTGCCCAGCTTTCCGGGATAGACATATTGCGTGAGCGGGCGTCGAGCACTTTTCCCCATGCCTGTACGGTAGTCGCCATATCAAAGGTAAGGATCTCGTTGCCTTCTCCCGGCGCGGCAAAGGCCAGCGGGTTAGTACCGTAGTAAATTTCCGCGCCGCCAAACGGCACCACCATTGGATCGGACTGGCACATCGAAACGCCAATTAATCCGGCGCGAGCTGCCTGCTGCACAAAGTAAGAGATTGCGCCGCTGTGACCCATCCGGCTGATACCGACCACCGCAACGCCATTTTGTTGTGCTGTTTTAATGGCATGTTCCATGCCCATTTTCGCGGCGACCTGCCCGGCGGCATTGTCGGCATGTAAAATTGCCGAACACGGCCCCGTTTCTTCAAGACGGAACTCCGGTTCGCGGTTGGTGCCGCCTTTTGAAATACGTTCTGCGCAGTATTCCACGCGTACCGCGCCATGAGAGTGGATCCCTCTGGCATCGGCATAAACCAATACTTCAGCCACGGTTGCAGCGTGCTCACGTTTTAATCCAGCCTGGCAGAGTTTATTCTCGATTAGCTGGTGGAGTGTTTCCCGACTGATTTTCATCTGTCTTCCTTTTTAACGACGGTGTGAAGCATGACTGCAATTAACATACAGGGAAAATATCTGGATTATGTGATCCAGACAGGCAAAAAAATATAGTTAGAATTTATTTGATAATCCGCGCACTTTTGGTTTGTTTTTTAAAATAACCCTGCTTGTTAAAAATTCGCAGATAATAGTCTGGCGGTTATTTGAATTCTTTTGCTAATAATTCCTGTGTGATATTCATCACCTTATTTTTCATCGGTCATCGATACCGTGATTGACACATTAACACTGCTCGTGCAATTGCCATGGGTGCAATTTTTAAGGAGTTGTTATGATCCACGCCTTTATTAAAAAAGGGTGTTTTCAGGATTCGGTCAGTTTAATGATTATTTCACGAAAACTCAGCGAATCAGAAAATATTGATGATGTTTCCGTAATGATGGGTACGCCCGCCAATAAAGCGTTATTAGATACCACAGGTTTCTGGCATGACGATTTTAATAACGCCACGCCGAACGATATTTGCGTGGCAATTCGTAGCGAAGCGGCGGATGCGGGGATCGCGCAGGCGATTATGCAGCAGCTTGAAGAGGCGCTAAAACAACTGGCGCAAGGTTCAGGCAGCAGCCAGGCGTTGACGCAGGTGCGTCGCTGGGACAGTGCCTGTCAGAAATTACCCGATGCCAATCTGGCGCTGATTTCAGTGGCTGGTGAGTACGCGGCAGAGCTGGCGAATCAGGCGCTGGATCGCAACCTCAACGTGATGATGTTCTCCGATAACGTCACGCTGGAAGATGAAATCCAACTCAAAACCCGCGCGCGGGAAAAAGGCTTGCTGGTGATGGGGCCGGACTGCGGTACGTCGATGATTGCCGACACGCCGCTGGCTTTCGCCAATGTGATGCCGGAAGGCAATATTGGTGTCATTGGCGCTTCTGGTACAGGGATTCAGGAACTGTGCTCGCAGATTGCGCTGGCAGGTGAGGGAATTACTCACGCGATTGGTCTTGGCGGGCGCGATCTCAGTCGTGAAGTGGGCGGGATCAGTGCGCTGACGGCGCTGGAAATGTTGAGTGCCGATGCGAAAAGTGAAGTGCTGGCGTTTGTCTCTAAACCACCTGCCGAAGCCGTGCGCCTGCGTATCGTTAACGCGATGAAAGCGACGGGTAAACCGACGGTGGCGCTGTTTTTAGGTTATGCCCCGGCGGTGGCTCGTGAAGAGAATGTCTGGTTTGCCTCCTCGCTGGATGATGCCGCGCGTCTGGCTTGCCTGCTTTCGCGGGTCACTGCGCGACGTAACGCAATAGCGCCGGTCAGCAGCGGAGTTATTTGCGGCTTGTATACCGGTGGTACGCTGGCCGCCGAAGCGGCGGGATTACTCGCCGGGCATCTTGGTGTGGTAGCCGACGATGCCCATCATCATGGCATGATGCTGGACGCTGATGGTCACCAGATCATTGACCTGGGCGATGATTTCTACACCGTCGGGCGTCCCCATCCGATGATCGACCCGACCTTACGCAACCTGCTAATTGCCGATCTTGGCTCAAAACCACAAGTGCGCGTGTTGCTGATTGACGTAGTCATTGGCTTCGGCGCCACTGCCGATCCTGCTGCTTCATTGGTAAGCGCCTGGCAACAAGCCTGTGCCGCGCGTGAAGACAGTCAACCGCTGTATGCCATTGCCACGGTGACGGGCACCGAACGTGATCCGCAATGCCGCTCGCAGCAAATCGCCACGCTGGAAGATGCGGGGATCGCGGTAGTGAGTTCGCTGCCGGAAGCCACCTTGCTGGCGGCGGCGTTAATTCATCCGCTCTCGCCTGCCACACAGCAACACACACCGTCATTACTGGAACACGTCGCCGTGATTAACATCGGATTACGCAGTTTTGCGCTGGAACTACAAGGCGCCAGCAAACCGGTTGTGCATTACCAATGGGCGCCAGTCGCTGGCGGCAATAAAAAACTGGCTCGTTTATTAGAACGTTTGCAATAAGGGGTTCCCATGTTTACATCAGTGGCGCAAGCCAATGCTGCGGTTATCGAACAAATTCGTCGCGCTCGTCCACACTGGCTGGATGTGCAACCGGCTTCTTCACTTATCAGCGAACTAAACCAGGGCAAAACACTGCTTCACGCCGGGCCGCCAATGTGCTGGCAGGAGATGACCGGACCCATGAAAGGGGCGTGCGTGGGCGCATGTCTGTTTGAAGGCTGGGCGAAAGATGAAGCGCAGGCGCTGGCAATACTGGAGCAGGGGGAAGTGAACTTCATTCCTTGTCACCATGTGAATGCCGTCGGGCCAATGGGCGGCATTACTTCTGCCAGTATGCCGATGCTGGTGGTCGAGAACGTGACCGACGGCAACCGGGCGTACTGCAACCTGAATGAAGGTATCGGTAAAGTGATGCGTTTTGGCGCTTACGGCGAAGATGTTCTGACCCGTCACCGCTGGATGCGCGACGTGTTAATGCCGGTATTAAGCGCCGCGCTGGGGCGCATGGAGCGCGGTATCGATCTCACCGCGATGATGGCGCAGGGCATTACGATGGGCGATGAGTTCCATCAGCGCAATATTGCTACCTCAGCACTGTTAATGCGCGCGCTGGCGCCGCAAATTGCCCGCCTCGATCATGATAAACAGCACATCGCCGAAGTGATGGATTTCCTCAGCGTGACCGATCAGTTCTTCCTCAACCTCGCGATGGCTTACTGCAAGGCGGCGATGGATGCTGGCGCGATGATCCGCGCAGGCAGCATCGTTACGGCTATGACCCGCAACGGCAATATGTTCGGGATTCGGGTAAGCGGGCTGGGTGAACGCTGGTTTACTGCGCCTGTAAACACTCCGCAAGGTCTGTTTTTCACCGGCTTCTCGCAGGAGCAGGCGAACCCGGATATGGGCGATAGCGCGATTACCGAAACCTTTGGTATTGGCGGAGCCGCAATGATCGCAGCACCTGGCGTAACGCGCTTCGTCGGTGCAGGTGGTATGGAAGCTGCCAGAACGGTTTCTGAAGAGATGGCGGAAATCTTCCTTGAACGCAATATGCAGTTGCAGATCCCCGGCTGGGATTTCCAGGGTGCGTGTCTGGGGCTGGATATTCGTCGCGTGGTAGAAACCGGCATTACGCCGCTTATCAATACCGGTATCGCCCATAAAGAGGCGGGTATCGGGCAGATTGGCGCAGGCACTGTGCGGGCGCCGCTGGCGTGCTTTGAACAGGCGCTGGAAGCACTGGCTGAAAGCATGGGAATTGGTTGAGGAACGCGCAATGACGATCATCCATCCTCTGCTTGCCAGCCGTAGCGCACCGAATTATCGCCAGTCCTGGCGGTTAGCGGGAGTGTGGCGGCGGGCGATTAATCTGATGGCGGAAAGCGGCGAACTGTTAACGCTGCATCGTCAGGGAAGTGGTTTCGGCCCCGGAGGATGGGTGCTTCGCCGCGCGCAATTCGATGCGTTATGCGGTGGATTATGCGGCAATGAACGACCACAGGTTGTGGCTCAAGGGATTCGCCTCGGGCGTTTCACGGTTAAACAGCCACAGCGTTATTGTTTGCTGCGTATTACGCCGCCTGCACATCCTCAACCGCTTGCCGCTGCATGGATGCAACGCGCGGAGGAAACCGGGCTTTTTGGGCCACTGGCGTTGGCGGCAAGCGATCCGCTGCCCGCTGAATTACGCCAGTTTCGTCACTGTTTTCAGGCCGCGCTCAATGGCGTTAAGACCGACTGGCGGCACTGGCTGGGTAAAGGCCCCGGATTAACGCCAAGTCATGATGACACGCTGACGGGAATGCTGCTGGCGGCCTGGTATTTTGGCGCTTTAGATGCGCGCTCCGGTCGCCCGTTTTTTGCCTGTTCCAACAATCTTCAACTCGTTACCACAGCGGTGAGCGTCAGTTATTTACGTTATGCCGCGCAAGGATATTTCGCCTCGCCACTCCTGCACTTTGTTCATGCTCTGAGTTGCCCGAAACGTACCGCTGTTGCGATTGATTCGCTGCTGGTGCTGGGGCACACGTCAGGGGCAGATACGTTGCTGGGATTCTGGCTTGGTCAACAATTATTACAAGGAAAACCATGAAAACACTGGTTGTAGCTCTTGGGGGCAATGCCTTGCTTCAGCGCGGTGAGGCGCTGACGGCCGAAAATCAATATCGCAATATCGCCAGTGCTGTACCCGCGCTGGCACGTCTGGCACGTAATTATCGGCTGGCGATTGTTCACGGCAACGGGCCGCAGGTGGGGCTGTTGGCGTTACAGAATCTGGCGTGGAAAGAGGTGGAACCGTATCCGCTGGATGTGCTGGTGGCGGAAAGTCAGGGGATGATTGGCTATATGCTGGCGCAAAGTTTGAGCGCGCAGCCGCTGATGCCGCCTGTGACGATGGTGCTGACGCGCATTGAAGTTTCGCCGGATGATCCGGCGTTTTTGCAGCCAGAGAAGTTTATTGGTCCGGTTTATCAGCCAGAAGAACAAGAGGCACTGGAAGCGGCTTACGGCTGGCAGATGAAACGTGACGGTAAATATTTACGCCGGGTGGTGGCGTCTCCGCAACCGCGTAAAATTCTCGACAGCGAAGCCATCGAGTTGTTGCTCAAAGAGGGGCATGTGGTGATTTGCAGTGGCGGCGGTGGTGTGCCTGTGACGGAAGACGGGGCAGGGAGTGAAGCGGTGATTGATAAAGATCTCGCCGCTGCGTTGCTCGCCGAGCAGATTAATGCCGATGGACTGGTGATCCTCACCGATGCTGATGCGGTATATGAACACTGGGGAACGCCGCAGCAACGTGCCATCCGTCATGCCACACCGGATGAGTTAGCGCCATTTGCCAAAGCCGATGGTTCGATAGGGCCGAAGGTAACGGCGGTGAGTGGCTATGTCAGAAGCCGTGGTAAACCCGCGTGGATTGGGGCGTTATCGCGAATTGAAGAGACGCTGGCGGGTGAGGCGGGGACTTGTATTTCGCTGTAGTTGTAGGCATTAGACATTTGTGCCTGATGCGACGCTTGACGCGTCTTATCAGGCCTACAATGGGTGCCGGATCGGTAGGCCGGATAAGGCGTTCACGCCGCATCCGGCAAGAAAATGAGTACCTGATTAACTGAATTTATTCTGCGCCCAAATCACGCCGCTGGCATATTCCGGCGGCAGCAGCGGGATTAAGGCTTCCAGCGTCGCGGTCAGACGCGATGTATCGCTGTCGGTCAAATTCAGATGCCCCACTTTACGCCCCGGACGGACTTCTTTGTCGTACCAGTGCAGGTGCACCAGCGGCAGTTTCAGCCAGTCATAATTCACATCGCTACCAATCAGGTTGATCATCACCGACGGACTATTCACTACTGGTTGCGGTAACGGCAGGTCGGTAATCGCCCGCAGATGCAGCTCAAACTGGCTGATGCTGGCGCCGTTTTGCGTCCAGTGACCACTGTTATGCACACGCGGAGCCAGTTCGTTGATCAGCAGACCTTGCGGGGTGACAAAACACTCCATCGCCATCACGCCCACATAGCCCAGCTCCTGCATAATCGCCGACAGCATCTCTTCGGCCTGCGCCTGCTGCTGCGCATTGGCCTGCGGAAAAGCGACGCTGGTGCGCAAAATACCGTCCTGATGCAGGTTATGCGTCAGCGGATAAAACACAGTGCTGCCATCAAAGCCGCGCGCGCCAACCAGCGACACTTCGCCAGAGAAGTTAATACCCTGCTCGACAATACATTCGCCGTAACACTCTGCCGGTAACTGTTCGGTTTCATCGGCGCGTAAACGCCATTGACCGCGACCGTCATAGCCACCAGTGCGACGCTTAACAATCGCCAGTTCACCTAAACGATCAAACACCGCAGGCCACTCGCTGCGATCGGCAAGTAACTGCCACGGCGCGGTCGGCAGGTGGAGCTTATCGAAAAGCTGCTTTTGAGTCAGACGGTCGGCAATAATCGGGAACACATCGCGGTTCACAAAGGCCGGATGGCGCGCCAGCTCGCGGGTTAATGCAGTTTCCGGCCAGCGTTCGATCTCAGCGGTAATCACGCTTTGTTGAAAAGGCACCGCCGCAGGTTCAGCGTCCAGCCCGACCGGCCAGACAGCAATGCCTAACGGTTCGCCTGCCTGACGCAGCATTCGGCCTAACTGCCCGTTACCGAGCACGCAAACCTGTTTCATGCCGCACCTCGCGGATCCGGGTTTTCCAGCACTTCGTCGGTCTGAGCTTTGCGCCAGTCATTCAGACGCTGGTGCAGTTCTTTATCATGAGTCGCAAGAATTTGTGCTGCCAGCAACGCCGCGTTTGCCGCGCCCGCTTTACCAATCGCCAGCGTACCCACCGGAATGCCACGCGGCATTTGTACGATGGAGTAGAGGCTATCGACACCGCTCAGTGCGGCGCTCTGTACTGGCACGCCCAGCACCGGCACCAGCGTTTTGGCGGCAATCATGCCTGGCAGATGCGCTGCGCCGCCCGCGCCCGCAATAATCACCTGATAACCATTCTCTTCGGCGCTTTCGGCAAAGCTGAACAGTTTATCGGGGGTGCGGTGAGCAGAAACCACTTCAACGTGGTGCGGGACATTCAGGATTTCGAAGATTTCGGCGGCGAACTGCATGGTAGCCCAGTCGCTTTTGGACCCCATCACGATGGCGACACGCGCCGGATTATTGCGGGAAGACATGCGTCTAAAAACTCCTGTGGTGCACAACTCTCGGCTTTAGAGGGCACAGAGAATAGCACGGAAAGAGAGCAAGGAAAACGGTTGCGTGGCTGTGGAATCAGCAAACTTGTGCGTTATTAAAACGGGAAATGGATTAGCTCAACGTCATCCGCCGTGACTTTCACCATCGAACCTTCGGTATGCCAGGCACCCAGTACCACGCGAAAAGCAGGTTGCTGATTGGCGATGAATTCATGCACCGCCGGGCGATGCGTATGCCCGTGGATCAGCCATTGCACCTGATGTTTTTCCATCGCACTGACCACCGCGTTTTGGTTAACGTCCATGATCGCCAGCGATTTGCTGCTGTTGGCTTCTTTACTGTTCGCTCGCATTCGCGCGGCAATGCGTTTGCGTACAAACAACGGCAGGGTGAGGAACAGTGTTTGCAGCCACGGTTTGTGGACTTTGGCGCGAAAAGCCTGATAACCGGCGTCATCGGTGCACAGCGTGTCGCCATGCATAATAAGCACCCGACGACCATAAAGTTCGAGCACCTTTTCTTGCGGCAATAACGTCATGCCGCTTTCACGGGCAAAGCGTTTGCCGAGCAGAAAATCACGGTTGCCATGAATGAAATAACAGGGAACACCGGAATCGGACACCGCTTTGATCGCTGCCGCCATCTGGCGATGGAGTGGGTTGGGATCGTCGTCGCCAATCCATGCTTCAAACAGATCGCCAAGAATATACAGCGCGTCGGCCTTGCGGGCTTCTCCCGCTAAAAAACGCAGAAAACCGGCGGTGATCGCCGGTTCTTCCACGCAGAGATGAAGATCTGCAATAAAGAGTGTCGCCACGATTACTCGCTAACGGTCACGCTTTCAATGATAACGTCTTCTTTTGGCACGTCCTGGTGCATACCGCTACGACCGGTTGCAACACCTTTGATTTTGTCTACCACGTCCATGCCTTCAACCACTTCAGCAAACACGCAGTAGCCCCAACCTTGCAGGCTTTCGCCAGAGAAGTTCAGGAAGTCGTTATCAACCACGTTGATGAAGAACTGTGCAGTTGCAGAGTGCGGAGCCTGAGTACGGGCCATTGCCAGCGTACCACGGGTGTTTTTCAGACCGTTGTTGGCTTCGTTTTTGATCGGTTCTTTGGTGGCTTTTTGTTTCATGCCCGGTTCAAAACCGCCGCCCTGAATCATAAAGCCATTGATAACACGGTGGAAAATGGTGTTGTTGTAAAAACCTTCGCGGCAGTAGTCCAGGAAGTTTTTAACTGTTTCAGGTGCTTTATCGTCAAAAGTTTTGATGACAATATCGCCGTGATTGGTGTGGAAAGTAACCATTTTTGCATCCTGTTCCGTTTGATTGGTGCTTCAACCCGGTTCGGGTCATATATAGGGTGGTGTTATAGCATAACCGCACGATCGGATCATCTCGCAATGTATGCTGATTCGCGCAGGAAATATGGGTATTATACGCAACTCAATTACCCACACATGTCTAAACGGAATCTTCGATGCTAAAAATCTTCAATACTCTGACACGCCAAAAAGAGGAATTTAAGCCTATTCACGCCGGGGAAGTCGGCATGTACGTGTGTGGAATCACCGTTTACGATCTCTGTCATATCGGTCACGGGCGTACCTTTGTTGCCTTTGACGTGGTTGCACGCTACCTGCGTTTCCTCGGCTACAAGCTGAAGTATGTGCGCAACATTACCGATATCGACGATAAAATCATCAAACGCGCCAATGAAAATGGCGAAAGCTTTGTGGCGCTGGTGGATCGCATGATCGCCGAAATGCACAAAGATTTTGATGCTTTGAACATTCTGCGCCCGGATATGGAGCCACGCGCGACGCACCATATCGCAGAAATTATTGAACTCACTGAGCAACTGATCGCCAAAGGTCACGCTTATGTGGCGGACAACGGCGACGTGATGTTCGACGTACCGACCGATCCAACTTATGGCGTGCTGTCGCGTCAGGATCTTGACCAGCTGCAGGCAGGCGCGCGCGTTGACGTGGTCGACGACAAACGCAACCCGATGGACTTCGTTCTGTGGAAGATGTCTAAAGAGGGCGAACCAAGCTGGCCGTCTCCGTGGGGCGCGGGTCGTCCAGGCTGGCACATTGAGTGTTCAGCAATGAACTGCAAACAGTTGGGTAACCACTTTGATATCCATGGCGGCGGTTCTGACCTGATGTTCCCGCACCACGAGAACGAAATTGCCCAGTCCACCTGTGCGCATGATGGTCAGTATGTAAACTACTGGATGCACTCCGGCATGGTGATGGTTGACCGCGAGAAGATGTCCAAATCGCTGGGTAACTTCTTTACCGTGCGCGATGTGCTGAAATACTACGACGCCGAAACCGTGCGTTACTTCCTGATGTCGGGTCACTATCGTAGCCAGCTGAACTACAGCGAAGAGAACCTGAAGCAGGCGCGTGCGGCGCTGGAGCGTCTCTATACCGCGCTGCGCGGCACAGACAAAACCGTTGCACCTGCCGGTGGCGAAGCGTTTGAAGCGCGCTTTATTGAGGCGATGGACGACGATTTCAACACCCCGGAAGCCTATTCCGTGCTGTTTGATATGGCGCGTGAAGTGAACCGTCTGAAAGCAGAAGATATGGCAGCGGCGAACGCAATGGCGTCTCACCTGCGTAAACTCTCTGCCGTGCTGGGTCTGCTGGAGCAAGAACCGGAAGCGTTCCTGCAAAGCGGCGCGCAGGCAGACGACAGCGAAGTGGCAGAGATTGAAGCGTTAATCCAACAGCGTCTGGATGCCCGTAAAGCGAAAGACTGGGCGGCGGCAGATGCGGCGCGTGACCGTCTTAACGAGATGGGGATCGTGCTGGAAGATGGTCCGCAAGGAACCACCTGGCGTCGTAAGTAATTACTCTATTGCCGGATGCGAGTTCTCGCATCCGGTTATCGCCTGCGCCACCACAGCATTCCCATCAGCACCATTCCCGGCAACCATACCCACATCAGTTCAGAAATAATCACCTGATGCCCGTATGGCGTGGTGTAACGAGACAACGCAAACGGCGCGACTTTAATCACCTGCCAGGGAGCGAAAAAGCGTTCCTCTGACCACGGCCACAGCCAGCCAACGCCTTTACCGCCAGTGGTTACCGAATCCAGCAAGCTGTGCGATAGCAACGAGACGGTTAAAAACAGCCAGCAGCGAATCAGCCCAGCCCTGAACCATCGTCGACCAATAAGTACGCATAGTAACGGGACAACAAACGCAAACACCAGCGAATGGTTAAACCCGCGATGACCAAAGACATTGCCGTAAGCAACGCCAAATTTAAACGACAATACGTCGGCGTCTGGCAGCATCGCCAGGACAATTCCGGCAAATAACAGACGCGGAGGGATGATTTTCGATCCCAGACCTAAACCAATACAAAGGGGAACGGCGGCGTGAGTAATAACGGTTGGCATGATGATCGCTTCGGCAAAATGTCGACGCTATCAGCATGGATGAAAGCGACGAAGAGGGCAAAGGTCTGAAAAGAGAATCGGCCTGCATACCGGCAGGCCGAAGTGGGATCAGGCAACAACCTGTACGCTGTGCCCTGCAAAACTCACTGTCTGACCGGCGACGATTTTGCAACGTTTGCGTGTTTCAACCGCGCCGTCGACTTTCACCTGGCCTTCGGCGATCGCGATTTTCGCCTGCGCGCCGCTTTCGCTCCAGCCTTCCAGTTTCAGCAAGTCGCACAGCTCAACGTGCGGATGTTTACCTAAAGAAAATGTCGCCATGTTACTCACCCTGTGGATCATGATATTCAACGCACGCCTGGAGCGTGTTTTCAATCAGCGTGGCAACCGTCATCGGGCCAACGCCGCCGGGAACGGGCGTAATGTAAGAAGCGCGCTTAGCCGCTTCTTCAAACACTACGTCGCCCACAACTTTGCCATTTTCCAGACGGTTGATGCCGACATCAATCACAATTGCGCCTTCTTTGATCCAGTCACCTGGAATAAAGCCCGGCTTGCCGACGGCAACGATCAACAGATCGGCGTTTTCTACATGATGACGCAGATTTTTGGTGAAGCGGTGAGTCACGGTGGTGGTGCAACCTGCCAGCAGCAGTTCCATGCTCATCGGGCGACCAACGATATTTGATGCGCCAATCACCACAGCATTAAGACCAAAGGTATCAATGTTGTAACGCTCAAGCAGCGTGACGATACCGCGCGGAGTGCAAGGACGCAGACGCGGCGCGCGCTGGCACAGACGACCGACGTTATAAGGATGGAAACCGTCCACGTCTTTGTCCGGGTGAATACGTTCCAGCACTTTGATGTAGTCAATTCCCGCCGGAAGCGGCAACTGCACCAGAATGCCGTCAATGGTGTTGTCGGCGTTCAGCGCATCGATAAGCTCAAGCAGTTCTGCTTCGCTGGTGGTTTCCGGGAGGTCATAGGAGCGGGAGACGAACCCGACTTCTTCACAAGCCTTGCGTTTGCTTGCGACATAAATTTGCGATGCAGGGTTGCTACCCACCAGCACAACGGCCAGTCCTGGCGCCCGCAGTCCGGCCGCAACGCGCGCCTGAACTTTTTGAGCAACTTCAGAGCGCACCTGCTGCGCAATCGTTTTACCGTCAATAATCTTTGCTGCCATCAGAGAGAGGATTCCATCTGTTACGTAGGTCGAAGGGGATGCGTCTATTTTGTCAGAAGCGGGGCGTGCTGTCAGTTTTCGTTTTCTGAAAAGTAAAACCTTCTGTACCTGGCGATAATGATAACCGTCGTTGGTTTGCCGCCGTAGCGAGATAAATCAGATGCGGTCGTACACTTGTTCAGCAACCAGTTCAAAAGCCATTGACTCAGCAAGGGTTGACCGTATAATTCACGCGATTACACCACATCGTGGTGTCAATGCGCCCTTAGCTCAGTTGGATAGAGCAACGACCTTCTAAGTCGTGGGCCGCAGGTTCGAATCCTGCAGGGCGCGCCATTAAAATTCAATCAGTTACGCCTTCTTTACCTCCTCCATAATTTCACAGTGGGACATATTTGGGGCATCATCGTCAAAATGTCGTCTGTTTTCCTTGCGTGCTTCGTCAAATGATTAGGTGCAAGGTGAGTATATCTACGCACCATTTCTATGGATTCCCATCCGCCCATTTCCTGAAGCACTGATGAAGAACATCAATGAATGCACCAGAATGAATCCGGTGAGTTAAGTTCAAACTGTAGTACAATTCGCTCCGGTATTAACAGGAAAGAATATGCTATGAACCCTTATATTTATCTTGGCGGCGCAATACTTGCAGAAGTCATTGGTACAACTTTAATGAAGTTTTCAGAGGGTTTTACACGGTTATGGCCCTCTGTTGGTACAATTATTTGTTACTGTGCATCATTCTGGTTATTAGCTCAGACGCTGGCTTATATTCCTACAGGGATTGCTTATGCTATCTGGTCAGGAGTCGGTATCGTCCTGATTAGTTTACTGTCCTGGGGATTTTTCGGCCAACGGTTGGATCTGCCAGCCATTATAGGCATGATGTTGATTTGTGCCGGAGTGTTGGTAATTAACTTATTGTCACGAAGTGCACCACATTAAAAATAATTACTTTTGAATCGAGTGAAATATGGCAGTCCGTATGTTTATATGGGCTGCTTTTTTATAGTGCGGGTAAATTTTTTTTGGCAAGTGGAGCAGGGGATTACCTCATTTGCGTTTTGAACAGTAGCAATAAAGTTTTCGGTGAGAAATTCTGTCGGCATTTTATGATTAAATGGTTTATAGCAATATAAAAATAAACTCTTAAGTCTGTTTATTTTGTTAAGCTCATACACATCGTAAATAAAAATGAGAACCACCCGCTGAACGGGGGGTATGCGTAAGCTAAATTTTATAATGTCAGTGAATGTTTACGCTGTAATAATACAAATGATAGTGGACAAAAAGCACAATCAGTTGATCGATTCACCGTAGGATGCGACTGCCTGAGCGGTGTCTCCCCCGCTCAATACCTGTCTGACTCCATCATTTTTCAGCCAATAATAAATATTATTTTCTTTATTAAAAGCGTAAATTCTACAAATACCGCCAATCTCATTATTTGTATTCCATCCACTATTAGCTACATTGCCCCACTCCTGGTAAAGACCTGCGTTAACTTCTCGCGAGATAATATGACCTGAATTATGATCATTATAATCGTAACTATCGATATCCTGTGCTTCAGGAAATTCTCCGTTCATGCTCTCAACCCATGGTAAAATCTTTTGAATTGAATCATAAGTTTCAATGCTGTATTTAAAAAAATGCTTAACAGTAAAAATATAAATACCGGCAGTTTTGTTCGTTGATTTATCAGTGGCGAAAATAGCAAAAATCTTCCCAATACACTTTTCGTCAACGTCAGGAAAAGTTACTGTGCCATCCTGACTGACCGCCAGAACATTATTGTCTGCATCAGTGCTACAGCTCCATTTTACCTTGTCATTATTAACCGGGTCATTATCAATAACCATCTTAAAGGTGGCGCCTGGAAACAAGCAGTTAGGAAAATGGTAACCATTCTTCATATCATTGTTAATATCATAGATATGGTTGTCAACTAAAACGCCTGTAATTTTACTCATATTTGACTCTCTTTGTTTATTAAATAAAAGGTTTTATTCCTGTGTAAAGGAATATGCTGATGTTATTGCAATCAATGAATGATTGTTCTTATTTACAGGTTATATAGTGGCATGAATATAACTATATAATGCCTCTGAGTAGTGGCTATACCGATTATTTGTGTTACGGCTATCTTCTTATTGGCTATGCAGGTCGTAGTGGAGCAAAACCGAAACGCATAAAATGCGTTGAAAAAAGAGAATCTGCTAAACAATTAATACAGACAGGATTCTGATTAGGAAAGTGAAAAGGAAGGGAGCAAGCAAAGTTGCTCCCTTAAACAATTAATACTCGAGGATGCCACGCGCGACGGGCAAATAGCGCAGGGAGAAATAGAGCGCGTCTTTGCCGCAGGCGGAACGTTTTGCTAATAGCGAGGCGATCTCCGCATCCGGTTTTGGTTTAGCTTCAAACGTTTTACCTTTGCCCGCGACAAACAATTCATAAACAATGCCGTTGGCGGGTGAAGCCGTCTGGCAATCTGCACTGGCTTGCAGATAACGTTCGCGTTGCCCGGCGGTGAGTTTATCCACGCCGCTGCCATCCTGTACCCAGACATTAACGCCGGTTGCTTTAACTTGTTCCAGCAGTTGCCGATAGCCATCGGGCGACATATTTCCGGCGAAGAAACTACTGATATAAACCGGTTTTGCCGAAACATCACTAATCAGTCGCTGCGCATTGTTTAACCATTTCAGCAATGGCTGACGGGCGGCTTCGCTGCGCCAGTTCAGGTCGTCAATTTCCGCACTGATGTACCAGCCATCCGGCGTTACGCCCGGTGCGGCGCTCCATAATCTGGCTTGCTGGAGATCGGCCGCCAGCAGGCGATTAAGATAGCTCTCCAGCGCCGCAGATGACTGCTTCTGATGCATAAAAAATTCCGGATCGGCATTCAGGCCAACAATCAGCTTCAGGCCAGCGTGCTGCGCTGCCGCTGCTCGTCTGAACAATAATGCACGCTGTTCTGGCTGGGTGAACGCATCGCCGTAACGGGTCCATTGCAGAATCAGGGTGTCGAATCCTTGCAAATGCAACTGACTCATCAGTCCCTGCCACTGGGCGTCGGTGACCTGACTGTCACGATTTTGCGGTTGCCAGATGATACCTTTCATCGCAAAGGAAAAAGGGCTGACCAGCAGCAGTGTCAGCATTACGAAAATTAACTTACGCATTTACCAGTGCACTCCAATGGTGAGAAACGCGTTGTTGCGCTCCCCGCTACGTTGATTAATCGCCTTAAAGGTATGCTGATATTCGACGCCGAGACTGACTTTGTGCGGCCAGGCATCATAGTGCGTCTCGCCGGTCCAGATATTCCAGCGCACGCCAACACCGCCAAGCTGCGCGCCCTGAGTGCCTTTATCACGATAGCCGTTGTCCTGAACGTGAGCGTAAGGCTCAATGGTTTGTCCGTTCGCCACCTTCTGATGCCAGCTCACGCGATAATCTGCCGTCCACGCCTGAATATCCAGGCGGACATATTGCGCCGCATCGAGATACAGGTTTTGGGCAAACCAGCCTGAACCGTTCGGGTGCCACTCGTCGCTGTATTTGCCGCCGTTAAAGAACGAGGCACTGGCGCGCAGCATGGTATCGGAGGCGCCATTTTGTCCGTTCAGCGGCAGCTGCTGTTCAACGGCGAGGAAAAAGATTTGATCGCGCAGGGGCTTCCAGCGCAGGCCGGTGCCGGACATCGGATTTTTCACCGGCATTGCTACACCGTTTTCTCCGGTATCGGCAAAGACGCGGCTGTAAACCGAAAGCAGGTCGCCTTCCAGCAGCATATTGCGCCCGATGCGGTACTCGGCTTCCAGTTGCGCGTAGCTACGATAGCTTTTCCCTGGCGCAGCGCCGCCAACATTGTTGTTAGCGGTACTCATCGCCCCGGAACGCAAGCCGATGGAAGAATCGAAACTGAACGTCCAGCGGCGACCGACATCTTCATGCAGACGGCGGAAATTGAAGCGTTGCTGATTTTGCTCTGGCGTAAGTGGGGTTATCAGCGCCTGGTTATCAATATCATCAATTACCCGCCGGGCGTACTGTTGTGTTGCAGGCATATCATCCAGACGCTGGTTCACGTAGGCCAGTTGTCGGATCAGTGCCGGATCGTCCGGCAATCCTTTATGTGCCTGTTCCAGCATTTCCCGCGATTGCGCGATATCACCGCTATCCCACAAGGCGTAACCGAGCGCCGCCTGGGTATTGCTGTTATTGGGTTCCAGTTCCAGAGCGGCGCGCAAATCGCTCACCGCCGCAGAGACATCATGACGTTGGCGATAAATCGTCGCCCGCGCAACGTAAGCGTTAGCAGAAGGTGCAGTGTTAATTGAGCGCGTGAGATCGTTCAGTGCGAGTTCCGGCTGACCAGGAATATAACGTTGTGCATGTAGCCACCAGTACAGAGCATTGTTTCCCAGCCCGCGTTGTTCTGCCTGCTGAAGCCAGCGATCGCGAGCCGCGCCATTTCCTGCCGCCTGAGCGGTATTGGCGGCAGCAAGTAGATCTTCATTGCTCATGTCGTGAAGGCTGATTTTCTGCCAGGCCGCCAGTGCGGTGGCGTAGTCCTCAACCTGATACGCCTGATAAGCCACCGCGCGATGTTGCCACGCGTTCGGTTGTCGTTGTTCGGCCTGAAGCCATGCATACAACGCCACACCGGGTAGCGTGTCCCGATAACACTTCGCCAGACGGTTCCAGGCCGCAGCATCGTAGGAAGGCGACATATCGCCCAGCAGGCGGACTATCGCCGGGCAATTATCTGCAATACCCGGCAACTGACTTTGCCACTGACGTTGCTCCGCCAGCGGCAAGGGTTTCGATAAAATCGCCACTTTCGCAGGCGTCGCCAGGTAAGGATGACTTTCCAGCAGAGACGCCAGTCGCGCCATTAGAGTCTGGCTGACACGCGCATCGCCCTGGAAAGGATAGCGGTGCAGCAATAAATCGGCAGCTTCGCGTGACTGCTCGTTCTGCATCAGTTGCCAGGTCAGTTGATCCAGGCGGGTAAGATTTACCGGTTCTTGCTGATACAGCAATCGTGCCAGACGTAGAGCTTCAGCCTTGTTACGGGTCGCTACGCTAACGGCATAACGCTCCTCAAGCATTTCATTGGCGGGGAGGGTGGCGAGCAGTTTTTGCGCTGCGTCGTACTGACCTTCTTTTAAAAGCACCGGTAGCGTTGCGCCAACAACATACTGGCGGTTATCGGCAAACTGTACCGTGTGATTCGCCAACGCCTGAACGGGGTTGGCGCTGTATTTAGATAACAGATAGAGCCAACTTTTCTCTTGTGCGTCCGTGGTAAACAGCGGCTTATTTTCAATGAGATAATGCTGGAGGCGTGCTTTTTCGCCACGATAAGCCAGCGCGGTCGCGTAAGTAATATATGACTGTGGATCGGTGAAGATCCCCTGTGATTGCAGCGCCAGTATCCGATCGTCCAGCTGCCCGGCAAGCAGAACATCAAACCACTGACGGCGCTCAGCTGCGTTTAATGTATTTTGTTGCCGTGATTCACTGAATAACGCTTCTGCCAGCGGCCACTGCTTGAGGTAGATTGCGCGTTGCAGCAGATCGGTACGCAACGTTTTTCCTTCCGGCGATGCGGCAAACTTCGCATCGTTCAGTTGCGCTCTGGCGACAGGCAACTGTGCCAGTCGCAGGGCATTCTGCCCGACTTCACTGCGACAACGCAGGGTCGGCGCAGCATCGCACGCTTTTTGCTGAGCCAGCAGTTCTTCAACGGTATTAACGGTTTTGACTTCTACTGGAATAGCCGCAAGATTGCGTTCAAGGCGGGCATCACCAGGATGACGTTTCAGTTGATCTTCAAGCAACAGCCGCGCGCGATCATCATGACCAAAATGGCGATAGGCTTCCGCCAGATATAACGTCAACGGAATATTATCCGGCACCTGCTGATGAATATATTCAAATTCGCGGATGGCGGTTGCTTCGTCGTTATTTTTCTGTGCCTTTAGCGCCTTATCGAGACGGGGATAAATAACAAAATGGCGATAGTCGCTAAGCCCCAGCTCTTCTGCGCTGGTGCCGATAGTGTCTGCGAGTGCGCTGGTACTCAATAAAGACGTCAGCAGTAAACCAGACCATCCGATGACGCGATTAAGGTTATTCTCCTTCATTTTCGGACTCCAGTTGCGCAACCTGTTCTGTGTTTAAACCTGCTTTGAGTAATAGTGATTGCATCGAAACTTGTAATTCGCGTTGAATTGTCAGGACGCGATCCAACGTTTCCTGGCTGATAACGCCTTCGGTGACCAAAAATTTACCGAGCGGCAGTGAGCTGCGTTCATGGCGCAATAACAACACGTTAATTGCAGAACGATTAATATGGCCGAGCGTGGTCAGTATTTCGGCGAACAGGAACTGATGCGGTACATATTGCTGCCAGATGTCGCTGGCCTGCTGTTCAGTGAGCCATTGCTGCTGAACCGCATTGTGCAACATTGCTCGTGGGTCATAACCGCGACGACGCGCATACCAGTGACGTAAACCGGTGACGATTTGCCCGCGCAGAACAATGACGTAACGCACCTTGCGTCCGACCTTACGTGTCAGAGCCGCCAGTGAAACCGGATCGATACCATCTTCGCTGCCGACAATTAACTCATCGTTTTCCAGACGCAGCGGCAGTACCGCATAATGTAGCGCCACGGAGGCTGGCATTTCGGCAATCAGCGAGGAAGGGATCTGCCAGGCATCGATCGATTCCCACGCCACGCCGTTTTGCTCCGCCAGTGCCTGCGCCAGTTGCTCGGCGCTAATCAATCCCTGCATCAGCATCGAACCGCCGAGGCGTAGACCTTCAACACGATTACGCAGTGCTGTATCGAGTTGCTCTTCAGTGATGACCTGATTTTCCAGCAGGATTTGACCTAACGGGCGCAACGAACGGGTATCGCCAGTCACGCTGGGGAAATCATGCGTCGTTTTATCCCATGCCACGCGACGCGGGTCGCCGTGCTGAAGAACCTGTTTCAACGCGCGCCAGTTGGCCATAAAGTTAATCAGGTTGCCCCAGAATAGCCGCAGGACGGAGAGTAAACCTTGCGTCAGGCCGTAGTAGCCGGTGACAAAAATCACCCGTTGCACAATGCGGTTGATCATCAAGCCAAAGTTTAGCCACAGCAGGGTCATTAACCATGCGCTGCCGCTGAAAATAGAAAGAAAATGCCAGGCATCGGAGCACAAACTTTCATACGCCATCAACAGCAAAAGCTGGAGCATCACCAGCATCGCGAGGAAGCTGACAAAGTTACTGATTGCCCCTTTGCGGTCGCGCCAGAGAAAGTAGTTCAGCGTCAGGCTGGAGGTCCATTTGTGGGTTTTAAAGCCCTGGAAAACAATGCCGATGATCCAGCGAGATTTTTGTCGAACCGCAGTCGAAAAGGTGTCGGGGAAATATTCGCGCACGCAGATCATGTTTGACGTCCGCGCGTGCTGTAAAAATTTACGCTGCTCGCGTTCTTTGGCTTCGTCCACCACCGGAAAACGGACAAAAATTTCCGTCATACCTTTTTCTTTCAGGCGGAAACCAATATCGTAATCTTCGGTAAGACTCTGCACGTCGAAAGCGATACCGTCACCGTCGGCTAACAGCGCGGTCACGGCGCGGCGGCTGAAGCAGGTGCCGACGCCTGCGCTAGGCACCTGTCCGGCGAGAGCTTCACGCACCGGAACATCTTTGCCATGCAGTTCTGAAAATTCATCGATATAGGTCATGCTGGTGAAGTGTGTCCACTCGCGTTCAAACGGATACACCGGGATCTGAATCAGATCTTTACGCTCAACCAGATAGTTGAACAGACGCAATTCCATTGGCGAAATCACGTCTTCAGCATCATGCAAAATAAAACCAGCAAAGGCGAAATTGGCGCTACGTTCAAACTGGGTGATGGCGTCCAGCACGTTGTTCAGGCAGTCGGCTTTACTGGTGGGGCCAGGACGCGCGCAGACCACCTTGTGTACATTCGGAAAGCGAGCGCACACTTCGTCAACATCACGCTGAGTATCGGGGTCGTTGGGGTAAGTGCCAACAAAGATATGATAGTTTTCGTAGTCGAGCGTGGTCGCCGCCAGCTCGGCCATATTGCCGATGACGCCCGTTTCATTCCACGCCGGAACCATAATCGCTAACGGTTTTTCATCTGGTTTATACAGTTCGCGGTAACTCATTCGCGGGTAGCGGCGATAAACACTCAACTTGCGTTTAATGCGGCGTACCCAGTAGACGACATCAATAAAAAAATCGTCCAGCCCGCTGATGAACATGATGACCGCTAACGTTATCGCGATTACTTTTAAGCCGTAGAGCCAGGTAGCAAAAACATCAAGAAGCCAGTTCACACAAAAACCTTACATTAACGCTGGTTATGTTTAGGGTGGCGTATATTAAGGTTTTTTATGAATTGTGACAGCTTTTTACCATTAATAGGTATGACTATTGCGGCACGTTATTTTTACACTGGTTATAAAAGTTGCCGTTTGCTGAATGATTAAGCGGGTAATGTGATCACAAACCTTGTCCCCCGCGCATCTGACGTTACCGCAACCGTGCCTTTATGCGCGACTACAATCGATTTCACTATCGCCAGACCAATGCCGCTACCTTCGCCTTTTCTCTGGCGGGAAGGGTCAACGCGGTAGAAGCGGTCAAACAATCGCGGTAAGTGTTCAGGCGCAATCGGAGTACCAGGGTTTTCGACGGTAACTTGTACCTGATGATCGACCGTCTGGCAACGAACTACAATCGCCTCACCGGGCGGTGTATAACGCAGGGCGTTAGAAAGCAGGTTACTTAACGCCCGACGCAGCATCAGCGGATCGCCCGCAACCTGACACTTGTCGCCAGCAAACCGTAACTCCACGCCGCGATCTTCCGCTAACGCCTCGAAAAAATCGAACACTTTGCCGACTTCATCCGCCAGGTTGAGCATTTTCTTTTCGGGGATTAACTGGTTGTTATCGGCCTGGGCGAGAAACAGCATATCGCTGACCATTTTCGCCATTCGCGTCAGCTCTTCGAGATTAGAGTAGAGCACATCTTCCAGTTCCTTCTGGCTGCGCGACTGGCTGAGGGCGATTTCCGTTTGCGTAATGAGATTAGTAATCGGCGTGCGAATTTCGTGGGCGATATCCGCTGAGAAATTGGACTGGCGGGTAAAGACATCCTCAATACGCTCGATCATATGGTTGAACGACAGTACCAACTGTTCCAGCTCAATCGGCACGGTCTGCGGGTCAAGGCGAACATCGAGATCTTTTGAAGTAATGTTCTGGATCTGACGACTGACGCTGCGAATTGGCGAATGGCCTTTATGTACCGCCAACAGCACGATAAAGACGATCAGGATGCTGATGATCGATGCGGTCATAATAAGTTTATTCATCAAATCATTTATGTAATGAAGATGAAAATCGATCGAAAGTGCGATATAGAGCGTATAAATCGGTTTGCCGTCCGCCAGCGGGCCAACCGGCAAGCTAATCATCCGCCAGTTGCTGTGTTCCATATGCCCATGACCGTGGCCCGGCATCATCATCGTCGGGCCGGAAAGGAGAAACACCTCGCCATTCCGGGCGTCTTTATCGGGTATGGCGTCGCGCGCAAACTCGCGGATATCCGGCGCGTCGGGGGAGTGATACACCGTTTTTCCGTGGCTATCTGCCAGGGAAATCAACACGTTGGAATAACCACTGACAATGTCTTCCAGCGTCATTAAGCGTCGGGCTTGTGTCTCTTCGGGATGATTAAGAACGCGCTTTAGCGTGGTGCTAATCTCTTTTAAATCATTAATATCCTGTTCGGCAAAATGCACCTTTACCGAGTGGATCATGATCCATGCGAAGGCGAAAAACGCCGCGATGGTGGCCAGGCTGATAAAAAAGGTCAGGCGGGTTGCCAGCGAAAATGGGCGCTGAAATGGCTTACTGACCATCCGGCACCTCAAACATGTAACCCACGCCGCGCACGGTCTGAATCAGCTTTGGTTCAAAGTCGTTGTCGATTTTGCCGCGCAGCCGCTTCACCGCCACATCAATGGCGTTGGTATCGCTGTCAAAATTCATGTCCCATACCTGCGAGGCGATAAGCGAGCGGGGCAGCACTTCGCCCTGATGGCGGAGGAAAAACTCCAGCAGAGTAAATTCTTTACTGGTCAAAGTGATGCGCGTGCCGCTGCGGGTGACTTTGCGGCTGACGAGATCGACCATCAAATCGGCAACCTGAAACTGACTTTCGATAATCACCGCCGCCCCGCGCCGCAGTAGAGTGCGCACCCGCGCCAGCAGTTCAGCAAAAGCGAACGGCTTCACCAGGTAGTCATCCGCTCCCAGCTCCAGTCCCTTGACGCGATGTTCAATCGTACCCAGCGCGCTGAGCAACAGAATCGGCATCCCTTTATTGGCAGAACGCAACATGCGCACGATATCCCAGCCGTTCACGTCCGGCAGCATAATATCGAGGATTATCAGGTCATAATCACCGGTCATCGCCAGATGGTAGCCATTCAGCCCGTTGTCGGCTAAATCGACCACAAAACCGGCTTCGGTTAAACCTTTGGTTAGGTATTCGCCAGTTTTCTTTTCATCTTCGACAATCAACAGTTTCATATTTCCTCCGCATGTTGCCCGGGCAATTCTAGAGTAGCGGGATCAGATGGCAATCGCTTATTGGCAAAATGACAATTTTGTCATTTTCCTGTCACCGGAAAATCAGAGCCTGGAGGGTAAAGTTGGCGGCATAAAATCACTAAAAATTATGTGCCTATGTCTCCTTGTAAACTTCTGACATTTTGTGTGGGTCTTGTGCTAACCGGTTGTTCGCTGGCACCGGATTATCAGCGTCCGGCAATGCCCGTGCCGCAGCAGTTCTCACTCAGCCAGAACGGGCTGGTTAACGCAGCAGATAACTATCAGAACGCGGGCTGGCGCACCTTTTTTGTTGATAATCAGGTGAAGACGCTGATTAGCGAGGCGCTGGTGAATAACCGGGATTTGCGCATGGCGACGCTGAAAGTGCAGGAAGCGCGTGCGCAATATCGTCTGACCGATGCCGATCGCTACCCACAGCTCAATGGCGAGGGCAGCGGTAGCTGGAGCGGCAATCTTCAGGGCGATTCGGCTACGACACGGGAGTTCTCGACTGGCCTTAACGCCAGCTTTGACCTCGATTTTTTCGGTCGCTTAAAGAACATGAGCGAAGCCGAGCGACAAAATTATTTAGCCTCTGAGGAAGCTCAGCGCGCGGTGCATATTCTGCTGGTTTCTAATGTCGCGCAAAGCTATTTCAATCAGCAGCTGGCGTATGCGCAATTGCAAATAGCCGAAGAAACGCTGCGTAATTATCAGCAGTCATATGCGTTTGTCGAAAAACAACTGTTAACCGGCAGTAGTAATGTTCTGGCGCTGGAACAGGCTCGCGGGGTGATTGAAAGTACCCGCAGCGATATCGCTAAACGTCAGGGGGAACTGGCGCAGGCGAATAATGCATTGCAACTGTTACTGGGAAGCTACGGCAAGCTGCCGCAAGCGCAGACAGCGGATAGCGACAGCCTGCAAAGTGTTAAATTACCGGCGGACTTGTCGTCACAAATCTTGTTGCAGCGCCCGGATATTATGGAAGCTGAACACGCGTTAATGGCGGCTAATGCCAATATTGGCGCCGCACGCGCGGCATTTTTCCCGTCTATAAGCCTGACCAGCGGAATATCGACCGCTAGTAGCGAACTGTCGTCATTATTTAACGCCAGCAGCGGGATGTGGAATTTTATTCCCAAAATTGAGATCCCCATTTTTAATGCCGGGCGCAACCAGGCCAATCTGGATATCGCCGAAATTCGCCAGCAGCAGTCGGTAGTGAATTATGAACAGAAAATCCAGAACGCCTTTAAAGAAGTGGCAGATGCGCTGGCATTACGTCAAAGCCTGAATGATCAAATTAGCGCCCAGCAGCGTTATCTGGCGTCGCTACAAATTACCCTGCAACGGGCGCGGGCATTATATCAGCACGGCGCAGTAAGTTATCTGGAAGTGCTGGATGCCGAACGTTCTTTATTTGCAACCCGACAAGCTTTACTCGACCTGAATTATGCCCGTCAGGTTAACGAAATTTCTTTATATACCGCACTTGGTGGCGGTTGGTAGCAGTAATTTTTAACTCCAGGAGAGAATAAATGAAAAAAGCACTGCAAGTCGCAATGTTCAGTCTGTTTACCGTTATTGGCTTTAATGCCCAGGCTAACGAACATCATCATGAAACCATGAGCGAAGCACAACCACAGGTCATTAGTGCCACCGGCGTGGTAAAAGGCATTGATCTGGAAAGCAAAAAAATCACCATCCATCACGATCCGATTGCCGCAGTCAACTGGCCGGAGATGACCATGCGTTTTACCATCACCCCGCAGACGAAAATGAGCGAAATTAAAACCGGCGACAAAGTGGCGTTTAATTTTGTCCAGCAGGGCAATCTCTCTTTATTACAGGATATTAAAGTCAGCCAGTAACCCAGGTTTAATTCAATGAAAAAAATCGCGCTTATTATCGGCAGCATGATCGCGGGCGGCATTATTTCTGCGGCGGGTTTTACCTGGTTTGCAAAGGCGGAACCGCCAGTGGAAAAAACGCCAACCGCAGAACGTAAAATCTTATTCTGGTACGACCCGATGTATCCCAATACGCGGTTCGATAAACCGGGTAAATCGCCGTTTATGGATATGGATCTGGTGCCGAAATATGCCGATGAAGAGAGTTCTGCGTCTGGTGTGCGCATTGACCCGACTCAGACGCAGAACCTTGGGGTGAAAACGGCTACCGTCACGCGCGGGTCGCTGACGTTTGCCCAGAGTTTCCCGGCGAATGTCAGTTACAACGAGTATCAGTTTGCCATTGTACAGGCTCGCGCCGCCGGGTTTATCGACAAAGTTTATCCGCTTACCGTGGGCGATAAAGTGCAAAAGGGCGCGCCGCTTCTAGACCTGACCATTCCCGACTGGGTGGAAGCGCAGAGTGAGTATTTACTGCTGCGCGAAACCGGCGGTACGGCGACCCAGACTGAAGGCATTCTTGAGCGGCTGAGACTGGCGGGAATGCCGGAGGCCGATATTCGCCGCCTGATCGCCACGCAAAAAATCCAGACTCGCTTTACGCTCAAAGCGCCCATTGATGGCGTGATCACCGCGTTTGATCTGCGCGCGGGAATGAATATCGCCAAAGATAACGTGGTAGCGAAAATTCAGGGTATGGATCCGGTGTGGGTCACTGCTGCGATCCCGGAGTCCATCGCCTGGCTGGTGAAAGATGCCTCGCAGTTTACGCTCACCGTTCCGGCGCGACCCGATAAAACGCTCACCATCCGCAAATGGACGCTACTACCGGGCGTGGATGCCGCGACCCGCACTTTGCAACTGCGTCTGGAAGTCGATAACGCCGACGAGGCACTAAAACCGGGAATGAACGCCTGGTTGCAACTCAACACCGCCAGCGAACCGATGCTGCTCATTCCGTCACAGGCGCTGATTGATACCGGCAGCGAACAGCGGGTGATTACCGTTGATGCCGACGGACGCTTTGTACCGAAACGCGTTGCCGTTTTCCAGGCCTCGCAAGGCGTCACCGCGTTACGTTCTGGTCTGGCGGAAGGTGAAAAGGTTGTTTCCAGCGGCCTGTTCCTGATTGATTCTGAAGCCAATATTTCCGGCGCACTGGAGCGGATGCGCTCTGAAAGTGCTACCCATGCGCATTGAGGGAATAACTAATGATTGAATGGATTATTCGTCGCTCGGTGGCGAACCGTTTTCTGGTACTGATGGGCGCGTTGTTTCTGAGTATCTGGGGCACCTGGACCATCATTAACACGCCAGTGGATGCGCTGCCGGATCTTTCCGATGTGCAGGTGATTATTAAAACCAGCTATCCCGGTCAGGCACCGCAAATCGTTGAAAATCAGGTGACTTATCCACTAACTACCACCATGTTGTCGGTGCCGGGCGCGAAGACCGTGCGCGGTTTCTCGCAGTTTGGCGACTCTTATGTGTATGTCATTTTCGAAGATGGCACCGATCCGTACTGGGCGCGCTCGCGGGTGCTGGAGTACCTCAACCAGGTACAGGGTAAGCTGCCTGCGGGAGTTAGCGCCGAGCTGGGGCCAGATGCTACGGGCGTTGGCTGGATCTATGAGTACGCGCTGGTGGATCGCAGCGGTAAGCACGATCTGGCTGATTTACGCTCATTGCAGGACTGGTTTCTCAAATATGAGCTAAAAACCATCCCAGACGTTGCGGAAGTAGCGTCGGTGGGCGGTGTGGTGAAAGAGTATCAGGTGGTTATCGATCCCCAGCGCCTGGCGCAATATGGCATCAGTCTCGCTGAAGTGAAAAGCGCGCTGGATGCCTCAAACCAGGAAGCGGGTGGTTCGTCGATTGAACTGGCGGAAGCGGAATATATGGTGCGCGCCAGCGGCTATCTGCAAACGCTCGACGACTTTAATCACATCGTTTTAAAAGCCAGTGAAAATGGCGTGCCTGTTTATCTGCGTGATGTTGCGAAAGTCCAGGTAGGGCCGGAAATGCGCCGGGGCATTGCGGAACTGAACGGCGAAGGCGAAGTCGCTGGCGGAGTGGTGATCCTGCGTTCCGGTAAAAACGCCCGTGAAGTGATCGCCGCCGTGAAGGACAAGCTGGAAACGCTAAAAAGCAGTCTGCCGGAAGGCGTGGAAATAGTTACAACATACGATCGCAGCCAGCTCATTGATCGCGCCATCGACAACCTCAGCGGCAAGTTGCTGGAAGAGTTTATTGTGGTGGCGATAGTCTGCGCGCTGTTTCTCTGGCATGTGCGCTCGGCGCTGGTGGCGATTATTTCGTTGCCGCTGGGGTTGTGTATTGCTTTTATTGTCATGCACTTTCAGGGACTGAACGCCAATATTATGTCGCTGGGCGGCATTGCGATTGCCGTCGGGGCGATGGTCGATGCCGCTATCGTCATGATCGAGAATGCGCATAAACGGCTGGAAGAGTGGCAGCACCAGCATCCTGACGCCACGCTGGATAATAAAACGCGCTGGCAGATTATCACCGATGCATCTGTTGAAGTGGGGCCGGCACTGTTTATCAGTCTGCTGATTATCACGTTGTCGTTTATCCCGATCTTCACTCTGGAAGGGCAGGAAGGGCGTCTGTTTGGCCCACTGGCGTTCACCAAAACCTATGCCATGGCGGGTGCGGCGCTGCTGGCGATCGTAGTGATCCCGATCCTGATGGGCTACTGGATACGTGGCAAAATTCCGCCAGAAAGCAGTAACCCGCTCAACCGTTTTTTGATTCGTATTTACCATCCGCTGTTGCTGAAAGTACTGCACTGGCCGAAAACCACGCTGCTGGTGGCGGCGCTTTCGGTGCTGACGGTTATCTGGCCGCTGAATAAAGTTGGCGGGGAATTTTTACCGCAGATCAATGAAGGCGACTTGTTATATATGCCATCGACGCTGCCGGGGATTTCCGCGTCGGAAGCAGCGAGTATGTTGCAAAAAACCGACAAGCTGATTATGAGCGTGCCGGAAGTGGCGCGGGTGTTTGGCAAGACCGGGAAAGCGGAAACCGCCACCGATTCTGCCCCGCTGGAGATGGTAGAAACGACCATTCAGCTTAAGCCACAGGATCAGTGGCGGCCTGGTATGACGATGGACAAAATCATCGAAGAGCTGGATAACACCGTGCGGCTGCCGGGGCTGGCGAATCTGTGGGTGCCGCCAATCCGTAACCGCATCGACATGCTCTCGACCGGCATTAAAAGCCCCATCGGCATTAAAGTTTCCGGCACTGTGCTGGCGGATATCGACGCGATGGCGGAGCAAATTGAAGACGTGGTGCGAACGGTGCCAGGCGTGGTTTCGGCCCTTGCCGAGCGTCTGGAAGGTGGGCGCTATATCAACGTTGAGATTAACCGTGAAAAAGCCGCGCGTTACGGTATGACGGTGGCGGATGTGCAGTTGTTTGTCACCTCTGCGGTGGGCGGGGCGATGGTTGGCGAAACGGTGGAAGGAATTGCCCGTTATCCGATTAATCTGCGTTATCCGCAAAGCTGGCGCGATAGCCCGCAGGCGCTGCGACAGTTACCGATCCTGACGCCGATGAAGCAGCAAATCACCCTGGCGGACGTGGCCGACGTTAACGTCTCCACCGGACCGTCGATGCTGAAAACCGAGAATGCGCGCCCGACGAGCTGGATTTATATCGACGCCCGCGATCGTGACATGGTGTCGGTGGTTCACGATCTGCAAAAAGCGATTGCCGAGAAAGTGCAGTTGAAACCGGGCACCAGCGTGGCGTTTTCCGGTCAGTTCGAGCTACTGGAGCGCGCCAACCATAAGCTGAAACTCATGGTGCCGATGACGCTGATGATCATCTTCGTGCTGTTATATCTGGCGTTCCGTCGCGTGGGGGAAGCGTTACTGATTATCAGCAGCGTACCGTTTGCGCTGGTGGGCGGCATCTGGTTCCTGTGGTGGATGGGCTTTCATCTTTCCGTCGCGACGGGCACCGGTTTTATCGCTCTCGCCGGAGTCGCTGCCGAGTTTGGCGTGGTGATGCTGATGTATTTACGTCACGCCATAGAGGCAGAGCCGTCGCTGGATAACCCGCAGACCTTTAGCGAGCAGAAACTGGATGAGGCGTTGTATCACGGCGCGGTACTGCGCGTGCGCCCGAAAGCGATGACGGTGGCGGTGATTATCGCCGGTCTGCTGCCGATTCTGTGGGGAACGGGGGCGGGCTCAGAGGTGATGAGCCGCATCGCCGCGCCGATGATTGGCGGCATGATTACTGCACCTTTGCTGTCGCTGTTTATTATCCCGGCGGCGTATAAGCTGATGTGGCTGCACCGGCATCGGATTTAGGCAAAATTGCCTGATGCGCTACGCTTATCAGGCCTACAGCGTGAATTATAATTTATTGAATTTGCACATTTCTGTAGGCCAAATAAGGCGTTAACACCCTAATTGGCAATAACAAGGTACTTTTTGTCGGCAATTTGCATAAGAAAGGGAGACCCGGTTTAACTGTGTGGATTGTGTCTTGCGACGACCAGCACTAAATGTTAAAAGGAGCCCCTCAATAAAAAAGACACACAGGGGAAAGACGTGAAAAACGCGTCAACCGTATCGGAAGATACTGCGTCGAATCAAGAACCGACGCTTCATCGGGGATTACATAACCGTCATATTCAGCTAATTGCGCTGGGTGGCGCCATTGGTACTGGTCTGTTTCTTGGCATTGGTCCGGCGATTCAGATGGCGGGGCCGGCTGTATTGCTGGGCTACGGCGTTGCCGGGATCATCGCTTTCCTGATTATGCGCCAGCTCGGCGAGATGGTGGTCGAAGAGCCGGTATCTGGTTCGTTTGCCCACTTTGCCTATAAATATTGGGGACCGTTTGCGGGCTTCCTCTCCGGCTGGAACTACTGGGTGATGTTCGTGCTGGTAGGAATGGCTGAACTGACGGCTGCGGGTATCTATATGCAGTACTGGTTCCCGGATGTTCCAACGTGGATCTGGGCTGCTGCCTTCTTTATTATCATCAACGCCGTTAACCTGGTGAACGTGCGCTTATATGGCGAAACCGAGTTCTGGTTTGCGCTGATTAAAGTGCTGGCGATCATCGGTATGATCGGCTTTGGCCTGTGGCTGCTGTTTTCTGGTCACGGCGGCGAGAAAGCCAGTATCGACAACCTCTGGCGCTACGGTGGTTTCTTTGCCACCGGCTGGAATGGGCTGATTTTGTCGCTGGCGGTGATTATGTTCTCCTTCGGCGGTCTGGAGCTGATTGGGATTACTGCCGCTGAAGCGCGCGATCCAGAAAAAAGCATCCCTAAAGCAGTGAATCAGGTCGTGTATCGCATCCTGCTGTTTTATATCGGTTCACTGGTGGTTTTATTGGCGCTCTACCCGTGGGTGGAAGTGAAATCCAACAGTAGCCCGTTTGTGATGATTTTCCATAATCTCGACAGCAACGTGGTAGCTTCTGCGCTGAACTTCGTCATTCTGGTAGCATCGTTATCGGTGTATAACAGCGGAGTTTACTCCAACAGCCGGATGCTGTTTGGCCTTTCCGTCCAGGGGAATGCGCCGAAGTTTTTGACTCGCGTAAGCCGTCGCGGTGTTCCGATTAACTCGCTGATGCTTTCCGGAGCGATCACTTCGCTGGTGGTGTTAATCAACTATCTGCTGCCGCAAAAAGCGTTTGGTTTGCTGATGGCGCTGGTGGTGGCAACGCTGCTACTTAACTGGATTATGATCTGCCTGGCGCATCTGCGTTTTCGTGCGGCGATGCGACGTCAGGGGCGTGAAACCCGCTTCAAAGCTCTGATGTATCCGTTTGGCAACTATCTTTGCATTGCCTTTCTCGGCATGATTTTGCTGCTGATGTGCACAATAGATGATATGCGCTTGTCAGCGATCCTGCTGCCGGTGTGGATTGTGTTCCTGTTTGTGGCGTTTAAAACGCTGCGTCGGAAATAAGGCGTTCACGCCGCATCCGACAAAACGATGTCCGCTCTCATCCATTCGATGAGAGCGGTTTTTTTAATTACTGCTTAAATGCACCCGCCAGAGAGCGAATATCATTGCCGGTTGGCGACTGATGAAGTCGCAGGCCAAACTCTTCGACGATGGCAAATATATGGTCGAAAATATCAGCCTGAATGCTTTCATATTCCAGCCACACTACGGTATTGGTAAACGCATATATCTCAAGCGGTAAACCATTATCGCCCGGTGCAAGCTGGCGTACCATTAAGGTCATATCTTTACGAATACGTGGATGGTTACGTAGATATTCGTTCAGATAGGCACGAAATGTTCCAATATTCGTCATTCGGCGCAGGTTTAATACTGACTCCGTAGACCCTTGCTGGCGGTTCCACTCATTAATTTCCTGATGGCGGCTGGTTAAATAAGGCTTTAACAGATGCGCTTTATTCAGCCGCTGCATTTCGGTTTCATCAAGAAAGCGAATGCTGGTGACATCAATACTGATACTGCGTTTAATGCGTCGTCCACCAGAGGCTGACATTCCGCTCCAGTTTTTAAAGGAGTCAGAAACCAGAGACCAGGTGGGAATAGTGGTAATGGTATTGTCCCAGTTACGTACTTTGACGGTGGTTAAACCAATATCGATCACCGCGCCATCCGCGCCGTATTTCGGCATTTCCAGCCAGTCGCCCAGTTTCAGCATATCGTTCGCGGAAAGCTGAATACCTGCCACCAGACCAAGAATCGGATCTTTAAATACCAACATCAGCACGGCAGCCATTGCGCCAAGACCACTGATCAGAATGGTCGGTGACTGACCAATCAGCAGCGAGATCATCAAAATGCCGACCAAAATAGCGCCGATCAGCTTTATCCCCTGAAATATCCCTTTCAGCGGTAACTGTTTTGCTGCCGGGAATTTCTGCGCCAGATTTAAAATAACATCCAGCAACGAGAAGACTGAAAGCAGCGCATACATCATGATCCACAACTGTGCGCAGGTGGTCAGAATATCAGCCGCTTTGGTGCCTTTTTGCAACCAGAATACCGCCTGAATATTGACGATAATCCCCTGCAGGGTAAAAGCTAAACGGTGAAATAGTTTATTCTGGGTAATGATTTGCAGCCACAGCCGTGAACTGGCAATGGCGCGTTTTTCGAAGGTACGTAATACCACCCAGTGCAAAATAATATGCACTACAACGGCGGTCAGAAAAATAATACCGAAAATCATCACCATTGAGGTGGTGTGATCAATCTCAATACCCGCTAAATCTTCAACCTGGGATATTAAATCCTGCATAACGTCTCCTGTATACAACAGCGGACTATGATGACGGCTGAAACAGGGTTATGCAAATCAGGAAAATCTGATGTGAAATAGCCGGGATCAGTTCCCGGCTATAAAGGAGAATTACACTTCAGTTAAGGTGATACTTTGTGGCAGACGAGATTTTGGCAGGGTAGCGTTAAAATCTTCCACGCTGTGATGGCCTACCGGTACGACCACCAGACTGGTGTAACCTTTCTCTTTCAAACCAAATTCTTCATCGAGGATCGTCGCGTCAAAACCTTCGATTGGCACCGCGTCCAGACCCAGTGCCGCAACGCCCAACAGGAAGTTACCGACGTTGAGATAAACCTGTTTTGCCATCCACTCTGCATCATCATGCAGATCTTTACGGTGCATATCGGCGAAGAACTTACGGCCTTTATCGTTCGCGGCTTTCGCTTCCGGCGTGGCAAAGCGGCCGTCAGCATCTTCCTGGTCAATAACCCGTTTCAGCCATGCATCGTCCATTGCGGTTTTCGCGCAGAACACCACGACGTGCGAGGCATCAAGTATTTTACGTTCGTTGAACACGTAATTGTCGGCGGCGGATTTAGCGACACGCGCTTTACCTTCTTCCGTGCTGGCCACAATAAAATGCCATGGCTGGGAGTTGGTGCTGGATGGGCTGTACTGGAGCAGGGTTTTGATCTGCTCGGCTTGTTCCGGGGTAAGTTTTTTGCTGGCATCAAATGCCTTAGTGGAATGACGCTTTAGGGCGACAGAAATGATATCCATAAAGACTCCTTGTGAAAGATGTTTGTGTGCCAGCAGATTACAAGGATCGAAGTAAAATGGTAAGCGAGAAAAATGCGCTATAGATTTACGCTTTAGCCTGGACGTACTCTTTTTTGATCGCGTTTAGCCAGGCCATCAACCACCAGATTCCACGAATCGTTGATCAGATCGCGAAGTAACGCTTCGGAGATTTCGTCGCCGGGATACACCGAAATCCAGTGCTTTTTATTCATGTGATACCCAGGCTTAATGCTTGGGTATATTTGCTGATTTAACAGGGATTTTTGTGGATCGGACTTCAGATTGATAAAGGGGACGCCGCGCAGTTCTGACGACAGCATAAAAATCTTGCCGCCAATTTTAAAAACATCGAACTCCGGGCCAAAAGGCCAGCAAAGCTCGACAAAGGGTAACTCAAGGGCCAGGCGTTTCGCCGTTTCGTGCAGTGATTGCTTATCCATAAACGTTCCTTAAGGCGAAGGAGAATAAGCAAAGTATGCCGCGAAGTACGGCGATAATCGACGTTTAATCCGCCAGCGAGAACCAGCGTCGCCAGATAAATCTAAGAATAAAATACTCAATAGCGCCCAGCACTAAAAACCACAAGCAAAACAATAAAGTGTAAAGCTGGCTAAGATCCATTAAATGGAACGTGGTCATCAGTTTCTGTGCCAGCGTCAGCCCCAGCGCAGGGGCGGGCAGCAGCAGGCAAGAAAGGAAAGCCATCAGCAAAATGCCTGCTGCGGTAGTTAAGGTTTCTAAGGGGTGTTTCATAACATTGTTAAATGTAAGTTAAAACACCATTGTCGGGGATATTTCTGCGTAACGCAATTCTCCGCTTAGTCTCCAGCCCAAATCTCACAATGCTTTTTCACCAGCCCAATCAGCGAGCCGCCATCGGCGACAAAATCTCGCATCAGCTGCGCTTCATTCAGACCGCTGATAATCTGGCGGTGCAGTGCTTCAATTGCACTGGATGCGCCAATTTTATGTGCAGAAGGAGCTATTTTTTCCAACAATCGCAAGGTGTCTTCTGTCAGTGGACGACGATCGCCGGTGTGCGGATCGGTAACGACGCCTTCCAGACCATAACGGCAGGCCTGGAAACGGTTGAATTTATACAGCAGATAATCTTTCTCCTGATGTTTGAACGGGCGTTCCGTCAGCAACCAGTGGGCGGTGGCCTGAATCAATCCCGCCATATTTACCGCATGGCTAAGGGTTAACGGGGTATCCATCACCCGAACCTCCACCGTGCCAAAATGAGGGCTAGGGCGAATATCCCAGTGCAGATCTTTAATGCTGTCGATCATCGTGGTGTAACTCAGGCAGCGAAACAGGGCTTCAAATTGTTGCCAGTTACTGACCCACGGCATTGGACCATTATCGGGAAAGGCAGAAAAAATATTCGGTCGTGAGGAGGCAAAACGTGTATCCGTTCCCTGCATATACGGCGATGCGGCAGAAAGGGCGATAAAGTGCGGTACAAAGCGTGATAAGCCGTGCAGCAAATAAATAGCGTCATCACCACTGGCGCAGCCAACGTGAACATGCTGACCAAAAACAGTCGCTTGTTGAATGAGATAGCCGAAGTTCTCCAGCGTCCGTTGATAACGTTCGTTATCGCACACCTCCTGACGCTGCCATTTCTGAAACGGGTGCGTACCACCGCCGCAAATTTCCAGATGATGGTCTGCGGCTGCCTGCAATACGACTTTCTGCATCGCTGAAAATTGCCCGGCAGCCTGGTTGATATCACGGCAAACATCCGTCGCCAGTTCCAGCATACTTTCGGTGATATCGTGCTTCACCACCCCGGCAGTGATCTTGCTTTTTACCGCGTCAATCAGCGTTGAAGAGTCCTGGCTAAGGTCATATCCTGGAGGATTAACCACCTGCATTTCCAGTTCAATACCGAGGGTAAAAGGTTCAGAGACATGAAAATCGGGTAATGGCATAGGTTTCTCTTATGTTGGCGTTTTCATTCCAGTATAGAAGTGTCAGCGGCAGGGCGAGATGCGGAAGTTCTGGAATGTTTCTTTTTTTGGTGATGGTGAACTGATTGCTACTGAAGCAATTTGGCTACTTTTGCAATGTGACAAGTAGCGGCAGAGCTGGCTGGCGGCGAAGAATTTTGACGATTGGGGCGTGCAGAAAAAAACTGGCTCAGCTTCGGTTGAGCAAATGAGTAGTGTGAGAAGTCCGGAACAGGATTTACTGTATAAATAAACAGATATTTTGCTAAGGAAGGGTAAGATAACAGCGGGTGCCTGAAGCTTTCCGGTTTCAGGTTTACTCTGAGGTCTGGAAAGATGAAGCCCCAGGAGATATTTCTATCAATTCTGGGGCTGCCACTCCAAACCCGAACAATTTGGATGGTAGTCCCTTCTTCGCATGGAGGCAATATAAACATGCTGACGAAATATGCCCTTGTGGCAGTCATAGTGCTGTGTTTAACGGTGCTGGGATTTACGCTTCTGGTCGGAGACTCGCTGTGTGAGTTCACCGTAAAGGAACGTAATATTGAGTTCAGGGCTGTTCTCGCTTACGAACCGAAGAAGTAGCCGTTGTGCGGGGAGCAATCCCCGCATATCCGGTTGTCAGGTCTGGATGGTAAGGCACCTGCTTTATACTTTCGCCCGCAGTCAGTGATGGCTGCGGGCGAATCGTATCAGGTATTGTCAATTAATCGAGTTGGCACAGAGTTATGACTATTTTTTCTTTTATCTGCCAGTGCACAGCAAACATCTCATTCTCACGATGAATGATGACCTGCTGTTTATTCCAGCTAATTATCTGATAGTCCAGAAAACCTGCATCAGTTTGGATCTCACTTGCCTTAAATGCGCTCTCTTTGGCGGAAAATGCCAGTGTCAGCGCCAGAGAAAAGGCTAAACCGCAGTCTGCGAGTCGCTCGTGTTCTGCTGGTGTAATAATGTTGTCTGTCAATTCGGTCGCTGTTTGCGCAGAAAAAATTTCTTCGATATCAACGCCAATCGGTTGACGGGAAACCACGGTTAATGCCGTAGTCCCGCAGTGGCTAATACTGCCGTATACCTCCGCAGGCCACACCGGTTGGCGTAGCTCGCCGATTGCGGGCACACATTTATAGCCATATTCCCGCAAGGCATAAACAGCAGCGATCCGTCCGGCTAAATGCTCTGTTTTACGTTTACGTCCAGCATGTTGCAGTTGTGCGTAGTGTGGCAGCCAGAGTAAATCCTGCTCGCGAAAACTCACCGGATCGAACTCAACAAAATGCAGCGTATGTCCGGCAAAGGGGAGGGAGGTATGCGTAGTTTTCATGTCGACCATATTAGGAGACTGATGACAAACGCAAAACTGCCTGATGCGCTACGCTTATCAGGCCTACACTATCCTGCAATATATTGAATTGGCAAGATTTTTGTAGGCCGGATAAGGCGTTCACGCCGCATCCGGCATGAACGACGCGCACTTTGTCAACAATCTGACGTTAGCATCAGAAGTGAGTGTTTACGCTCATATACCACGTACGTCCCGGCTCGTTATAGGTATACGCGCCGGCACCCGCGATATAGTTGGCTCCTGCCAAATCGCCTGTGGTCTGGGCATTACCCGCACGCCACAAACGTTTGTCGAACAGGTTGTCCACGCCGCCGGTCAGACTGACGTTCTTCGTCACATCCCAGGTCGCGCTCAGGCCAACAATGCTGTACGGACTGATTTCTTTGGTTTCCGGCCCAACCGCTGGCTGGCCTTTGTAGTTGTACTTCTTCGGTTGCTGCTTGCCGTACCAGGTGAAGGTTGTTTGCATCGACAAATCTTCCCGCGCCTGCCAGCTCAGCGTTGAGTTCAACGTATATTCCGGGATGATCGACAAACGGTCGCCCGTGGTTTTGTTTTCACTCTTCAGCATATAAGTGATGTTGTTGGTCCACATCACCGTTTCGCTAACCGGTACGTTTAACGATCCTTCCAGACCTTCAACCACCGCTTTCGGTACATTATCCCACTGATAGAGGTCAGTGCCGACTGCGTTTTGCCCTACAGCCACATAGCCCGCTTCAATCTTATTGCGATAATCGTTACGGAACCAGGTGACGCCCGCCAGCCAGCCGTCGCGTTTGAACTCCAGACCAATCTCCTTGTTGATACTGGTTTCCGCTTTCAGGTCATCATTACCTTGCAGATAGCAGCCGCCCGCGCTGGCATAGCAACCCTGACCTTTACTGTAGAGAATGTAGTTCGGGTTAGTCTGGTACAGACTCGGCGCTTTATAAGCACGGGCAATGCCCATTTTCAGCGTGAAGTCATCGCCTAAACCTTGCGATATGTTCAGCGCCGGGCTCCAGTTATTGCCGACTATACTGTGATGATCGAAACGCAGCCCCGGTGTCACGATGGTGCTGTCAGTCAGCTCCATGTTGTTTTCGGCAAACAGCGAGAAAATTTCTGCTTTTGAATACGGGCTACGGTCGGTGGCACTCACACCATCAATAGCACCGCCGGTATTCGTCCCGGTTAGCGCCTGGGTGTTGGAACTCAAGTCCTTCATCCGCTGCTGATTCCACTCCGTACCCAGCGTCAGCGTCTGGTTAACGAGGAAATCAATCGGCAGGTTAACTTCGCTGTGCAGCATCACGTCATCGAGATCAATATCGACGAAATCCTGCGTCGCTTTTTCGTTAAATTTCCCTTCGGTGCCGCCCGCCAGACCTTCCGGAATACGCGAGTTACGAGTGTGTTCGTACTGCACCCAGTTACTGGTGGTCACACCGTTATCCCAGCCACCGTTCCAGGTCAGTGAGTAATTCTGGCGATACAGACGGTTGGTTTCATCGCCGTATTTAGAGCGGGTATAAGCGTCGGAGTTGGTGTTCTGGGTATCGCCTGCATACAGGTTGCCCTGGCGGCTGTAACCCGCTTCCAGTTCCAGCGATTGCAGAGGCGCGAAGTCCCAACGAACTACGCCGTTAATATCTTTGTTGATCACCCCTTCGCGCCCGGCTGGTAGGGTAGTTGCATAGGTTCCGGCACGCGCGGACTGATGACCCTGGTTAATATCCCACGCATCGGCCTGGGTTTTGTCGAGATTGCCATACAAGCGGAAGCTGAATTCGTCGCCCAGCGGACCGGTCAGGCTGAAGTTGGTGCGTTTGGTGGCACCTTCCTCTTTATGTTCTGGCACATTGAAATAAGCGTCCCAGGAACCGTGCCACTCACCACTGCCTTTTTTGGTAATGATGTTAACCACGCCGCCCGCCGCGCCGTTGCCGTAACGCGCAGCTGCCGGACCACGCAGAACTTCAATTCGTTCAATCATTTCAGGTGGCACCCAGGAAGTATCACCACGGGTATCGCGCTCTCCACGCCAGCCCTGACGCACCGAGTTACGGCTGCTGACCGGTTTGCCGTCAATTAAAATCAGCGTGTTTTCCGGACCCATGCCGCGAATATCAATCTGGCGGTTATTACCACGCTGACCACTGGTGGAGTTACCGGTCAGGTTAACGCCTGGCATGGTACGTATAATCTCCGACACATCGCGGGCAACCGGGTTTTTGCGGATTTCATCTGCGGTGATGGTCGAAACGCCAGGCGCCTGCAAGTTCTGCTCGGCGGCGGTAACGACAATAGTATCGTCATGTGAAACAGGAGTATCGGTCGGCTCTTGTGCCTGCGCTACCCCATAAATCCCCAGGTTGACCAACAAGGCCAGGGAATGAATCTTCTTGTTCATTGTTTTATTCCTGCATTTTTGCCACGAATTGCAACTGTCGGGCATGGTCGTCATCAGCATGACGCATCCCGCTACCGCGAAAACCTTTGATCCTGAAAGACACGCAGTGCAGTTGGTTAATTAATGTCCGCGCTTGACATGGCGCGCCAATACGCTATTGCAAATGCAAATAGTTATCAATAATATTATCAATATATTTCTGCAATCAATGAAAAATTGCACAGTAAACATGGGGTTATGGTGTGACGGTGTTAAATGTGGGAAATGAGAGCTGGTGGCAGTCGAAACATGGCCCGGAATGGCAGCGTCTTAATGACGAAATATATCAGGTCACTTTCTGGTGGCGTGACCCTCAAGGTTCTGAAGACCGCTCGACGGTGAAGCGCGTATGGGTTTACATCACTGGCGTTACCGATCACCATCAGAACAGCCAGCCCCAGTCGATGCAGCGCATTGCAGGCACCGACGTCTGGCAGTGGGCGACACAACTCAATGCTAACTGGCGCGGCAGTTACTGTTTTATTCCCACCGAACGCGATGACATTTTTTCTGCACCATCACCCGATCGCCTCGAATTACGCGAAGGCTGGCGAAAACTATTACCCCAGGCGATAGCCGATCCGCTGAATCCGCAAAGCTGGAAAGGAGGGCGAGGGCACGCTGTTTCCGCACTCGAAATGCCGCAAGCGCCTCTGCAACCGGGATGGGATTGTCCGCAAGCGCCAGAAATACCTGCCAAAGAAATTATCTGGAAAAGTGAACGGTTGGGAAATTCACGTCGTGTATGGATTTTTACCACCGGCGATACGCCAGTCGAGGAGCGTCCGTTAGCTATTCTGCTCGATGGTGAATTTTGGGCGCAAAGTATGCCCGTCTGGCCTGCGTTGACTTCGCTGACCCGTCGTCAGCAGCTTCCTCCCGCCGTGTATGTGTTGATTGACGCCATCGACACCGCGCACCGTGCCCGCGAACTGCCGTGTAATGCGGATTTCTGGCTGGCAGTACAGCAAGAGTTACTGCCGCTGGTGAAAACAATCGCTCCTTTTAGCGATCGTGCCGATCGCACAGTGGTCGCCGGGCAAAGTTTTGGTGGGCTTTCCGCGCTGTATGCCGGATTGCACTGGCCTGAACGCTTTGGCTGTGTATTAAGCCAGTCAGGATCGTACTGGTGGCCGCATCGGGGCGGTCAGCAAGAGGGCGTGTTACTTGAACAGCTTAAAACTGGCGAAGTTAGCGCCGAAGGTCTGCGTATTGTTCTGGAGGCGGGGATTCGTGAGCCGCTGATCATGCGAGCCAATCAGGCGCTGTATGCGCAACTATATCCCATAAAAGAATCCATTTTCTGGCGTCAGGTTGACGGCGGACATGATGCGCTTTGTTGGCGCGGTGGCTTGATGCAGGGGCTAATTGACCTCTGGCAACCGCTTTTCCATGACAGGAGTTGAATATGGCATTCAGTAATCCCTTCGATGATCCGCAGGGCGTGTTTTACATTTTGCGCAATGCGCAGGGGCAATTCAGTCTGTGGCCGCAACAGTGCGCGTTACCGGCAGACTGGGATGTTGTGTGTCAGCCGCAGTCACAGGCGTCCTGCCAGCAGTGGCTGGAAGCCCACTGGCGTACTCTGACACCGGCGAATTTTACCCAGCAGCAGGAGGCGCAATGAGCCAACATTTACCTTTGGTCGCCGCACAGCCCGGCATCTGGATGGCAGAAAAACTGTCAGATTTACCTTCCAGCTGGAGCGTGGCGCATTACGTTGAGTTAACCGGAGAGGTTGATGCGCCATTACTGGCCCGCGCGGTGGTTGCCGGATTAGCACAAGCGGATACGCTACGGATGCGTTTTACGGAAGATAACGGCGAAGTCTGGCAATGGGTCGATGATGCGTTGACGTTCGAACAGCCAGAAATTATCGACCTGCGTGCCAACATTGATCCACACGGAACTGCGCAGGCATTAATGCAAACCGATTTGCAACAAAATCTGCGTGTCGATAACGGTAACCCACTGGTCTTTCATCAGCTGATACAGGTGGCGGATAACCGCTGGTACTGGTATCAGCGTTATCATCATTTGCTGGTTGATGGTTTCAGTTTTCCGGCAATTACCCGCCAGATCGCCAATATTTACTGTGCATGGCTGCGTGGCGAACCAACGCCTGCTTCGCCGTTTACGCCTTTCGCTGAAGTGGTGGAAGAGTACCAGCAGTATCGGGAAAGCGAGGCCTGGCAGCGTGATGCGGCATTCTGGGCGGAACAACGTCGCCAACTGCCGCCGCCTGCATCACTTTCGTCTGCACCTTTAGCGGGGCGCGGCGCCTCGGCAGATATTCTGCGCCTGAAACTGGAATTTACCGATGGGGAATTTCGGCAGTTGGCAGCACAACTGCCGACCGTACAACGTACCGATTTAGCTCTCGCGCTGGCGACCTTATGGCTGGGGCGATTGTGCAACCGCATGGACTACGCTGCCGGATTTATCTTTATGCGTCGAATGGGGTCGGCGGCGCTTACGGCGACCGGTCCCGTGCTCAACGTTTTGCCGTTGGGTATTCACATTGAGGCGCAAGAGACGCTGCCTCAGTTGGCAATCCGCCTGGCGGCTCAACTGAAAAAAATGCGCCGTCATCAACGCTACGATGCCGAACAGATTGTCCGTGACAGCGGGCGAGCGGCAGGTGATGAACCGCTGTTTGGTCCGGTACTCAATATCAAGGTATTTGATTACCAACTGGATATTCCTGGTGTTCAGGCGCAAACCCATACACTGGCAACCGGTCCGGTTAATGACCTTGAACTGGCGCTGTTCCCGGATGAGCACGGTGATTTGAGTATTGAGATCCTCGCCAATAAACAGCGTTACGATGAACCAACGTTAATCCAGCACGCTGAACGTCTGAAAATGCTGATTGCGCAGTTCGCCGCGAATCCGGCGCTGTTGTGCGGCGATGTCGATATTATGCTGCCAGGTGAGTATGCACAGTTGGCGCAGATCAACGCCACACAGGTAGAAATCCCTGAAACCACGCTGAGCGCGCTGGTGGCAGAACAAGCGGCAAAAGCACCGGATGCACCGGCGCTGGCAGATGCGTATTACCAGTTCAGCTATCGGGAAATGCGCGAGCAGGTGGTGGCGCTGGCGAATCTGCTGCGTGAGCGCGGCGTTAAACCTGGCGACAGCGTGGCGGTGGCGCTACCGCGCTCGGTCTTTTTGACCCTGGCACTACATGCGATTGTTGAAGCAGGTGCGGCCTGGCTACCACTGGATACGGGTTATCCGGACGATCGTCTGAAAATGATGCTGGAAGATGCGCGTCCGTCGCTGTTAATCACCACCGACGATCAACTGCCGCGCTTTAGCGATGTTCCCAATTTAATAAGCCTTTGCTATAACGCCCCGCTTACTCCACAGGGCAGTGCGCCGCTGCAACTTTCACAACCGCACCATACGGCTTATATCATCTTCACCTCTGGTTCCACCGGCAGGCCGAAAGGGGTGATGGTCGGGCAGACGGCTATCGTTAACCGCCTGCTGTGGATGCAAAATCATTATCCGCTTACAGGCGAAGATGTCGTTGCCCAAAAAACACCGTGCAGTTTTGATGTCTCGGTGTGGGAGTTTTTCTGGCCATTTATTGCGGGGGCGAAACTGGTGATGGCTGAACCAGAGGCGCACCGCGATCCGCTCGCTATGCAGCAATTCTTTGCCGAATATGGCGTAACGACCACGCACTTTGTTCCCTCAATGCTGGCGGCATTTGTTGCTTCGCTGACGCCGGAAACCGCTCGCCAGAGTTGCGCGACGTTGAAACAGGTTTTCTGTAGTGGTGAAGCGTTACCGGCTGATTTATGCCGCGAATGGCAACAGTTAACCGGTGCGCCGTTACATAATCTGTATGGGCCGACGGAAGCAGCGGTGGACGTTAGCTGGTATCCGGCTTTTGGCGAGGAACTGGCACAGGTACGCGGCAGCAGTGTGCCGATTGGCTACCCGGTGTGGAACACGGGGCTGCGTATTCTTGATGCGATGATGCATCCGGTGCCGCTGGGGGTGGCGGGTGATCTCTATCTCACCGGCATTCAACTGGCGCAGGGGTATCTGGGACGACCCGATCTGACCGCCAGCCGCTTTATTGCCGACCCTTTCGCCCCCGGTGAGCGGATGTACCGCACCGGAGATGTTGCTCGTTGGCTGGAAAATGGCGCGGTGGAATACCTCGGGCGCAGTGACGATCAGCTAAAAATTCGCGGGCAGCGTATCGAACTGGGCGAAATCGATCGTGTGATGCAGGCGCTGCCGGATGTCGAGCAGGCCGTTACCCATGCCTGTGTGATTAACCAGGCGGCAGCAACCGGCGGCGACGCTCGCCAGTTGGTAGGATATCTGGTGTCGCAATCAGGCTTACCGCTGGATACCAGCGCATTGCAGGCGCAGTTGCGCGAAACCTTGCCACCGCATATGGTGCCCGTGGTTCTGCTACAACTTCCACAGTTGCCACTTAGCGCCAATGGTAAGTTGGATCGCAAAGCCTTACCGTTGCCTGAACTGAAGACACAAGCGCCGGGGCGTGCGCCGAAAGCGGGCAGTGAAACGATTATCGCCGGGGCGTTCTCGTCATTGCTGGGTTGTGACGTGCAGGATGCCGACGCTGATTTCTTCGCGCTTGGCGGTCATTCGCTACTGGCAATGAAACTGGCGGCGCAGTTAAGTCGGCAGTTTTCCCGCCAGGTGACGCCGGGGCAGGTGATGGTTGCGTCAACCGTCGCCAAACTGGCAACGATTATTGATGGTGAAGAAGACAGCACCCGGCGCATGGGATTTGAAACAGTTCTTCCGCTGCGTGAAAGTACGGGGCCGACGCTGTTTTGTTTCCATCCGGCGTCCGGTTTTGCCTGGCAGTTTAGCGTGCTCTCGCGTTATCTCGATCCACAATGGTCGATTATCGGCATTCAGTCGCCGCGCCCTCATGGCCCCATGCAGAAGGCTGCAAACCTGGATGAAGTCTGCGAAGCGCATCTGGCAACGTTACTTGAACAACAACCTCACGGTCCTTATTACCTGCTGGGTTATTCACTTGGCGGTACGCTGGCGCAGGGCATTGCGGCGCGGTTGCGTGCCCGTGGCGAACAGGTGGCATTTCTTGGCTTGCTGGATACCTGGCCGCCAGAAACGCAAAACTGGCAGGAAAAAGAGGCTAATGGTCTGGATCCGGAAGTGCTGGCGGAGATTAACCGCGAGCGCGAAGCCTTCCTGGCGGCTCAGCAAGGGAGTGCGTCGACGGAGCTGTTTACCACTATTGAAGGCAACTACGCTGATGCAGTGCGCTTGTTGACCACTGCCCATAGCGTACCGTTTGATGGCAAAGCGACGCTGTTTGTTGCCGAACGTACACTTCAGGAAGGTATGAGTCCTGAACGCGCCTGGTCGCCATGGATAGCTGAGCTGGATATTTATCGTTTAGATTGTGCGCATGTGGATATTATCTCGCCGATGGCGTTTGAAAAAATCGGGCCAATTATTTTGGCGACGCTAAATAAATAACTTTATCTTAAATAAAATCCATAATTACTGTAAATGATTGTGGATTTTATTATTTATTATTATGATGAATCCTCAGTTGCTTCTCTGAAAACACGCTTAATGTTGTGTTCGGTGAGGGGAATTTACAAAGTTCAGCTTCGGATAATTCTTGCTAACTGATAAAGTGAGCGCCGTGGAGATTTAATCTTATTGGACTCATTTCAGGTCATATCGCATGTCATCACTGAATATTAAGCAGGGAAGCGATTCTCATTTTCCCGATTATCATCTGGCATCGCCCAGTAATAATGAAATTGATTTACTTAAACTTATCGAAGTTTTGTGGTACGCAAAAACGCGGGTAATCGCGGTGGCCTTAACCTTTGCCTGTATCGGGTTACTGGTGTCTTTCATTCTGCCGCAAAAGTGGACCAGCTCGGCAGTCATCACGCCCGCAGAGGCTATTCAGTGGCAAGATCTGGAGAAAACATTCACCAAACTGCGGGTGTTGGGACTTGACGTGAATATTGATCGTGGTGATGTATTTAATCTGTTTATCAAAAAGTTTCAGTCTGTTAGTTTGCTGGAAGATTATCTGCGTTCGTCACCGTATGTCATGGATCAATTAAAAGAGGCGAAAATCGATGAACTGGATTTGCATCGCGCTATTGTCGCATTGAGCGAAAAAATGAAAGCGGTTGATGATAACGCCAGTAAGAAAAAAGATGAGTCCGCGTTGTATACTTCCTGGACATTAAGTTTCACCGCACCCACCAGTGAAGAAGCGCAGACAGTATTGGCAGGGTATATCGATTATATCTCTGCTATCGTGGTGAAAGAGTCGATTGAAAATGTGCGTAATAAACTGGAAATCAGAACCCAGTTTGAAAAAGAAAAACTGGCTCAGGATCGTATTAAAACGAAAAACCAGCTTGATGCAAATATTCAGCGCCTCAATTATTCACTGGATATTGCCAATGCGGCAGGAATTAAAAAGCCTGTTTACAGTAATGGTCAGGCCGTTAAAGACGACCCTGATTTTTCTATTTCTCTCGGCGCAGACGGTATTGAACGCAAACTTGAAATTGAAAAAGCGGTCACCGATGTTGCGGAACTGAACGGTGAGTTACGTAATCGTCAATATTTTGTCAATCAGTTAACAAAAGCAAATGTCAACGATGTAAATTTTACGCCGTTTAAATATCAGTTGCGTCCGACTTTGCCGGTGAAAAAAGACGGTCCGGGCAAAGCAATTATCGTGATCCTTTCCGCGTTGATCGGCGGTATGGTTGCTTGTGGCAGTGTGCTCTTGCATCATGCAATGGCATCCAGAAAACAGGATGCCATGATGGAAGATCGGTTAGTTTAAATCACGGCGGTTGACGGTGCCGTTCGTCCGAGCGGCACCACTAACGGTGTTCCTGCTACCGGATCATCAATAATCATGCAGCGCAAACCGTAAATACGCTCGATCAGTTCAGCAGTGACAATCTCTTTCGGCGCTCCCTGAGCGACAATTTTTCCTTCCCGCAGCGCAATCAAATGGCTGGCGTAGCGACAGGCCTGATTAAGATCGTGCAGCACCGCCGCCAGCGTATAGCCTTTCTCGCGGTTCAGTTCGCTCAATAATTCCAGTAGATCAATCTGATGACTGATATCCAGCCAGGTGGTCGGCTCGTCGAGCAGCATAATTGCCGTTTCCTGTGCCAGCACCATGGCAATCCATGCTCGCTGCCGTTGCCCACCGGAAAGGGTGTCCACGCTTTGATTCGCCAGATGAGTAATGCCCGTGGCCTGCATCGCTTTCATTACCGCTTCTTCATCTTCTTTGCGCCAGCGGGTAAACAGCGGTTGATGCGGGTAACGCCCACGCGCCACCAGCTCCTGCACGGTGATATCGCCCGGCGTGGTGGCATTTTGCGCCAGCAAGCCAATCCGGCGTGCGACCTCTTTACTGGCGTAATGTTGAATGTGCTCGCCATCCAGCCAGACATGCCCGTGAGCAGGCGTCATCAGGCGGCTTAAGGTACGCAGTAACGTGGATTTACCGCAGCCATTTGGCCCGATAATTGCCGTGAAGTGACCGTCAGGAATTTCTACAGTAAGATTTTCCGCGACGGTATATTTGCCATATCCCAGGGTTAACTGTTCGCCGCGCAAACGGGCTACTGATTCGGTCATTTTTTGCGAGACTCCTGAATTAACAAGACGATAAGGTAAATACCGCCGAGACTGACGGTAACGACGCCAACCGGAAGTTGATACGGCATAAACAGTTGCTGAGCGCAGAGATCGGCCGCCAGCAGTAACAACGCCCCGCACAGCGCCGCCTGAGTTAGCCCCCAGCGAGCAGTGCCGCTAATGCGTCGGGCAATGTGCGGTGCAACCAGCGCGATAAAGGAAATTGGCCCCGCCAGGGCAGTGGCAGCTGCGGTAAGTATTACGGCGACCAGCATCATTAACAGACGCGAGCGTTCGACGCTGACGCCCAGTGCGCAGGCGGTGTCATCGCCCATCTCCAGCAAGCGCATCCGCCTTACCAGCAAGGCGGCGGCAATGAGCATCAATATAATAATGGGTGCGGAGGGCGAGGTTTTTGCCCACGTCAGGCCATTGAGCGATCCGGCATTCCACAACCCCGCTGTTAGCGCCGTTTCTAAAGACGCTTTCAGCAGCAGCCAGGTATTAAAGGCCACCAGCATGGCGCGAACGCCGATGCCGATAATAATCAATCGAAAGGTGTCGATGCCGTTACGCCAGGCAAGCAGCCAGACCAGTAGAGAAGTGGCAATGCCGCCCGTCATTGCTGCCAGCGCGATAGCTGTCAGATCCTGACCAAACAGTACCATCGCCACCAGTACGCCGCTCCACGCTCCGGTGTTAAAGCCCATCACGTCAGGACTGCCGAGCGGGTTACGCATCAGCGACTGAAAAATCGCGCCGCTGACGCCCAGCGCCGCACCAATCAATAGCGCCATCAGCACGCGCGGTAAACGCCATTCGGTGACCACCATCGTCATATTGCGTGGGGCGTCACCCATCAGCGCGGCGAATACCTGCGACGTTTCCAGCATGACGGCACCGCTACGTAATCCCCAGATACCTGCAACTACACAGGCGGAAACCAGCAGCAAACAGGTGATGATTAATCGGCGAGAGACGTAAATCATGCGCCACCTCGCGTTTTACGTCGGACAAGAAAGATCAACACCGGTGCGCCAATAAAGGCGCTGACTACAGAAACGCGCAGCTCGCCGGGCACAATCACACGCCCGATGATATCGGCAAACAGCAGCAGGGCAGGGGTAGCAAGTAGCGTGACGGGGAGTGACCAGCGATGATCGGCACCCACCAGCCAGCGCGCCATGTGCGGCATCATCAGGCCAATAAAGGCAATTGGGCCAACTACCGCCGTCGCACTTCCGCAAAGCACGGTAATCGCCAGCAGACCAATTAACTGTGTGCGCGCCACGCGACTGCCCAGCGCCGTCGCGGTGTCGCTGCCGAGGCTTAAACTGTTCAGCGCGCGGCTCAGTAATAGCGCGGTTGCTCCGGCGAGTAGCACCGGGATCAGCACCACTTTTAAGGTGTGTAAATTACGAATATCCAGCGAACCGGCTTGCCAGAAACGCAGTTGATCGTAGACGTCAGGATTAAGCAGGGCGATGCCGCTGGTCAGTCCTTCCAGCACCGCCGCCAGCGCCACGCCCGCCAGGGTTAAACGCACCGGACTTAACTGCCCGCCGCCCTGGCTGCCGGTAAAGGCAACAATCAACGAGGCCACCAGCGCCCCGGCGAAAGCCATCGCCAGTTGTTCCTGCGCGGAAGAGTAACCAAACAGCGCCGCGCCGAGCACAATGGCAAAGCTGGCTCCGGCGTTTACGCCAAGCAAACCGGGATCGGCAAGCGGGTTTCGGGTGAGGGTTTGCATTAACGCCCCGGCAAGACCAAGCGCGCCGCCAGCCAGCAATCCGGCAAGGGTGCGCGGCAGTCGGGCGTCGAGCACGATGGTGCAGTCGGCGCTCTGACAGGTGCCGGAGAGGGCCTCCAGCACTACGGAAGCGGGGAGTGATTTTGCCCCAATGAGCAGGCTTAATGCCGTCGCGATAATCAGTAATAACAGCAATCCGGGCACGGCAATGGCGCGTGTCACGGCAACAGAACCAGACATACGAACTTCCATGATAATGAAATTAATTATCGTTATCGATCTTATTTGGATATGTTAGCATGTGCAGCCTAAGAATAGGTATTTAAAATATTTGATGGCAAGGCATTGTAATGAATAAACAATCCTGGCTGCTTAACCTCAGCCTGTTGAAAACGCACCCGGCGTTTCGCGCAGTATTCCTCGCTCGTTTTATCTCAATTGTGTCTCTGGGTTTGCTCGGCGTCGCGGTGCCGGTGCAGATCCAGATGATGACGCATTCTACCTGGCAGGTGGGGCTTTCGGTGACGCTCACCGGCAGCGCGATGTTTGTTGGCCTGATGGTTGGCGGCGTGCTGGCGGATCGCTATGAGCGCAAAAAAGTGATTTTGCTGGCGCGCGGCACCTGTGGCATTGGCTTCATTGGACTGTGCCTGAACGCGCTGCTGCCGGAGCCGTCATTGCTGGCAATCTATTTACTTGGTTTATGGGATGGTTTTTTCGCATCGCTTGGCGTTACGGCGCTACTGGCGGCGACACCTGCACTGGTAGGGCGTGAAAACTTAATGCAGGCCGGGGCGATCACCATGTTGACCGTGCGCCTGGGTTCGGTGATTTCGCCCATGATTGGCGGTTTATTGCTGGCGACCGGTGGCGTAGCCTGGAACTACGGGCTGGCGGCGGCGGGAACGTTTATTACCCTGCTGCCGTTGTTAAGCCTTCCGGCGCTGCCACCGCCACCGCAGCCGCGTGAGCATCCGCTGAAATCGCTTCTGGCAGCGATTCGTTTTCTGCTCGCCAGCCCGCTGGTGGGGGGAATTGCGCTGCTGGGGGGGTTATTGACGATGGCGAGTGCGGTGCGGGTACTGTATCCGGCGCTGGCTGACAACTGGCAGATGTCGGCGGCACAGATTGGTTTTCTCTATGCGGCGATCCCGCTCGGTGCGGCTATTGGCGCGTTAACCAGCGGGAAGCTGGCACATAGCGCGCGACCAGGGTTATTGATGCTGCTCTCCACGCTGGGATCGTTCCTCGCCATTGGTCTGTTTGGCCTGATGCCGATGTGGATTTTAGGCGTGGTTTGTCTGGCGCTGTTCGGCTGGCTGAGCGCGGTTAGTTCGTTGCTGCAATATACAATGCTGCAAACGCAGACCCCGGAAGCAATGTTAGGGCGGATTAACGGTTTGTGGACGGCGCAGAACGTGACGGGCGATGCCATAGGCGCGGCGCTGCTGGGCGGTTTGGGAGCGATGATGACACCGGTTGCTTCCGCAAGCGCGAGCGGTTTTGGTTTGTTGATTATCGGCGTGTTGTTGTTGCTGGTGCTGGTGGAGTTGCGACGTTTTCGCCAGACGCCGCCGCAGGTGACAGCGTCCGACAGTTAGCTAAAGGTGCATTTTCCCCTCACCCTAACCCTCTCCCCAAAGGGGCGAGGGGACTGTTAGTGCTCTAATTGTATGTTTTATCAATCTTTTTTAAACAGTGAATTAAGTCTGTCCAGCACTTGCATGGCGCTGTAGTAATCCAGGCGGAACGTCTCGGTTCCCAGCGCATAAACCTGCTTGTTTTGTACTGCGGGCAGGTGCGCGAGCAGCGGATTAGCATAAATAGCATCGGCGTCTTTCTGATCACCGGCGAACAGGAATAGTGACTCGCCATTTAACCCTGCAGCCAGATTTTCCCCACCAAGCTGAATGATGTCATGGCGTTTGCCCTGGCTTTGGCTGGCGTTTAAGCCTGCGGGCAACTTCGCCAGCGTAAAGCCGAGTTGTTCCAGCATCTGCCCTTGTGCTGATTCCGGCGTCCAGAGATTGGCACTGTGTGCAGCGGCAGTATAGACAATGGCAGTGACCGGCTGCGGCGGTAATTTGATTTGCTCTTTCGCCGCCGCCAGTTGCTTATCAAACTGTGCAATCCGCTCTGCCGCTTGTTTCTCATGTCCGGTAATTTCGCCAAGCTGCGTTAACAGCGACTGCCAGCTTTTGTCGTCGTAATTGATGATTAATGTCGGGGCGATGGTGGAAAGCTGATCGTACAGCGCCAGCGCCGAATCACCGCCGGTTGCGCTAATTAAAATCAGATCCGGCATTTGCGCGGCAACGGCTTCGGCGCTCGGTTCGCCGATATAGAGCCGTTGCAGTTTGCGTTCTTTCGCCACCTTGCTCCACTGGCGTAAAAAGCCCTGGTCATCCGCTACGCGGTTATTCGGCGTGGTCGCGCCGCTGGCAATCACTGGAGCATCGATCGCTAGCAGTGAGCCGGTCAGGGTGACGCTGGTGGAAACAATACGCTGCGGCTGGCTTTCCAGGGTATGAGTGCCACGGCTGTCAGTAATCTGACGCGGCCAGTCGGCGGCCTGAACGGCGGCTATTCCTGAAAGCAAAATTCCTGTTAATAGAAGGGCGTTGCGGTAGAGCGGGGCGAGTCTCACAAATCAGCTTCCTGTTATTAATAAGGTTAAGGGCGTAATGACAAATTCGACAAAGCGCACAATCCGTCCCCTCGCCCCTTTGGGGAGAGGGTTAGGGTGAGGGGAACAGCCAGCACTGGTGCGAACACTGACCCTCACCCCAGCCCTCTCCCTGGAAGGGAGAGGGGGCAGAACGGCGCAGGACATCACATTGCGCTTATGCGAATCCATCAATAATGCTTCTCATTTTCATTGTAACCACAACCAGATGCAACCCCGAGTTGCAGATTGCGTTACCTCAAGAGTTGACATAGTGCGCGTTTGCTTTTAGGTTAGCGACCGAAAATATAAATGATAATCATTATTAAAGCCTTTATCATTTTGTGGAGGATGATATGGATACGTCACTGGCTGAGGAAGTACAGCAGACCATGGCAACACTTGCGCCCAATCGCTTTTTCTTTATGTCGCCGTACCGCAGTTTTACGACGTCAGGATGTTTCGCCCGCTTCGATGAACCTGCTGTGAACGGGGATTCGCCCGACAGTCCCTTCCAGCAAAAACTCGCCGCGCTGTTTGCCGATGCCAAAGCGCAGGGCATCAAAAATCCGGTGATGGTCGGGGCGATTCCCTTCGATCCACGTCAGCCTTCGTCGCTGTATATTCCCGAATCCTGGCAGCCATTCTCCCGTAAAGAAAAACAAGCTTCCGCGCGCCGTTTCACCCGCAGCCAGGCGCTGAACGTGGTAGAACGTCAGGCAATTCCGGAGCAAGCTACTTTTGAACAGATGGTCGCCCGCGCCGCTGCACTCACTGCCACGCCGCAGGTCGACAAAGTGGTGTTATCACGGTTGATTGATATCACCACCGACGCCGCCATTGACAGCGGTGTACTGCTGGAACGGTTGATCGCGCAAAATCCGGTTAGTTACAACTTCCATGTCCCGCTGTCCGATGGTGGAGTTCTGCTCGGTGCCAGCCCGGAACTGCTGCTGCGCAAAGACGGCGAGCGTTTTAGCTCCATTCCGTTAGCCGGTTCCGCGCGCCGTCAGCCGGATGAAGTGCTGGACAGGGAATCGGGAAATCGACTGCTGGCGTCGGAAAAAGACCGCCATGAACATGAACTGGTGACTCAGGCGATGAAAGAGGTACTGCGCGAACGCAGTAGTGAGTTACACGTTCCTTCCTCCCCACAATTGATCACCACGCCGACGCTGTGGCATCTCGCAACACCCTTTGAAGGTAAAGCTAATTCGCAAGAAAACGCACTGACACTGGCCTGCCTGCTGCATCCGACCCCCGCGCTGAGCGGTTTCCCGCATCAGGCCGCGACCCAGGTTATTGCTGAACTGGAGCCGTTCGACCGCGAACTGTTTGGCGGCATTGTCGGCTGGTGCGACAGCGAAGGTAACGGCGAGTGGGTGGTGACCATCCGCTGCGCAAAATTGCGGAAAAATCAGGTGCGTCTGTTTGCCGGAGCGGGGATTGTGCCTGCGTCGTCACCGTTGGGTGAGTGGCGCGAAACCGGCGTCAAACTTTCTACCATGTTGAACGTTTTTGGATTGCATTAAGGAGCTAGGATGAGCATTCCATTCACCCGCTGGCCGGAAGAGTTTGCCCGTCGCTATCGGGAAAAAGGCTACTGGCAGGATTTGCCGCTGACCGACATTCTGACTCGCCACGCTGCGAGTGACAGCATCGCGGTTATCGACGGCGAGCGGCAGTTGAGTTATCGGGAGCTGAATCAGGCGGCGGATAACCTCGCGTGTAGTTTACGCCGTCAGGGCATTAAACCTGGTGAAACCGCGCTGGTACAATTGGGTAACGTCGCTGAACTTTACATTACCTTTTTCGCACTGCTGAAACTGGGCGTTGCGCCGGTGCTGGCGCTGTTCAGCCATCAGCGTAGTGAACTGAACGCCTATGCCAGCCAGATTGAACCGGTGTTACTGATTGCCGATCGCCAACATGCGCTGTTTAGCGGGGATGATTTCCTCAATACTTTCGTCACAGAACATTCCTCCATTCGCGTGGTGCAACTGCTGAACGATAGCGGCGAGCACAATTTGCAGGATGCGTTTAACCATCAGGCAGAGGATTTTACTGCCACGCCGTCACCCGCTGATGAAGTGGCCTATTTCCAGCTTTCTGGCGGCACCACCGGCACGCCGAAACTGATCCCGCGTACCCATAACGACTATTACTACAGCGTGCGTCGTAGCGTCGAGATTTGTCAGTTCACGCAACAGACGCGCTACCTGTGCGCGATTCCGGCGGCGCACAACTACGCCATGAGTTCGCCGGGATCGCTGGGCGTATTTCTTGCGGGCGGCACTGTCGTTCTGGCGGCCGATCCCAGCGCCACGCTCTGCTTCCCATTGATTGAAAAACATCAGGTGAACGTCACCGCGCTGGTGCCGCCGGCGGTAAGCCTATGGTTACAGGCGTTGGCTGAAGGCGAAAACCGGGCGCAACTTGTCTCGCTGAAACTGTTACAGGTCGGCGGCGCACGTCTTTCTGCCACGCTGGCGGCGCGTATTCCCGCAGAGATTGGCTGCCAGTTGCAGCAGGTGTTCGGCATGGCGGAAGGGCTGGTGAACTACACCCGTCTTGATGATAGTGCGGAGAAAATTATCCATACCCAGGGCTACCCAATGTGCCCGGACGATGAAGTATGGGTCGCGGATGCTGACGGAAATCCACTGCCGCAAGGGGAAGTCGGACGCCTGATGACGCGCGGTCCGTACACCTTCCGTGGCTATTACAAAAGCCCGCAGCACAATGCCAGCGCCTTTGATGCCAACGGTTTTTACTGTTCCGGCGATCTGATCTCCATTGATCCAGAGGGTTACATCACCGTGCAGGGGCGCGAGAAAGATCAGATCAACCGTGGCGGCGAGAAGATTGCTGCCGAAGAGATCGAAAACCTGCTGCTGCGCCATCCGGCGGTGATCTACGCCGCACTGGTGAGCATGGAAGATGAGCTGATGGGCGAAAAAAGCTGCGCTTATCTGGTGGTGAAAGAGCCGCTGCGTGCAGTGCAGGTGCGTCGTTTCCTGCGTGAACAGGGTATTGCCGAATTTAAATTACCGGATCGCGTGGAGTGTGTGGATTCACTTCCGCTGACGGCGGTCGGGAAAGTCGATAAAAAACAATTACGTCAGTGGCTGGCGTCACGCGCTTCAGCCTGAAGGAGAGAACACGATGGCTATTCCAAAATTACAGGCTTACGCACTGCCGGAGTCTCACGATATTCCGCAAAATAAAGTCGGCTGGGCATTTGAACCGCAACGCGCCGCGCTGTTAATTCATGATATGCAGGACTATTTTGTCAGCTTCTGGGGCGAGAACTGCCCGATGATGGAACAGGTGATCGCGAACATTGCGGCGCTGCGTGACTACTGCAAACAGCACAATATTCCGGTTTATTACACCGCCCAGCCGAAAGAGCAAAGCGATGAAGATCGGGCGCTGCTGAATGATATGTGGGGGCCGGGCCTGACCCGTTCGCCGGAACAGCAAAAGGTGGTGGATCGCCTGACGCCGGATGCCGACGATACAGTGCTGGTGAAGTGGCGCTACAGCGCGTTTCATCGTTCCCCGCTGGAGCAAATGCTGAAAGAAAGTGGACGTAACCAGCTGATTATTACCGGGGTATATGCCCACATTGGCTGTATGACCACCGCAACCGACGCATTTATGCGCGATATTAAACCGTTTATGGTGGCGGATGCGCTGGCCGATTTCAGCCGTGACGAGCATTTGATGTCGCTGAAATATGTGGCCGGACGTTCTGGCCGGGTGGTGATGACTGAAGAGTTACTACCAGCACCGATTCCTTCCAGTAAAGCGGCGCTGCGCGAGGTGATCCTGCCGTTGCTGGACGAGTCCGATGAACCGTTCGATGATGACAACCTGATCGACTACGGTTTGGATTCGGTGCGCATGATGGCGCTGGCGGTGCGCTGGCGCAAAGTACATGGCGATATCGATTTTGTCATGCTGGCGAAAAACCCAACCATTGATGCCTGGTGGAAACTGCTCTCCCGCGAGGTGAAATAATGGATTTCAGCGGCAAAAATGTCTGGGTAACCGGTGCGGGGAAAGGTATCGGTTACGCCACGGCGCTGGCATTTGTTGAAGCGGGTGCGAAGGTCACGGGCTTTGATCGGGTGTTCACTCAGGAGCAATATCCCTTTGCGACCGAAGTGATGGATGTAGCCGACGCCGGGCAGGTGGCGCAAGTGTGTCAGCGGCTGTTAGCGGAAACGGAACGACTGGACGTGCTGGTCAATGCAGCGGGAATTTTACGCATGGGCGCGACCGATCAGCTCAGCAAAGAAGACTGGCAGCAGACCTTTGCGGTCAACGTTGGCGGTGCGTTTAACCTGTTTCAGCAAACCATGAACCAGTTTCGCCGTCAGCGGGGCGGGGCGATTGTTACGGTAGCGTCCGACGCTGCACACACGCCGCGTATTGGTATGAGTGCTTATGGTGCGTCGAAAGCGGCGCTGAAAAGCCTGGCCTTGAGCGTCGGGCTGGAACTGGCGGGTAGTGGCGTGCGCTGTAATGTGGTTTCCCCTGGTTCCACCGATACCGATATGCAACGCACGCTGTGGGTGAGCGATGACGCCGAAGAACAGCGTATTCGTGGCTTTGGCGAGCAGTTTAAGCTCGGCATTCCGCTGGGGAAAATCGCCCGTCCACAAGAGATCGCCAACACGATTTTGTTCCTCGCCTCTGACCTCGCCAGCCATATCACGCTACAGGATATCGTGGTGGATGGCGGCTCAACGCTGGGAGCATAAGCATGATCTGGAAACGCCATTTAACGCTCGACGAACTCAACGCCACCAGCGACAACACAATGGTGGCGCATCTGGGAATTGTTTATACCCGTCTGGGCGATGATGTGCTGGAAGCCGAAATGCCGGTTGATACCCGTACTCATCAGCCGTTTGGCCTGCTGCATGGCGGCGCGTCGGCGGCGCTGGCGGAAACGCTGGGATCGATGGCCGGATTTATGATGACCCGCGACGGGCAGTGTGTGGTAGGCACGGAACTTAATGCCACACATCATCGTCCGGTGTCTGAGGGAAAGGTGCGCGGCGTCTGCCAGCCGCTGCATCTTGGGCGGCAAAATCAGAGTTGGGAAATCGTCGTTTTCGATGAACAGGGGCGGCGTTGCTGCACTTGTCGGCTGGGCACGGCGGTTTTGGGATGAACCCGACAGAATTAAATGAGATTGCAGGAAAACTCGGTTAACGGAGTGATCGAGTTAACATTGTTAAGTTAAATATTGGTTTCAACTCCGATTTGCATGGTTGCTGTGTTGTTAAATTATCCAAAGATGTTATAGAAACAAAATGTAACATCTCTATGGACACGCACACGGATAACAACTATGAACAAATCAGGGAAATACCTCGTCTGGACAGTGCTCTCTGTAATGGGAGCATTTGCTCTGGGATACATTGCTTTAAATCGTGGGGAACAGATCAACGCGCTGTGGATTGTGGTGGCGTCGGTCTGTATCTATCTGATCGCTTACCGTTTTTATGGTCTGTATATCGCCAAAAATGTGCTGGCGGTTGACCCGACGCGTATGACGCCAGCGGTGCGCCATAACGACGGTCTGGATTATGTGCCGACGGATAAGAAAGTGCTGTTCGGTCACCATTTTGCGGCCATTGCCGGAGCTGGTCCGTTGGTGGGGCCGGTGCTGGCAGCGCAAATGGGCTACCTGCCGGGGATGATCTGGCTGCTTGCCGGGGTGGTTCTCGCCGGTGCGGTACAGGATTTCATGGTGCTGTTTGTTTCCACGCGCCGTGACGGTCGCTCGCTGGGTGAGCTGGTCAAAGAAGAGATGGGGCCAACCGCCGGGGTGATTGCGCTGGTTGCCTGCTTTATGATCATGGTCATCATCCTTGCAGTGCTGGCGATGATCGTGGTGAAAGCCCTGACCCATAGCCCGTGGGGAACGTATACCGTTGCGTTCACCATTCCGCTGGCGCTGTTTATGGGGATCTACCTGCGTTATCTGCGTCCGGGGCGTATTGGCGAAGTGTCGGTGATTGGCCTGGTGTTCCTGATTTTCGCCATTATCTCTGGCGGCTGGGTGGCAGAAAGCCCAACCTGGGCACCGTACTTTGATTTTACCGGCGTGCAGTTGACCTGGATGCTGGTGGGTTACGGTTTTGTGGCGGCGGTGCTGCCGGTGTGGCTGCTGCTGGCTCCGCGTGACTACCTCTCTACCTTCCTGAAAATCGGGACTATCGTTGGTCTGGCGGTAGGCATTTTGATCATGCGCCCGACGCTGACCATGCCTGCGCTGACCAAATTTGTCGATGGCACTGGCCCGGTATGGACCGGTAACCTGTTCCCGTTCCTCTTTATCACCATCGCCTGTGGTGCGGTGTCTGGCTTCCATGCGCTGATCTCTTCCGGCACCACGCCGAAGATGCTGGCGAACGAAGGTCAGGCGTGCTTTATCGGCTATGGCGGAATGCTGATGGAATCCTTCGTGGCGATTATGGCGCTGGTTTCTGCCTGTATCATCGATCCGGGCGTGTACTTCGCTATGAACAGCCCGATGGCGGTGCTGGCTCCGGCAGGGACGGCGGATGTGGTTGCTTCTGCCGCGCAGGTGGTGAGTAGCTGGGGCTTTGCAATTACCCCGGATACGCTAAACCAGATTGCCAGCGAAGTGGGTGAACAGTCGATCATTTCCCGTGCGGGCGGTGCGCCGACGCTGGCAGTGGGGATGGCCTACATTCTGCACGGTGCGCTGGGCGGCATGATGGATGTGGCCTTCTGGTATCACTTCGCCATTCTGTTTGAAGCACTGTTTATTTTGACGGCGGTAGATGCGGGTACGCGTGCTGCGCGCTTTATGTTGCAGGATTTGCTGGGTGTGGTGTCTCCGGGTCTGAAACGGACAGATTCTCTGCCTGCTAACCTGCTGGCAACGGCGCTGTGTGTGCTGGCGTGGGGCTACTTCCTGCATCAGGGCGTGGTCGATCCGCTGGGCGGTATTAACACCCTGTGGCCGCTGTTTGGTATTGCCAACCAGATGCTGGCAGGGATGGCGCTGATGCTCTGTGCCGTAGTGCTGTTCAAGATGAAACGTCAACGTTACGCCTGGGTGGCGCTGGTGCCAACAGCCTGGCTGCTGATTTGTACCCTGACCGCAGGCTGGCAGAAAGCGTTCAGCCCGGATGCGAAAGTGGGCTTCCTGGCCATTGCCAATAAGTTCCAGGCAATGATCGACAGCGGCAACATTCCGTCGCAGTATACCGAGTCACAACTGGCGCAACTGGTGTTCAACAACCGTCTGGATGCCGGGTTGACCATCTTCTTTATGGTGGTTGTGGTGGTTCTGGCGCTGTTCTCGATTAAAACGGCGCTGGCGGCATTGAAAGAGCCGAAGCCAACGGCGAAAGAAACGCCGTATGAGCCAATGCCGGAAAATGTCGAGGAGATCGTGGCGCAGGCGAAAGGCGCGCACTAAAGTCAGAGTGTGGGGGGATGTTGGCGAATGTTGGCATAGTGCCGAGGGTTCCCCCTCACCCTAACCCTAACCCTCTCCCCGGTGGGGCGAGGGGACTGACCGAGTGCGTTGATAGCTATTAATGCACTCTCTCAGCAATCTGATTACCGGAGGTATTGATGTTTGATTCACTGGCAAAAGCCGGAAAATATTTAGGTCAGGCGGCGAAGCTGATGATTGGTATGCCTGATTACGACAACTATGTCGAACATATGCGGGTTAACCATCCCGATCAAACGCCGATGACCTACGAAGAGTTTTTCCGTGAGCGGCAGGACGCGCGCTACGGTGGAAAAGGCGGCGCGCGCTGCTGCTAAATTTGTACGTCAGGCTTTAAACGATTCCTCTTTTTCGAACGCTGCACGCAACGTATCTGGTGTCAGTGTAACAGGCAGGTAATGAATGGATTCCACCGGACGTAAGGTGTGGGCAATCACTTTGTCGATCTCCGCCTGATTATTGATATCCACTTCCAGCTCCGCCAGCGTAGTCGGCAGATGAAAACGGTGATACGCCTCGGTTAATTGCGCCAGCACATCATCTTGTCCCAGCAAGGCGCTTTGCACCAGAATGCCGTAGGCGACTTTGGTGCCGTGGAGAAACTTCTCGGTTTGCGGTAGGACAGTCAGACCGTTATGTACGGCATGAGCCGCCGCTACACGCGTAAAACGATCGCCCAGACCTCCCACCATTCCGCCCCCGGCGATAATGGCATCAACCACATCGCAAAATGATTGCGTTAACTGCTGATTTTGCTGATCGAGCAGCGCCTGTTCGCTACTGCTTAATAAAACATCGCGGATGGCCTGCGCATTATTGATCCCCAGACGCACGGTTAGCGGCAAGGTTTCTGGTTGTGGAGCCAGCACCACCGCTTCATACCATTTCGCCAGTGTGTCGCCGATCCCCGCCAGTAGATATTGTTGTGGTGCTTTGAGGATAATCTCTGGTTCCACCAGCACCATAAAATTGGCGTCGTCGAAAATTTCATAATGTAGCGCCTGTCCGGCATCGTTATACCAGACGGAGAGCGGTGTCCAGGCGGCGCAGGTAGCGGCGATCGTTGGAACGGCAACAAACGGCAGACCGAGACGGCGAGCGAGGGCTTTCGCGGTGTCGAGCAGTGCGCCACCACCGACGCCAATCACCACGCTGCGATCGTCACCGGACTCAGCCGCCAGTTGATGTACATCGCTTTCGCTGCAATGACCGCGAAACAAAATATGCTTTGCTCCTGGCAGTTCAAACGCTGGTGGAAGTTTGGTTTGCGCCGCAGCAATGGCGCGTTCGCCGTAGATCCACACCGCGCGAGAAAGCTGTTCATCAGTGAAAAAGTCGTGCAGGTGATTGAAACTTCCTGGATGTGAAAAGTAGTTAGCCGGGCCGACGACGACGCGGATAGGATTGTGAGGCATGTTGTGTTGTCCTTATTGTTTTATTTAGACATCTAAACGTCTTGATTGCCAAATACTAGCATCGTGTTATAGTGCCTTCAACACGCAACTTCGTCAGGCACAATAAAAATGACAAATAACCCTCTGATTCCACAAAGCAAACTTCCACAACTTGGCACTACCATTTTCACCCAGATGAGCGCGCTGGCGCAGCAACACCAGGCGATTAACCTGTCGCAAGGCTTTCCTGATTTTGATGGTCCGCGCTATTTACAGGAGCGGCTGGCGTACCACGTTGCCCAGGGGGCAAACCAATACGCGCCCATGACCGGCGTGCAGGCCTTGCGCGAGGCGATTGCTCAGAAAACGGAACGTTTGTATGGCTATCAACCAGATGCCGATCGCGATATCACCGTAACGGCAGGGGCGACGGAGGCGTTATACGCGGCGATTACCGCACTGGTGCGCAATGGCGATGAAGTTATCTGTTTCGACCCCAGTTATGACAGTTATGCGCCTGCCATTACGCTATCAGGTGGGATCGTGAAACGCATTGCGCTACAGCCGCCGCATTTTCGCGTTGACTGGCAGGAATTTGCCGCATTGTTAAGCGAGCGCACCCGGCTGGTGATCCTCAACACGCCGCATAATCCCAGCGCGACCGTTTGGCAGCAGGCTGATTTTGCGGCCTTGTGGCAGGCAATTGCCGATCGCGAGATTTTTGTCATTAGTGATGAAGTTTACGAGCACATCAACTTTTCACAGCAGGGCCATGCCAGCGTGCTGGCGCATCCACAGTTGCGTGAGCGGGCGGTGGCGGTGTCTTCGTTTGGCAAGACCTATCATATGACCGGCTGGAAAGTGGGCTATTGCGTTGCGCCTGCGCCCATCAGCGCCGAGATACGTAAGGTGCATCAGTATCTGACCTTTTCGGTGAATACCCCGGCGCAACTGGCGCTTGCGGATATGCTGCGGGAAAATCCTGAACATTATCTTGCACTACCAGACTTTTATCGCCAGAAGCGCGATATTCTGGTGAACGCGTTAAGCGAGAGTCGGCTGGAGATTTTACCGTGTGAAGGCACATACTTTTTGCTGGTGGATTACAGCGCCGTGTCTACGCTGGATGATGTTGAGTTTTGCCAGTGGTTGACGTGGGAGCATGGCGTGGCGGCGATCCCGCTGTCGGTGTTTTGCGCCGATCCCTTCCCGCATAAACTGATTCGTCTCTGTTTTGCCAAGAAGGAATCGACGCTGCTGGCGGCGGCTGAACGCCTGCGCCAGCTTTAGTTATTTAACCGTCCAGGCGCGGGAATATTGACGGTCGGCAAATAACTCTTGCAGGCCGTTAATTTGCTTGAGGCGCAATACTTCGTCGCTATCCATACCCAGCTCTTTACTGATTTTATTATCGTCCCAACCTAACTGGCTGAGTTCTCGAACAATTTCTGACATTGCCGTGACCTGGTGGCGACCACGCGCCCGGTTGTGGCGAATAGTTGCAGCGATACGTTCGTTACGTGTTCCTTCCAGACAGGTGACCGGTAAATACCCTTTTAATCGCAATTTTAACGTGTTAGAGCCTTTACCAATTTCATGACGGTGAAAACCATCAACAATTTCAAGTGTGCTGGCTCGTGTATTGGTCACCACAATTGGCTGGGTAAAACCATCGATCTCAATTGATTTTTGTAGTAATCGTTTCTCTGGCGGCGCGACGTTATTCGGATTGTAATCATTGGGAGTGAGTTGGGTGTTCTTAACCCACAAAACACAATCGACCGGTTCGTCGCGAAATGGACTCACTTGATGGATCGCTGTTCTGATCTCATTGATCGCCTTAATGCGATCTTCTTCTGCCAGACTGGCGAGAAATTGAGTTAAATCCTGCGTTAATCGCTGCTGCATAGTATTCCCCATCCCTGACGTTTTCCTTTAATCCGTTCGTTATAACGTTGATAATTTTTGGCTTTTGTGGGGCTGAATGATAATGCCCGACACCAATAATCATTGTTGAGCAATACCTTGCAGATACGTCGCCAGGAAGGGACGTCTTTTGAGCCAATATCTCCATGCTGTGTCTGAGGGATCTCGATGCCTTTTTTTTGATACCAGTGCAAATAAACAGCAATTTTATTGCGATAATGTTCAGCCGTTTTTTCCGGCATACTGTTAAGCAGTAATAAGGCATATTCCTGCCAGTCTAGATGGTCGGGCTTAAGGATCTTCCTGTGACCATAAAATTGATTGTCATGACCTGCGTAAATTCCACCGCTTTTTACGCCACTGACCCGGGCGCACATTGCGGCCCATCGGTCAGGTTCAAGAACATGATATAGCCACAAACCTTGCCGTTGCTCTGGACCAAAAGGTTCGCAGATTCGCATAAGACGCAGAGGGACGCCAGCCTGGTACATCAGGTTATACAAAGGGTTAGATAGAGACTGGTGTTTAGCATACCAGGTCCAGATATCGGCCACCTTCCAGTCGTAAATGGGATAAATATACCAACAATGGCCACCAGGTGCGGCGGTGGTCCACGGTTTATCGTCAGCAAAACGTTGTTTATTTAAGCTGGCAATGGCGACGAAACGATTATAAGACTCGTCGGCACGGATACCGACCATCATTGCGGCTGGGCGATGTTGTGAAAACCATTCGGCAAATTCACGCACGAAATGTTCAAAGCTCATGCCAGATTGATAAAACGAGAAAAATGCGGGATCGGTTATCGCATCTTCTGGCGGTTGACGAACCCATTCAATATCAGGCTGCCAGCACTGCCATTCGGGTTGATATTGGGATAATGAATTTTGCGTTGTTAGCGGTAGTGCCACCCAATAAAACTCTTCGATAATATCGGCATACTGCTCACGTAGCGATTGAACATAGTCAATCGTACAAGAAAACTGAGCTTCCCAGTCGATAAACAGGACGTGTATTTTTTTTCCCATTTTTCTGGCCAGATCTGCGGTCAAATGGAGCATTAAGCCAGAATCTTTACCACCAGAAAAAGAGACGCATACGCGAGGCAGAGTATTAAGTGTCCAGGTGATACGGTCTTGTGCTGCTTCCAGGATATTGAGAGGTAGCGGAATTTTATAAATGGACATCTGAAGACGCTCTCTTAACGTGACCGTGAGAAAAGTGCGATAGTTTCCTGATTATAATATTAATAAATTAAAATGAGGTATCTTATTTTATATTCATATAATAAATCTTTCTGGCGGATATTATCCATACTGGCAGATGTTTAACAAAAGTTATCATTCAAGCGGTCAATAAAACGAGAGAAGCTCAGGTTGTTTAATGATGATTTATTATAGGAAATATAAAGAGTATTAGACGGTAGATTCTGTTCTATCTTTATTTGTTTTAATTGAAGGTTTTTTTGATAGCTACGATATAATTCGAAGGGGACAATACCCAGTAAATCGGTTACTGCAATAGTATTGACAATAGTAAACAGTGACGAGCTACGAAATGCTATTTTTCGGTTTGCCAGAATCGCTTCTATTTCCATCTGAAAATCTTCAAGGCCAGGTGCTTTTGATGCCAGGGAGGTGAACTCTTCATCAAGAATTTCTTCGCGGCTACTGTTTTCCGTTATTCTCGGATGGGTTGCGCTACAGATAAGCGTGTTTCGTATCGACTGAAAAGGCATGCAGATCACCGAGCGACTGATGACAGGCATTAATGTGATGACCAGATCTGCTTTGCGATAAGTCAATAAATCTTCGGCGCTTTCTGCTGACATCATAATGTCATGGTGTTCAATTTCTACGGCTGTATCTTGTCGTAGACATCCGATCAAAAGGCTACTGTTAGTTGAAGAGATGAGTTGCGGGCCATAAATAATAAATTTTTTCTTCAGTTCTGCTTTATTGACAATGTTGATAGTTTGTTCAAGGTTTTTAAGATTCTTCTCAAGATGATGATGCAAATTTAACCCTGTTGTTGTTGGTGCAATACCTTTCCCGGAGCGAATAAACAAGGGATCATTAAATTGTGCGCGTAGACGTTGTAAAGACTGGCTTACCGCAGAAGGTGTTATATATAACGATTCTGCGGCCTTGCTAATGCTAAGATGCTGATATATGCATTCAAAAATGACAAGCAAGTTTAAATCAAATTTTTTTAAGTCGTAAAGATTAGCCATGATGCACTCCATTCATATGCTTGCTCTCATAATATTCATCAAGTCAATGATATGGCTTTATGTATTTTTATATATTATGTTGTTTTACTTAATTTACGATTAAGTTTTTCTAAAATAGCATAGTTGGTATGAGTGGGGTGAACAATACTTGCGATTTTATGGATAACTGAAAAAGAGTGATCTATTCCAATTATCCATAAAATGTATGCTATTTATTTCCCATAATAATATTTAAGGTCTTTTGATCAGGTAATCCGACAGCCTGCTGTAATGTGTTCTCTGGACTCATGTAATAAATCGCAGGTGTGACATTTGCACCCAATTCGTCCATCAACGCCTCATTGGCACTTAGAATCTTCATCTGCTCCGGGCTCACGCTCCCGGAGAGGTTCAGCTTTAACTTGCCGCCTGATGCTTCATACTCTTGCCACGTTTTTGCCGGATCCTTAGACGCAAGGATTGCCGCCGCAGTGGCTGGGCTTTCGGGTTTTATCACGCCAACCAGTAGGGTACGAATTTGTACTTTACCGGCATCAACCCAGGGGCGCGCTTGTTGCCAGAATTGTTTGCAATATGGGCAGAAAGGATCGGCAAAAACATAAACCACGACGGGTGCATCTTTTTTACCGTCAAGTAACCAGCTTGATTGTTCCATGCGCTGCCACATTTCGCGTCCGGCAGGTGCGTAAATCTCTTTTTCAATAAGGGCGTTACTGAGGTTTTCTCCCTTTTCGTTGTACATATAGCCAGAGATGGCATGTTTGCCGTCAGGCGTAAGGTAGATAGTGACTCCCATGTCCTGATATTTCCCCAGATAACCTTTCATGCCACCCGGTGCATCGAACGATCTAATAATCGTAATCCCCTGTTTTTCAATCGCTTTAACGGGCGCAGGAAGCTCTTCGGCGTAAGCTAATCCTGGGAGTAGGGTTAAAAAAATTATCTTTTTTAACATTGCTTTGTCCTTTTCGTTCAGTGCAAATACACAATAAAAGGCTTAACCTATCACTGTCATAGTTAAGACCTTATGTCAGATGATTGCCCTTTGTTTATGAGGGTGTTGTAATCCCTCTCGTCGTTGCGATCATCATTGCAACACCGCAGCCTGTTGAACAGGCGCTGAAGATACCAAAGGGTAGTTCAGGTTATGCGGTCACCTGGAAAGGGGACCCTTTTTACTTTTTATCGCCGCTGGCGGTGCAAAGTTCACAAAGTTGTCTTACGAAGGTTGTAAGGTAAAACTTATCGATTTGATAATGGAAACGCATTAGCCGAATCGGCAAAAATTGGTTACCTTACATCACATCGAAAACACGGAGGAAGTATAGATGTCCTTGATTAACACCAAAATTAAACCTTTTAAAAACCAGGCATTCAAAAACGGCGAATTCATTGAAATCACCGAAAAAGATACCGAAGGCCGCTGGAGCGTCTTCTTCTTCTACCCGGCTGACTTTACTTTCGTATGCCCGACCGAACTGGGCGACGTTGCTGACCACTACGAAGAACTGCAGAAACTGGGCGTAGACGTATACGCAGTATCTACCGATACTCACTTCACCCACAAAGCATGGCACAGCAGCTCTGAAACCATCGCTAAAATCAAATATGCGATGATCGGCGACCCGACTGGCGCCCTGACCCGTAACTTCGACAACATGCGTGAAGACGAAGGTCTGGCTGACCGTGCTACCTTCGTTGTTGACCCGCAGGGTATCATCCAGGCTATCGAAGTTACCGCTGAAGGCATTGGCCGTGACGCGTCTGACCTGCTGCGTAAAATCAAAGCAGCACAGTACGTGGCTTCTCACCCAGGTGAAGTTTGCCCGGCTAAATGGAAAGAAGGTGAAGCAACTCTGGCTCCGTCCCTGGACCTGGTTGGTAAAATCTAAATTTCCTTCGTCTTTCACGCCATAGCGGCGTTGGCGTCGCCCGCTCACCCCGGTCACTTACTTGTGTAAGCTTCCGGGGATTCACAGGCTAGCCGCCTTGCTCTGGCGTGAAATACTTCGGAAATTCACCTAATTCTTCGGGTGCTGCGGCACCCGATTTTCTTCCCCGCACCATGATGCAAGCTGCATCCAGGTAGCCGATGAGGCCGCTTGCATGATGATGTTTAAAGCCCAGGAGATAAACATGCTCGACACAAATATGAAAACTCAACTCAAGGCTTACCTTGAGAAATTGACAAAGCCTGTTGAGTTAATTGCCACGCTGGATGACAGCGCAAAATCGGCAGAAATCAAGGAACTGTTGGCTGAAATCGCTGAACTGTCAGACAAAGTCACCTTTAAAGAAGATAACAGCTTGCCGGTGCGTAAGCCGTCATTTCTGATCACCAATCCAGGTTCCAACCAGGGGCCGCGCTTTGCAGGTTCCCCGCTGGGTCACGAGTTTACCTCGCTGGTACTGGCGCTGTTGTGGACCGGCGGTCATCCGTCGAAAGAAGCACAATCTTTGCTGGAGCAGATTCGCCATATCGACGGTGATTTTGAATTTGAAACTTATTATTCGCTCTCCTGCCATAATTGCCCGGACGTGGTGCAGGCGCTGAACCTGATGAGCGTACTGAACCCGCGCATTAAGCACACGGCGATTGATGGCGGTACGTTCCAGAACGAAATTACCGATCGCAACGTGATGGGCGTTCCGGCTGTGTTCGTGAATGGTAAAGAGTTTGGTCAGGGTCGTATGACTATTTCCGAAATCGTTGCCAAAATCGATACGGGTGCGGAAAAACGTGCGGCAGAAGAACTGAACAAACGTGATGCTTATGACGTATTAATCGTCGGTTCCGGCCCGGCAGGTGCAGCGGCGGCCATTTATTCCGCACGTAAAGGCATTCGTACCGGTCTGATGGGCGAACGTTTTGGCGGTCAGATCCTCGATACCGTCGATATCGAAAACTACATCTCCGTACCGAAAACCGAAGGCCAGAAACTGGCTGGTGCGCTGAAAGTTCACGTTGATGAATACGATGTTGATGTAATCGACAGCCAGAGCGCGAGCAAACTGATTCCTGCGGCGGTTGAAGGCGGTCTGCATCAGATTGAAACGGCCTCCGGTGCGGTGCTGAAAGCACGCAGCATTATCGTGGCGACCGGTGCAAAATGGCGCAACATGAACGTTCCGGGCGAAGATCAGTATCGCACCAAAGGCGTGACTTATTGTCCGCACTGCGACGGCCCGCTGTTTAAAGGCAAACGCGTAGCGGTCATCGGCGGCGGTAACTCCGGTGTCGAAGCGGCAATCGACCTGGCAGGTATTGTTGAACACGTAACCCTGCTGGAATTTGCTCCAGAAATGAAGGCAGACCAGGTATTGCAGGACAAACTGCGCAGCCTGAAAAACGTCGATATCATTCTGAACGCGCAAACTACTGAAGTAAAAGGTGACGGTAGCAAAGTTGTTGGTCTGGAATACCGTGACCGTGTGAGCGGCGATATTCACAACATCGAACTGGCCGGTATTTTCGTCCAGATCGGTCTGCTGCCGAACACTAACTGGCTGGAAGGCGCAGTAGAACGTAACCGCATGGGTGAGGTAATCATCGATGCGAAATGCGAAACCAACATTAAAGGTGTGTTTGCTGCCGGTGACTGTACGACTGTTCCGTACAAGCAGATCATCATTGCCACTGGCGAAGGTGCTAAAGCCTCTCTGAGTGCCTTTGACTACCTGATTCGCACCAAAACTGCATAAGAAGAAGTAAGATTCACCTGCAATTGTTAGCCGCCGGGGTCAAACCAGGCGGCTTTTTTTCGTTATAAAAAACCCTGCCGGGATTGCTCCGGGCAGGGCATCATAAATACGTTAATCTGTTAACGAACGACTAATACAGGCAGATTAGCATGGCGGATCACACTGGAAGCATTAGATCCTAACAGATGAGTTGAAATTGATGGATTACGTGAACCGATAACCACGACATCTGCATTCAGTTCTTTGGCTAACTCGTTCACCTCATCTCGCACGCTACCAAAACGTACATGAGTTTTGATACGGGAGGGATCAATATTGAAATGACCAACCATTGTCTGCAGGCGTTCTTCCGCCTCATGTTGCAAATGCTCTTCGAAACGACGCACATCGGCAGCAAAACGGTGCAGACTAAGGCTTGCGGCGCCAGGTAATACATGGAGTAAATGAATTACACCATCATCCTGGGCGAGAAATTCAGCATGACGAACGGCTTTGTCGCTTAATTCCATTTCAAATACGTCTACCGGCATAATGATTGTTTTGTACATAAGCATTCTCTCCTTGCTGTTGCATGAATACATAACATCACATTATTGATTGCAGTTCTGTGATTTGCGACGTTGATTTTATATCTATTAAGTATTGATTGGTAAAATATATTCACATAAACACTACCAGTGTTGCTCAAGGTATAGCACCGCGACAACAAGTATTGCCGCGATGAAAATATAAAATACTGTAATACCAAGAGCTTCACTCATAATGGAGTCCGCAGGTTGATAACCAGTTCAGATTAGAACGTAGCGGGGAAGAGCAAAATGATAAGTCTGGTTGATATTTGAACAGAAAGAGGATGCGGATGCATCCTCTGGGCAAAGCGAGTAAACGCTTGTGCAGATGGGATTAAAGCAGGTAGTCGCCAGCGGCTTCAGGCTGGTATTCGAGTTCCAGCACTTCAAGGTGGGTTGCGGTGCCGCCCGGAAGTTCCCAGTGAATGGTATCGCCAACGCGAAGTCCCAGCAGTGCGGCACCCACCGGAGCCATCACGGAAAGCTGAGTATTGCTGTCGGTCATTTTGGCCGGATACACCAGTGTGCGTACACGCACTTCGCCATCGCTAAGATTGCGGAATTTTACCCGGCTGTTCATCGTCACCACGTCGTGTGGCATCTCTTCTGGCCGACACATTTGGGCGCGATCCAACTCTGCGTTTAACGCGTCGGCGATTGGCAAACCGGCATAGGCGGGTTGCTCCAGCAGAATATCGATGCGTTCGGCATCCAGGTCGTTAATGATGATAGTTGGTCTGGACATTTTTACTCCATGTCGTCGGTACTGCGAGTGTCGCAGATAAACATACCCAAAAGAAAACCCTCACCGTCAGGCGGCGAGGGTTTAACTCATATGATGATACTGACAGTTGCTCACTCTTTGAAGTGATATACGTCACATTCAGGTAATTCCTCAATGCAGCGCATTATGTATATATATTAATCATCATGTTTTACGTAAAACGCGCGACGACGTTTTACAGATCAGATGATTAATAACCCACTTTATCAATCACAAAGGCTTTGCCACAGTTGCCAGGGTGTGGTTGTGGTAAGAATGAGTTTGCTGAGAGCGGTGCGTTGATGGCGTCAGCTTTTATCGAAATCTGGATTTCAGTCAAATACGCCGGGTTACCCTGGCACGTTAACTTGACCGCTTTGACGTTCTCTTTCCCCCAGCTTTTGGCAAAGGCCGCGTCAAAGTCACTGCGGCTTACGGTTTTACCGTAGTTATCCGCAAGGAATTTTCCGGCTGTGCTCTCTTTAATTTCTTGATTCAGACGCACCATCGTGCCGAAATAAGCGTCCGGGTCAAAACCAAAACAGGCACCATGTTTCGCATATTCGTAACGTTCCAGACAGGAGCGTCCGCCAGCCCCTGGCATAACTTCACTCAGTTTAGCTGCGGTTTCCAGCGATAACCCGGTTTCCGGTGATGAACACATCCGGCTGGCGCGAGCTTCCGGCAAGTTCGGGATTGGACGAGTGGCGCATCCGAAGCGCATCCAGCGGCGTTCATCAACGCCACGCGCTGCGACTGATTTTGGCAACCCCGGCCACAGGCCATGTACGGTCAGAAAATCAGCTTTGTTGGTCGTTTCGGTTTGCAGGCGACATTCATCTCGTTCGTTACGATTTCGATCGTGTTGACTCTGGCAAAATCCTGTTTGCCAGGAGAGAGCCAGGACATAGCGGTCAAAATCGCCATACTGTTTTGCCTGCAACGCAGCGGCGTTGACAGAAGATAAGGAGAGCAGAGAAGCCGTCAGTAAAGCGGCGTTACGCCAGAATGCTTTCATAATGGGTGTGAAACTCATACATACACTGAATACTATCTATTAAATCATAAAAAAGCCCGCCAGGTGGGGTTACCTGGCGGGCGTGATGATTTATTCAGCGTTTGACGAACGTATTAGTTCCACATGGCGAGAATCGGCCAGCCTACCAGAAGCAGCATGGCAATATAAATTACCCCGAAGATAGCGCCAAGACGCCAGTAATCTTTCGATTTCACATAGCCACAGCCGTAAATAATCACCCCAGGACCGGTTGCATACGGCGTCAGACAGCCCATGATACCGATAGACAGCACCAGCAGGATACACAGTTGTTCCATTGGTACGCCCGGAATCCCTTTACCGACGGCCAGAATGACTGGCAGCATAGTTGCGGTATGCGCAGACAGGCTGGCAAACAGGTAGTGTGCAAAGTAGAAGACCAGAACCAGTACAATCACTGTTGCGTGTGGTGAGAAACCTTCCAGGTGCGTACTCATGGTGCTGGCGAACCAGTCGATAAAGCCAGAACGGGTCAGGCCATTAGCCATGACAACCAGCGTTGCCAGGTTAACCAGCGTGTTCCATGCGCTGTTATAGCGGGTAATGTCTTTCCACGGCACAACGTGCAGCGCCAGCATCAGCGAAACTGCCAGCAGGCCAACCGCAGTGGCGTTAATCACTTCGCTGCCAAATACCCACAAACCTAAGCTGAGCAGTACCAGGCCAATCAGCGTCCATTCTCTGCGTGTTAGCGCACCCATGGTTTTTAGTTCATCACCCGCCCAGGTTGCCACTTCTTCACTGTGTGTGATTTCCGGTTTGTACAGCACGTAGGAAAGCCACGGTGCAATGATAAGTAAGATAACCCCAACAGGCAGGAAGCAGAGGAACCACTGCAACCAGCTAATCTGGATACCGGCAATTTTGCTGACGAACTCCAGACCCAGCACGTTCGGTGCCGCACCGGTGACAAACATGGAGGAACTCAGACTGGTACTGATGACCATCATCCACATTAAATAGCCGCCAATACGACGCGCGGACGGATCGTTCGGGAATGATTTAAACAGCGGCGGCAGGTTTTTAATGACCGGGAAAACCGTACCCCCGGTACGTGCGGTGTTAGACGGTGTAAACGGAGCCAGCAGAATGTCGATAATGACAATTGCATAACCCAACGTCAGCGTGCGTTTACCCATGAATTTCACCAGGAAAAGGGCAATACGACGGCCTAATCCGGAAACTTCATACCCTAAGGCAAAGATAAATGCGCCAAATACCAGCCAGACAGTGGTACTGGAAAAACCAGCCAGTCCCCATTTCAGCGCCTGTTTTTGGGCATTAAAAGCGGGGTCAGCTAATTCTTTGGCGTCAAAGAGCAGGTAATTACTGCCAATAACGCAAATAGTCACTGCAATAAAACTGATCGCCGTTGCCGGAATTGGCTCGAGGATCATGCCGACAATCATTGCCACAAACACGGCGAAGTAATGCCATGCCTGCGGCGGCATACCGTCGGGTACAGGGATAAGAAACATGACGCCCATCACCACCAGTGGGGCCAATAATTTCCATATCTTATCTTTTGCTAAAGACATACGGGTTCTCCGAAAATTAATATTTCCAAATTTATCAAGTGCTTAAATTATTAAATCTGTGCTAAAAACCAGGTAAGGATCAGCAGGTCGGCGCTGCCGCCTGGACTGAGATTTCGTTCGATACACTCCCTGTCGAACTGCCGGAGATAATCGAGATCGGCGGGGGTTCGGATGCCCCCTTTTTGCAATAATGTTTGCGCCTGGCGCTGTAGCCAGCGCAGGCCCCCCTCGCCACCGCGCGATGCGACGTTGGTATCGCCGTTGATCGCCATCAGTAGCAATAAGGTATCGAGCAATGCCAGTTCAGGATCCAGCCCCTGATCCAGCAGAGTGAGGTAATGCGGGAGGGCGCGGTTGATAACCAGCGGGTAGCCCGCTTCGGCTTCACCGCGCGCACCGGTAAGACCAAGTTGCTGATATAACCGTTGGCCTGCCGTTAGTTGTGGATTATTGGTGCGCAGTTCGCGATCGGTTAGACCACGGCAGAAACTGGCTGCCGTCGCACAAACGGTTTTGGGCATTACCGGCTGGTTGAGCTGAAGCAAACGACCAATTGCCGCACACATCAGCCCTAAAGAAAAAATACTGCCTTTATGGGTGTTTACACCAGCGGTAGCGCGGAACATATCGCCTTCGCAGGCCATACCAATTGGGCGTAATCCGCTGAGTACCGATTCTGGTGCCATTTCTGCACTACAGGCACCAAATTCAATGAAACGTGGTAGCCAGCCCTGAATCGCCAGCGCGCTACGGTGGAAATCTTCCAGCGACATATCTTTGTGCGCACCGCAGTTAATGCGATCCACGAGACCGGGTTTCGGTGACAGATTGACTTCAGTCAGCATGGCGCGCCAGCCCAGCAGGGCGTAGTCATTGATTAATGACGTCGCAAGCTTTGTGGTTTTAGTTGACGTTGCAGGCATCGACATCGTTCAGCAGCGCCTCCATACGGTTGAGTAAATCGGTCAGTTGGTGGGTTTTCCCACGCGCACAAACTGCCGCACTTTGCTCGCACAACAGGCAGCGGCGAGGCGGCAGTGAATAATTGTGGCGGGAGAGAATTTCGCCTTCGGGCGTCAGGACATCGATATCCCACAAACGTCCAAGAGCATGACTATGTTCAAGCTCAATGGTGGCGAGCTTGAGGTCGCGAGCCGGTGCGGCAATGCTCAACATGCCCTCCGGCCCGCTGGCGGAAACCAGTGCAGCCTGCTCCTGAATTTGCCAGCCCTGTTTTGCGGCTAAAGCACGCAGGGCAGTCACGCCATGATTAAAAATCCGGCGTGTGACCTCGCTGTCTTTAATCGGCCCAGGCGCAACCACGGTAAAGGAGACCAGTGGAACAGGATGGCGCTTGAGCCAGGCGTGTTGCCGTGCTTGCCTTTCATCCCGGCTGATGAGCAACTCGGGAATCGAAACCGCATGGTGGCTGGCGAGTTCAGGGAGCAGGTGCATGGCTTATTCCTTCACCTGATGTACAACATCAATCACTGAGCCATCGCGGTAACGCACGACGGCAACGACGCGGTCGGTGAATTCAATCGGCTGTGGTTCACCGGTCAACAGACGCGCACGTTCGCGCAGCCACTCAATGGAAACCACTTTAATGCCCGCTTCCTGCAGACGTTCTGCCAGTTCAGGACGTGCCGGGTTAACAGCGATACCGTGGTCGGTAACCAGGATATCGACGCTGGAACCCGGGGTGATGCAGGTCAGCACGTTATCCACCAGAGTCGGAATACGACCGCGTACCAGCGGTGCGACGATGATGGAAAGGGCGGATGCAATCGCGGTATCGCAGTGACCGCCGGAAGCGCCACGCAGTACGCCGTCAGAGCCAGTCAGCACATTGACGTTGAACTGGGTGTCAATTTCCAGCGCGCTCAGTACCACCACGTCGAGACGATCAACCGATGCACCTTTCGAACCCCAGTTGGCGTACTGGTTGGCGCTGATTTCGATATGATTCGGGTTACGAGCCAGCGATTGCGCAGCGTGGCTGTCAAAGCTCTGCACATCCAGCAGTTTGCGGATCAGCCCTTTTTCGTGCAGATCAACCATCGTTGCGGTAATGCCGCCGAGGGCGAAGTCGGCGCGAATATCGCGGCTACGCATTTTGTCTTCCAGAAAACGGGTTACCGCAAGCGAAGCGCCGCCGGTGCCTGTCTGCATGGAAAAACCTTCTTTGAAGTAGCCAGAGTTGACAATCACATCTGCTGCGCTGCGGGCAATCAGCAGTTCGCGCGGGTTAGTGGTCATACGGGTCGCGCCTGCGCCGATTTTTGCGGCATCGCCAACGCGATCAACTTTGACGATCAGATCAACCTGATCCTGTTCAATACTGGCCGGGTTATGCGGATAAGGCAGCAGTTCCTCGGTGAGCATGACTACTTGTTTCGCATTGTCGGCATCGACCATCGCATAGCCGAGGGAGCCGCAGCAGGCTTTACCGGTGTAACCGTTGGCATTACCAAATTCGTCGCAGGAGGGGACGCCGAGGAAAGCCACGTCGATATTCAGTTCACCGCTCTGTACCAGATGCACACGACCACCGTGAGAGTGGATTTGTACTGGTTCAGCCAGCAGACCACGGGAGATTTCTTCCGCCAGTGGGCCGCGCAGACCAGAGGTATAAATGCGGGTGACCACACCCTGACGAATATGTTCTACCAGCGGTGCATGGCAGTCGCTCAAAGAGCTGGACGCCAGTGTCAGGTTTTTAAAGCCCATCTTCGCGATGACGTCCATCACCATATTGACGGTCAGGTCACCGCCACGGAAAGCGTGGTGGAAGGAGACGGTCATGCCGTCCTTTAAACCAGAACGACGAATAGCGTCCTCCAGGTTGGCGCACAGTTTGCGATCGCGCGCTTTTTCAGCCTGGTAGGTTTGCTTTGGCGAGTTCTGGAAAGCGGCAAGATCGCATTCAGCGCGACGATTCCAGGCCGCTACCCGTTCTTGTCGTTGAGATTGTTCAATTTTCTGCGTCATTTTGATTGCCTTATTCTTCGCGGATGCCGGAAAGTTCTGCGCGGGAGAGCACCAGACGGGCACGATCGATAACCGGACCGTCAACCATCTTGCCGTTCAGGGAAACCACACCGAGGCCTTCGCGAGCGGCGGCTTCAGCGGCTTCTACGACGCGGCGTGCGTGATCCACTTCTTTCTGGGTTGGTGCGTAGAGGTTGTGGAGCAGATCAATCTGACGCGGGTTGATCAGCGATTTGCCGTCAAAGCCCAGCTGTTTGATGTGGGCGGCTTCTTGCAGGAATCCGGCTTCGTTGTTGGCGTCGGAATAGACGGTATCGAACGCCTGGATACCGGCAGAGCGCGCGGCTTGCAAAATGGAGCAGCGAGCGAACAGCAGTTCCGTACCTTCCGGTGAGCGTTCAGTGCGCAGGTTACGCACGTAGTCTTCCGCGCCCAGCGCGATACCGATTAAACGTTCAGATGCGTGAGCGATTTCTACCGCGCGGGTAATACCCAGCGGAGATTCAATTGCCGCCAGCAAACCGGTGCTGCCCGGTTCGCGTCCGCAGGCTTTTTCAATACGCAGGATCTCTTTTTCGATATCCAGCACATCCTGAGCGGTATCAGTTTTCGGCAGACGCACAACGTCTGCACCACCGCGAACGACAGCTTCCAGGTCGTTAACACCCCATTCGGAATCCAGCGCGTTTACACGCACAATGGTTTCAATGTCGCGATACAGAGGATGTTGCAGTGCGTGGTAGACCATGCGGCGAGCGGTGTCTTTTTCACGCAGCGCCACGGAGTCTTCGAGGTCAAACATCAAGGCATCAGCCGGGTAGATGAAAGAGTTGCTGACCATCGCGGCATTAGCGCCAGGCACAAACAACATGCTGCGGCGGGTGCGGGTTTTACGTTGTTGCAGCGAAGCGGAAATCATTGGCAATCCTCCCATGGCAGAGCCGGGATACCGCTGGCGCGCGCCAGCAGGGCTTCCAGTCGTGCACGTAAAATGCAATCCAGTGCGCCTTTGTCATCGACATTCAGCTGTACGCCGCGCACGTTATAGCGGGCGAGAACGTCCAGGATGGTGGTGCGAATCGCATCACCAAACTGTTTCTCAACGCTGCTGTTGATTTGCAGGTCGATATCCTGCGTATCGAGCGGGGCGATGCGTATCATCACATCCCCAGACTCAAGGGTGCCTGCAACGGCGGGCTGGTTTATTTTCATTTTTCACCTGTTTCTCATGCGGGGGGCTTTTGACGAGCTGCCGCGTCCTGACGGGAGTGTTCAAGCAGATTCTGCAAGTAATGCAGCGTGGCTGCCGGAACCAGCGGCGCGATAGCCGTGAGATCGTTTTTCACCAGCAGTTGGCGTACCCGGGAAGCGGATATCGGCATCTCCTGGTAACGCAGCCGCTCAATTTCAACCAGTTCAATGGGCGGTGCGGAGATAGTCGGTGTTTCCAGCCAGTAGCGCATATCCTGGTTGTACTGGGCGGTCACGCGGCAATAAGGTTCAGTACCGACAAAGCGATGGGTAACGCCCAATGCTGGAGCGAGGTACTGACGGAAAATCTTCAGATCAATTTCGGTGTAGCAATGGTTAATGACGCTCTGTTCTTTAATGAAGTAGCAGGGGAACGTGGCGCGGGAGATGATGTATTCGGAGCCGCGATGCACGGTCAGGCGCGGAATATCGGCGGTGCCTTTCAACACCAGATCCAGCCGGTCTTCATAGGGAAAGCGCGAAGAATCTTCTTTGACTAAAAACAGATGCAGCCAGTCACACTGTGCCGCTGCCTGTTGAATCAGATAACGGTGACCGTTAGTAAAGGGATTGGCGTTCATCACAATGCAGCCAATTTTGTTCCCTTCATGACGAAATTTTTTTAGTGACTCGGCATAGCGTTTCAGACGTGTGGCACTGTTTTCCATCAACACCATCACGCCTGGTACGCTGGTCAGCGTGTAAAAACCGCACTGGCGGAACAGCGCCTCGTATTCGATTTTGGTATAAATAAACAGATGCGTGCTGTGCCGTTCATAGGCGAGGTTTATCAGTTCGGTGGCTAATGTCAGCGCCAGTCCTTCACCGCGAACAGATTCGCTGATAGCGACGCACTTAATAATATTTCCGGCGATTCCACCGCAAGCGATAAGCTTTTCATTGCGGGTTACGGTAATAAATACTTCGACTGTTGTGTCAACGCTCAAATCATTGTCATGCAGAAATTGGGCAATTTCTGCCATTTTTTTATTTTCTGAACGTTTTACCCGGGTGAAAATATCATTGCCGAACATAATAAGTCATATCCTGAAGGTATGTGTTGTTATCAATTTGCAATGAATGTTAGTCAGTGTTGCAAACTGATAACCTTTTATTTTCAGTTGGGAGAAAGGGCAGCGAGCGAGGTATATCTGTTTCTCCTTTTGCCATACATCCTAAGGAGTATTGCGGCGTGAAATTTTGATTTATTTCACATAGAGTTAGTGGTTTTTTATTTATTTAATGGTTTTAAGTTTTTTAATTAATGTAATTGCGGATTGGTGCGTGGTTTTAAGTTATTTAATTGATTTAATGAATGAATTTTGCCACGATCATATTTGATTTTTATATATCGAGATTCAACATTTTAATTACATTCACCAAAAGACAGGGTTTACCCCGCAAGGAAAACAATGTTGCAGTTTAATGAGAATAAACAGTTTGCTTTTTTCGAACGACTGGCATTTCCGTTGCGTATCTTCCTGCTGATTCTGGTGTTCTCAATATTTGTCATCGCAGCACTGGCGCAATATTTTACGGCCAGTTTTGAGGACTATTTAACGCTTCATGTGCGCGATATGGCAATGAATCAGGCGAAAATTATTGCCTCCAATGACAGCATCATCACGGCGGTTAAAGCGCGTAATTACAAACGGCTGGCGACCATTGCCGATAAATTACAAAGAGATACTGATTTTGACTATGTGGTGATAGGTGACCGCAACTCGATCCGCCTTTACCATCCTAATCCCGAGAAAATTGGTTATCCTATGCAATTCACCAAACCCGGCGCGCTGGAGAAAGGGGAGAGCTACTTCATCACGGGTAAAGGGTCGATAGGTATGGCGATGCGTGCCAAAACACCGATCTTTGATGATGATGGCAAAGTCATCGGCGTGGTGTCGGTGGGTTACCTTGTCAGTAAAATTGATAGCTGGCGTGCCGAATTTTTATTACCAATGGCCGGCGTATTTGTCGTGCTGCTGGGTATTCTGATGCTGTTGTCGTGGTTCTTAGCCGCACATATCCGCCGCCAGATGATGGGGATGGAACCGAAGCAAATTGCGCGGGTTGTTCGTCAGCAAGAGGCGCTGTTTAGTTCGGTTTATGAAGGGCTGATTGCAGTGGATCCGCACGGTGACATAACCGCCATCAACCGTAACGCAAGAAAAATGCTGGGGCTGAGTTCCCCTGGGCGGCAGTGGCTGGGCAAACCCATTGCAGAGGTGGTCAGACCCGCCGATTTCTTCACCGAGCAGATTGATGAAAAACGCCAGGATGTGGTGACAAATTTTAACGGCCTGAGCGTCATTGCTAATCGGGAGGCTATTCGTTCTGGTGACGATTTGCTGGGGGCAATTATCAGCTTTCGTAGTAAAGACGAAATTTCCACCCTCAATGCACAACTGACGCAAATTAAACAATATGTCGAAAGCCTGCGCACATTGCGTCATGAACATCTCAATTGGATGTCTACGCTCAATGGTCTGTTGCAGATGAAAGAGTATGATCGCGTGCTGGCGATGGTTCAGGGGGAGTCCCAGGCTCAGCAACAGCTTATTGACAGTCTGCGCGAAGCCTTTGCCGATCGCCAGGTGGCGGGGCTGTTGTTTGGTAAAGTACAGCGCGCCCGCGAACTGGGGCTAAAAATGACAATCGTCCCCGGCAGCCAGCTTTCTCAACTGCCGCCAGGGCTGGACAGCACTGAGTTTGCGGCGATTGTGGGCAACTTACTCGATAACGCTTTCGAAGCCAGTTTGCGCAGCGATGAAGGGAATAAGATAGTCGAGTTATATTTGAGTGATGAAGGCGATGATGTGGTGATAGAAGTCGCCGATCAGGGTTGCGGTGTCCCAGAGGCTCTGCGCGACAAAATATTTGAGCAGGGCGTCAGTACGCGTGCTGATGAGCCCGGTGAGCATGGCATTGGGTTGTATCTTATTGCCAGCTATGTAACGCGCTGCGGTGGAGTTATCACTCTTGAAGAGAATGACCCCTGCGGTACTTTATTTTCAATCTATATTCCGAAAGTGAAACCTAATGACAGCTCCATTAACTCTATTGATCGTTGAGGACGAAACGCCGCTGGCAGAGATGCATGCGGAATATATTCGTCATATTCCCGGATTCAGTCAGATATTGCTGGCGGGAAACCTGGCGCAGGCCCGAATGATGATCGAGCGTTTTAAGCCGGGGCTTATCCTGCTGGATAACTATCTCCCTGACGGTAGAGGTATTAATTTACTGCATGAACTAGTGCAGGCGCATTATCCCGGTGACGTGGTGTTTACTACTGCTGCCAGCGATATGGAAACGGTATCTGAAGCAGTACGCTGTGGTGTGTTTGATTATCTGATCAAGCCAATTGCTTATGAGCGTCTGGGACAGACATTGACCCGTTTTCGCCAGCGTAAACATATGCTGGAAAGTATTGATAGTGCCAGTCAGAAGCAAATTGATGAGATGTTTAACGCTTATGCGCGTGGCGAACCGAAGGACGATCTTCCGACTGGTATTGATGCGTTGACACTTAACGCAGTGCGGAAACTTTTCAAAGAGCCAGGTGTGCAACATACGGCGGAGACGGTAGCGCAGGCATTGACCATCAGTCGCACTACCGCCAGACGTTATCTTGAATATTGCGCCAGCCGCCATCTTGTTATTGCTGAAATTGTTCACGGTAAAGTTGGCAGGCCGCAGCGCATTTACCACAGTGGCTGAAGAGAGTGCCGGAGGAAGCATACCTCCGGCAAGGAGAATTATTTACCTGTAACTGCGGCGGCTGTTCCGGGTACAATCAACTCTGTAGCCACGATGACAATCACCAGCCCAACAAGCACCGGCACCGAGGTGCGTTTAACCACTTCAAAAGGCGAAATTTTTGCCATCCCGGCAACCGCAACCACAACGCCAGAGACAGGCGAAATCGTGCGACCCAGGTTTGACGCCTGTAGCATTGGAATAGTCAGGTATGCCGGATTAATGCCTGAAGAGTGCGCCAGTTTCGGGATCATCTCAACGAATGCATAGAATGGCGCATTGCCGGAACCCGTAGTCACCGCCGCCAGCATCGTCAGGATAACCAACACCAGCATGAGGATAATGCTCGCTGAACCAAACGAGGTAGCGATTGAGATCAGGCTCTGGATAAAACCGATGGTGCTAAGTCCCTGGGCAAATACCCCCGCAGCAACTAATAGCATTACCACGTTAGCGAAGGCATCAGCCATGCCGCGATAAGCCACTTCGAGGCCAGAAAAGACTTTTTGTGTATTAAAGCTGCGAATAAATTCCAGAACGGAGGCAATCAGCATACATATCACCAGAATGGTGATGATGTGCAATTGCGGACCCCATTTGCCGTCAAAAAATAGCACGCCAATGATCGGTGTGAACGGCAGAATGGCGTAAAACGCGGGGGCGGTGGTAGTGATTTCGCTGACATCTAACATTTCATGAGAGATGTGCTCTTTTTTATCCAGATAACGCTGCCAGAAAAAATGGGCTATCGCCATGCCGATAATTGCGGTAATTGAGATAGGCAGCGTCGTTTTGAAGGCGAAGTCAATTAACGGCATTTCGGAAGCCTGCGCCGCCAGCACCACATCACCAGAAGTTGGTGCGAGAATAATTGCCGCCGGTGAGGCGCAAATGGCAGCAGCCGCGCCGCGACTAATACCCACGTTCACCATGACCGGGAACAACGTTGCCATCAGTAAAACGCCCAGGCCCGTTGCGGAGGAAACTGCCAGTGACATCAGGCAGGCAACAAAATAGGCGGCAATCATCAGCAGGTAAGGGGAGTTTATGTACTGCAGCGGTTTTGACGCCAGCTTGACGACCATATCGTTCGCGCCGATATGGGTCATATAAGCGGCAAAACCACACAGCATCATGATCATCATGCCAAGGTCGCCACCGCGACTCATCAGCAATATTTTAATGTATTCAACGATATCCGTGGCACTATAGCCCGTTGAAGTCTGGCTGGCAGGTAAAACTTTGTGCCCCATAATGGCACTGATAATCAGCAATAACAGACCACCTGCAAATAATACCCCGGTGGCGGAATACCCTTTAATGATGTAGCGAGCTACACCCACAATAACCATAACTCCAATAAGGAGCTCAATGAATGTCAGCATAATTTTTCCTGTTCCAGACTCCAAGGTAAATAATAACAAATTCCTAAGACTAAAGAAAAAATATGCCGAATAAATGGGTGGCGAATGCTGATTAAAATCAAGAAAAGCTACCATTAATACATTGATGTTTTTGTTTTTTATACCTGAATAACAAAATGCGTTTTTATGACCGGTATTTATCAATGTGATTATGTATGCTAATTGATAAGTAATTGATGCAGTTTTGTTAATCGCTTGATGGGAGAACCTTTTCTTACTTAAAAAATGATTTTCTGTATACGCGTGATGAGAGTGTAGGAGATGTTTATTTATTGACTTATTATTTCATCTGGTTAAAAAATAAGGTTTTTTTTCTGTTGTGGATTGCGAACCGTGCTGGGATGAATTTTGTGATTAAGCAGCTATATGAAAGAAAAATACAACTTAAGTCTCCGGAATAATTTGATGATATTTTCTTGTATAACGCTATTAAATATTAAATTTGTTCTTTAGGTTGAAGTAATTAAGGTTTGTTTATTTTAGTTTAGCTATGCTGACAGTGGATTTCTGATAAATATTTTATGGCCACTAATGGGCGCAAGTAAATGTATTGCCGTAATTCCCCTTGTTTTTATTGAGCGAATCCGTGTTGACTAAGTTTCTGCTGGTACGGATCTATGGATTACTACATTTAGATAGAATCTCGGTAAAACCTGGCATTCACTTTTCGCTTATAACAAAGAAAAAACGATCGCTATAACGAAAAATCGTGGGGCAGCGGTTTGGGTCAGTTGCGTTGGGATGAGAAAAGTAACGGGTACGGTTTGTACGTAACGACGCGTGATAACGGGAACGACATACCTGTCCCGGTGTACTGCCATTGGTTTGTGTGGGCTATGAGCTGGCTACTTTTCAGATGACCTATATTCCTGGCACCTACAACAATGGCAATGTTTACTTTGCCTGGATGCGGTTTCAGTTTTAGACAAGTTATGTTTTTACAAAACCTTTAAAAATCATAGCGTAAGGCAAGTATCACCAAAAATAACGCGACTTTTATCACTTTTTAGCAAAGTTGCACTGGACAAAGCGTACCACAATTGGTGTACTGGTAACCGACACAGCATTTGTGTCTATTTTTCATGTAAAGGTAATTTTGATGTCTAAGATTAAAGGTAACGTTAAGTGGTTTAATGAGTCCAAAGGATTCGGTTTCATTACTCCGGAAGACGGCAGCAAAGATGTGTTCGTACACTTCTCTGCAATCCAGACTAATGGTTTTAAAACTCTTGCTGAAGGTCAGCGCGTAGAGTTCGAAATCACTAACGGTGCCAAAGGCCCTTCTGCTGCAAACGTAATCGCTCTGTAAGATACGTCAGCAAGAATTCAAAACCCGCTTAATCAGCGGGTTTTTTTTGGTCTTTAGTGTGCGGTTGATGCTGAAAACAACCAGAAAGCCAGTGCAGTCATGGCAAAAGAACCTAACAGGTTTACGAAGACGTTCAGTAATGCCCAACCAAAACGCCCTTCCTGCAACAAAAACACCACTTCGGCTGAAAATGTTGAGAAGGTTGTCAACCCGCCACAAAATCCGGTGGTGATTAATACTTTCCACACTGGATCAATGTTTGTCATCCGACTGAACCAGGCAAATCCCATACCTATGATGAATGCGCCGATCAGGTTTGCTGCCAATGTTCCCAAAGGAATCGCCTGATGCAGCGGGTTAAATCGCATACTTAACAGCCATCTCGCCACGCTTCCCGTACCACCGCCAATAAAAACTGCTAAAAGGAGTTGTAACACTGCAAAATCCTGCTATTTGATTTGTATGAGTGATAAGTGTAACGCCGAATAATCATCGTTGGCGAATTTTACGACTTTGGCAGGAGGTGGTAATGCTGGTTGCCGCAGGACAATTTGCTGTTACATCCGTGTGGGAAAAGAACGCTGAAATTTGCGCCTCGTTGATGGCGCAGGCGGCGGAAAACGACGTCTCGTTGTTTGTCCTGCCGGAAGCCTTGCTGGCGCGGGACGATCATGATCCGGATCTATCTGTTAAATCAGCGCAGCTGCTGGAAGGCCAATTTATCGGGCGTTTATTGCGGGAAAGTAAACGTAACATGATGACGACGATTCTGACGATTCATGTTCCCTCTACGCCGGGGCGAGCATGGAATATGCTGGTGGCTCTTCAGGCAGGAAAAATTGTCGCTCGTTATGCCAAATTGCATCTTTATGATGCGTTTTCCATTCAGGAGTCGCGTCATGTTGATGCAGGTAATGAAATAGCCCAGTTACTGGAGGTCGAAGGCATGAAGGTCGGTCTTATGACCTGCTATGACTTACGCTTTCCGGAGCTGGCGCTGGCACAGGCTATACAGGGAGCAGAAATCCTGGTTCTTCCGGCAGCCTGGGTTCGCGGACCGCTCAAAGAGCACCACTGGTCAACGTTGCTTGCTGCTCGTGCTCTGGATACCACCTGTTATATGGTGGCGGCAGGGGAGTGCGGGAACAAAAATATCGGGCAAAGCCGGATTATCGATCCCTTTGGCGTCACCATTGCGGCGGCGGCAGAAATGCCGGCCTTAATCATGGCGGAAGTGACACCTGAACGCGTGCGTCAGGTACGTGCACAACTCCCCGTCTTAAACAACCGACGGTTTGCGCCACCGCAATTATTATGATGTTTTTTTATTCGGCGCTTGATTCACCTTGTTACAGATTGCTATTGTGTGCGCGCGTCGAATGACCGTTAATATTCTCTGGTTTTTAAGGCGCGTTCTGTTGCCGGTTTTATGTCAAGAAGGTATCTATGGGTGAGATTAGTATTACCAAACTGCTGGTCGTTGCGGCACTGGTCGTTCTGCTGTTTGGGACTAAGAAGTTACGTACGCTGGGCGGAGACCTTGGAGCGGCTATCAAAGGATTCAAGAAAGCGATGAATGATGACGATGCTGCGGCGAAGAAAGGCGCAGACGTTGATCTTCAGGCTGAAAAGCTCTCTCATAAAGAGTGACGTGGCGAGCAGGACGCTCCCTCTATATCTTGTTCGATAAAAAAACCCGCTTCAGATAGCGGGTTTTTATCAGACAGATGTAAGTAATTATTACGGGATTACTTAACTTCCATCCCTTTCGCCTGCAAATCAGCGTGGTAGGAAGAACGGACAAACGGACCACATGCAGCATGGGTAAAGCCCATCGCCAGTGCCTCGGCTTTCATTTCGTCGAACTCATCCGGGCTAACGTAACGTTGAACCGGCAGGTGATGGCGGCTTGGCTGCAAATATTGCCCCAGCGTTAACATGGTCACACCATGACGACGCAGATCTCGCATCACTTCAATAATTTCTTCATTGGTTTCGCCCAGACCCACCATTAAACCCGATTTGGTCGGGATTTCCGGATGCGCTTCTTTAAAGCGTTCTAAAAGTTTCAGCGACCAGTTGTAATCCGCGCCTGGGCGTACCTGACGGTAAATACGCGGCACGTTTTCCAGGTTGTGGTTGAACACGTCTGGCGGCGTGGCGGTCAGAATATCCAGCGCGCGATCCATACGACCACGGAAATCCGGCACCAGAGTTTCAATTTTGATTTCCGGGCTTTTTTCCCGAATGGCAGTAATGCAATCCGCAAAGTGCTGGGCACCGCCATCGCGCAGGTCGTCACGGTCAACGGAGGTGATAACCACATAACGCAGTGCCATATCGGCAATGGTCTGCGCCAGTTTCACCGGCTCATTGGCATCCGGAGCTACCGGGCGACCGTGGGCAACGTCACAGAACGGACAACGGCGGGTACAAATAGCGCCGAGGATCATAAACGTTGCTGTACCGTGGTTGAAGCATTCTGCCAGGTTAGGGCAGGAGGCTTCCTCGCAGACAGAATGCAGGCCATTTTTGCGCATTGCGGCTTTGATGCCCTGGATACGTGTAGAGTCTGCAGGAAGCTTGATTTTCATCCATTCCGGCTTGCGCAGCAGGGCTTCGCGCTCTGTTGCCACGTTTTTAACCGGGATAAGGGCCATCTTATCGGCATCGCGGTATTTTACACCGCGTTCCATCACAATGGGTTTACTCATAGCGTGCGTGTTCCAGTTGCGAATTACGAAGGAAAGCGTTCAACTCAATAGATTGTTGTAATTATCAACTATTTTTGAATTAACGACTGGCAGTATATCATTGAAACGGTCCAGAAAGCAGCCAAAGCGGTCGCGAAAATGTAAAATTGTTGTTGGTTTGTGCCATTTTGTCGTTTATCTCTGTGATCTGGCTGTAACAATAATTTTTTCAAATGACGTTGTCGGTAACATCAATCACTCATGAAGTCTGAGCACGCTGGATGAATGTGTTGTAATAGACAGCAAAATCCATTTGCCCCTCATTTAATGCTGAAAAGAGCTATTTCTCCAGAGGCCTGCAACGGTTAAAGAGGACATAAATGTGGGCATGAGTAATGACCCAGTACAAGTTGGGTCATTTATGAGCGTCGTTAAGCAGATATATATTCTACGGCAGGATTATTTAGCAGGGCTAAAATATTTCTCAGCAAGCGTGGCGCAACATTGTCGGTTGTTGCATCAGGTCTCCATTGCGATATTTTAGCCATTTCCATTCCCGCATACCCACAAGGGTTAATGCGTAAAAATGGCGAAAGATCCATATTGACGTTTAATGCCAGGCCGTGGAATGAACAACCGCGACGAATACGTAAGCCGAGCGAGCAAATTTTCTTTTCCCCGACATAGACACCCGGAGCATCTGCACGAGGATGTGCATCAATATCCAGTTCAGCCAGGGTATTTACAACCGTTTGTTCGAGTAAGGTCACCAGCTCACGCACACCCAGTTTGCGGCGTTTAAGATTAAACAAAACGTACATTACCTGCTGACCTGGGCCGTGATAAGTCACCTGACCGCCACGGTCGCTCTGGATCACCGGAATATCACCCGGCATTAAAATATGCTCCGCTTTTCCTGCTTGTCCCTGCGTGAATACCGGATAGTGCTCGACCAGCCAGATCTCATCAAGGGTACTTTCATCGCGGGTATCGGTGAATTCATGCATAGCCTGGGAGATTGGCTCGTAAGGCTGAAGACCGAGCTGGCGGACAAGAATTTTATCCTGATACAAAACGGCATCTCCGTGGAGAATGAGTAAAAGTGGAGAAAAAGTATATCACAGAGGAGGGAGGGGAGTTACCCGACCAGGAGGCCGGGTAATGGTAAAGCGAGTTACAGAACCATGCGGACAATATCGATTTTGCCCAGTTCTTCATACAGTGTTTCAACCTGCTCGATATGAGTGGCGTTGATAGTGATAGATACCGAGTGGTAGTTGCCTTTGCTGCTTGGTTTTACCGTTGGGGTGTAGTCACCTGGCGCATGGCGCTGTACCACTTCAACCACCTGATCAACCAGCTCAGGTAACGCCTGCCCCATAACTTTGTAAGTAAAAGGAGTAGGGAATTCAAGCAGTTCGTTAAGTTTGGTTTTCATGTCAGCTCCGGCGTAACGTAATTAAATAGCAACTCCCGCCAGAAGGCGGGAGTTTTTACTGATGCTTAGTATATGGGGGCGGAAATCACACTTTCAAGTGTTCAATTTTTAACCAAACCAGTGATGGAACATTAATTTAATGTAATCAATGATTTTGCCGAAGAAGTTGCCTTCCGGGATTTCCTGCAACACCACCAGCGGACGTTGCTCAATGGTTTTACCGTCAAGCTGGAAGTTAATAGTACCAACGACCTGATTCTTTTGCAGCGGCGCATGAAGCTCACTGCTGTTCAGCACGTAGCTGGCTTTCAGGTCTTTCATGCGGCCACGTGGGATGGTCAGGTAAACGTCTTTATCAACACCTAACGAAGCGCGATCAGAATCACCAAACCAAACCGGTTCAGAGGCGAACTCTTTGCCTACTTTCAGCGGGTTAACGGTTTCGAAGAAACGGAAGCCCCAGGTCAGCAGTTTTTTACTTTCGGCTTCACGGCCTTTGAAAGTGCGTCCGCCCATGACTGCGGAGATCAGACGCATCTGACCTTCTGTCGCAGAAGCAACAAGGTTGTAACCTGCCTTGTCAGTATGACCGGTTTTGATACCGTCAACATTCAGGCTGTTATCCCACAGCAGGCCGTTACGGTTGAGCTGACGAATACCGTTAAAGGTGAACTCTTTCTCTTTATAGATAGAGTATTCATTTGGCACGTCACGAATCAGCGCCTGACCGATCAGCGCCATATCTCGTGCAGAGCTGTACTGACCGTCAGCGTCGAGACCGTGTACGGTCTGGAAATGGGTATTTTTCAGACCCAGCGCGTTAACGTAGCTGTTCATCAGGCCAACAAAAGCATCCTGACTACCGGCGGCAAAGTCTGCCATAGCAACACAAGCATCGTTACCGGATTGCAGGTTAATACCACGGATAAGCTGCGAAACTGGAACCTGCATACCAGGTTTGAGGAACATCAGCGAAGAACCTTTAAACACCGGGTTACCGGTAGCCCAGGCGTCGTTGCCGATGGTCACTAAATCAGTTTCTTTAAATTTACCGGCTTTCATTGCCTGGCCGATAACGTAGCTGGTCATCATTTTGGTCAGGCTGGCAGGATCGCGGCGGACATCTGCGTTCTGTTCGGCGAGCACTTTGCCGGAGTTATAGTCGATCAGGATGTAGGACTCCGCGTCGATCTGCGGTACACCCGGGATCATAGTTTTGATATTCAGGTCATCGGCATGTGCAGCAGAGATAAAGGCTGTGCAAAGAGCCGTGGTGAGCGCCAGGCGCTTCATGATACGAGCGGAAGAAATGGTATTCATGGTCTGAACTACGACATCCGTGATGGAATTAAAAAAAGTGCCCTACTATAGCAAATGCACTACCGACAGGCATCTGACTTTCCGCGTGACTTTGTTAACGTCATTTACAGAAATTGACACTTCAGTTGCCTGCTTTACGCTATTGCGCGGTGGTAATAAATGACTGTAATTGGGCTTCGGTTTGTAAACGTTGCTGCAAGGTACTGGCTTCGGCTTTGCTGGCAAATGGGCCAAGCTGGATCCGCCAGACTGCGCCGTTTTGGGTCACTCGACCGGGGACGCCGAACTTCTGTCCTAACTGCTGTTGATACTGTTGAGCGCGAGCCTGATCGCTAACAGCACCGACTTGCACCATAAAGTTACCGCTGGCATTTTGCGAAGCAGCTTGCGGTGTCACCATTGCAGGTGTTGTTGCAGGCGTTGAAGCCGGTGCTGTGACCACTGGCTGTGGTGTCGGCGTCGGTTCACTGCCTTCCAGTACACCAGGCGCTAAGGTGGTTGGTGCGCCGAGGAAACCGCTGCTGGTGACAGGCGCGCCGGTCGGATCTTCACTTTTCAGCGTCGAATTGCTGACCGGAAGAATATCACCCTGCGGGCCAGATACTGAATTTGTTCCCGCTCCGCCGCTTAAGTCGGGGGGCGCTGGCAGGGCATAAGTCTGTTTGGCGACAGTGGTACAAGCCATGCCTGGACCAGAAAGAGAACCATCTTGGGCGACGATAATCGGATCGATACGAACTTTGGTGTTGTTCGAGGTGTTAAGACGGTCGGCTGCCGCGCGGGAAAGTGAAATTACGCGATCGTTGCCGTAGGGACCACGATCGTTAATGCGCACCACAATCATCCGACCATTAGCCAGGTTCGTGATTCGCGCGTAGCTGGGGATCGGCAGAGTCGGATGTGCCGCTGTTAGCTGCATCGGATCGAACGCTTCACCTGAGGCCGTCAGATTGCTGCCCGGTTCGGCATCATAAATAGCCGCCAGGCCAGCCTGACTAAAGCGTGAGGGATCCTGCACGATTTTGTAGCTTTTGCCATCGCGCTGGTAATCCTGATTCGCTGTCGCGTTCAGTGGTTCGAAACGCGGTTCTGCCCCGCCAATCTCAACTATTGGGCCGTTACATACCGCAGGCTGCGGTACACTTACCGTCTGTTGCTGACCATCATCGCTTGTACATGCCGCGAGCATTCCTGCCGCGATGCAGATCACGAGCCACTGCTTACGCATTGCGCACCTCTTACACGCTTTTCGACAACATTTTCCTGTGGGTGTGGATTGACATTACAATCCCAAACCCAGCCATCAGCACAATTAGCGCCGATCCTCCATAACTGACCAGTGGGAGCGGAACCCCTACAACCGGCAGAATACCGCTTACCATACCAATATTTACGAAGACATAAACGAATAATATCAGCATTAAACCGCCAGCCATGACGCGACCAAAGGTGGTTTGCGCTCTGGCGGCTATCCACAGTCCGCGCATAATCAGCAGAATATAGAGAGCGAGCAGAATCAAAATACCCACTAATCCCAGTTCTTCTGCCAGTACCGCGAAGATAAAGTCGGTATGGCGCTCGGGCAGAAATTCAAGCTGTGACTGAGTGCCGTGCAGCCAGCCTTTGCCGCGTAATCCGCCGGAGCCAATAGCTATTTTAGACTGAATAATGTGATAGCCCGCGCCAAGAGGGTCTGATTCTGGGTCGAGGAGCATCATTACGCGCTGGCGCTGGTAATCATGCATCAGGAAGAACCACAGAATCGGAATGAACGCTGCTACCAGCACCACTGCAACGCCGATCAGGCGCCAGCTAAGGCCAGAGAGGAACAGTACGAACAGACCGGAAAGCGCAACGAGAATTGACGTCCCCAGGTCAGGCTGCGCTGCGACCAGCAGTGTGGGCATAAATATCAGCACCAGGGCGATGGCGGTATTTTTTAACGACGGAGGACAAACGTCGCGGTTGATAAAGCGTGCCACCATCAGCGGCACAGCTATTTTGGCAATTTCCGACGGCTGGAAACGAACGATACCGAGATCCAGCCAGCGTTGAGCACCTTTGGAGATGGCGCCAAAGGCGTCTACTGCTACCAGCAAAATAATACAGATGATATAGAGATAGGGCGCCCAGCCCTCATAAACGCGCGGAGGGATTTGCGCCATTACCACCATAATGACCAGACCCATTGCGATCTGACCGATTTTACGCTCCATCATGCCGATATCCTGGCCGCTGGCACTCCAGATTACCAGAGCACTGTAGACCAGCAATGCCAGTAAAATCAGCAGCATCGTGGGATCAAGATGGACTTTATCCCAGAATGTTTTTTTATTCGGATTATCCGTCATGATTAATGGTCCTCCGCTGCGGTAACCGCTGGGTTTTCCGCAGGCAGATCGGTGTTGTTATCGCCCAGCATAATGTGGTCGAGGATCTGGCGCATCAGCGTACCGACCGCCGGACCCGCACCGCCGTTCTCCAGAATCATGGCGACAGCCACTTGCGGATTGTTATACGGCGCAAAGGCGGTCATTAATTTGTGGTCACGCAGACGCTCAGCAATTTTGTGCGCATTATAGGTTTCGTTCGCTTTCAGACCGAATACCTGAGCCGTACCAGATTTCGCCGCAATTTTGTACGGTGCGCTGGCAAAGTATTTATGCGCCGTACCGTTAGGGCGGTTAGCAACCCCGTACATACCGTCTTTCGCCAGCTCCCAGTAACCGGAATGAATATCGCCAACTGGCGGTTCATGCGGTTGTACCCATGGCACCTGTTTGCCGTCTTCGGCGGTGCTCATCAGCAAATGCGGAACTTTAACGACACCGTCATTAATCAGGATCATCAGTGCCTTACTCATCTGGATTGGGGTCGCTGTCCAGTAACCCTGACCGATACCGACCGGAATGGTGTCACCCTGATACCACGGTTTTTTAAAGCGTTTCTGTTTCCATTCGCGGGTAGGCATGTTGCCGGAACGTTCTTCTGCCAGGTCGATACCGGTGTAATGGCCATAACCGAATTTACCCATCCATTCGGAAAGACGATCGATCCCCATATCGTAGGCCACTTGATAGAAGAAGGTATCCGCAGATTCTTCCAGCGATCTTGTGACATTCAGGCGTCCGTGACCCCATTTTTTCCAGTCACGGTAACGTTTTTCCGAACCAGGCAGCTGCCACCAGCCTGGGTCAAACAGCGTAGTATTGCGCGTGATCACCCCAGCACTTAATGCTGAAACTGCTACATAAGGTTTAACCGTAGACGCCGGTGGATAAACCCCCTGTGTGGCTCGGTTCACCAGCGGTGTGTTCGGGTCGTTCAGCAATGCGGAATAATCTTTGCTGGATATACCGTCAACAAACAAGTTTGGGTCATAGCTTGGCGTGGAAACCAGCGCCAGCACACCACCTGTGCGCGGATCGGTGACTACCACAGCCGCGCGGCTGCCTGCCAGTAGTGTTTCAATATACTGCTGGAGTTTGAGATCTATCGTCAGGTAAATATCGTGCCCGGCTTGTGGCGGTACTTCTTTTAACTGGCGGATGACGCGACCACGGTTGTTAACTTCAACCTCTTCATAACCGGTCTGACCGTGCAACACATCTTCATAGTAACGCTCAATGCCTAGCTTACCGATATCATGCGTTGCCGCATAATTGGCTAGTTTGCCGTCATTATTCAGGCGTTCGACATCTTTATCGTTGATTTTCGACACATAGCCGATGACGTGGGTCAGCGCCGAACCGTAAGGATAGTAACGGCGTTTATAGCCTTTAACTTCGACACCCGGAAAACGGTACTGATTGACGGCAAAGCGCGCCACCTGTACTTCAGTCAGGTTAGTTTTCACTGGAATCGAGGTGAAACGGTGTGAACGTGCGCGCTCTTTTCTGAATGCAGCGATATCATCATCGGTCAGATCGACCACGCTGCGCAAAGCGTCCAGCGTTTGCTGCACGTTATCGACTTTCTCCGGCATCATCTCTACCTGATAGATAGTGCGGTTGAGTGCCAGAGGGATGCCGTTACGATCGTAGATAATGCCGCGACTGGGGGCGATAGGCACCAGTTTGATGCGGTTTTCATTAGAACGGGTCTGATAATCGGTAAAACGAACAATTTGCAGATTATACAGGTTGGCGATAAGCACGCCGGTCAGCAGCAAAATTCCCAAAAAGGCGACCAGCGCCCGGCGCACAAACAGTGCGGACTCTGCCGTATAGTCGCGAAAAGAGTTCTGTAGTTTCATCCGCTGCGTTTTCTACTCAAAGCTTTCTTATCACTCACGGTGATAAGGATGGTTGGTGGTAATGCTCCACGCCCGGTACAGACTCTCTGCGACCAGTACGCGAACCAGCGGATGGGGGAGGGTCAGCGCGGAAAGCGACCAGCTTTGTTCTGCCGCTGCTTTACAGGCAGATGATAACCCTTCAGGCCCGCCAATAAGCAGGCTGACGTCGCGGCCATCAAGCTTCCATCGTTCCAGTTCAGCGGCTAACTGCGGTGTGTCCCAGGGCTTGCCTGGAATGTCGAGGGTGACAATGCGGTTTTTGCCTGCGGCTGCCAGCATCTGCTCACCCTCTTTGTCGAGTATGCGCTTGATGTCCGCGTTCTTGCCGCGTTTCCCGGCCGGAATTTCAATCAGCTCAAAAGGCATATCTTTCGGAAAACGACGCAGGTACTCGGTAAAACCGGTTTGTACCCAGTCCGGCATTTTCGTTCCCACGGCCACAAGTTGCAGCTTCACACATTAACTCCAGAGTTTTTCCAGTTCATACAGGCGACGGCTCTCTTCCTGCATGACATGGACAATAACTTCGCCCAAATCAACGACAATCCAGTCGGCGCTGTTTTCACCTTCTACGCCGAGCGGCAATAGACCAGCAGCACGAGACTCCTGCACAACGTGGTCAGCAATGGACATAACATGACGGCTGGACGTACCCGTACAGATGATCATGCAGTCGGTGATGCTGGATTTGCCCTGAACGTCTAAGGCGATGATGTCCTGACCTTTGAGGTCATCAATTTTGTCGATAACAAAATCCTGGAGTGCTTTACCCTGCAAGTTTTCCCCCTGGGTGAATTAAAAAGATAAAAAACGGTCTGCCAGTATACCTGAACCAGAGGCGATTTCGGGACAATTGTCGCCGAATCGGCTTTCGAAAGTGGGCTATCATCCCACCCTGCGCCGCAGATTGCATCGCCATTTTTGTAAAACAATTTCTACAAAGTCGTGTTTAGCGGAAAAAGTCCGGCTGCGGAGAATATCAGCCTGTCCGGGGCTGTCAATGGGCGCTGCACCTTACATGCAAAAAAACAGAAAAGTCATGCATCCCTGTGCCATATAGCACGGCTATTGAGGACACGTAGAGTTGCGAATGCGTCATTGATTTCAATGGCGCTCCAGCAGCCCTGGTCTACACGAAAATGCCACATCGCCTCGGCTGGCATACCAAGTAAGCGTGCAATTAACAGACTCAACACGCCCTGATGGCTGATGACTAATATATTTTTGTGGTGCTGATATTCAACAAATCCGGCAATAAACCTTTCTACCCGTTGCGAAAACGCCTGAAAACCTTCGCCGTTAGTTGGGACGGCATACTGCCAGTCATTGCACCATGCGCTATAGTTTTCGGCATCTTCTTGCATCAAATCGCGGTGATGCCGCATCTCCCAGTCACCAAAAAACATTTCATTAAGCTCAGGGACGGTTTGTACAGGGAGCTGGCGGTCACTGAGAACCAGCCGCGCGGTATGCTGCGCGCGTTCCAGCTCACTACATAAAACCATATCGAAGGGAACATCACGCAACAGGGTATTCAGGCTTTGAGCTTGCTCGATACCGCGTGCAGTCAGTGGCGTCGGCGCATGACCGCTGTACAATCCATCGACATTTGCCTGCGTTTCGCCGTGACGAATTAACCACAGTCGCATCATTCCCTCCGTGATGACAGGTATCAGCGATACAAGCCTTGTTGGTTAATGTAGGTCAATACCGATTCCGGTAACAAATCTTCACATGATTCGCCGTTTTGCAAGCGTTCGCGGATGATGGTCGCCGAGATGTTAAACCACGGCGTTTCAGCGAGGTAAATTTTACCGGCAGACTGAAGGTGCAGATCTTCTGGATTATGCGTCAAATGATCTTCCAGCCACTGCTGGTATTGTGGTTGCGCCATTTCAAGCGGGTAACCGGGACGCCGACAGACAATTAAATGCGCATTGTCGAGAATTGTTTCGTATTCGTACCAGGTGGGAAAAGTCAGCAGTGAATCCTGACCAATAATAAACGCCAGTGGCACATCGTCACCTTGTTCCTGTCGCCACTCTTTGAGTGTTTGCGCAGTGTAAGAGGGGGCATTGCGCTTTAACTCACGTTCATCAAGGGTAAACAGTGGTTTGTCGGCAATAGCCAGTTCAAGCATGTGTTTTCGCTGCGCGCTGTTTGCTTCCGGCTGTGGACGATGCGGAGGAACATTGTTAGGGATGATAGTCACTTGCGTCAGACCAATCAGATTCGCCAGCGTTTCCACGGGTTTAAGATGACCATAGTGCACCGGATCGAAGGTGCCGCCAAACAGAGCCTGTAAAGATTTCATATCAACCATCGATAAATACGTCTGCCAGTGGTTTATGGCACAACAGAAGAGATAATCCCTCCAGATCTGCCCACACCGACTGGCCGTAATCTTGTTTGAGGGTGAGTTCCGTTCGTGTCAGAAGTTGCACGGCCTGACGTAACTGCGGCTGGCTTAAGCGATTTAATGCCTCACCCATCATGCCCCGCCGGTTCTGCCAAACGCGATGCTTATCAAACAACGCGCGTAGCGGCATATGGGCAGACTGACGTTTCAAATTAACCAGTAACAACAGTTCACGTTGTAATGTGCGCAACAAAATAACCGGCTCGCTGCCTTCCAGACGCAGTTGCTTAAGAATGTGCAATGCGCGCTTGCTTTTGCCCATCAACAAAGCATCGACCCAATGAAAAGGGGTGAAATGCGCGGCATCATTCACTGCCTGCTCAACGCGCGGTAATGTCAGTTTGCCGTCCGGCCAGAGAAGCGATAAACGCTCCAGCGCCTGTGCCAGCGCCAGCAGGTTACCTTCATAACAATAGCAGAGCATCTGATTTGCAGCGTCATCCAGTTCTAAGTTGAGCTGTTTTGCACGCGCAGCAACCCAGCGAGGAAGCTGAGCCTGCTCCGGTGTCTGACAGGTTACCTGCACGCTTCGATTAGCAAGAGCAGTAAACCAGGCAGCATTTTCCTGCGCTTTGCTTAATTTATTGCCGCGCACGATCAGCAGCAAATCGTCATGCAGCAGTCCGGTCAGTGTCAGAAGTTGGTCATTGATCGCCGCATTTGGTCCGTTTTCTGGTAACAGCAGCAATAGCGTTTGTCGACTGGCGAACAGGCTCATGGCCTGGCATAGCGAAAATATCGCATTCCAGTCGGTGTTGGGATCAATGGAAAAAGTGTGGTGTTCTGCAAATCCTTGTGCTGCAGCTACCTGACGAACAGCGTCCTGGCTTTCCTGCAACAACAGAGGATCGTTACCAAGCAAAAGATACGCCGCGCGCAGCCCTTCATTGAGCTGCGCGCGGAGTTGTTCCGGGTACAACCGAATCATCAGTTACCCAGCGTAGTAGAGACGCGTGCAGGCGTTGCTGCAGTATCCGTTGTTTTCGACGTATCTTCGTCGGAACGGATATCCGCAGCGCGGATGCTTGGCAGCTTACGTATCAGCTGTTCGGCAGCACGGTCGTACATCTCTTGAATGATCATGCTTTGCTCATTATCTTTCGCTAACGCCATTTGCGGGTTATCGAAGAACGAACGGAAGACTTTGGCGCTAATCGGGTAGATGTCACGGCCAGGGATCAATACTGACGCGCTGACAGTCATCACCATTTGATATTCAGCGGTTTGACCATTACGGAAAACTGAAGCGGTATCCTGGGAGATTGATACAGCACTCAAACGCAGGGATGGAACATCCTTACGCGTGGTTTCTTTATCAAGCAACTCAACACCGTTCAGACGCAACTGATTACGCACCGCACGGCTTAACGGCCCGTTCGGGTCGCCAGAGTCCAGGATCATGACCTTCATAGTGGAAGGAACCTGCGTGGTATCACGCAGATGCCAGCCACACCCGGCGGTGATTAACACCGCCAGAGATAACAACAATGTTGCCAGATATCGCACGCTTCCTCCCGCGCTTAGCCAACGACCAGATTGAGGAGTTTACCCGGTACGTAAATCACTTTACGCACGGTAACGCCATCAAGATATTTTGCTACCAGATGTTCCTGGCCAGCACGTTCGCGAACCTGTTCTTCCGTTGCATCTACCGGAACGGTGATTTTGGCACGGACTTTACCGTTAACCTGCACCACCACCAGCGTGGAATCTTCCACCATCGCTTTCTCGTCTGCAACCGGCCACGGCGCGTTGTCGATATCGCCTTCGCCTTTCAGTTCCTGCCACAGCGTGAAGCAGATGTGCGGGGTGAACGGGTTAAGCATACGGACAACGGCCAGCAGTGCTTCCTGCATCAGAGCGCGATCCTGCTCACCATCGGTCGGTGCTTTTGCCAGTTTATTCATCAGCTCCATAATCGCCGCAATTGCAGTGTTAAAGGTCTGACGACGACCGATATCATCGGTCACTTTAGCGATAGTTTTATGAACATCACGACGCAGAGCTTTCTGATCTTCAGTCAGTGCGTCAACGTTCAGCGCCGCAACATCACCTTTCGCAGTGTGCTCGTACACCAGTTTCCAGACACGTTTCAGGAAGCGGTTAGCCCCTTCAACGCCGGACTCCTGCCATTCGAGAGTCATATCCGCCGGAGAAGCGAACATCATAAACAGACGAACGGTGTCCGCGCCGTAACGTTCAACCATCACCTGCGGGTCGATACCGTTGTTCTTCGACTTGGACATTTTGCTCATGCCGGTATACACCAGTTCATGGCCTGCCGCGTCTTTCGCTTTCACGATACGGCCTTTCTCGTCGCGCTCAACGATAGCATCAACCGGGGAAACCCAGTTACGTTCGCCGTTTTCGCCTACATAGTAGAAGGCATCTGCCAGCACCATTCCCTGACACAGCAGCTGTTTCGCTGGCTCGTCAGAGTTCACCATGCCTGCATCACGCATCAGTTTGTGGAAGAAGCGGAAGTAGAGCAGGTGCATGATGGCGTGTTCGATACCACCAATGTATATATCCACTGGCAGCCAGTAGTTAGCTGCTTTGGAATCCAGCATACCCTCTTTGTACTCCGGGCAAGTGTAGCGCGCATAGTACCAGGAGGACTCCATAAAGGTGTCGAAAGTATCGGTTTCACGCAGTGCCGGCATACCGTTAACGGTGGTTTTCGCCCACTCAGGATCTGCTTTGATCGGGCTGGTAATACCATCCATTACCACATCTTCCGGCAGGATCACCGGCAACTGGTCGTCCGGAGTAGGCATCACAGTGCCGTCCTCCAGCGTCACCATCGGAATCGGTGCGCCCCAGTAACGCTGACGGGAAACACCCCAGTCGCGCAGGCGATAGTTTACTTTACGCTCGCCAACGCCCATTGCCGTCAATTTGTCGGCAATGGCGTTAAAGGCCGCTTCATGGTCAAGACCGTTGAACTCACCAGAGTTGAACAGCACGCCTTTTTCAGTCAGAGCTTGCTGGGAGAGATCCGGTTCAGAACCATCTGCCGCCAGGATAACCGGCTTGATGTTCAGGCCGTATTTAGAGGCAAACTCGTAGTCGCGCTGGTCGTGACCCGGAACCGCCATGACTGCGCCCGTGCCGTACTCCATCAATACGAAGTTTGCTGCCCAAACCGGAATTTCTTCGCCCGTTAATGGGTGAACCGCTTTAAAGCCGGTATCGACACCTTTTTTCTCCATTGTCGCCATTTCAGCTTCGGCAACTTTGGTGTTACGGCATTCGTCGATAAAGGACGCCAGTTCAGGATTATTTTCTGCCGCTTTCTGTGCCAGCGGATGACCCGCCGCTACCGCCAGATAAGTACAACCCATAAAGGTGTCCGGGCGGGTAGTGTAAACGGTCAGCGTGTTGTCATAGTCGTTAACGTTGAAGGTGATTTCCACGCCTTCGGAACGACCGATCCAGTTACGCTGCATGGTTTTAACGGTGTCTGGCCAGTGATCCAGTTTATCCAGATCGTTGAGCAGTTCGTCAGCGTAAGCGGTGATTTTGATAAACCACTGCGGGATCTCTTTACGTTCAACTTTGGTATCGCAGCGCCAGCAGCAGCCGTCGATAACCTGTTCGTTCGCCAGTACGGTCTGGTCGTTCGGACACCAGTTGACCGCAGAAGTCTTCTTATATACCAGGCCTTTTTTATACAGCTCGGTGAAGAATTTCTGTTCCCAACGGTAGTATTCCGGCGTACAGGTTGCCAGCTCGCGGCTCCAGTCATAACCAAAGCCCAGCATTTTGAGCTGGTTTTTCATATACGCGATGTTGTCGTATGTCCACGGTGCCGGTGCGGTGTTGTTTTTTACCGCAGCGCCTTCCGCAGGCAGACCAAACGCGTCCCAGCCGATCGGCTGCAGGACGTTTTTGCCCAGCATACGCTGGTAGCGGGCGATCACGTCACCGATGGTGTAGTTACGTACGTGGCCCATGTGTAGTCGACCAGAAGGATAGGGAAGCATAGACAGGCAGTAATACTTCTCTTTGCTCTCGTCTTCGGTTACTTCAAATGTGCGCTTCTCATCCCAGTGAAGCTGTACTTTGGATTCTATCTCTTCCGGGCGGTATTGCTCTTGCATGGCAGCCAGTGGTCCTGTTTTCAATACGGCTACAAATGTAGCGTTGAGGTGGTTTTTCAGATCCGCATAGCATAGCCCAAACGTCCGCGTCAAAACAGCCTTTCGCGCACTCGACGTTGAAATGATGCCCGGATTATTCATACATTAATTTACAGAGTTTGTGGGCGTATTAGCAAAGCAAGGAACAAAGAACGTCTATTATTATAGTCAGTTAACGACCCGGGAGATGAAACGATGAACAAGGTTGCTCAATATTACCGTGAACTGGTCGCGTCACTGAGCGAACGCCTGCGCAATGGCGAACGTGATATCGACGCACTGGTGGAACAGGCGCGCGAGCGCGTAATAAAAACAGGGGAGTTAACGCGAACCGAGGTCGATGAGCTGACGCGAGCTGTCAGACGTGACCTGGAAGAGTTCGCCATGAGCTATGAAGAGAGCCTGAAAGAAGAGTCTGACAGTGTTTTTATGCGGGTGATTAAAGAAAGCCTCTGGCAGGAACTGGCGGATATCACCGATAAAACGCAGCTTGAATGGCGCGAAGTTTTCCAGGATCTCAACCATCACGGGGTTTATCACAGCGGAGAAGTGGTAGGGCTGGGGAATCTGGTCTGCGAGAAATGTCACTTCCATCTCCCGATCTACACGCCGGAAGTCCTAACGCTATGCCCGAAATGTGGTCATGACCAGTTCCAGAGACGCCCGTTCGAGCCGTAATGGTAGTGCCGGATGACGTGATGCCATCCGGCGAGTTATTAAGCGTAAAATTTAAGCCGTTCAGCCAGTAAATCAACAAAGCCCTGACGATCAACATCGACCATTACAGTGGCATTCGGTTTATTGCCAGTCAGATAATAATAATCAACCACCGTCATACCCTGGGTATATTTCCCCTGTGTTTCCACGCCGACCCAGCGTTCAACGGTGGTGAACAGTTCAGGTTTCAGTAGCCAAGCGATGGTGCATGGGTCATGCAGTGGTGCGCCGACAAAGCCCCATTTTTCGTCTTTATGATATTCGAGGAAGAAATCCAGCAGTTCGGCAACAATGGTTGAAACAGGGTTGCCAATCGCGCGGAAACGCTCGGTGTCCTCAACGTGAATTTGCGCTTTGTGAGTGACGTCCAGACCTGCCATTACCACCGGAATTCCTGACTGGAAGACAATTTCTGCCGCTTCCGGGTCAACGTAAATATTAAATTCTGCCGCCGGCGTCCAGTTACCGAGTCCCATTGCACCGCCCATAATCACGATACGGGCGATTTTACTATGTAGTTCCGGATGGCTATTGAGCAGCAAGGCGACGTTAGTTTGCGGTCCGGTAGAGACAATGGTGACGGGTTCAGCACTTTCGCGCAGCGTTTTCGCCATCAGTTCCACCGCCGTGCAGTTTTGCGGCGCAAATGCGGGTTCCGGTAATGCCGGGCCGTCCAGTCCACTTTCGCCGTGCACGTTGTCGGCGATAATCAACTCACGCATTAACGGTTTCACCGCGCCGCCTGCTACCGGAATATCGGTGCGATTAAGCAAGGTCAGCATACGCAGAACATTGCGTAAGGTTTTTTCTGGTGTCTGGTTTCCGGCGGAAGAAGTAATCGCTTTAACATCAAGCTCAGGTGAGGCGAGGGCGAGAACTATTGCGATAGCGTCATCATGACCTGGGTCGCAATCTAACAGAATTGGCAGTGCCATTGTTGCTCCTTGTTGTGTGCTTCTTTGCGACAAGGGTAACGCCAGGATGTAACAGATACGAGGGGCGAAACGATAAAGCGTGAGATGGCGCGCACTTGGCTATGCGCGCCAGAGTGATTAATGCAGGATTTTCGCGAGGAAGTCTTTTGCGCGGTCCGATTTCGGATCATCGAAGAAAGCGTCTTTCGGCGAGTCCTCGACAATCTTTCCCTCGTCCATAAAGATCACCCGATTCGCCACTTTGCGGGCAAAGCCCATTTCATGGGTCACCACCATCATGGTCATTCCTTCGTTCGCCAGTTCCACCATTACGTCCAGCACTTCGTTGATCATCTCCGGATCCAGCGCCGATGTCGGTTCGTCGAACAGCATCGCAATAGGATCCATACACAGCGCGCGAGCGATCGCCACACGCTGCTGCTGACCACCGGAAAGCTGTGCCGGAAATTTATTGGCATGTGCGGAAAGTCCCACGCGCTCCAGCAGCTTGAGTGCTTTTTCACGAGCTGGTGCTTTATCGCGTTTAAGAACTTTCACCTGCGCCAGCGTCAGGTTTTCGATAATCGACAGGTGAGGGAACAGCTCGAAGTGCTGGAACACCATGCCGACGCGGGAACGCAGCTTCGCCAGGTCGGTTTTTTTATCGTTAACCACGATGCCATCGACGGTGATTTCACCTTGCTGCACCGGTTCGAGGCCGTTAACGGTTTTAATCAGCGTTGATTTGCCGGAACCAGACGGGCCACAAACCACCACCACTTCGCCTTTTTTCACTTCGGTTGAGCAGTCGGTCAGCACCTGAAAGTGACCATACCATTTTGAAACATTTTTCAGGGTAATCATTATGCTGTCCTTCTTTTCAAGTAGCTGACCAACAACGACGCGCTAAGGCTAATAACGAAATAAACAAATCCGGCAAACAGGATCATCTCAACCTGCGTACCATCACGTTCACCAATGGTTGAGGCGGTACGGAAGAAATCGGCCAGAGATAACACATACACCAGCGAGGTATCCTGAAACAGTACGATGCCCTGAGTGAGCAGCAGCGGCACCATCGCGCGGAACGCCTGCGGCAGAATAATCAGTTTCATCGACTGCCAGTGAGTCATGCCGAGTGCCAGCGCGGCGCTCGACTGCCCACGGGAGATACTTTGAATACCGGCGCGGATAATTTCTGAATAGTAGGCCGCTTCAAACATCGAAAACGCCACCATTGCAGAAATTAAGCGGATATCTGTTTTTGGTGATAATCCCAGCACGTTTTGCAGAAAACCCGGCACGATCAGGTAAAACCATAGCAGAACCATTACTAATGGGATTGAACGGAACACGTTAACGTAGGCTTTGGCAAACCACGCCACGGGCGCAAAGCTGGACAGGCGCATCACCGCCAGCATGGTGCCCCATAAAATACCAATCACTACCGCCGTGACGGTGATTTTCAGGGTGATCACCAGCCCGTCGAGCAGATATGGCAGGGAAGGGACAATGGAACTCCAGTCAAACTCGTACATTATTTGCCCCCCATGTTGCCAGGCAGGCGAACTTTACGTTCAACCAGCGTCATCACCAGCATGATAAAAGCGTTAATCAACACATACGCCAGCGTAATGGCGGTAAACGACTCCCAGGCATGGGCTGAGTAATCGAGCAATTTACCCGCCTGCGCCGCCATATCCACCAGACCGATGGTCGAGGCGATGGCGGAGTTTTTCACCAGGTTCATCATCTCGGAAGTCATCGGCGGGACGATAACGCGATAAGCATTAGGCAGCAGTACGTAGCGATAAGCCTGCGGTAGCGTCAGGCCCATCGCCAGCGCGGCATTTTTTTGCCCGCGCGGCAGCGACTGGATCGCGGCGCGTACCTGTTCGCAAACACGGGCGGCGGTAAACAGCCCCAGGCAGAGCATGGATGAAAGGAAAAACTGAATATTGGGATCCAGCTCGGCCTTAAACCACATGCCGATTTTCTCCGGCAGCAGCTCCGGGATCACCAGATACCAGGTAAAGAATTGCACAATCAACGGCACGTTGCGGAACAGTTCGACATACAACGTACCCAGACCGGAGAGAAAACGGTTTGGAACGGTACGTAAAATGCCGAAAAATGAACCGACGAGGAAAGCGATAATCCAGGCGCAGATCGACAGAGCGATCGTCACCTGAAAGCCGCTCCAGATCCAGCCGAGATAGGTGGTGTTGCCGAACGGGGCTTGTTGTAAAAAAATACCCCAGTTCCAGTCTATAGACATAAATCTACTCCAGAAAAAAGAGGGTAGCAGCGTTAACTGCTACCCTCGAAGATTGTTACCCAGCGTATTGCGGTTTTCAGGCCCGATGGGGAACGACCATCAGGCGTATAGTCTGTCCGTGCTACGTAACAATCGAGAGGGCTGGAATTTCCGCCCCTGGTTCTTGTAATTAGTTCAGTGCCTTGTCATTCGGTTCTTTGAACAGTGCTTTCATTTCGTCTGACAGTTCGAAATTCATGTTCAGGTTTTTTGGCGGAATTGGATTTTTGAACCACTTATCAAACCATTTTTCCGCTTCACCGGAGGTCTGCACCTGAGCGATGGTGTCATCCATCAGCTTTTTGAACTGCGGATCATCTTTACGCAACATGCAACCGTAAGCTTCCTGAGACTGCGGCTTGCCGACGATTTCCCAGTTGTCTGGTTTCTTCGCTTTCGCACGCTCACCGGCCAGCAGGGCATCATCCATCATAAAGGCAACGGCGCGACCACTTTCCAGGGTGCGGAAGGAATCACCGTGATCTTTGGCGCTGATGATGCGCATATTCATTTTTTGCTCTTCATTCAATTTGTTGAGCAAAACTTCAGAGGTGGTGCCGGAAGTGACGACTACGGCTTTATCTTTCAGATCGGCAAAATCTTTAACATCGCCACCTTTTTTGGTCAGCAGGCGCGTACCGACCACGAAAATGGTGTCAGAGAAAGCTGCCTGTTTCTGGCGTTCGAGGTTGTTGGTGGTTGAACCACATTCAAAATCGAAAGTGCCGTTTTGCAGCAGCGGAATACGGTTTTGTGAGGTGATCGGAATCAGTTTCACCTGCAAGTCCGGTTTGTTGAGTTTCTTTTTCACTGCTTCAACAATGGCGTTGGAGTAATCCTGCGAGTAACCCACCACTTTTTGCTGATTGTCGTAATAAGAGAAAGGTACTGAAGATTCACGGTGACCGACGACAATCACGCCGTTTTTGGCGATTTTGTCCAGCGTACTGCCCGCTGCCGGGGCAGCGTCTTCTGCCTGTGCCAGTCCAGCAGAAAGCGCCAGGGCCAGGATTGCTGTGGCAGGTTTACGTAATTGCATATCCAACTCCTTTATCTCCTGCGTTAAGAACGCATGGATACCCGTTGTGAGTGTTTGTGTTGTTATCGTCTGCAACTTTATTGTGCAGTGTTGTGCTTGTTAGGTAACATTTAGTTTGGCTAAATGTAAAGATATTGCTGTTTTATTGTTTGTTTTTGCGAGATGTACCGCACCATTCCGAAGCAAAATTCTTAAAATGCACCTTTTTGGTGCTATTGCTGTATTGCTGTGGTGCAACCGGGTTGCGCTAATGCCGGTTCAGGGTTTGCCTTGTATAACAAAGCAATAGATGTGCCAAAGTTGGATAGGGGAATTTTGTTATCCGGATAACGCACTGATTCCGCATCCGGTGAGCGTGCCGAAATATGGGATGTATTCCGGCACGATAAGAAGGGATTATTTACGTCGCTGACGCAGACTCATCAACACAGCAGCAAAACCAAACAGTGCCGTCAGCACCCACAGCGGCCAGTTGCCGGTACGTGCGTAAGGTGTGAGTCCGGTGGTCGGCGTCACGTGAGTGGTTAACACCTCGCGGGTGAACTGCGGGATCATCGCCTGAATCTCACCCTGCGGGCCAATCACCGCTGTAATGCCGTTGTTGGTGCTGCGCAACAGTGGGCGCGCCAGCTCCAGCGCACGCATTCGCGCCATCTGGAAGTGCTGCCACGGGCCAATAGACTTGCCGAACCACGCATCGTTGGAGATAGTCAGCAGATAGTCGGTATCCGGGCGGAAGTTATCGCGCACTTGCTCGCCGAGAATGATCTCGTAGCAAATAGCCGCAGTAAGCTCAATACCATTCACCGACAGCGGCGGCTGGATATATGGTCCACGGCTGAATGAGGACATCGGTAGATCAAAGAACGGCGCTAACGGACGCAGAATCGACTCCAGCGGGACAAACTCGCCAAATGGCACCAGATGGTTTTTGTTATAGCGATCGGCTGATTCGTAGCTGTACGGTGCACCTTTACCCAGCGTGATGATGGTGTTGTAGGTATCGTAGCGGTTCTGCTTATTGAGACGCGCGTCAACAATCCCGGTTACCAGCGAGCTACCTTTATCGCGCAACTCACCGTCCAGTGCTTTGAGGAACGGTTGCTGATTAATTTCCAGATCGGTTATCGCCGACTCCGGCCAGATAATCAACGATGATTTGCCCATCAGCGGTGCCGTTGCGTTGTAGTAAATCTTCAGCGTATTAAGAAGCTGGCCTTCGTCCCATTTCAGCGATTGCGGAATATCGCCCTGAACCATCGAAACCTGAATGGTTTTCTCCGGTTGCGGGGTAAACCACAGGATGTAACGCAGCGGGAAGGGAAGTGCGAACAGCACGACGGCCACCACCAGCGGACGCCAGTTGCGTTTGACCAACGCCAGTGCCAGCAGGCCGCTTACCATCATCAGCAGGAAGTTAATGGCTTCCACGCCCATTATCGGTGCCAGCCCTTTTAACGGGCCGTCAATCTGGCTATAGCCGAACTGTAACCACGGGAAGCCTGTCAGTACCCAACCGCGCAGAAACTCGGTCACTTGCCAGAGGGCAGGAGCCGCAATGGCTACGCGCAACCAGGTTGTTTTTGGCCACAGACGCGACAGCACGCCAGCAAACAGTCCGGTATACAGCGACAGATACGCCGCCAGCAGTACCACCAGGAAGATGTTTACCGGGCCAGGCATCCCGCCAAAGGTCGCGATGCTGACATAGACCCAGTTAATACCGCTGCCAAAGAGACCAAATCCCCAGCAAAAGCCAATAGCGGCAGACTGGAGTGGACGGCGGTTAAAGGTCAACGTCTGAAGCCCCATCAGCGAAACAATCGCCGCAGGACAGACGTCGTAAGGAGAGAAGGCCAGCGTTCCGCAGGCACCGAATAATAACGCCAGCAGCAGGCGAATGCGCTGGCGTTCAATTAATGAGGCAAAAGCCATGTAGTTATCTATCCAGTTTCGGTTTTATTCATCCAGCTTCGGCTGGGGTGAGTCATCCGGGATTTTGACATGAACCTGAATAATACGCCGACTGTCAGCCATCGCCACTTTGAACTGGTAACCGTCGATGTCGATGGTTTCACCACGTGCCGGAAGATGCCCAAACGCCTGCATCACCAGACCACCGATAGTGTCGACCTCTTCATCGCTAAAGTGAGTGCCGAACGCTTCGTTGAAGTCTTCAATGGAAGCCAACGCGCGCACGGTCCAGGTATGACGACTCAGCTGACGGAAGTCGATATCATCTTCTTCGTCATACTCGTCTTCAATCTCACCAACAATCAGTTCCAGGATGTCTTCAATGGTCACCAGACCGGAAACCCCACCGAATTCGTCAATGACGATCGCCATGTGGTAACGCTGAGAGCGAAACTCTTTCAGCATCCGGTCTACGCGCTTACTTTCAGGAACGACAACCGCCTGACGTAACACTTTGTCCATGCTGAAGGCTTCGGCATCGCTGCGCATAAACGGCAGCAAGTCTTTCGCCATCAGAATCCCTTCAATGTGATCTTTGTCTTCGCTAATCACCGGGAAACGTGAGTGGGCGGACTCGATGATGACATCAAGGCATTCGTCCAGCGTCTGGTTGCGTTTCAGGGTAATCATCTGGGAGCGGGGGATCATGATGTCGCGGACGCGTTGGTCTGCGATGTCCATCACCCCTTCGAGCATATCGCGCGTATCTTCGTCGATAAGGTCGTTCTGCCCGGAATCACGGATCAGCGCCAGCAGTTCGTCACGGTTTTTCGGTTCACCGTGGAAAAGTTGGCTGAGTAACAGGGAGAAAAATCCCTTCTTGTTGCTTATCGTGTCACTACTGTGTGAATTGTCGTCGCTCATGGCGTCGTATGGGTTCTCATGTTAGTTAATCAAAACGCCGTCGTTAATCACCAACGGCGGGGACGTCTGCCAGTCAAATGCCTGGCAAATTATTCTTTCTCGGCAATGTACGGATCCTCATAGCCCAGAGCAAGCATAATCTCTGTTTCGAGGGCTTCCATCTCTTCTGCTTCGTCATCTTCGATATGATCGTAACCTAACAAATGCAGACTGCCGTGCACCACCATATGCGCCCAGTGCGCCTCCAGTGGTTTGCCTTGCTCCTGTGCTTCCTTCTCAACCACCTGACGGCAGATAACCAGATCGCCCAGCAGCGACATCTCCATGCCAGGCGGTACTTCAAACGGGAAGGAGAGCACGTTGGTCGGCTTATCCTTACCGCGATAGGTCAGATTCAGACTGTGGCTTTCGGCGGTATCGACCACGCGAATAGTCACTTCCGATTCTTCCTGAAACTGCGGGATCACCGCATTCAGCCATGTTTGAAACTGGCTCTCTTCCGGTAGCCCGGAATTATCTTCACATGCCAGTTGTAAATCGAGGATCACCTGACTCATTTTTGTTCCTGTTCTTCGCGCTTGCGTTCTGCTGCCAGCGCCGCTTTACGTTTTTGTTCGGCTTCTTCCCAGGCTTCATAGGCGTTAACGATACGCGCCACCACCGGGTGACGAACCACGTCTTCGCTGTGGAAGAAGTTAAAGCTGATCTCTTCGACATCGGCCAGCACTTCGATGGCATGACGTAAGCCTGATTTAGTATTACGCGGCAGGTCGATCTGTGTGACGTCGCCGGTGATAACCGCTTTTGAGTTAAAACCGATACGGGTCAGGAACATCTTCATCTGTTCGATGGTGGTGTTCTGGCTCTCATCAAGAATGATAAACGCGTCGTTCAGCGTACGACCACGCATATAGGCCAGCGGCGCGACTTCGATAACGTTGCGCTCAATCAGCTTCTCGACTTTCTCAAAGCCCAGCATTTCAAACAGCGCGTCGTACAGCGGGCGCAGATACGGGTCTACTTTCTGGCTTAAATCGCCAGGCAGGAAGCCCAGTTTCTCACCGGCTTCGACCGCCGGACGAGTCAGCAGAATACGGCGAATTTCCTGACGCTCCAAGGCATCAACCGCCGCAGCTACCGCCAGGTAGGTTTTACCCGTACCCGCCGGGCCAACGCCGAAGGTGATGTCATGGTCGAGAATATTGGCGATGTACTGCGCCTGGTTTGGCGTGCGCGGCTTAATTACGCCGCGTTTGGTTTTGATATTGACCGCTTTGCCGTACTCCGGCACGCTCTCCGCGCTTTGCTCCAGTACCCGCGCTTCTTTAATCGCAAGGTGGATCTGTTCCGGTTCGATATCCTGAATCTGACCGCGCATCGGGGCAGTATCGACATACAGGCTACGCAGAATGTCTGCCGCAGCGGTGACGCAAATCGGACGGCCGGTCAGTTTAAAGTGGTTATCGCGGCGATTGATCTCGATGCCGAGACGGCGTTCGAGCTGCTTGATGTTGTCATCAAACGGGCCGCACAGGCTCAACAGACGCGCGTTGTCTGCTGGCTCCAGGGTGATTTCGCGAGTGTCTATGTTCAAACCGTTCCTCTTATCTGTATGCCGCCGGAAGCTGAACATTCACCGGCCTATAAGGAAATTATTCACGCCACAGGAAAAAGGCGCAAGCATTGCGATAAAGATGGGGATAAAGAGAGAAAAAACAAGGCCCACCGGAGCGGCGGGCCTGAGAATTACGGCTGATAATAACCCACGCCAAGGTCGTTTTCTTTGCGAGTACGGGCAATCACCGATTCCGGGGTTTCTGCCACACGCAGACCCATTTCCTCTTCGGTACGTACCACTTTACCGCGCAGGGAGTTCGGGTAGACGTCGGTAATTTCTACATCGACGAATTTACCGATCATATCCGGCGTGCCTTCGAAGTTAACCACGCGGTTATTTTCAGTACGACCAGAAAGCTCCATGATGCTCTTACGCGATGTACCTTCTACCAGAATACGCTGGGTGGTGCCGAGCATCCGGCGGCTCCATGCCATCGCTTGCTGATTGATACGTTCTTGCAGAATATACAGACGCTGTTTCTTCTCTTCTTCCGGAACATCATCAACCATATCGGCGGCTGGTGTACCCGGACGTGCAGAGAAGATAAAGCTGTAGCTCATGTCGAAATTGACGTCGGCAATCAGCTTCATCGTTTTCTCGAAGTCTTCGGTGGTTTCGCCAGGGAAGCCAACGATGAAGTCAGAACTGATCTGAATATCGGGACGCGCCGCACGCAGTTTACGGATGATCGCTTTGTACTCCAGCGCCGTATGGGTACGACCCATCAGGTTCAGAATGCGATCGGAACCGCTCTGTACCGGCAGGTGCAGGAAACTCACTAGCTCCGGTGTATCGCGATACACTTCGATAATATCGTCGGTAAATTCGATCGGATGGCTGGTGGTAAAGCGAATACGATCGATCCCGTCGATGGCGGCAACCAAACGCAGCAGATCGGCAAACGATCCGGTGGTGCCGTCGTAGTTCTCACCACGCCAGGCGTTCACGTTCTGACCGAGCAGGTTGACTTCACGCACGCCCTGCGCAGCAAGCTGAGCGATCTCAAACAGAATATCGTCGGACGGACGGCTTACCTCTTCACCACGGGTGTAAGGCACTACGCAGTAGGTGCAATATTTATTGCAGCCTTCCATGATGGAGACAAATGCGGTCGGCCCTTCGGCGCGCGGTTCCGGCAGACGGTCAAACTTCTCAATTTCCGGGAAGCTGATATCTACAACCGGGCTGCGGTCGCCGCGCACAGAGTTGATCATCTCCGGCAGACGGTGCAGCGTTTGCGGCCCAAAAATAATATCGACATAGTGGGCGCGCTGGCGAATGTGCTCGCCTTCTTGCGATGCCACGCAGCCACCGACGCCGATAATCAGGTCTGGATTCTTCTCTTTTAACAGTTTCCAGCGACCCAATTGATGGAAGACTTTTTCCTGAGCCTTCTCGCGGATTGAGCAGGTGTTCAGCAGCAGCACATCCGCTTCTTCCGCCACGTCGGTCAGTTGATAGCCGTGGGTGGCATCCAGCAGATCGGCCATCTTCGATGAATCGTACTCGTTCATCTGACAGCCCCAGGTTTTAATATGGAGTTTTTTGGTCATCGACTTGCTCTTGCGAAATAGTAGCCAGGAATGCAGGGCGCATAGTGTAATGCTTTGCTGCCGTTGTGACCAGTATGAGCGTTATCAGCCCTTGGGGGTAAAAATCCTGTAAACTTAAAGCATATTGCTAACAGGATGATTGACCATGACAAATCAACCAACGGAAATTGCCATTGTCGGCGGAGGAATGGTCGGCGGCGCACTGGCGCTGGGGCTGGCACAGCACGGATTTGCGGTAACGGTTATCGAACATGCAGAGCCTGCGCCGTTTGTCGCAGGCAGTCAGCCGGACGTGCGGATCTCGGCGATCAGCGCGGCTTCGGTATCATTGCTTAAAGGTTTAGGGGTCTGGGATGCGGTACAGGCCATGCGTTGCCATCCTTATCGCAGACTGGAAACCTGGGAGTGGGAAACCGCGCATGTGGTGTTTGACGCAGCTGAATTAAAGCTGCCGTTGCTTGGCTATATGGTGGAAAACACCGTCCTGCAACAGGCGCTGTGGCAGGCGCTGGAAGCGCATCCGAAAGTAACGTTACGTGTGCCAACCTCGCTGATTGCGCTGCATCGCCATAATGATCTCCAGGAGCTGGAACTGAAGGGCGGTGAAACGATCCGCGCGAAACTGGTGATTGGTGCCGACGGCGCAAATTCGCAGGTGCGGCAGATGGCGGGAATTGGCGTTCATGCCTGGCAGTATGCGCAGTCGTGTATGTTGATTAGCGTACAGTGTGAGAACGATCCCGGCGACAGCACCTGGCAGCAATTTACCCCGGACGGACCGCGTGCGTTTCTGCCATTGTTTGATAACTGGGCATCGCTGGTGTGGTATGACTCTCCGGCGCGTATTCGCCAGTTGCAGAATATGAATATGGCGCAGCTCCAGACGGAAATCGCGAAGCATTTCCCGTCGCGTCTGGGTTATGTGACACCGCTTGCCGCTGGTGCGTTTCCGCTGACGCGTCGCCATGCGTTGCAGTATGTGCAGCCAGGGCTTGCGCTGGTGGGCGATGCCGCGCATACCATCCATCCGCTGGCGGGGCAGGGAGTAAATCTCGGCTATCGGGATGTCGATGCCCTGATTGACGTTCTGGTGAACGCCCGCAGCTACGGCGAAGCGTGGGCCAGTTATCCGATCCTCAAACGTTACCAGATGCGGCGCATGGCGGATAACTTCATTATGCAAAGCGGTATGGATCTGTTTTATGCCGGATTCAGCAATAATCTGCCGCCGCTGCGTTTTGTGCGTAATCTCGGGTTAATGGCGGCAGAGCGTGCTGGCGTGTTGAAACGTCAGGCGCTGAAATATGCGTTAGGATTATAGCCTTACAACATTGCCGGATGCATGCCAACCGTAGGTCGGATAAGACGCGGCAGCGTCGCATCCGACATTGAAGGATAAGACGTGTCAACATCGCATTCGACATTGAATATACGCAGAAAAGCAAAAAGCTCGCCAAAGCGAGCTTTTTTAATGTGGCTGGGGTACGAGGATTCGAACCTCGGAATGCCGGAATCAGAATCCGGTGCCTTACCGCTTGGCGATACCCCAACTGGGTGCACTTACGATGTAAGCGTCTTGAATAAATTGGCTGGGGTACGAGGATTCGAACCTCGGAATGCCGGAATCAGAATCCGGTGCCTTACCGCTTGGCGATACCCCAACAAATTTGTTTGTGAATTTGCCGAACGTATTCGACACATTCAGAATTTGGTGGCTACGACGGGATTCGAACCTGTGACCCCATCATTATGAGTGATGTGCTCTAACCAACTGAGCTACGTAGCCAGATTGTTTCTTCGATGGCTGGGGTACCTGGATTCGAACCAGGGAATGCCGGTATCAAAAACCGGTGCCTTACCGCTTGGCGATACCCCAATAACCGGGCGGTGAACCGCTTACTCGAAGAAGATGGCTGGGGTACCTGGATTCGAACCAGGGAATGCCGGTATCAAAAACCGGTGCCTTACCGCTTGGCGATACCCCATCCGTACAACGCTTTCTGGTGAATGGTGCGGGAGGCGAGACTTGAACTCGCACACCTTGCGGCGCCAGAACCTAAATCTGGTGCGTCTACCAATTTCGCCACTCCCGCAAAAAAGATGGTGGCTACGACGGGATTCGAACCTGTGACCCCATCATTATGAGTGATGTGCTCTAACCAACTGAGCTACGTAGCCATCTTTTTTTCGCGATACCTTATCGGCGTTGCGGGGCGCATTATGCGTATAGAGCCTTGCAGCGTCAACCTCTTTTTCAAGGAAAATTGCTCGAAAGTGACTGTTTGGTTAGGTTGCGAACAGCGTGGCGCTATATTCGTCAATTATTGTTTACTTTGTGTTTTTTCCCCACCCTACAGCCATTCTTTTGTCGTACAGGATGAAATTCAGAATTCAACAATAGTGGTGGGAAATTAATCTATGAAGTACTGGCCTACAGTGATGAATTGTCAAACAGTGATGTGGCAAACCCGGAACATTTCCTTACTGCATATCAGAATCAACAAGCTCCCCAGTAACTGAAATTGCCCCGGATTTCTCCGGGGCAATACCGAATTTCTTACTTATACGCCGACTGGTGAACACCAACCGCACGACCAGACGGATCGTCCATTTTTTTGAACGCTTCATCCCATTCGATCGCTTTAGCTGAAGAACACGCGACGGAAGGACCGCCCGGCACGCACTCAGCGGCACTCGGAAGTGGGAACAGTTCTTCAAAGATCTCCCGGTACAGATACGCTTCTTTTGAGGTCGGAGTGTTGTACGGGAAGCGGAAGCGGGCAGTTTCCAGTTGCTGATCAGAAACCTGCTGCGCCGCCACTTCTTTCAGGGTGTCGATCCAACTGTAACCGACGCCATCGGAGAACTGCTCTTTCTGCCGCCAGGCCACGCTTGCAGGCAGATACGCTTCAAAACATTCACGCAGGATGTGTTTTTCCATTTTGCCGTTGCCGCACATTTTATCCTGTGGGTTAATGCGCATTGCCACATCGAGGAATTTCTTGTCGAGGAACGGAACGCGTGCTTCCACGCCCCAGGCTGACATCGCTTTGTTGGCGCGCGCGCAGTCATACATATGTAGAGCCAGCAGTTTACGTACTGTCTCTTCATGTAGCTCTTTGGCGTTCGGCGCTTTGTGGAAGTAAAGATAACCACCAAACACTTCGTCAGAACCTTCACCGGACAGCACCATTTTAATGCCCATCGCCTTGATCTTACGCGACATTAAATACATCGGTGTTGAAGCACGAATAGTCGTCACGTCATACGTTTCGATGTGGTAAATCACGTCGCGGATGGCATCGAGACCTTCCTGTACGGTGAAGTGAATTTCATGATGTACAGTACCCAGATGGTTTGCCACTTCCTGTGCCGCTTTCAGATCCGGTGAACCCGGCAGACCCACGGCAAAAGAGTGCAACTGCGGCCACCAGGCTTCGGAACGTTCCTGATCTTCCACGCGACGTGCGGCGTATTTCTTGGTGATAGCGGAAATAATTGAGGAATCCAGACCACCAGAGAGCAGCACACCGTAAGGCACATCAGACATCAGATGGCTTTTCACGGAATCTTCCAGTGCCTGACGTAGCTCGTTTTTGTCGGTTACGTTATCTTTCACCGCATCGTAGTCGAACCAGTCACGGTGATAATAAGAACGGATTTCGCCGTCCTGACTCCACAAATAGCTCCCCGCCGGGAACTCTTTAATCGTGCGGCAAACCGGCACGAGGGCTTTCATTTCTGAGGCCACATACAGCTGACCGTGTTCGTCATAGCCCATATACAGCGGGATGATCCCCAGATGGTCGCGACCAATCAGGTATGCATCTTTTTCGCTGTCGTACAGGGCAAAGGCAAACATGCCCTGCAAATCGTCAAGAAATTCCGCCCCTTTTTCCTGATATAGCGCGAGGATCACTTCGCAGTCAGATCCGGTCTGGAACTGGTAACGATCGCCATACTCAGCACGCAGTGCCTGGTGGTTGTAGATTTCACCGTTTACTGCCAGCACATGAGTTTTTTGTTGGTTGTAGAGAGGTTGCGCCCCCGCGTTAACGTCAACAATTGACAGACGTTCGTGAGCGAGAATGGCATTATCGCTGGCATAAATACCGGACCAGTCCGGGCCACGATGACGCATCAGGCGTGACAGCTCGAGTGCTTTTTTACGCAGTTCAACTGCGTCTGTTTTGATATCGAATACGCCAAAAATTGAACACATAACCTTCTCCGTTAACCTGGTATTTGTTGCTTGTTGTGTTTGCTTGTTTAAAAAAATGCCGCAAAGCAGCACTGTGCGCAAGCGATTTGGCGGTGGAAAAATAAAAAACGTAATGGTGATTGCTGATTGATGAAAAAGGGTAGGGTGTGGAGGTGTATTTATTGATGAATCGATAATTTTTGGCGGGTTTTATTGAATGGTTATATTTTACGGGGGCCAAATTGCTGACAAAGTGCGATTTGTTCATGCCGGATGCGGCGTGAACGCCTTATTCGGCCTACAAAAGCATGAAAATTCAATGTATTGCAGGAGCTGCGTAGGCCTGATAAGCGTAGCGCATCAGGCAGTTTGGCGTTTGTCATCAGAGCCAACCACGTCCGCAGACGTGGGTGGTATTCAGATAACGTCGATTTCAGCGACCGACGGGTAAATCCAGCTGGGGCGGAACGGCATACTGTCGATATCGTCGAGCGACGAAACACCAGAAAGCACAAGAATCGTTTCCAGACCTGCCTGGAAGCCCGCCAGAATGTCGGTACGCAGGTTATCGCCGACAATCACCGTTTCTTCTGAATGCGCCTGCATTTTGTTTAATGCCGCGCGGATGATCCACGGACTTGGCTTACCGACATAAAACGGTTTGCGCCCGGAGATTTTCTCAATCCCTGCACACAACGCGCCGCAGGCGGGATAAAAACCGCGCCCGTGAGTATCCGGGTTGGTGGCGATAAAGCGCGCACCGTTGGCGACGAAATACGCCGCTTTATGCATCATGTCCCAGTTGTAGGAGCGCGTTTCGCCAACAATCACAAAATCAGGATTCACGTCCGTGATAGTGAAACCGGCTTTGTACAGCTCATGGATCAGCGCGCCTTCGCCCACTACATACGCTTTTTTACCTTCCTGGCGACGCAGGAAATCGGCGGTTGCCATCGCGGAGGTATAAAACACGCTGTCCGGCACATCGACACCGGCAGTGGCAAAGCGGTTCGCCAGATCTTGCCCGGTCTGCGAAGGATAGTTGGTCAGCAACACCAGCGGCAGGCCTTTATCCATAATCCCGTGCAAAAATTCCGCTGCACCTGGTACGGCGACATTATCGTGCATCAGCACGCCGTCGATATCGCAAATTACATTTTTAATGGTCATGGACTACCCAGAATATTGACAACAATAAGCGCCACTATAAAAGCACATTAATTTTCCAGCAAATGCTGGAGCAAAATACCGTTGAGCATGGCGCGTTTTACCAGCGCAAAAGCGCCGATTGCTGAGCGGTGATCCAGCTCAGAACGTACCACCGGCAGATTAGTGCGAAATGCCTTCAGCGCCTGGGTATTAATGCAGCTTTCAATAGCAGGGAGCAGCACTTTATCGGCTTCGGTGATTTCACCGGCAATAACAATTTTTTGCGGATTAAATAAGTTGATAGCAATGGCGATGGTTTTACCCAGATGACGACCGACATACTCAATCACTTCCGACGCCAGACCGTCACCTTTGTTCGCGACTTTGCAGATAGTTTTGATGGTGCAATCGTCCAGCGGCACGCGACTCTGGTAGCCCTGCTTTAACAGATTCAACACCCGTTGTTCAATGGCAGCGTTGGCAGCGATAGTTTCCAGACAACCAAAGTTGCCGCAGTGGCAGCGTTCACCCAGCGGTTCGACCTGAATATGACCAATTTCACCGACGTTGCCGTTGCGACCGATAAAAATGCGCCCGTTAGAGATAATACCGGCCCCGGTTCCGCGATGTACTCGCACCAGAATGGAGTCTTCGCAATCCTGACTTGCACCGAAGTAGTGCTCTGCCAGCGCCAGACTACGGATATCGTGGCCGACAAAACAGGTCACTTTAAAACGCTCTTCCAGTGCTTCTACCAGCCCCCAGTTTTCCACCTGAATATGCGGCATGTAATGAATTTTGCCGCTGTCCGGGTCAACAAGCCCAGGCAGGATCACGGAAATCGCGATCAGCTCGCGCAGTTTGCGCTGGTAGCTATCAATAAACTGAGCAATGGCATTCAGCAGGGCATGTTCCAGCGTCTGCTGGGTTCGTTCAGGCAGCGGGTAATGTTCTTCTGCCAGCACTTTGCTACTGAGATCAAACAGGGTGATGGTGGCATCGTGACGACCAAGTCGTACGCCGATAGCGTGGAAATTACGAGTTTCAGTGACGATGGAGATAGCGCGGCGGCCTCCGGTGGAGGCCTGCTGATCGACTTCTTTGATCAGCCCGCGCTCGATAAGCTGACGTGTAATTTTGGTTACGCTGGCGGGGGCAAGCTGGCTTTGCTCAGCAATCTGAATTCGCGAGATTGGCCCGAACTGGTCAATCAGGCGATAAACCGCCGCGCTGTTAAGCTGTTTTACGAGATCAACATTACCTATCTGAGCTTGTCCGCCTGGTGTCATACTTTCTCTTATTGAGTTACGACCTCGTTACCATTAACGATGGTCTTAGTGATTTTAAAATCAGGTGTGAATGCGGTCAGGTTGGCCACTTTGCCTGCGGCGAGCGTGCCGAGACGTTTTTCAACGCCAATTGCACGTGCCGGGTAGAGCGTCGCCATACGCAAAACTTCATCCAGTGCGATACCGCAATGTTCGACCAGATTGCGCACGCCTTCAATCATGGTTAAGGATGAACCACTTAACGTACCATTTTCATCCACACAAAGTCCGTTGCGGTAGTATATTGTTTTACCCGCAAAAATGAACTGTTCAATATTGGCGCCTGCTGGTGCAGTAGCGTCGGTGACCAGACACAGTTTGTCGCCTTTCAGACGCTTGGCGTTGCGGATGTTAGCGTAATCAACGTGCAAGCCATCGGCAATAATACCGCAATAAATGTCGGCGTCATCGAGGATCGCGCCCGCCAGACCTGGCTCGCGACCGGTAATATACGGCATCGCGTTGTACAGATGGGTGGCAAAGGTAATCCCTGCGCGGAAACCGGCTTTCGCTTCTTTCAGTGTTGCGTTGGAGTGACCGGCAGAAACTACAATCCCGGCATTTGCCAGTTTGCTGATCACTTCCGCAGGAACCATTTCCGGTGCCAGGGTAACTTTAGTAATCACATCAGCGTTTTCGCACAGGAAATCAACCAGCGCAGCATCGGGTTTACGCACGAAGTTCGGGTTATGAGTGCCTTTTTTCACCAGGTTCAGCCACGGACCTTCCAGATGCAAACCTAGCGCCTGGTTCGGATGGTTTGCCAGGTACTCACGCATTACGCGCACACCCTGTTTCATCAGGTCATCGCTGGTGGTGATAAGCGTTGGCAGATAGTTAGTACAGCCAGATTTCTCATTGGCTTTTTGCATGATTTCCAGCGTTTCAACGCTTACCGCTTCAGCGGTGTCGTTAAACTGTACGCCGCCGCAGCCGTTTAACTGCACATCAATAAAACCGGGGGAGAGAATGGCTCCGTTCAGTGAACGTTGTTCAATCTCTGGCGGCAGTTCCGCTACCGGACAGACACTTTTAATCAGGCCATCAGCGATAACAACCGCGTGGTCATCAAGAAATTCGTGACCGGTAAAGATCCGGCCCTGGGTTAATGCATACATTCCGACCCCCGATTTTAAAAATAATATTGCCCTGAGCAAGGTGTCAGGGCAGGGATAACAATTACAGACCTTTGATATTTTCTGCTTCTAATTCATTGAAATATCTTAAAGTCTTAACTTTCAGCTCCATGGTGGAAGGTTCATCGCACACCATGATCGCTTTCGGATGCAGTTGCAGACAGCTGATGGTCCACATATGGTTAACGCAACCTTCAACTGCGGCTTGCAGCGCCAGTGCTTTCTGGCTACCCAGAACCAGAATCATCACTTCTTCGGCATCCAGCAATGTACCAACACCGACAGTCAGAGCATATTTTGGCACCTGATTGACATCGTTATCAAAGAAACGAGAGTTAGCAACGCGAGTGTCATGAGTCAGGGTTTTGATACGGGTGCGAGAAGCCAGGGAGGAGGCTGGTTCGTTAAATGCGATGTGACCGTCGTTACCTACGCCGCCCATAAACAGATGAATTTTACCGTAAGAGCGGATTTTTTCTTCATACTGGCGGCACTCGGCGTCGATATCCGGGGCGTTACCGTTGAGAAGGTTGATATTTTCTGCTGGAATATCAACGTGATCGAAGAAGTTACGGTGCATAAAGCTGTAGTAGCTTTCCGGATGCTCTTTTGGCAGACCGACATATTCATCCATGTTGAAGGTGACAACGTGCTTAAAGCTGACCTGGCCTGCTTTATGCATTTCGACTAACGCTTTATAGGTGGTCATTGGTGTGCCGCCGGTCGGCAGACCGAGCACGAACGGACGATCGGCAGTCGGTTTGAACGCGTTGATACGATTAACGATATGGCGAGCAGCCCATTTGCCGACCTGTTCAGCGGTAGTCAGGGGGATCAGTCTCATTATTCACCTCAATAAGTAAAATGTAAGCCGTTGGCGGATTAGGCATCTTTAAGCGTAACCTGGATTTGCGCAGACAGGCGTCAATCCGACCTGATTTTTTGAATGATAAAATAAGTTTTCTGGTTTAGCCAGTAAAAGGGAGTGATGATAACGATATTTGGTGACAAAACTCACAAAAGACACGCGTTTAATTTGCGGTACGAATTAATTTTTTACACACTCTGTAGCAGATGATCTAACAATATGATTACAGAACATCGGCAGTACAGTTTGCAGCAAAATAAAAATACGGCGTTAAACAAGCCAAATAGGGTTCTCGTAGGGGGAATAAGATGAATATTTTAGGGTTTTTTCAGCGACTCGGTAGGGCGTTACAGCTCCCTATCGCAGTACTGCCGGTGGCGGCGCTGTTGCTGCGATTCGGTCAGCCAGATTTACTTAACGTTGCGTTTATTGCCCAGGCGGGCGGCGCGATTTTTGATAACCTCGCATTAATCTTCGCCATCGGCGTGGCATCCAGCTGGTCCAAAGACAGCGCAGGTGCGGCGGCGCTGGCGGGTGCGGTAGGTTACTTTGTGTTAACCAAAGCGATGGTGACCATCAACCCGGAAATCAATATGGGTGTACTGGCGGGTATCATTACCGGCCTGGTCGGTGGTGCAGCCTATAACCGTTGGTCCGATATTAAACTGCCGGACTTCCTGAGCTTTTTCGGCGGCAAACGTTTTGTGCCGATTGCCACTGGCTTCTTCTGCCTGGTATTGGCGGCTATTTTTGGTTATGTCTGGCCACCGGTGCAGCACGCTATTCATGCTGGTGGTGAATGGATCGTTTCTGCGGGCGCGCTGGGTTCCGGTATCTTTGGTTTCATCAACCGTCTGCTGATCCCAACCGGTCTGCATCAGGTGCTGAACACCATCGCCTGGTTCCAGATTGGTGAATTCACCAACGCGGCGGGGACGGTTTTCCACGGCGACATCAACCGCTTCTATGCCGGTGACGGCACTGCGGGGATGTTCATGTCCGGTTTCTTCCCGATCATGATGTTCGGTCTGCCGGGGGCGGCACTGGCGATGTACTTCGCAGCACCGAAAGAGCGTCGTCCGATGGTTGGCGGGATGCTGCTTTCCGTTGCTATCACCGCGTTCCTGACTGGTGTTACCGAGCCGCTGGAATTCCTGTTCATGTTCCTTGCGCCGTTGCTGTACCTCCTGCACGCACTGCTGACCGGTATCAGCCTGTTTGTGGCGACGCTGCTGGGTATTCACGCGGGCTTCTCTTTCTCTGCGGGCGCCATCGACTATGCGTTGATGTATAACCTGCCGGCAGCCAGCCAGAACGTCTGGATGCTGCTGGTGATGGGCGTTATCTTCTTCGTTATCTATTTTGTGGTATTCAGTGCAGTTATCCGCATGTTCAACCTGAAAACGCCAGGCCGTGAAGATAAAGAAGACGAAATTGTTACTGAAGAAGCCAACAGCAACACTGAAGAAGGTCTGACTCAACTGGCGACCAACTATATTGCTGCGGTTGGCGGTAGCGACAACCTGAAAGCGATTGACGCCTGTATTACCCGTCTGCGCCTGACGGTGGGTGACTCAGCCCGCGTCAACGATGCGATGTGTAAACGTCTGGGTGCTTCTGGGGTGGTGAAACTGAACAAACAGACCATCCAGGTGATTGTTGGTGCGAAAGCGGAATCTATCGGTGATGCGATGAAGAAAGTCGTTGCTCGTGGCCCGGTAGCTGCTGCTTCTGCTGAAGCGGCTCCGGCAACTGCCGCGCCGGCAGCAAAACCACAGGCTGTACCAAATGCAGTGTCTATCGCTGAGCTGGTATCGCCGATCACTGGTGATGTTGTCGCACTGGATCAGGTTCCTGACGAAGCATTCGCCAGCAAAGCGGTGGGCGACGGTGTGGCGGTGAAACCGACGGATAAAATCGTTGTATCACCAGCCGCAGGGACTATCGTAAAAATCTTCAACACCAACCACGCATTCTGCCTGGAAACCGAAAAAGGCGCGGAGATCGTCGTCCACATGGGTATCGACACCGTGGCGCTGGAAGGTAAAGGCTTTAAGCGTCTGGTGGAAGAGGGCGCGCAAGTAAGCGCAGGGCAACCGATTCTGGAAATGGATCTGGATTACCTGAATGCTAACGCTCGTTCGATGATTAGCCCGGTGGTTTGCAGCAATATCGACGATTTCAGCGGTCTGATCATTAAAGCCCAGGGTCATGTTGTGGCGGGTCAAACGCCGCTGTATGAAATCAAAAAGTAATCTATTTCATGCCTGATGCGACGCTTGACGCGTCTTATCAGGCCTACAAAAGCTCAGTGTAGGTTGGATAAGACGCACCAGCGTCGCATCCAACAATGATACAGGAGTGGCAAAAGCGGCGGATATCATCTTCGCCGCTTTTTTTTTCATCAATCATCCCCATAATCTCAGTGAGATTTTCTATTTTCTCTAACTAACAGTTGTCAGCCTGTCCCGCTTATAAGATCATACGCCGTTATACGTTGTTTACGCTTTGAGGAATCCACGATGAGTGAGGCAGAAGCCCGCCCGACTAACTTTATTCGTCAGATCATTGATGAAGATCTGGCCAGTGGCAAGCACACCACAGTACACACCCGTTTCCCGCCAGAACCAAATGGCTATCTGCATATTGGTCATGCGAAATCTATCTGCCTGAACTTCGGGATCGCTCAGGACTATAAAGGCCAGTGCAACCTGCGTTTCGACGACACTAACCCGGTAAAAGAAGATATCGAGTACGTAGAGTCGATCAAAAACGACGTTGAATGGTTAGGTTTTCACTGGTCTGGTAACGTTCGTTACTCCTCCGACTATTTTGATCAGCTCCATGCCTATGCGATCGAATTGATCAATAAAGGCCTGGCGTATGTCGATGAACTGACGCCGGAACAGATCCGCGAATACCGTGGCACCCTGACGCAGCCGGGTAAAAACAGTCCGTACCGCGACCGCAGCGTTGAAGAGAACCTGGCGCTGTTCGAAAAAATGCGTACCGGCGGTTTTGAAGAAGGTAAAGCCTGCCTGCGTGCGAAAATCGACATGGCTTCGCCGTTTATCGTGATGCGCGATCCGGTGCTGTACCGCATTAAATTTGCTGAACACCACCAGACCGGCAACAAGTGGTGCATCTACCCGATGTACGACTTCACCCACTGCATCAGCGATGCGCTGGAAGGTATTACGCACTCTCTGTGTACGCTTGAGTTCCAGGACAACCGTCGTCTGTACGACTGGGTACTGGACAACATCACCATTCCTGTTCACCCGCGCCAGTACGAATTCTCGCGCCTGAATCTGGAATACACCGTGATGTCCAAGCGTAAGCTGAACCAGTTGGTGACCGACAAGCACGTAGAAGGCTGGGACGATCCGCGTATGCCGACCATTTCTGGTCTGCGTCGTCGTGGTTACACTGCGGCTTCTATTCGTGAGTTCTGCAAACGCATCGGCGTGACCAAGCAGGACAACACCATTGAGATGGCATCTCTGGAATCCTGTATTCGTGAAGATCTCAACGAAAACGCGCCGCGCGCAATGGCGGTTATCGATCCAGTGAAACTGGTTATCGAAAACTATCAGGGTGAAGGCGAAATGGTCACTATGCCGAACCATCCGAACAAACCGGAAATGGGTAGCCGTCAGGTGCCGTTTAGCGGTGAGATTTGGATCGATCGCGCCGATTTCCGCGAAGAAGCTAACAAGCAGTACAAGCGTCTGGTGCTGGGTAAAGAAGTGCGTCTGCGTAATGCTTACGTGATTAAAGCAGAACGCGTGGAGAAAGATGCCGAAGGCAATATCACCACCATCTTCTGTACTTACGATGCCGACACTTTAAGCAAAGATCCGGCTGATGGTCGTAAAGTGAAAGGCGTTATTCACTGGGTAAGCGCGGCACATGCGCTGCCGGTTGAAATCCGTTTGTATGACCGTCTGTTCAGCGTGCCTAACCCAGGTGCTGCGGATGATTTCCTGTCAGTGATTAACCCGGAATCGCTGGTGATCAAACAGGGCTTTGCTGAACCGTCGCTGAAAGATGCGGTAGCGGGTAAAGCGTTCCAGTTTGAGCGTGAAGGTTACTTCTGCCTCGACAGCCGCCATTCCACTGCGGAAAAACCGGTATTTAACCGCACCGTTGGGCTGCGTGATACCTGGGCGAAGGTTGGCGAGTAATTCTAAGTTTCACCATGCCGGATGCGGCGTAAATGCCTCATCCGGCAAGAAACACAAAACAGTATCAAACGCTAAATTGCCTGATGCGCTACGCTTATCAGGCCTACGAGATCTCTGCAATATATTGAATTGGCGTGCTTTTGTAGGTCGGATAAGGCGTTTACGCCACATCCGGCATGAAACATACAAAAATCCCAAATGCCGCGCTCTGCGGCGTTTTTTCTGCTTATCATCGCGAATTAATTCCGCTTCGCAATTTATCCGTAAAATAAATTAAAAAAAACAAATCATAATTAAATAAAATGTAACCGCTTTCATCCTACTGGAAAGCCACATATTTTTTCTTCTACAAACTCTTCTGCTGCAAACTTAAATCCTGTAACAAAAATCATCAAAATATGTGCGGTTGCTCATGTTCTTACATTCTCGTTACAGAAAGAGATTGATAATTCGCGTCGCGAAAAATAGTCTGTTCCTGTAGTCAGCGAGACTTTTCTCAACGCTACTTTTTTAATTTTTATTTTTTTCGCTGTTCACCTGTGGTGCAGCAATTTATACGTCAAAGAGGATTAACCCATGCGTGCGTTTAGTGGCAAACGTAGTACGCTGGCGCTGGCTATCGCCGGTGTTACAGCAATGTCGGGCTTTATGGCAATGCCGGAGGCTCGCGCCGAAGGATTCATCGACGATTCAACCTTAACCGGCGGTATCTATTACTGGCAGCGTGAACGCGACCGTAAAGATGTTACCGACGGTGACAAATACAAAACCAACCTTTCTCACTCCACCTGGAACGCCAACCTCGATTTTCAGTCTGGTTATGCTGCTGATATGTTCGGCCTTGATATTGCCGCATTTACGGCGATTGAAATGGCAGAAAACGGCGATAGCTCCCACCCGAACGAAATCGCGTTTTCAAAAAGTAATAAAGCCTATGACGAAGACTGGTCCGGCGATAAAAGCGGTATAAGCCTGTATAAAGCAGCGGCTAAATTTAAATACGGTCCGGCGTGGGCGAGGGCTGGTTATATTCAGCCAACCGGTCAGACGCTGTTAGCGCCGCACTGGAGCTTTATGCCGGGTACTTATCAGGGTGCGGAAGCCGGGGCGAATTTTGATTACGGCGATGCCGGTGCGTTGAGTTTCTCCTACATGTGGACCAACGAATACAAAGCGCCGTGGCATCTGGAAATGGATGAGTTTTATCAGAACGATAAAACCACCAAAGTTGATTATCTGCACTCCCTCGGGGCGAAGTACGACTTCAAAAATAACTTCGTACTGGAAGCGGCGTTTGGTCAGGCGGAAGGGTATATCGATCAATATTTTGCCAAAGCCAGCTATAAATTTGATATCGCCGGTAGCCCGTTAACCACCAGCTACCAGTTCTACGGTACGCGCGACAAAGTTGACGATCGCAGCGTCAACGATCTTTATGATGGCACCGCCTGGCTGCAGGCGTTGACCTTTGGCTACCGGGCGGCTGACGTAGTGGATTTGCGCCTCGAAGGCACCTGGGTTAAAGCCGATGGTCAGCAGGGATACTTCCTGCAACGTATGACCCCAACCTACGCTTCCTCGAACGGTCGCCTGGATATCTGGTGGGATAACCGCTCTGACTTTAACGCCAACGGCGAAAAAGCGGTCTTCTTCGGTGCGATGTATGACCTGAAAAACTGGAATCTTCCCGGCTTCGCCATCGGCGCTTCCTACGTTTATGCATGGGATGCCAAACCAGCGACATGGCAGAGCAATCCGGATGCGTACTACGACAAAAACCGGACTATCGAAGAGTCTGCTTACAGTCTGGATGCGGTCTACACCATTCAGGACGGTCGCGCCAAGGGCACGATGTTCAAACTGCATTTCACCGAATACGACAACCACTCCGACATCCCAAGCTGGGGTGGCGGTTACGGCAACATCTTCCAGGATGAGCGTGACGTGAAATTCATGGTTATCGCGCCGTTCACTATCTTCTGATGCCCGACGCGGCAGGTATTTCGCCTGCCGCGCGTTTGAGGAATTTGCTATGAAAAAACTGATTCTCATCGCCATGATGGCATCGGGGCTGGTGGCTTGTGCGCAATCAACCGCGCCACAGGAAGACAGTCGTCTGAAAGAAGCTTACAGCGCCTGCATCAACACAGCACAAGGCTCGCCGGAAAAAATTGAGGCCTGCCAGAGCGTGTTAAACGTGCTGAAGAAAGAGAAACAACATCAGCAGTTTGCCGACCAGGAAAGTGTGCGGGTACTGGATTATCAGCAGTGTCTGCGCGCAACGCAAACCGGTAACGACCAGGCAGTGAAAGCCGATTGCGATAAAGTCTGGCAGGAAATTCGCAGTAATAACGCTACGCAGTAAAAACAAAAAAAGCGAGGGCTGTAACTCTCGCTTGTTCTTATTTCCCTGGTATAAAAAAGCCAACCCGCAGGTTGGCTTTTCTCGTTCAGGCTGACTTATTTGCCTTCGTGCGCGTGCTCATCTTCGCGACAATCGCCTTCGGCGCAGTGACCGTAAAGATAGAGACTATGGTTAGTCAGGCGAATACCATGTTTCGCGGCGATTTCACGCTGACGCGCTTCGATAGATTCATCACTAAATTCAATAACCTTGCCGCAGTCGAGGCAGATCAGGTGATCGTGATGATGTTGCTGGGTCAGTTCAAATACGGATTTACCGCCTTCAAAATTGTGGCGGGTGACGATACCGGCATCGTCAAACTGGTTCAGTACGCGATATACCGTAGCCAGACCAATTTCTTCACCCATATCGATCAGACGTTTATATAAATCTTCCGCACTGACGTGATGGTTGTCCGGCTCCTGAAGAACTTCCAGGATTTTTAAACGAGGAAGCGTTACTTTCAGGCCAGCTTTCTTTAGGGCGGTATTGTTATCAGTCATGCGGAATCTGTCCTGTTACTAAGCGGTTCACTTCATTAGGAGAAGTGACAGAATTTGCTCTTGAGATAATGCGTATCATTATAGAATTGCCACGCCTAAATGAAAACTACAAGTCCCTGGCAAATATTGTTAATAAAAACGTGGCTTAGCTTACATTTACATCGGCAAGGCCACTTCAATACTGGAACATTGTACAGGTACTACGGCAAAAGTTACAAATTTGTAGCAATTATTTTGATTGGCATTATCTATTAATACGGCGTAGACATTAGCCTACACCGCATCACATCAGGCGTTGATAATTTCGTCGAGATGCAGCTCTTCAGAAATTTGCTTAACCCATTTTTCCACGCGTTCAGCGGTCAGTTCCGGCTGACGGTCTTCGTCAATAGCCAGGCCGACAAAGTGATCGTCATCTGCCAGACCTTTTGATGCTTCGAAATGGTAGCCCGCAGTTGGCCAGTGACCCACGATAGTCGCGCCGCGCGGTTCGATGATGTCACGGATAGTGCCTAATGCATCACAGAAATATTCGGCGTAATCTTCCTGGTCGCCACAGCCAAACAGGGCAACCAGTTTACCATTGAAATCAATCTCTTCGAGAGTCGGGAAGAAGTCGTCCCAGTCACACTGCGCTTCGCCGTAATACCAGGTTGGGATACCCAGCAGCAGAATGTCATAAGCTTCCAGATCTTCTTTGCTGCTTTTTGCAATGTCATGGACATCGGCAACGTCTTTACCAAGCTGTTTTTGAATCATTTTTGCGATATTTTCGGTATTACCGGTGTCGCTGCCGAAAAAGATGCCAGTGATAGCCATGAGTGAAATAACCTCTTGAAACTTATTGAAATGGGGGTGGCAAATTGCCCACGGATAAAGGCAATCATAGCAGAACAGGCAGTCTTGCGGAATCAGCAAACGGGCAGGACTGCACACTGTGCTACATGAAAGTGGAAATTTAAACGATGCCTTGACTACGCAGTGCCGCCAACTGCTGCATCAAAATCTCTTCGATCAGTTCGCTACGGCTCATATTGCGCGACTCTGCCAGCTCATTCAGCGCCTCGACAGCTTCCGCGTTCAGCTTCAGTTCGACACGCTTAAGACCACGTACTTTGTCGCGTTTTAGCTGGTTGCGTTTATTAATACGCAGCTGTTCATCGCGCGAAAGCGGATTGGTTTTCGGTCGTCCCGGTCGACGCTCGTGCGCGAACAGATCTAATGTCGTACGGTCCGTTTGTTCTTTGGCCATGATCTTGGTGACTTCGGGGGAAACAATCAGCCGGGCGTCTGCCCGGATGGATAGCGCGCCATAATACATCAGCGCGATGAGTCACGCCAACGCCCACGCGCGGAAAGCGACGCGGACGCTGGGTTTTTAATCAGTTGCGTTAATCATTGAGATAGCGACGGATGGCGCGCAGTACCGCATCAGGTTTTTCGGCGTGTACCCAGTGACCCGCACCCGCAATCACATGCGCCCGTGCCTGCGGGAATTGCGCCAGTAAATCATCACGATATTGTTCAGTGACATACGGTGAATTACCGCCGGGGATAAACAGGGCAGGGTGATCCCATGCCGGGATTTTCTCCCAGCCAACAATATGCGGATACTGATCCCACAACACTGGCACGTTAAAACGCCATTCACCATCAATGTAAGATTTCAGCAGAAACTGAATCACCCCTTCTTCATTCAGATGTTGGCGCATCACCGTTGCTGCCTGCTGTCGTGTTTGCGCGCTGGATTCGCTGACGGCGTTGATGGCGGCGAAAATCTCATCATGACGACGCACGTGATAATCAACCGGCGCAATATCGATCGCCACCAGCTTATCGATGCGATCGGGGGCTAGTGCAGTTAGCGCCATAACGGCTTTACCGCCCATAGAGTGACCGATAAACGTCGCTTTTTCGATCTGTTGTGCATCCAGCGTATCCAGCAGATCTTGCGCCATTGCTGGATAATTCATCACAGGATCGCGCGGTGAAAGTCCGTGGTTACGCATATCGACCTGGATAATATTGTGGTCGCTCACCAGGTCGCGCGCCAGAACGCCGAGGTTGTCGAGACTACCAAACAAACCGTGGACGAGGACGATGGGAGAATTATTATGCTGGTTTTGTGCAGATTGCGCGCGGATATTCAATTTCATGGCAAAGTTCTTTTTTTCGCGAAGTCGGGTTAGGGTATTATGTTGACCATTGTGCCACAGGGCTGCAACAAATAAGGTTTAATCCGAGTTTTTCTGCAAGCCAGGCTTGACGCTATCCGCTGCCGGGATTTATTCATATACTCCTGGCGACTTGTATTCAGCTAAGACACCGCACTGGATTAAGATGAAAACGATTGAAGTTGATGATGAACTCTACAGCTATATTGCCAGCCACACTAAGCATATCGGCGAGAGCGCATCCGACATTTTACGGCGCATGTTGAAATTTTCCGCCGCATCACAGCCTGCTGCTCCGGTGACGAAAGAGGTTCGCATTGCGTCGCCTGCTATCGTCGAAGCGAAGCCGATCAAAACGATTAAAGACAAAGTACGCGCAATGCGTGAACTTCTGCTTTCCGATGAATACGCAGAGCAGAAGCGCGCGGTCAACCGCTTTATGCTGCTGTTGTCTACACTATATTCTCTTGACGCTCAGGCGTTTGCCGAGGCAACGGAATCGTTGCATGGTCGCACGCGCGTTTACTTTGCGGCAGATGAACAAACGCTGCTGAAAAATGGTAATCAGACCAAGCCGAAACATGTGCCAGGCACGCCGTATTGGGTGATCACCAACACTAACACCGGCCGTAAATGCAGCATGATCGAACACATCATGCAGTCGATGCAATTCCCGGCGGAATTGATTGAGAAGGTTTGCGGAACTATCTAAAACGTTGCAGATAAAGGACAAAGCAATGGCAATCCACAATCGTGCAGGTCAACCTGCACAACAGAGTGATTTGATTAACGTCGCCCAACTGACGGCGCAATATTATGTACTGAAACCAGAAGCAGGGAATGCGGAGCATGCGGTGAAATTCGGTACTTCCGGTCACCGTGGCAGTGCAGCGCGCCACAGCTTTAACGAGCCGCACATTCTGGCGATCGCTCAGGCAATTGCTGAAGAACGTGCGAAAAACGGCATCACTGGCCCTTGCTATGTGGGTAAAGATACTCACGCCCTGTCCGAACCTGCGTTCATTTCCGTACTGGAAGTGCTGGCAGCGAACGGTGTAGACGTTATTGTGCAGGAAAACAATGGCTTCACTCCGACGCCTGCCGTTTCCAATGCCATTCTGGTTCACAACAAAAAAGGTGGCCCGCTGGCAGATGGTATCGTGATTACGCCGTCCCATAACCCGCCGGAAGATGGTGGTATCAAATACAACCCGCCAAATGGTGGCCCGGCTGATACCAACGTCACTAAAGTGGTGGAAGACAGAGCTAACGCACTGCTGGCTGATGGCCTGAAAGGCGTGAAGCGTATCTCCCTCGACGAAGCGATGGCATCCGGTCATGTGAAAGAGCAGGATCTGGTGCAGCCGTTTGTGGAAGGTCTGGCGGATATCGTTGATATGGCGGCGATTCAGAAAGCTGGCCTGACGCTGGGCGTTGATCCGCTGGGCGGTTCCGGTATCGAATACTGGAAGCGCATTGGCGAATATTACAACCTCAACCTGACCATCGTTAACGATCAGGTCGATCAAACCTTCCGCTTTATGCACCTCGATAAAGACGGCGCGATCCGTATGGACTGCTCTTCTGAGTGTGCGATGGCGGGCCTGCTGGCACTGCGTGATAAGTTCGATCTGGCGTTTGCTAACGACCCGGATTATGACCGTCACGGTATCGTCACTCCGGCAGGTTTGATGAATCCGAACCACTACCTGGCGGTGGCAATCAACTACCTGTTCCAGCATCGTCCGCAGTGGGGTAAAGATGTTGCCGTGGGTAAAACGCTGGTTTCTTCTGCGATGATCGACCGCGTGGTCAACGATTTGGGGCGCAAGCTGGTAGAAGTACCGGTAGGCTTCAAATGGTTTGTTGATGGTCTGTTCGACGGTAGCTTCGGCTTTGGCGGCGAAGAGAGCGCGGGGGCTTCCTTCCTGCGTTTCGACGGTACGCCGTGGTCAACCGATAAAGACGGCATCATCATGTGTCTGCTGGCTGCGGAAATTACCGCAGTCACCGGTAAGAACCCGCAGGAACACTACAACGAACTGGCGAAACGCTTTGGTGCGCCGAGCTACAACCGCTTGCAGGCAGCTGCGACTTCCGCACAAAAAGCGGCGCTGTCTAAGCTGTCTCCGGAAATGGTGAGCGCCAGCACTCTGGCAGGTGACCCAATTACCGCGCGCCTGACTGCTGCTCCGGGCAACGGTGCTTCTATTGGCGGTCTGAAAGTGATGACTGACAACGGCTGGTTCGCCGCGCGTCCGTCAGGCACGGAAGACGCATACAAGATCTACTGCGAAAGCTTCCTCGGTGAAGAACATCGCAAGCAGATCGAGAAAGAAGCAGTCGAGATTGTTAGCGAAGTTCTGAAAAACGCGTAAACATATTAAATAAGAAAAAGGGCGGTCGGAAGATCGCCCTTTTTACTTATGACTGCCTGATGCGCTACGCTTATCAGGCCTACGAGGATAGTGCAATCTATTGAATTTACGCTATTTTGTAGGCCGGATAAGGCGTTCACGCCGCATCCGGCATGAACAACGAGCACTTTGTTAATAATCCCAAAGGGCGATCATTCGATCGCCCTTTTTTACTTCACTTTATTAACCGTGTTTATTTTTCAGTTCAAAGCGGGGTGATACCAGACCATACAGTGTCCAGCCGAGGAAGGTCACGATGGAGCCATACAGCATGGCCTCTTCCCCAGACGAGTACAGCGCATAAAAGCTGTACATCGCACCAATAAAGGCAACAAAGTTAGCCACTTTCGCTTTAGCAGCCGGAACATTCGCTGCTTTCTGGATGATTACCAGTGCTGCCATCGACAGAATATACGGGATGATATTGGTCACCACGGCCAGGTTAACCAACACGTTGAACTGGCTGTTCAGCGACGGGCTAATGGTCATCAGCGATAATCCACTCTGGATAATCACAATGGTCAACATTCCCTGAACCGGTGCATCTACTTTGGTTACACGAGAGAAAATTTTCGGGAAGTACCCTTCATCGGCAGAAGATTTAAACACCTGGGCAATGGTGAACTGCCAGCCGAGCAATGAACCGCAGCAGGACATCACCATCAACGCCATAATCACTTTACCGACTTCCGGTGTGAACATCTGCGCGAAGGCCAGACCAAACGGTGCCGTTGAATTTGCCAGCTCCATATTTGGCACAATCCCGGCAATCACGTTGGTAGAGATGATATAAATCACCGCTGCGCCTAACGTACCGCCAAGAACAGCAATTGGCACGTTACGTTCCGGGTTTTCTACCACTTCAGCATTCGCACAGGCAGACTCCAGACCGAGAAAAGCCCACAATGTCATGGCAATGGAAGAACCTACCGCACCAAAGAACGGCACATGGTGTGGGTTCCATGAATTAGCGTACAGCGTCGGGCTAAACCAGAACCAGCCAATAATGCACAGGCCGACCACCGGAATAATTACTCCCCACACGGTAATGCTACTGATTTGTCCGGTGATGCGCGCACCGCCAAAGTTGGCAATAGTACAAATCCACAGCACACCAATCGTCGCCAGACCAATCTGCACTGGCGACAAACTCGCGCCGAGCAGTTCAGTACCGTAACCAACCGCAGAAATAGCAATCGCCACGTTAGCAATCAGCAGCGACACACCGTAGGTGTAGTTCGCCATAAAATTACCGGACTTACCAAAAGCATACTCCGCATAACCGCCCATACCGCCTGCTTTACGGCTGAACATACCGCATTTTGCGAATGCCCATGCCAGTGCCATTGAGCCTACGGCGGTAACCAGCCAGGAGATAATCGAGATTGTCCCAACTTCAGCAAGCTTTGTCGGCAGCATAATGATGCCGGAGCCCATCATGTTGACCATCGTCAGTATGGTTAACTGAACAACGCCCATCTTATTTGATTTTGCTTTGCTCATAATTGTTCCCCTTTCAACAGGGCGCTTTGCACTTCGCGTGGTTTGATGACATAGCACCAGACTTGCTTACGACCATCATGTTCTTCGATGTAGACACCCTGTAGCTCCGGCGCAAAACCTGGCAGCAGATTGATCCCTTCTTCGAGGGCACTGAAATAACGCAGAACAGCACCACCCCATATTTCACCTGGAACAACACACAGCACGCCCGGAGGATAAGGAAGCGCGCCTTCGGCAGCGATACGGCCTTCTGCATCCGGCAGGCGAACCAGCTCCACTTCGCCGCGTAAATAGGCGTAGTTGGTTTCTTGTGGATTCATGCTGACACGCGGTAAGTGCTCCTTACGGAACATCTCTTTTTGCAGTTGTTTCACGTTGTGACGGGCATACAAATCATGCATTTCCTGGCACAACTGACGCAGGGTATAACCGGCGTAACGGGCTTCATGCTGTTTGTAGATGGAAGGCAGTACTTCTGCTAATGGCGCGTCAGACTCAAGCAGTTTTTCGAAGCGTACCAGCAGGGCAACAAGTTGCTGAAGTTTGGCCATATTTTCTGCCGGAGTCAGCAGGAAGAGGATGGAGTTAAGATCGCATTTTTCCGGCACTACGCCATTTTCGCGCAGGAAGTTAGCAAGAATCGTCGCGGGTACACCGAACGCTTCATATTCGCCGTTACGTGCATCAATACCTGGGGTTGTCAGCAACAGTTTGCAAGGATCGACAAAGTATTGATTCTCTGCATAGCCTTCAAAAGAATGCCAGTGTTCCCCTGGTACAAACTGGAAGAAGCGCAGATCAACCGCAATTTGCGCTGTTTCATACGACTGCCAGGGTTTACCATCCACCAGTTCAGGTACGAACGGACGAATATGCTGACAGTTATCGAGGATCAGTTTGCGGGTATTAATACCATTTACCACACAATCCATCCACATATTACGACCGCTGACACCTTCATGCATTTTGGCGTTGATATCCAGTGCGGCAAACAGCGGATAGAACGGGCTGGTGGAGGCATGCATCATAAAGGCGTTGTTCATGCGTTTGTGCGGTACATAACGCTGTTGCCCTTTGATATGGCTGTCTTTTTTATGGATTTGTGAAGTTTGAGAAAAACCAGCCTGCTGTTTATGTACGGATTGCGTAACCAGAATACCCGGATCGTTCTCATTAAGATCCAGCAACAGTGGTGAACAGTCAGCCATCATCGGGATAAATTGCTCATAGCCGACCCATGCGGAGTCAAACAGAATGTAGTCACACAGATGACCAATTTTATCCACTACCTGACGGGCGTTATAAATCGTACCGTCGTAAGTGCCTAGCTGAATAACCGCGAGGCGGAAAGGACGAGCCTCTTTTGCCCGCTGCGGTGCGACTTCCGCGATCAGCTCACGCAGGTAACTTTCTTCAAAACAGTGAGCGTCAATACCACCGATAAAACCATACGGGTTACGTGCGGTTTCCAGATAAACCGGTGTCGCGCCAGCCTGTAGCAACGCACCGTGGTGGTTAGATTTGTGGTTATTGCGGTCAAACAGTACCAGATCACCCGGTGTCAGCAGGGCGTTTAAAACCACTTTGTTAGAAGATGAAGTGCCATTTAGAACGAAGTATGTTTTATCGGCATTAAACACTTTTGCCGCATGTTGCTGTGCAATACATGGCGCGCCTTCGTGAATCAGCAGATCGCCCATCGCTACGTCTGCGTTGCACAAGTCGGCACGGAACAGCGCCTCACCAAAGTATTCCACAAACTGATTCCCCGCCGGATGGCGACGGAAAAATTCGCCGCCCTGATGACCAGGGCAATCAAACGCGCTGTTACCCTGATTGACATAATCGACCAGTGCGCGGAAGAAGGGCGGGCGCAGTTGAGTTTCATAATGGCTGGCTGCGGTTTCTAACTGACGACCATAAAATTCTCGTCGCGATTCGCAATTCTCAAAGACACCCGAAATACGGGGCAAATACTCTGCGGGTACACGTTCTTGATTTTCAGTAGCAATAAATACCGGGATGCCATAACCCGTGGCATCGATTTCATCGAGTTTTCCGCGTGTAACATCGTTGAGCGATAAAACTATTGCCGCTACATCGATATTACTGTTTTCATTAATATAGATACATTCTCGCTGCGTGGTAAAACAGTCCGGGCAAGAATCACTAACCGCAATTTTTAATTTTGACATTTTTCATCTCTTTATTTTTGGTAATAGCAGGCCCTCAATTTCTCGAATGAGAAATCGATCGTGCCGGAAATAAAAGCAAAGTTACTCCGCTGATAAATTAATCAGAAGTTTGCTTTTTTCAGAATGCAGAAACCCTTATCAGTCCGGTGGCTGACAATACAAGGGTTAACAGAGAATGAGCACTGCGGAATACAGACTTATGCCTGTAATACAGAGAGTCAGGAAGACCTGTTCGCTGAAGTGCCCTTAGTCGATAGACTAACGGGCATTGAAGAAGTGAAAGTCGAAGCTATTGCGATGAGCAAACTTCATAATATGAGTTGTCCGCCTTATATGGGGCATAGTGCGGCTGTTATTTTCCATTTAATTTACCTTTCCTGATGTGAATGAAGGTGAAGGTATTCTATCCAGGAAATATGGTTGAACTGTGAAGGTGATCAATAAAAAATGATCAACCTTAATTTATTTAATGATGAGCTTTTTACTCAGTAATATAAAATATTGAATTGTTATTTTTGTGTGTTGTTTAAGATAAAAAGCCGTATTTATTATTACGGCTTTAATTAATAAAAGGCAGGATGTATTAAAATTAATATTCAAAGCATAAATCGATACCCAATACCGGTTTCAGTAATAAAATGGCGAGGCCGAGCCGGGTCTTGTTCCAGTTTTTGTCGCAGATGTCCCATATAAATCCGCAAATAGTGGCTGTGTTCAACCGCATTTGGCCCCCACACCTGGTTGAGTAACTGGCGCTGGGTGAGCACTTTCCCGGCATTATTGAGCAGCACCGCCAGCAGGCGGAACTCAATCGGGGTGAGATGCACCTCTTCCTCACCGCGATGGATCACACGAGCCGCTAAATCGACGGTCACATCGGAAAATTTCACCACCGGATCGGGCGCGGCGGTGGCTGAATGGCGGCGTAAAGCGACGCGCAGACGCGCCTGCAATTCGCCAATGCCAAACGGTTTACTCAGGTAATCATCAGCTCCGGCATCCAGCGCGGCGATTTTGTCGCTCTCTTCACTACGTGCGGAAAGCACAATCACCGGCACCGCGCTCCACTGGCGCAGGTCGCGGATAAACTCAATCCCATCACCGTCGGGCAGACCGAGATCGAGAATAATTAAATCCGGCTTGCGGGTTGCCGCTTCCAGTAAGCCGCGTTGCAGCGTTTCGGCCTCAAAGACGCGCATACCATCGCCCTCCAGCGCCGTGCGCAGAAACCGACGAATAGCCTGTTCATCTTCAACAATCAGAACGTTTGTCACATATCCTCATGAAATTCTTCAAGTTCAGGGGCAGTTTGCTGGGGAAGTGTAACACGAAAACAGGCACCACCTTCCGGTCGGTTGAACGCAGTAATGGTGCCGCCGTGTACATCCACAATCGCCCGACAAATTGCCAGCCCAAGCCCTACACCCGGCACCGCCGATTCTTTATTCCCACGCGCAAACTTATCGAATATCGTCTGCTCCTGGCCTGGCGGAAGACCGGAGCCATTATCCCAGACATCCAGTTGTAGCTTCTCGCCCTCAACGTGGGCATCAATACCAATTTCGGCCTGCGCACCCGCGTATTTCACCGCGTTCTCCAGCAGATTAATCAGCACCCGTTCAAAGAGTGGTCCGTCAACGTGGATTAAAGTCAGCGGTTCTGGCAGAGAAAGGTTGATGGGCGACGATAATCCCGGTTCCAGCATTTGCAGCGCGCTGCCGACCACTTCTTCCAGCGTTAACCACTCTTTCTTCAAATTAAAGCCGCCGGACTGAATTCGCGCCATATCCAGTAGATTATTCACTAGTCGGGTAGTGTTCAGCACATGCTGGCGAATCTCGCTGGCCTGGCGGGCGTGGGGCGATCCTTCGCTTGCCAGATCGAGCGTTAAGATTTCAGCCTGACCGAACAGCACCGTAAGCGGAGTGCGTAAATCATGCGAAAGTGCCGCCAGCAGGGCGTTGCGGATCTGTTCACGTTCGCTTGCCATCCGCGCCTGTTCTTCGCTGGCGGTCAGCGTCAGGCGTTCCAGGGCATTGGCAACTAACAGCGTAAACGTCTCCAGCAGGCGCTGCTGTTCCGGGATCATCAACTGGCGCAGATTCCCCGGTTCCACCACCACCAGACCGTAGGTTTTCTCGCCGCTTTTTAACGGCAAAATCTGGTACGGCACGCCGGGTAACGTGTCGGTGCCCGCGCCCGCAGGCAGGCCTTTATCAAAACTCCACTGCGCGATGGCATCGTCCCACGGCGTCATTCCTTGCGGATGTGTCAATGGCTGCAATTTTCCATTGTCATCGGGTAACAATACCTGGCTGCGGGCATGAAACGTGGAGGCAATAAACTGTTCGCTGGTGGCGGCGATATCCTGCGGACTGCGGCCTACCGCCAGGGCTTTCGACATTTCATATAAGTGCCGTGTGCGTTGCTCGCGGTAGCGGGCTACCCGCGCCTGATAACGCACGCCAGCAGTAAGGTTCCCGATCACCAGTCCGACGGTTAACATCACCGTGAAGGTCAGCAGATATTGCACATCAGAGACGGCGAGCGTGCCGCGTGGAGCGATAAAAAAGAGATCGAAACTCACTACATTAATGACGGTGGCGACCACCGAAGGCCAGCGCCCATAAAATAGCGCCACCACCACCACGCCTAACAGATACAGCATCACCAGGTTGGCGGCATCAAACGCCATCAGCCACTGCATGGCAATTAAGGTGATAACGGCGCATAACGCGGCGGCAACCACGCATCCCTGAATCTGTACCCGCCACTTGTCTTTAAAAGAGCGGCTATCCGGCTCGTTGTTAATCGTGCGGGCGGGTGGTTCATCAAGCGCGACCAGCACCTGATCGAGATCGGGGGCGATGCGCGCCAGTCGGTCAGCAAACGTTTCCCGACGCCACCAGCGGCGCGAGGCCGGACGACCGAGAATAATCTTGCCGAGATTATGTTCACGGGCATAACGCACTACCGCTTTTTCTTCCGCTGGATCAGAAAGTGTTGCCGTCTCTGCGCCCAGCTCCTGCGCCAGACGTAAGGCGCGGAGAATTGCCCGACGTTTTTTCTCCGGTAAGCGGTGCAGGGCAGGGGTTTCAACATACACCGCGTGCCAGACGCTCCCCAGCCTTGACGCCAGCCGCGCCGCCGCGCGAACCAGTTTTTCGCTGCCGGTGTTATGGCCGATGCATAAAAGGATCGCGTCACGCGTGTGCCAGACTTTCTCTTCGCCAGGATGTCCCCGCCAGGCGCGCATTTGTTCATCTACGCGATCGGCAGTACGGCGCAGAGCCAGTTCGCGCAGGGCGATCAGATTGCCTTTGCGGAAAAAATGTTCAATGGCGCGCTCCGCCTGCCCGGCAATGTAGACTTTGCCTTCTTTCAGCCGTTGACGTAGGTCGTCCGGGGGCAGGTCCACCAGCACCACGTCGTCGGCAGCATCAAAAAAAGGATCAGGCACGGTTTCCCGTACCTGAATTCCGGTGACGCCGCTGACCACATCGTTCAGACTTTCCAGATGCTGAACGTTGACGGTAGTGAAAACATCAATGCCAGCTTCCAGCAGCTCTTCGATGTCCTGCCAGCGTTTGGGATGACGGGAACCTGGCGCATTACTGTGCGCCAGTTCGTCCATTAAGATCAGCGCCGGACGGCGGGCGAGGGCAGCATCGAGATCAAACTCGCTGATGTGCCGCCCACGGTACGCCTGGCGTTTTAGCGGCAGAACAGCCAGCCCTTCCAGCATTGCGGCAGTATCTTTCCGACCGTGGGTTTCTACCACGCCAACCACAATATCCAGCCCTTGCGCCCGCAGTCGCTGGGCTTCTGCCAGCATCGCCCAGGTCTTCCCGACGCCCGCACAGGCACCGAAGAAAACTTTTAGCTTCCCCCGATGCGGCGCGGCAGTTTGTTCCAGCAGACGGTCGGGATCGGGACGTAAGGGTTCGTTATTCATCAAGCTTATCCAGCGCCAGATTGAGTTCGACAATATTGACAACCGGCTGGCCGATAAATTTCACCAGCGGTTGTTGGCTGTATTTTGCGACCAGTTGCGTGAGTTGTTCAACGCTGAGATTACGCGCTTTCGCGACGCGTGGGATCTGCCAGGCCGCCGCTTGCGGGGTAATGTTATTGTCCAGCCCGCTTGCCGACGCCGTCACCAGTTCAACCGGAACGCTCGTGCTGGCATCCGGGTTTGCTGCCCGTAAGGCGGCAACGCGAGCAGCTATCTGTTTATCCAGCTCCGGGTTACTGACCGCCAGATTACTCCCGCCAGAAGCCTGTGGATTATAGGGCATTTCTGCCGTTGCCGATGGGCGGCCATGAAAATAGCCGTTGCCGGTAAAATTCTGCCCGATTAATGCCGAGCCGCGCACCATATCTTTTTCACGAATCAACGAACCGTTGGCCTGCCAGGGAAACCACCATTGCCCCAGCGCGGTGGTCAGCAGCGGGTAAACACCGCCGGTAATCAATAACAGAAAGAGAAATGTCGATAATGCCGGACGTAATCCACGCATGGTAACCCTCACACCAGACCGCAAACGGTCAGCAGTAAATCAATCACTTTGATACCGATAAACGGCACCAGCAGCCCACCCAGACCGTAAATCCATAAGTTACGGCGCAACATGGCAGAAGCCGTAAGCGGTTTATAACTTACGCCTTTTAACGCCAGAGGAATCAAAAAGACGATAATTAAGGCGTTGAAAATCACCGCACTGAGAATGGCTGAGTCGGGTGAATGCAGGCGCATAATGTTCAGCGCATTTAACTGCGGATACGTTGCCGCGAACGCCGCCGGAATAATGGCGAAGTATTTCGCTACATCGTTGGCAATGCTGAAGGTGGTCAGCGAGCCACGGGTCATCAGCATCTGTTTGCCAATGTGCACCACCTCGATCAACTTGGTCGGGTTGGAGTCGAGATCCACCATATTGCCCGCTTCTTTCGCTGCCTGGGTGCCGGAGTTCATCGCCACCGCGACATCTGCCTGCGCCAGCGCCGGAGCATCGTTGGTGCCGTCGCCGGTCATCGCCACTAAACGGCCTTCTGCCTGATACTGACGAATCAACGCCAGCTTGGCTTCTGGTGTCGCTTCGGCGAGGAAATCATCGACGCCCGCTTCCGCAGCAATGGCGGCGGCAGTCAGACGGTTATCGCCGGTAATCATCACCGTTTTAATGCCCATTTTGCGCAGTTGGGCGAAACGCTCTTTAATGCCGCCTTTGACGATATCTTTCAGTGCAATAACGCCCAGCACACGGGAACCTTCTACTACTACCAGCGGCGTGGCACCCTGACGCGCAACGTTATCAACTTTTTGATCGACATCGGCAGGGAAGTGACCTCCGTTAGCTTCAACATGGCGGCGAATGGCATCGACAGAACCTTTACGGATCATACGGTTGTCGATGTTGATCCCACTCATCCGGCTTTGCGCAGTAAACGGCACAAAAGTAGCGTGAAGCGACTGCACATCGCGCTCGCGCAGGTTAAAACGCTGCTTGGCGAGGATCACAATACTGCGGCCTTCCGGCGTTTCGTCGGCCAGCGAAGCCAGTTGTGCGGCATCGGCCAGCGTTTTTTCCTCTACACCCTGTGCGGGGATAAACTCCGACGCCTGACGGTTACCGAGCGTGATGGTGCCGGTTTTATCCAGCAGCAGAACGTCAACGTCGCCCGCCGCTTCAACGGCACGTCCGCTGGTGGCGATCACATTGGCGCCCAGCATCCGGCTCATCCCGGCGACGCCGATCGCTGAAAGCAAGCCGCCAATAGTCGTTGGGATCAGACAGACCAGCAGCGCCACCAGTACCGTTACGCTGACCGCGTTACCGCCCCAGGCAGAAAACGGCCATAGCGTTGCGGTTGCCAGTAAAAAGACGATGGTCAGGGCAATCAGCAGGATGGTCAGGGCAATCTCGTTCGGCGTTTTGCGTCGCTGTGCGCCTTCCACCATCGCGATCATCCGATCCAAAAACGTCTCGCCGGGATTAACGCTGCACGCGATCACCAGCCAGTCAGAAAGAATACGCGTACCACCAGTGACGGAGGCAAAATCGCCGCCGGATTCACGGATCACCGGTGCTGATTCCCCGGTGATGGCGCTTTCATCAACCGATGCGCCACCTTCAATAACCTCACCATCACAGGGGATAATATCGCCTGCCTCTACCAGCACGATGTCACCTTTACGCAGTTGATCGGCGGGAACTTTGTCCGCCGCAGCGCCATATTTCGGCTCGCGCAGCTTGCGGGCAAAGGCGGTTTTTTTGACCCCTTTCAGACTGTTGGCCTGCGCTTTACTGCGGCCTTCTGCCAGCGCCTCGGCGAAGTTAGCGAACAGCACGGTGATCCACAGCCAGCCACTAATTGCCGCGCTAAACAGCGCATTGCCAGGCATCGCGCCGCTTGCCATCGCGATGCTAATAACGGTGGTCAGCAGACTGCCTATCCAGACGATAAACATCACCGGATTGCGCCATTGCGCCTGCGGGCTTAATTTTTTCACCGCTTCTTTTAGCGCCTGAACGACAAGTGTTGGTTCGAATAGCGCCAGTTGTTTACGACTCATATTCAGTGCTCACTCAATATCATCAGGAGAGATATTCCGCCACCGGACCAAGCGCCAGGGCAGGGATAAAGGTCAGTGCGCCAACCAGCAACACGGTGCCGATTAACAGGCCAACAAACAGCGGGCCGTGCGTTGGCAATGTGCCAGAGCTGGCAGGTTGGCTCTTTTTACTCACCAGAGAACCGGCAATCGCCATCACCGGAATAATCACCCCGAAGCGACCGACAAACATGCAGAACGCCAGTAAACAGTTCCAGAACGGTGAGTTGGCGCTTAAGCCGGCAAAGGCGCTGCCATTGTTGTTGGCGGCGGATGAAACGGCGTACAGTACTTCGCTAAAACCATGCGGGCCAGGGTTGAGTATGGCGCTACGTCCGGCGTCGGTCATCATTGCCAGCGCCGCGCCCATCAGCACCAGCGTCGGGGTGACCAGAATCGCCAGCGCGGTCAGTTTCATCTCGCGCACGTCGATCTTTTTACCCAGATATTCCGGTGTGCGACCAATCATCAGCCCGGCAATAAACACTGCCAGCAGGACGAACAGCATCATGCCGTAAAGGCCAGAACCAACGCCGCCGAATACCACTTCACCAATTTGCATCAACCACATCGGCACCATGCCACCAAGAGCGGTAAACGAATCATGCATCGCAATCACCGCACCGCAGGAAGCTGCTGTAGTCACGACTGCAAACAGGCTACTGACCAGCACGCCAAAACGGCTCTCTTTACCTTCCATATTGATGCTGCTGTCTGCGCCGAGTGCCAGCAGATGCGGATTACCCTGAACTTCTGCCCACATCACCACGCCTACGCAGATGACAAAAATCACCGACATCGCCCACAGCAACATGCGCCCCTGGCGGCGATCGCCCGCCACTTCGCCAAAGGCAAAACACAGCGCCGTTGGGATCAAGAAGATCGCCAGCATCTGCACGAAGTTGGTCAGTGCTGTTGGGTTTTCAAACGGATGCGACGAGTTGGCATTAAAGAAACCGCCGCCGTTAGTGCCGAGCATCTTGATCGCTTCCTGAGAAGCTACCGGTCCCATCGGTAACAGTTGTTGTACACCTTCAACGGTCGTCACCGGCTGATAGGGCAGAAAATTTTGCAGCGCACCTTGTTGAATAAAAAACAGTGCGATCAACAACGCCACAGGGGCTAACACCCATAACGTGATGCGTAGCAGATCGAACCAGGCATTGCCGAGCGTGCTCATGCTCTGGCGGGTAAACGCGCGGATGAGGGCAAAAATCACCGCAATCCCGCTGGCGGCAGAAAGAAAGTTTTGCACTGTTAAACCCGCCATCTGGCTGAAATAGCTCAACGTGGTTTCACCGCTATAAGATTGCCAGTTGGTATTCGTGACAAAGCTGACGGCGGTATTGAGCGCCAGATCCCACGACAGCCCCGGCAACTGCTGCGGATTAAGCGGCAGATAGTGCTGACCGAGCAACATAAAAAACAGCACCGCCAGCCCCAGCATGTTCAGGCAGAGAATGGCAGAGAGATATTGCTTCCAGTTCATCTCGCGACCAGAGACGCCAAGTGCGCGAAAGAGTACGCACTCAACGCCCGCCGTACCGGGAAGAGGAATATCATTAATCAGCCGCGCCAGCCCGCTGCCTAAAGGGCGCGCCAGCACCATCAGCACCAGTGAAAACGTGGCGATCAGTAAGAACCCTTGCGCAGCCATCAGAACGCCTCCGCATTGATCAGGGCATAAACCAAATAACCCAGTAATAAAAACACCAGCAATACGCCGGCTATCACGCCTGCACTCACAGTGCACCTCCAGTGGCCTAAAAGTGATACCGGAAGGGTAGAATTCTGGCTGCAAAGATTTCGCAAAAATCTGCGGGCGGGGTGTAAAAAAAGTATAAAAATGGCAAAAGCCATGATTTAACTAATGATTAGTATTAATTTAACTTTCATGTAACTTAATTACACGGCGAATGTAAATAAACCATCAATAAGCAAAAATAAGTGGTCGGATGAGTAGTAAAATTACACAAAAGGCGGTACTATTTTCATCAGATAAACAAATTCATTTTTCCGGTGCCATTCACCGGGTAGATACAAAAAGGGGGAGAAAAGTATGGAACTCTACAGAGAATATCCTGCATGGCTTATCTTTTTACGCCGTACTTATGCGGTTGCAGCGGGCGTACTGGCGCTGCCTTTCATGCTTTTCTGGAAAGACCGCGCCCGCTTTTACAGCTACCTGCATCGCGTCTGGTCGAAAACCAGCGAGAAACCGGTGTGGATGGATCAGGCCGAAAAGGCAACTAGTGATTTTTACTGATTGCCTGCGCGTTTAAGCCAGCCTCGTATCAGGGGGCTGGTTTAGGGGTTTTGCATCAACGGATTCCTTGGCGTTGTTCATTTCATCACTGTTTTAGCATCAAGTTTCGATAATATCCTTTCAAAGGACAGCTCGGGATGCACTCGCCTTCATTGTCGCTCAAAGCGACTATATCGTCAGAAATCTCCAGTTAGGTTGTATCCTCCATTACACACTTTCCTGAAACTTCAGGGTAAAGTGAGAAAGTCGCTATCACTTTTGCTCATTCCAGCATCTAAATAAATTCCGAATTTTGCTATTAATATCGCTACCGCAATAAAAGCAGGTAGTAAAGAGAGTAATATATACTTTATTGATATGTTAAGAATAATTTATTGTTAACATATCTAATGCGATAAGATGTGTTGCTGTTAATAAAAAGCTTCAAGAGTTATAGTTGATAATTAAAATACACCCGATATTTCATCTTTTTCTATGCAAGATACAGTTTTATTAGAGGCCATTTTTATATGGAGGCGGTAGCGTGTCTGTTACTAGTGATTTTATTTGTAAGGTGAATATATTGGGGTTGTTAAATACATAACGATGTGTCTCGGTCGTTGTAAACATGGATAATCACTTAATATTCTTAGTGGTTATGGCTGGAAAGGTAAAATTAGCAGCAAAGCGGCGATAGATATCACCTTCATGACTGAAAAATAAATCACAACCATTATTAAATA